>ENA-ORMN01003461-ORMN01003461.1-human-gut-metagenome-genome-assembly--contig:-NODE-3461-length-12365-cov-3.428107_pt1 | contig 12365 bp, 19 predicted proteins | sample MGYA00242102_ERZ508993 | MGnify/ENA primary metagenome ERZ508993 (study PRJEB26280, sample SAMEA2338770) | human gut metagenome | biome: human gut; feature: human-associated habitat; material: faeces... | reverse complement strand
CCGGTACTGCTGCGCCGCGCGGGGGATCGTCACGTCAGCGGCGTGGGCCAGACCGCACAGGAAGCCCAGCGCCAGCCAGAATCCCATGCCGACCAGAAAACCTATGGTCATAAGTTTGACGCCCAGCCAGAAACTTTCCCAAAAGAGCGTGGCCAGACGCCGAGGCAAGGCGCGCAGGTTAGCTTTTGCCCCCGGCCAACGGCTGGCCACAGCGGTCTTGATGCGCGTCCACATGCTTACAGCCCCAGCGCCACGGCGATGACAAAAGCGGTGACGATCAGGGCGCGACGCAACAGGGCCGCACAAAAAGCGAGAATATAGCCATCACAGATCGTGTAGTCCGGGATGCCGTCGTCCCCGTTGGCGTCGGGATCATTACGCCAGTCCTTGCTCAGATAGCCAGAGGGAACGGAGTAAGGGAAAAAGAGATAGTCGAAAATCAGCCCGACCACGCCGGACACCAGCACCAACGCCAGCTTGTACAGGATGACGGGCAACTGGACGGGAGAAATGAGCAGTACCGAGCCGACCAGGACAGCGATGGAGCAGATAAAGAGGACAGCCAGATTACGAGGATTGCGGGCGATGGAAGAAAGCATGTTGTTTCCTTTCGCTGGTTCTCCGTCTTTCCCGCCGGGGAAATCCCGGCGGGACGGTAGGGAGGACAGACCATGCGAAAACGGCCCGTCATGACCACCATGCCATGACGGGCCGCCATGCGCCTGTAAAGGACGCGCGCTATGCGAACTTTTTTCACTCGTCAAAATTGCCGCGAAGCTCCTTGATTTCCTTGGAGCGGACACGGACAGGATTTTCCTTGAGCCGTATCAATTTGCCCTCGGCAATATAGTTATAGATGGTACGTTCCGAGACGTTCAGACAGTACGCAGCCTGACGGACGTTCAATATATCATGTCTGTTGACCATTTCCTGCGGCGTCAGGCTATAAGGCTGTTCATAAGGCGCGCGCGGGTAACGTATGGGCAACGGAAGGGGGAAGCCTGCCGGGCGCTTCAGCGTGCAATGATCCGCACAGCCGATACAGCAAAACACGTCGTCCCGTACGAACCAAAATGGTTTGCGGGTATTGCCGCGCAAGACATGCGAGCACCCCAACTTTTCGTAAACGCTGCGGTCTGGCTCGGCATCGTATGGACGCCAGCCCTCACGGGTCAGCGTCACGATCTCCTGTATGCGTGTCCTGGACATAGCAACCCCCTAAAACAGCCTGGAAAAAAGTTCTTTGCCCTCTCGTTCCGTCTGCTCCCGACAGGAAAAGCACTCCCTGCGGTCGAGACGACGGCAATGGGAACAACGGATTTCCTGCAACGCTTTTCCCACCACGTCCGGCGTCACTTGCTGGACGCGGGGGCTTTCCCCGGCTTCGGAAAGCGCCGCTCTGATTCTTGCCGCCTGCTCACTCCATTTTCCCGGATACCGACCAGCAAGCACTTGATAAACTGTGGCACGTTTCAACTCCGGGTGTGCCCGACAAAAAGCGTATATGCTGCGATAACGGGCGAGCACCGCGTCTTTCAGTTCACTGGCCGTCATGGCTCAGCCGTCTGCGCTCGGACGCCCTTTCCCTGCGCTGCAAGTCGGACAGCAGCGTGGAGATCTGCTCCCCGTTCTTGAGCCAGACGAAATAAGGACATCCGAACGCCCGTTTGACCCGTGTGTCCAGGCTGGTCATGGAGTAGCCCAGCTTCCGCCATATCGCCAGAATCTGCCGCTTTTCGGCGGCAAAAGGCATGTCATCCGTGATCTCGATCCAGTCCGGGCGACTGAGCGGCGTCACACGTCTGTTGCGGCTTCTGGCGGGCGCGGTATAGGTAACGCCGTGCTGTTCCGCGAAAAGCTGTACCAGCCGGGAAAGCTGGTGGACGTTCATGTTCTTGCGGCTCTCCACGCCGAACTCACTACGCAGCAAAGCCCGGAAGGCTTCCTCATCCATTTGCGGAAGCTGCTTTCGGGCGATCTCAATCTTGCGATACAGGCCAAGGCGCATTTTCCGGTTATCCACGGCGATGCTCCTTGTGTACGACAACCTCTTCCACGGGCACGAACACCCGCTTCCCTCCCAGCGAGACATTGACCATCCAGCGTCCCGTGTAGTCCAAAATAGGGGCTGTGTTCGTCCAGGTGCCTTCATAAAAGCCGTCCGCGCGCCGCACGGACACGCGAGAGTGATAGGGGATATCAGGAGCCGGGGCAGGCGTTTCCAGCCCGCACAGGGCAAGATCCGTCGCCAGAAGGGCAAGGCCGTCTCTGTCGAAAAAGCGTGGCGCGCCATCTTCCGTATCAAGCCAGCGCCGGGCCAGGCGAACGCGGTAAAATCCCTCTGGCCCTCCATGTAGTGGGGCCGGGGAAAGCTCCATTTTCGTACGCTCTTCACCATTACGCACGCTGATGGATGCGCAGAATTTCCGGTTGTCCTGTGCCATGAATTACCCCCTGACACTCAATGCGGTTATATCCGCGTGCGGATTATCCCGGCGCACCTTGGACAATAGCAAAGCATTTAACTTGCGGGCCAGACGCAAGCGCTCGGCTTTTTCTCCCAGGTCAAACTCGGCTTTTGCTACGGCCTTGCGCAGCCCCAGCAGCTCCATTTCATATTTTTCACGGGCCAGCATAGCGTCCGCCTGACCAGCGTCAGCCAGTAAGTTGCCGATATATTCCAAGCGCACCTTACCGTCTTTTTTTATCCGCACCTGCCCACGCTCGGTTACGGTCAAAATCACGCCCGTGGGGCTTTTTACCTCTCCACGCCGGTTAATGCCGTAGCCTGGGAATGACGGTATCGTATAAAATGTCTCCATAATTTTATCCGTGCTTTACGCGGTCGGCTTCTTCCGCACGCTTCGCATTGTTGAAGCGGTCCAAAGTACCGACCAGGTATCCAGTGATCCGGCGAACCCGTTCAAATGAGATTCCCTCACCAACGTACACTATGCCGTCCCGTACTGTTTGTGGGAGCTTGGGCTCTACCTCTGTCATTGCACTATCTCTTGGCTGCTCGTCAGGCCGGAACCGCCACGCCCCGGCGACGGCCCCGCGTGGGGCCGTTTCGCATCATCCCTTGTTTCTGCGGTTCCAATATGTTCGGGCCTTCGCCATAGATGTGAACATTCGTGTCCTAGCGCAGTCACAGTTTGGGCATCTCAGGCCCACTAGAGGCCAGAGCAGTCCGACATGCAGCACCGGATCTGCGCCGCATTGCCTGCATTTCCTGTTTCTTCCCCATAGACTTTTCATGCGCTCTCCTTTCAGAACAACGAAAGTTGCTCAATTTTTATCCCTGTTTTTGTGTCAGTTTTGACACGCACGGCGCTTGTCTTCTTCGGCGCTGGCGGCGTTTCCGGTCCGGTAAAGTGGCTTTCCAGCCATGCCCGCGCCTCTTCCTTGTCCACCGGACGGATACTTCCGCCCCAGACCAGACTCCGGCGCGTTTCCCAGGCTCCCCGAACCTCCAGGGCAAGGTGGTTGCCCCAAAGAATCACGCCGTCCAGATTGAAGAACATGAGGTTCAAGGCCGTCATGCGCACGCAGTTCAGGTCTATGTCCTGACCTACGAATATCGCCCGCCCGTTCTGCTCAAAGGTCTGTTCCTTGGCCGCCGCTATCAGACAGGCTCCCGCGCCGCAGGCCGGGTCAAGCACCTTGAAGCGGCCTGTTTCCGGCGGCGCTGTGTGCGTTATGCTGGCCATAAGCCGAGCCACAGCGGACGGCGTGAAATACTGGCCCGTATAGTGGTTGGCCGCGTATTCCTCATACAGCGGTCCCAGGGCTTCCTCATTGGTCGCCCGCATGTAGTCCATGAGGTACGCCGTGGCGGTGGCAAAATGATCCGCTTCCCGCTGGCCTCTGGGAGCCGTGTTGCGGTAGCCGCCCATGATCTCCAGATACGGCGGGTCGTCACGCTGGAAGGCGTGGAACATCAGCCCCACCCAATCCTCAAAAACGCGATGACTGCGGTATCCCATGCCGACGATAGTTTCCAATTCCTTGCGCACCGGGTTCAGGCCCGGATTGGCTCGCTGATTGCTTTTCTTGCTCATTGGCTGCTCGTCAGGCCCTGCGCACCACCGCCGGGCGACCGCGCCGCCCTTGGAAGTGGGCGGGCGGTTTCGCTTTATGACCTCATGGCCTCTTTCAAATCTTTGCAGGTGATGAACACCAGCTTTCTCCCGGCGGGGATCTCCAGGATTTCGCCGTTTCGCGGGTTACGGACCTTGCGGGCCGCCACCGCCTTGCTTTTGAACTTGCCCAGCCGGGGCAGCGTGACCTCGCCGCCGCCCAAAAGCTCCGCTGCGGTCACATCGACCAGGGCGTCCAGCACGGCTTCCACCATGACGGCGGTCACGTTCCTTTGGGGATCCATCGTGCGCACGGTCTGCGTCACGGCCTTGATAAGTTCCTGCTTTGTCATACTTCCTCCTGTGGTTACGGAATGTTCCGGTACACGATCTTCCGGCTGTATCCGGCCTTGATGAGCAATACCCGCGCCATGTCCCGGATGCAGCGGCTGGTCTGGTCCCGCTGATTCTGGCGGGCCGCAGCCCAGTCCTTGTTGAGCACCAGGTCCGGCATGTTTTCCGGCCTGTACCCCGGCTTGATCATCACCAGCCGGGCATACTTTTCCGCCAGGCGCTCCAGCTCGCATTTCTTGAACAGGTCCTGGCCCATAACTGCCTCCTAGACGGTTTCTGGCACCTTTTCTTTGTTGATCTCGATAAAGAACGTGTCCGCCTGCTGCCGTTTCAGTCCCACCAGCTCCAGCCGCTCGTCCGGCCAGCCCAGCGCGGCTTCCTTGTTGATTTCTTCCTTGAGGCGGATACCGTCCGCAAGGTGGTACTGGTGCATTCGCTCCAGCGTCATTTCCGCCGTCACGCCTCGCATCTGGACGATCTTCGTGCTGGCCCGGAAGCCGATCACCCCGAAGCCCAGGTCAAGGCTCTTGCTTTTGGGGAACAACGTCTGCCGGTTGAGCTTGCCGTACACCGTCACCGCGTCCGACAGTTCCTTGCGCCGCGCCTGCAACGGCCCGGCAAGCTGACTGGCCTTGGCTTTTGCTCCGTCGACGACTTCCCGCATCTCGTTCTCGATGGCGGAAAGCTTCCGATCAATGGACGCCATTTCCGCCAGCGCCCCCTCGCATTGCGCCAGGTCAAGCACCATGTACGGGTCTGGCTTGATGCGCGCCATTACATCACCTCCCGGATAGCCCTTGCCGGGAACTCTCCCGATACCTTGATGCCCCGTGCGACCAGCCGCAGATTCATGGCGGGCACGGCGATTTCCGCTTCTTCCGTGGTCCAGTCCACACTCACCACATGCAGGTTGTTTTCCAGCGCCTCCGCCTGTTCAGCGGCGGCTCTCAGATTGTCGCGGCAGCCGCGCACAAGAGCGGCCTGTTCTTCATCCTTCGCGTTTCCCTGTACTTCTCCAAGGGCCGCGAAAATGGACAAAAGGTTTTCTTTCAGCATGAATCATTCCTCCGTTTTTTCGTTCTCAGTTTCCGTGCGGTTCTTTTCAAAGCGCGCCAGCAGCACCTTGCAGGCTTCCGTGATGCCGCGTGCCGTTTTCACGGCGTAGGGATCGGCCCGAAGCAGCAGGTCAACGATGCGCACGGCGGCGGCCTTTTCTCTGGCGAAAGGGTCTGTTTCCCGAAGTGGCGGATACGGCGTTTCAGGGGAGCGGTCCGCCTTGAGCGTGGCGCGGTAAAGCTGGGCCTGTCCTTCCTTTCCCGCCTCCGCGATAAAGCCTTCTTCCAGCAGCCAGTTGCAATAACGAAGTGCCTGAGTGTAGGAAACGCGGGTCATCATGGAACATTCCGTGATGGACCAACCCGGCTTCGCCTTACGGATAAAGCGCCAGATTATGGCGTAAGTCTTTGGGTTGCGGGGGCGTTTGGCAAAGTTGTAACGATACAGGCCGTCCGCCTCTCGCGTCATTTCTCCGTGCTTGACCATGTTGGAAACCCGGCTGCGGGCACGCGCCTTTTCGGGTTCGCAATCCAGCGCCAAGGCCGCGAAAATCTGGTGATTGCTCACTGTCTTGCCGCCTTCGCACAGGGTTTGCGCTGCCTGTCTGACCATTTCCAGGGTAACGGGGCGTCCTTCCATGCGATGTCTCCTACTTGCGCCGCCAAGGCCGCGCGGAAAGCACGGTGTCCAGCATCGGTCCGTCTACCGTGAAGTTTTCGGCTGCCTTCGCCGCCTTTTCGAGCAGAAGCATCATGTTGCGCACCAGCCGGAAATCTCCTTCTGCCCGTTCCGCTATGCGCCCACAGAGTTCCGCCGGAATGTCCAGTGCCGCCGCTTTCATGGCATACATGGCTACTTCCGCCGCGCTGATGGGGCCGAACTCCACTTCATGGGCTACACGGCTCCACACGCGGCGGCGTTCGGACAAAAGTCCGAAAATGCCTTCTTCGCCTATCAGAATGATGGGCGCGCCGGTCATTTCCAGAATGTCCCGCAGGTCTTCAATGCGCCCAATGGCCAGCCGGTCCGCCTCATCCACAAAAACGGGCTTACGATCCCGTTCCAAAAGCTCCACAATGGACTGCTTGCAGCGATCCGCGCTCATGCGTGGCAAATCCCCATTCTTGCCGCGTACCTCGAAAAGCACGCGCTGGAGGAACGCCGCCTGCGTCCAGCCTTCCCATACACGGACATACGCGCCGCCGCGCTGGTAATGGTACTGGTCCGCCGCCACGCTCTTGCCGCGCCCGGCCTGCCCATGCGCCAGAATAAAACCACTGGTTCCCCGGCCCGCGTCCACCACGGCGTCCACCGCCGTGTTGAACCGCGCCGTCGCGTCTGTGGGAATAATCACGTCTCGCATATAGCCTCCCTATGCCGTTGCGATATTGCCTTGTCTGAAATGCAGCAGTTCCAGCCTGTCCTCGTACAGCGATTTGAAATTGCGCTGGAACTGCGGGGTGTTCTCGAAATATTCCATGAAAGCCGCGTCTTCCGGCACCAGTTCCGCGCCTCGCTCGTGCAGGGCCGTGAACAGGTAGTCGTACCTGGCCGGTTCGTCCGGGAACCGCTTAAAAATGGAGGGTTCGTAGGTAGGAGCTTCCAGTTCCGCGCGGGCCTGAGCACCGGCGGCCTTGGCGGCCTCGATGGCAGCCTTCTCCGTGGCGGAAAGTGCCGGAGACTTTCTGACGGGTTCCGGGGCGGGAATGGCCTTCTGAAATCCTGTAATCTGCCGCTGCCGGGCTTCCGGGAGAAAGACCGTTTCCGTCATCTGCCGTATTCCGGCCTTGGCTCCGCGTCCTTGCTGTGCTTTGAAGGCAAGAGCCTCCGTAAGGTCTTGCTGCTGTTCCGCCGTTCCCAGCACACGGGCGGCGGGATGGATACCGGCGGCAATCCCGTAATGGTAACGGTCGCGGGCCTCGCAAAGTCTGTGGCCTTCCAGGTCGTACACAAGCACCGTGTACGGCGAGAGCTGCCAGTCATAGCGAACCAGTACCGGATGACGGCGGTTGAACAGGGCTTCATGCCAGAACAGGCGACCGTCCAGCCGTATGCCGTCCTTGCTGATGGTACGGACTTCTTTTTGCAGCATCAGCAGCGTGAGGCGCTCTATGTCCACGCCCGGCCCCCGGCCTTCCTCGAACACCTCTCCGGGCGTCCTGCCGCGTAAATGGGTGGAGGCCTGCGGGCGGGAAGCGTACAGTTCAAACCAATACGCCAGCCACTCATACGTTTCTTCCAGCGTGAGCGGGCGGCGGCCCAGCTTTTCATGCAGGCGGCGGTGCAGCTTTTCGTTCCGGTGCAGCCGCGCGGGCTTGTGGGCTATGTCCCATCCCGTATAGGACGGCGTAAGCTCTTCCAGTTCGTGCATGGTTCCGAAGAACCGTTCCACGGGCTTGCTCTGGCCGTGGTAGGGCCAGGCGTGGATGACTTCGCAGCCAAGGTCACGGTACAGGCCGAGGAATCCGGCCTGCTCAAAGTCCTTGCAGCCGTCGAAAAACCGCGCCCTGAACGCCTTGCCGTTGTCCAGGTAAACAACGCGGGGAAACTTTCCCAGACGGATGCAGGCCCGGCGGAACGCGCTGGAAATACAGGCCACATTTTCCGTCGCCATCACTTCCCAGCCCAGCGGGTAACGGCTTCCGCCGTCGAAAAACAGGAGCAGCGTCATGCGCTTGGGCTTGCCCGTATCCGGGTCTGTCGTCTCAAAGTTGAGCGTATGGCCATCAGCGATCACCACGTCGCCCACGCCTACCAGCGACCAGTCTCGAAGAATGGATATAGCGCATCGGTCGTTCCACGCCTTTTCCCCGTTGCGCCACAACGTCCAGTCGCTGAAACACGTCTTGGAGTAGTTGGCTACCCAGCGCCGGATGGTATCGTCCGAGGGAACGGCCAGATTTTCCGCCTTGCACCGTTCTTGTATGATGCGGGCGCAGGTGCTGATTTGACGGTCTCCGTCCAGTATTTGTCCCAGGATGATGGTCTGGTGCCGTTCCGTGAGCATACTCTTGCCCCGATGGGCAAGGCCGCGCTTGTCGGCCAGGGCCAGGACGCCGCCGGAGTCCTTCCTTTCCAGCTTCCAGCGTTCCAGGCTCTTCCAGCTTACGCGCGGACCGAGTTCCTCAAGGAGCTTGCTCCATGCGCCGCCCTGATAGGCAAGGATAAAGGCTTGCTTCTGCCTGATGGTGCTGCCGTGCTTTGCCTGCCAGTCCAGATAAAGCCCCAGAAGATCGGCCTTTGCCAGCGCCTTGTAACGGCGCTTGTCATCAAGGATGGCCTGTCGGGCGGGGGAGAGAAGCCGGGAAACTGTAACTGCGGGAAGGGCTGCCTCTGCCTCTATCGCCCGGCGTTCCTCTGCCGTCTGGAGGGCGCGCTGCGTCGCTTCTGGCATGGAGGAAACAAGCCACTCCTTCCCGCCGCCGCGTCCCTTGCGCGGGCGGAATTGCCAACCGCCAGACTTGGCCTGAGCATCTACCCCTTGTCGAGTAAGTCCCAATAAGGGGGCGAGAGCTTGAGATGTATATGCCTCCTTGAGTGCCATTGCCTTTTTCCTTCGCGTCGCCTTATGCGGCCTTGTCGCGCGTCTTGCGCGGGTCAAACAAACATTCTTCCGGTACACCTTCCCGGCGCAGGGCCTCCAATACTCGCGGACTATGCCGCTTACCCAACACTGTGGCGGAGACTGCTTCTGCGGTGACGCCGATACGTCTTCCCAGTTCCGCCATACTTAGACCGCGTGCATCCAGAATCGCCCGGATTACATAGCGAACTTCATAGCGCTGGCGTCCGCATTCTTCGCGGGTCATAAATCTTCCTCCAGTCTGCGCTTGCGTTGCCGGGCAGCCTTCATTTCTAGGACAGCAGCTCCATAGTCGCGAAGTTTCTTGTCTTCCTCCGTCATTAGGTCCAAACCCAACGCCTGCGCCGCAACGCGGATAGGCTCCACGTTTCCGGTGGCTCGACAGAAGGCCAGCAAGGCCAAGATGGATGGAAGGTGCGACGTGTCGGATGGGGCCAGCCATTTGTCCAATGTGGCTTTGCTGATGGACAGGGTATTGCCGCCCGTCAGCTTGATGCCCGCCCGCTGTGCTATTTCATTCAGGCGGTCGGCAAGCATCTTTCTTCCTTCGCCTTCCGGCGCTCCGGCGGCATCGCGCATGGCGGTCTTAATGGCCACCATGACGCCGGAAAGCCGGATGGCGTCGTCAAGTAAGGATAGCTGCTTCATGGCCTGCTCCTGTCCAAACGCCGCTCGCGCCTGGACGTTGATTTAATGGGACGGGCCGGATAAAGTCGGCTTTGCTATGTTGAAACTTCAACCGCCCGCAAGTTTCTTTTAGTACGCAAAAGCGTACCAGTCAAGAAGGATAGACCGCTTTTATTTACTTGCAGGTTTATCTTTTTGGGATTTTACCTAACTATGCGGCATAACTAGCAAATAATGCAAAATATATTTGCATGTTTGCTTGCAGGTTTGAGCTAATGGAACATGCAAGTACGCAAGCCGCATTGGACTATATGAAAAAGCTGGCAGGAGTATCCTATGATTTTGAGCTTGCTCAAAAGCTGGGATACTCAAAGCAAGCGCTTTCATCTGTCAAAAAAAGACAAAAAATTCCGATGAAATGGCTTGCAAAAGCCTCCCTTTTGTTCAAAGTCCCCGTCGAAGAATTACAGGCCGCAGGTCAAAAGGGCTGGTACGCAAACAAAGACCAGGAACCGCATTCTGAAAGTGCCTACTCAGTTGCGGAACAAGACTCGGATGCGCTTACCTTGGAGCGACGCATATTTGAGGAGGAAAAGCGCATTTTTTGGGAAGAAAAAAAAGAAATAATTGCAGAAAATCGCCGCCTTCATCAAGAAAAGGACGCTCTTTACCGCGAAAAAGAATGCCTCCTACGAGAAATCGGGGAACTACGTGAGAAGGTTGCCCGACTGGAGGAGCGTAAAAATCGACTCGCTATCGCTTCGGATCAGCCTGCGCAAAATAGCGGCGTTGCATAATCAGAAAAGACAAAAAAACAGCCCTGCTTTTGTGTCAAAAACGACACGCGGCAGGGCTGTTGTATTCTCATTTGTCGTGCGAAAGCGCCTGTGAAATGGGCTTCTGTTCTCAAGTCTTTTTCCGCAGCCTTTTTTTGACGCTGGACCACCATAAGCCCGCGCCTGGCCTACATATAGCCGACATCTAGTCGACTGGATGACGCCATACAGTCATTCTCATTTACCCTGCCCCCCTATAATGATTCATACATACGGAAAAAGTCGCATAGGCTGCCATATTTTTCCATGTTATGGAACATCGATTTGCCATATCGCAATATCTGCAATGAACACACAACTATAATCATAGCACTATATTATCCATCATGCCCCATCAACTTGCTTGATTTCCAGAAAGCAATTATATAATTTATGAACAAGGATAATTATTTGGCTCTTGACTAGCTGAGATATCCTAAAAAGGTTATCCAGGTAGCCATGGCAATGAAAAACAAGTACGCATATCGTTCAAGAATTTCCGAGGCAAAAATTCGGCAACTTGTGAAGCTTTTTTCCGTTGATTTGACAGCTTCACAGATTGCGGAATTGTCCGGTGTTAACCGAAACACCGTCAACCGGTATGTGACGGCTTTCCGGGAAAGAATTGCCCGTTATTGCGAGGCGGAGTCTCCCGTCAAAGGGGAAGTCGAGGTTGATGAAAGCTACTTCGGCGCTCGCCGGGTCAGGGGCATCAGAGGCCGTGGAGCACGCGAAAAAACCATTGTTTTCGGCCTGTTCAAACGCAATGATAACGTCTATACGGAAATCGTTCCTGATTGCTCCAGAGCCACTCTCCAGGGCATCATACGTGGACGTGTAGACCTTGAAAGCGTCATTCATTCCGATGGTTGGCGAGGTTATGACGGGCTCGTCGATTTGGGATACCAAAAACACTTCCGCGTCCAGCATTCGCACAATGAATTTTCCAATAAGCACTCACATATCAATGGGATAGAAAGTTTTTGGAGCTATGCAAAAACCCGGCTGGTTCGTTTTAGGGGCCTTCAAAAACAAACGTTTTATCTCCATTTGAAAGAATGTGAGTTTCGGTTTAATCATAGACAAGAGAACATTTACCTTCTGGTGCTAAAACTGCTCAGAGAAAATCCTCTCAGCTAGTCAAGAGCCAATTATTTTTATATCCAACTTAAATAACAGTGCAAATTACATCAATATATACCAGTATGCCTAATTTCGAATGTACCCGTTGCGGTGCCTGTTGCAGCCATCTCAGAGCATTTGGCGACCTTTATTCTGACCTCGATAACGGACGAGGAGTTTGCAGATTTTATGATCAGAAGAGTCATCTTTGTTTATGCTATGAACATCGGCCTCTCAAATGCCGCGTTCGTGAAGGCTATGTTTTCTTTAGCAAAACCATGTCGTTCGAGGAGTATATCCTCAAAACACGGCAAGGCTGCCTGTATCTGAGAGGATTATCAGGGCAGCTTCCCAGTGACCTTGAGAAGCATGAGGTCGACGACAGCCTTTTTTCATCAAGCTGCATAGCAGACGGGAAACTATCAACAAGGAGGTACGCCATGCCACTGCCACTCATTCCAGTTCTCATTGGTGGAGCCGCGCTGCTCGCCGGGGGATATGGTGTCAAAAAAGGGCTCGATGCCAAGGAAAACTTTGACCGGGCGAAGGATATCTCGGCAGATGCCCAAAGGATCTATGATGATGCCGTGGAGCGTCTGGAAGATGTCCGGGAAGAAACGCAGGCCAGTCTGGAGGACCTGGGGAGAAAGAAGATCTCCATCCATAAAAAATTCGAGAGTATTGCATAAAGAATGTTATAATGGCATACTCCAGTTAAGGAGTTCTTTA
>ENA-ORMN01003458-ORMN01003458.1-human-gut-metagenome-genome-assembly--contig:-NODE-3458-length-12369-cov-5.100861_pt1 | contig 12369 bp, 9 predicted proteins | sample MGYA00242102_ERZ508993 | MGnify/ENA primary metagenome ERZ508993 (study PRJEB26280, sample SAMEA2338770) | human gut metagenome | biome: human gut; feature: human-associated habitat; material: faeces... | reverse complement strand
AAATTGCGGCTCCCGGAGAGGCGAAAAAAGCGCTGATTTTCTCCACATCTTTCCGGTCACTTTCCGGCATACTTTTTGTCGTACTGAGACACCGGAAATTCAGACGATTCAAGGGCTGCGGGACTTTTCCACAATTTGCACACCCCCTAATAATACTACTGCTAATATTTATTATTTAATTTATTTATTTTATTTCTTTCTTTTTCAAACAAAAAACCAAATGTCGCACGACATTTCAGAAAAGGAGTACCGTGATGAAAATTATTTTTAACCGTTCCGCAATCAGCAGTGCCGTTGCCCCCCTGATGTGTGCCGTCTCCGGAAAATCCACCCTCACCGCCATTGAGGGAATTCTGGTAGAGGCAAAAATTCCCGACACCTGCACGCTGACGACCTTTGATCTGGAAAAAGGCGTCCGGATTACGGTAGAAGCAAAGGTAATAGAGGAAGGCTCCTATATTATCAATGCGCAAAAATTTACCCAGACGCTCCGGGTCATGGAGGGAGAAGAGGTTACCCTGACGGTGGATGAAAAGCTTTCCGCCTGCATTTTCAGCGGAAAATCCTCTCACAAGATGAATGCGCTTGCCGGTGCGGACTTTCCGGCGATTCCCGACCTCGTCAGCGACCGTTCGCTGATTGCAGGGCAGGCGGTAATTAAAAAAATGCTGAGCCAGATCTCCTTTGCCATGGGCGTCAACGACCAGAGAAACGTTCTGAACGGCGCTTATATGAAGATTGACGACGAGTCGCTCATGCTGGTGGCGTGCGACAGCTTCAAGCTGGCAAAATGCCGGGTTAAGACCGAACTGACCAATAAAAATACCAACGGAAACGATCACCTGGAATTTTCCTTTATCATTCCGGTCAAGACGGTCAACGAGCTGAGTCGCCTGCTGTCGGACGATGAAGAGGCAGTAACGCAAGTCTATATCACCCGTAAGCATATCGTGTTTATCATCGGGGAGATTACCTTCTTCTCCCGCCTTGTAGACGGAGATTATATTGATTATAACCGCATTATCGTGACCAATCATCGCATCAGCGTGTCGGTGGATAAGCACGAGCTGATTGCCGCACTGGAGCGGGCAGCGCTTGTTACCGAGGAAAAGATTGCGGGCAGCGTGCGCTCTCACGTCAAGCTGGAGGTTTGCGGAGATACGCTGAAAATTTCGGCTGTTTCGTCGGCGGGCAGTACCTACGATGAGCTTTCCATCGGGCATACCGGCGAGGATATGCTGATCGCTTTCAACAACCGGTTTCTGATCGACACCGTCCGTGCCTGCGACAGCGAGGAGCTGGTGCTCACCATGTCCTCACCGCTGACCAGCATGAACGTACAGCCGGTGGAAAACAACTACGAGGAAAGCGGAAAAGAAGAAATCTTCATGCTGCTTCCCGTCAGAATGAAAGAATAACGGGATCTGCGTAAAGAATGATCTGTCATAGCATCAGAGTGCGTGATTTCCGCAATATCGGGGAAGCCGAGGTTTCCTTTTGCGACGGGGTAAATCTGCTGATCGGAGAAAATGCCCAGGGAAAAACCAATCTTCTGGAGGCGATTTTTTACGCTTCGGTCGGCAGGAGCTTCCGTGCGGGACATACCGCCGAAATGCTCCGGTTCGGTTGCCCGCAGGCAGAAATCTTTCTGAATTTTTCGGATGCAAAGCGGGACCAGAACCTGATGATCCGCCTGTTCCGGGATCGGAAAAAGATCGCCGAAAAAAACGGCGTCCGCATGGAGCGGATGTCGGATATGGTGGGAAGCTTCCGTGCCGTGCTGTTCTGCCCGGAGCATCTTTCGCTGATCAAGGACGGACCGGCGGAGAGGCGGAGCTATATGGACCTTGCCCTGAGCCGGATGTACCCGCTGTATATCAAGTCGCTTCAGCGCTATAATTACCTGTTGAAACAGCGGAACGCCCTCCTGAAAAATGCAGTGGCGGACAGAAGGACTTTTGAGGTTACCGCAGAGCTGTGGAGCGCACAGCTTGCAAAGGAAGCGGCGGCGATCTCCGCATGGCGGCTGAAATTTCTGCACCGGGCGAACCGTTGGGTGCAGGAATGTTTTGCCGAAATGACCGGAGAGCACGAAAAGCCGGTGTTGCGGTACGACGGTTCTGCCGGTCTTTCCGAGGAAGACTACGAGGACCGGGAAAAAACCGAAAAAAGATATTTTCAGCTCCTGACAAGCTCCTGTGACCGTGAAATTGCGGTGGGAGCCACGCTGTGGGGCATCCATAAAGACGATATTGACATCCGCCTGAACGAGAAGAGCGCCCGTTTGTACGCCTCACAGGGGCAACAACGCTCTCTGGCGCTTTCCATGAAGCTGGCGGAGGGAGAGATCACCCGGGAGGAATTCGGCGATTATCCGGTATTTCTCTTTGACGACGTGCTGTCCGAGCTTGACGCCGCACGGCGGAATTATCTGCTGTGCCGCATCCGGGACAAGCAGGTGATCATCACTACCTGCGAAGAAAGCATTTCCGCCGACTTTGAAAACGTCCGGAAAATCCGGGTGAAAAACGGTACTTATCACCCCGAGTAACCGTCGGAAAGGTTTCCCGTATATCCCCCCTGAAAGGAGAATTTTCTTGTTTTTAGACGTAGGAAATCAGAAAACGATAAGAAGCCGGGACGTGGTCGGCATTTTCGATACCGACAATACCACGGTGTCCGCCGTGACCCGGAAATATCTTACCGCCAAGGAGCGGGAGGGACTTTTGGAAAGCGCCGGAGAGGATATTCCGAAATCCTTCGTTCTTTACCGTGACGGAAAGCGGTGCCGGATATGTTTTTCCAGGCTCTCAAGCACGGTTCTGATCGGGAGAATGAACGGCATATCCGAGTGATCCGGAAAACAAAAAATGAAGCAAACACGGAGAGGCTTCTCCGGAATGAAAGGTTGAAATCAAATGGAAGAAAACATGAAGCATCAGGCGTATGACGAAAATCAGATACAGGTCCTGGAGGGGCTGGAGGCGGTGCGCAAGCGCCCGGGTATGTACATCGGTACAACCTCCATCCGGGGTCTGCACCACCTGGTATATGAAATTGTGGACAACTCCATCGACGAAGCGCTTGCCGGCTTCTGCGACCGGATCCTTGTCACCATCAATAAGGGTGAGAGCGTGACGGTTGAGGACAACGGACGGGGAATTCCTTCCGCTATCCACCCGAAGCAGGGAATCCCGACGCCAGAGGTGGTGTATACCATTCTTCACGCCGGCGGAAAATTCGGCGGAGAAGGTTATAAAATCGCCGGAGGACTTCACGGCGTGGGCGCCTCGGTGGTCAACGCTCTGTCGGAATGGGTGGAGCTGGACGACTGCTACGAGGGCAGACGCTTTACCGAACGGTTTGAAAGAGGTCACGTGGCAAGACCTTTCCGGGAGGAATCAAGCGACCCGGACCGCCCGCACGGCGTAAAGGTGACCTTCAAGCCCGACCCGGAGATTTTTGAGGAGACCGTGTTTGATTATGAGATCCTTGCAACCCGGATGCGGGAGCAGGCATTTCTGAACGGTGGTATCCGGATTATTCTGCGGGATGAAAGACCGGAGGAGCCGATTGAAAATATTTATCACTACGAGGGCGGTATCAAGAGCTTTGTAAGCTACCTCAACGAGCATAAGCACTGCGAGCTGATTCACCCCGACGTAATCTATATGCGGGGAGAAAAGGGAAGCAGTATCGCCGAGATCGCCCTGCAATATAACGATACCTATAACGAAACGTTGATGACCTTTGCCAACAATATGCACACGATCGAGGGCGGAACGCATGAGACCGGCTTCAAATCGGGTCTTACCAAGGTGCTCAACGACTATGCCCGCAAGGCGGGGATCCTGCGGGACAGCGACAAGAACCTTTCGGGCGAGGACGTGCGGGAAGGTCTGTGCGCCATTGTGAGCGTCAAGCTGGAAAACGCCCAGTTTGAAAGCCAGACCAAGGCAAAGCTCGGAAACTCGGATATCCGGACGCTGGTGGAAAACACAGTCAGCGTAAAGCTTGCGGAATATTTTGAAGAAAATCCGGCAAGCGCACGGGCAATTCTCGATAAGGCGCTGGCGGCGTCCCGGGCGAGGGAAGCGGCAAGAAAGGCAAGAGAGCTGACCCGCCGCAAGGGATTGCTGGAAGGCTCCAGCCTGCCGGGCAAGCTTGCCGACTGTCAGGAGCGCCGGGCGGAACTCACCGAGCTGTATCTGGTAGAGGGAGACTCCGCAGGCGGTTCCGCAAAGAGCGGACGAAACAGCCGTTTCCAGGCGATCCTGCCGCTCCGTGGTAAGGTGCTGAACGTGGAAAAGAGCCGGCTTGACCGGGTTTACTCCAATCCGTCGCTGATCCCGATCATTCAGGCGCTCGGTTGCGGCATCGGAGAAGATTTTGACATTTCCCGCCTGCGTTACGGAAAGATCATCATCATGGCGGATGCCGATGTGGACGGTTCTCATATCCGGATTCTGTTGCTGACTTTCTTCTTCCGCCATATGAAACAGCTGATCGACGACGGTCACGTTTACCTGGCACAGCCGCCGCTTTACCGGGTGTATAAGCGGAACGGAAAGTCCCCTGAAAAATATGCCTTCTCGGACGCCGAGCGGGACCTGTACATCAAAGAGCTTGGCGGCGTGAACGTAGAAGCAGACCGGTACAAAGGTCTTGGTGAAATGGACGCCGAACAGCTGTGGGAAACCACGATGGACCCCGAAAGAAGGACCTTGCTGAAAGTGACCACCGAGGACGCCATTGCCTGCGACCAGACTTTTTCTCTGCTGATGGGCGATAACGTGGAGCCGAGAAGAGTGTTCATTGAGCAGAATGCGAAATTTGCGGAAAATCTGGACATCTGAAAAAACATTTTCCGGGTGCCGATCGGTTTTTCCACAGAAAAATACGGTTTTCTTTTACTTTTCCACAGCTTGTGGAAAAGTATGTGTAAAACTGACAGAAAACTGTCAGTAACAGCTTTTCCGACAGGAAACAACAGGGTTTTACAGAAACATTTTCCGGTTGAAAACTTTTTTCCGGTAGGGACGTGACCCCGGGTTTTCCACAGAATTTTCAGAAAAGCGTCTATTTTAAAGATCAGGCAGGTATTGAATTTGGAACACGAAAACATCGAGTTTAAAGATCAGAAAATTATAGACGTGGAGATGGATAAAGAGGTTAAAAAATCCTTTATCGAATATTCCATGTCGGTTATTGCCGCCCGTGCTCTTCCGGACGTCCGGGACGGTATGAAACCGGGTCAGCGCAGGATCATGTACGCTATGTACGAAGATCACCTGACCTACGATAAGCCTTTCCGGAAGTCGGCTACCACCGTCGGTAACGTGCTCGGTCGGTATCATCCGCACGGTGACTCCGCCGTTTACGGCACCATGGTGCGTATGGCACAGGACTTTTCTCTGCGCTATCCGCTTGTGGACGGACACGGAAACTTCGGTTCGATAGACGGAGACGGCGCCGCCGCTTACCGTTATACCGAGGCGAGAATGTCGAAAATTGCGAATGAGCTGATGGGCGATATTGAAAAGGACGTGGTGGATTTCCAGCCGAACTTTGACAACCGTCTGCGGGAGCCGAAGGTTCTGCCCTCCCGTTTCCCCAACCTCCTGGTAAACGGTTCGGTGGGTATTGCCGTCGGTATGGCGACCAATATTCCGCCCCATAACCTCGGGGAAACCATCGACGCCACCATTTATCGCATGGAGCACCCCGACTGCACCGTTCCCGATCTGATGAATTTCGTCAAGGGTCCCGATTTTCCGACCCGTGCGATCGTGTACGGCGTAAACGGAATCCTGCAGGCATACACCACCGGCAGAGGTCGGGTCATGGTGCGTGCCCGGGCAAACGTCGAGGAGGACAAGCACCGGATCATCGTTACCGAGATTCCCTACGGCGTCAACAAGAGTCTGCTGTGCGAGTCGATTGCAAACCTTGTCAAGGAAAAGCGGATCGACGGCATCACCGAGCTGCGGGATGAATCCGGCAGAGACGGTATGCGTATCGTGATAGAATACCGCCGGGATGCAAACGGACAGATCATTCTCAATCAGCTTTATAAATATTCCCAGCTGGAGGATACCTGCGCTATCAATATGCTGGCGCTGGTCAACAACGAACCGAAAATTCTCTCCCTGCCGCAGATTCTGGATCATTACATTGAGCACCAGCGTTCGGTTATCGTCCGCCGGGTGAAATTTGATCTGGAAAAGGCAAAGGCGAGAGCACATATTCTGGAGGGTTACCACATTGCCACCGATAACATCGACCGCATTGTGGAGATCATGAAGACCTCCCGCTCCATTCCCGAGGCAAAGGAACGCCTGATGGCGGAATTCTTCACCATTTCCTACCGGGACGGCTATGAAAATTCTCTGGGCAATGTCCGCCAGCTTTCCGACGCACAGGCGCAGGCAATCGTGGACATGACGCTCGGCAAACTGACCGGCATGGAACGGGAAAAGATCGAGGAGGAGCTGGCAAGATTGCACGCAACCATTCTGGAGCTGGAAGGCATCCTTGCCGACGAAACCAAGATCGACGGGATCATCAAGGACGAGATGCTGGAGATCAAGCGGAAGTTTTCGGACGGTCGTCGCACCGAGATCGTTGCCGCAACCGACGATATCGAGCTGGAGGACCTGATCGAAAAGCACAGTTGCGTCATTACCCTGACCCACGCCGGCTATATCAAGCGTCTGCCTGCCGATACCTATGCGGCGCAGAGACGTGGCGGCAAGGGCATCATTGGCATGGCGACCAAGGAGGACGACTTCATCGAAAAGGTGATCGCCCTGAACAGCCATTCTTACCTGCTGATGTTTACCAATAAGGGTAAGGTGCATATGCGCAAGGCATATCAGATCCCGGAGGCATCCCGTACCGCCAAGGGAACCAACATCGTAAACATAATCGAAATGCTGCCGGAGGAAAAGATCACGGCACTTATCAGCGTGACCGAGTTCTCCGAAAACGAATATCTCACCATGGTGACCCGCAACGGTATCATCAAGCGGACCCTGCTTACCGAGTATGAATATCAGCGCAAGGGCGGAAAGATCGCTCTGACGCTTGACGAGGGCGACGAGCTGGTGTTTGTCATGCGGACGGTCGGCGACCGGGATATCCTGCTGGCAAGTGCGGACGGACTTGCCGTGCGGTACACCGAGCAGAACGTGCGCCCGATGGGCAGAGGCGCCCGTGGCGTAAAGGGAATCAGCCTGCGTGAGGGCGATTACGTCAAGGGTGTTGCCGTGGTCGAAGAGGGCAAACAACTGATTACCGTGACCGAGCGTGGCTACGGAAAGCGCACCGACTTTGACGAGTTCCGGGTGATGAAGAACCGGGGCGGCTACGGCGTGACCTGCCACCGCCTGAGTGAAAAGACCGGACGGCTGTGCGGCGTGGCGACTGTCTGCGACGACGATGATCTGATGATGATTACCGACGGCGGAACCGTCATCCGGACGCCGGTCAGCGAGGTTCCCACCTATTCCCGGAGTGCGGGCGGCGTCATCCTGATGCGGCTTGGCGAGGGACATTCGCTGGTGAACTTTACCAAGGTGCCCCATGAGGATCCGGAGGAGGAGCTTCCGGAGGAAATTGCGGGAGAGACTGTCGTGGACGAAACGGCAACTCCGGCAGAGGTGACCGGAGAAGTGGCAGAGCCTGCCGCAGAAACCGGAAATACCGAAGAATAATCGACATTGCAGGGCTGGCGGAAGAGAAGATCTGCCAGCCCTGACGGGTGTTTTGCACCCGTATCCGAAAGAAAGGAAAGGCTTTTGCCCGATTGTAAAATGAAAAAGATCAAAGCACTTTTTCTGCTCCTGCTGACCCTTGCGCTCGTTTTTCCGGGGCTTACCTCGTGTACAAAGCTCCCGGAGCTTGACCCGGTAAAGGACCGGCTTGCCGAATTGGTGGAGGCTTCCGCCGAGATCAATACTATATTCTTTGGCGAGGGTCTGCCCACCTACGAGCGGGTCACCGACCCGAGAAACTCCACGAAGGTCTATCGGGATGAGGAGAGCGGAAAAAACGTGTATTACTACGAAATTTCCGACGATGCGTGGGAAGGGAAGATCATTGCCTACCGTACCTCTTATCTTCAGAACTTTTCGTATCTCCAGGTGCTCCGGGAGCGGGATACCGCCAGAGAGCCGGTGTATGAGAACGAGGGGGAGGGCGTGTATGCCTACGCTATCGAATATACCGAAAAGAAATACGATTTCTATTATTCCGACAGCGACCCGACCGAATACGACTATGTGAGGAGCGACAGCCCGTATTATTCGATCGATCAGATCAAGGAGGCGGCGGAAAAGGTGTATTCCAAGCAGTACCTGGAGTCGCTGTACCGGTCGCTCTTTGTAGGCGAGGTTGCCAAGGATATAAGCGGCACCACGCTTTCCGGTCTTTCGGCGAGATATATGGAGTATATGGACGAGGACGGCAACGTAATGCTGATGAAGTCCAATACCTACGAGCCGCTTGTGAAGGAGCGCAGAATGTTTGACCTTGACACGGCAGAGGTCGTGAAACCCTCCAATAAGAAATATATCACCGTATCGGTGGAATCGTGGCTGGAAAGCACCCCCGATAACCGCCAGACTATCCGGCTTTCCCTTATTCTTGAAAACGGAAAATGGATGCTGGACAGCGGGACGTATTGACCAAAATACAGCTTTTGCAGTTCAGATAAGCCGGCGGAAAGCGCCGGGCGGGATGCCGATGCTTTTCCGGAAGCTTTTGGAGAACTGCTGTACGTCCGTAAATCCGGTGCGGGCGGCGATTTCGCCGACGCTCAGGTTGGTATTCTGCAAAAGAGCGGTTGCCTGACGGAGACGAAAGCCGATCAGATAGCGGTGAATGCTTTGTCCGGTACAGCGCTTCATCAGGCGGTTCAGATAATTCGGATGAAAGTTCAGTGCCCTGCCGATTTCCTCGTTGGAGATCGGCAGGGTATAATTTTCACGGATATAGCCGATCACAGCATCGGTAATTTCCGAGGCGGGTTCCTCCGGGAGGTGGGAAGCACGCAGAAGATCGAGCAGAAGCAGTTTCATTCTTGCCGAATTTACATCCCGGCTGTAAAGTTTTCCTTCCTCGTATTCCCGCAGAATTTCCCGCAGCTGCTCCGCCGCAAGTGGTTTGTTTCTGACAATCCGGCAGGCGGTAAGCTCTGACGGAAGAGAGAGATCCTGCTTTTCCGTCCGGCGCTCCGGGCGGTATTTTTCACGGCTGTCCGGTGCAATGGGTGGGTCATACTCCCGCCCGTTGTCCGAAAGATCAAAGTTGATTCCTATGGCAAGCGTTTTGCTTTCGGTAGAATACAGCCGGTATGGCACGCCGGCAGGAATCAGGATCAGGTCTTTTGCCGCAAGTTCTGTCGATTCCTCTCCGTATCCGATTCCAAGCTTTCCCGAAAGCACGCAAAAAATCCGGTGGTCGTAGGCGATCACCGGTTTTCCGTCGCCCTCCGGTGAAAAGGTGTGGATATAGCGGACATACGGTTGAAGCGCTCCTGCTTGCATAGCATCCTCCGAAAAGTTTGTTTTTGACAAAATCCGGTTTGTTTTTCCTCTTTATTAAACCACAGATGCGTGATATAATCAAGAGCAAATCCGGAAATTTTTCAAAAATTCACAATTTGGAGGTTTTTTATTTTATGTTGGAAAGAATCCCTGCCAAAAAAACGGTCGTCGGCGTGCTTTCAGTGGCGCACGGCACGTATTGGCATCAGTTTCCCGGTCTGCGGGAAAAAATGGACGGTTATCACCGGGACTTTATCGGGCTTCTGGCGGATGATGGCGTAGAAATTGCGGACGCCGGCATGGTGGACTCCACCGACGCCGGCAACCGTGCCGCTGAATTATTTTCGTCGGCAGGTGTTTCGCTTGTTTTCTGCAATATGATTACCTACGCTACTTCCTCGGTGTTTGCTCCGGTGCTCTGTTCGGTCCATGCGCCGATCGTTCTGACGGCACTTCAGCCCCGGTCCGCTATGGATTACCGGAACGCCACTACCTTTATGCAGCTGGAAAACGACAATATCTGCTCGGTTCCCGAATTCTGCGGCGTTGCCGCAAAGCTGGGGCGTAGAATTGAGTACGTAATCATCGGTCGGCTTTACGGTGACGAAAAAGCGAAAGAGGAGATCTCGCAGTGGTGCGCCATTGCCAGGGCGCTGTGCAAGCTGAAGGGCGCCCGCATCGGTCTGATGGGGCACGTTCTGGAGGCGATGTACGATATGCACACCGATCCCACGCTGGTGTTCGGCAGTTTCGGGGTTCACGTGCCGCTGTTGGAGATCGACGATCTGATCACCCGGTATCATGCCGTTACTGAGGAGGAGACGCAGGAGCAGATCCGGATCATCCGTGAAGAATTCGATATGCCAGAGCCGAAAAACGATCCGGTCACGATGAAACTCAGCGAGGCGGATCTGTACGAATCTGCCCGGTGTGCCGCCGCCCTGGAGCGCCTGCGCACCGATTTTCACCTGGACGGTCTGGCATATTTTTACTCGGGCGCTGAGGGAAGCGAAGCACGGCGGGTTGCATCTTCGCTTATCGTGGGAAATTCCATGCTGATTGCCCGTGGCGTGCCTATGTGCGGGGAATACGATTTAAAGACCTGCATTGCCATGATGATTATGGATACCATTGGCATCGGCGGAAGCTTTGCCGAGCTTCACCCGTTTGATTTTGACGGAAACTGTATTCTGGTGGGGCACGACGGACCGCATCATATCCAGCTTGCCGACGGTCGCCCGGTGCTCCGCAGTCTGAAAAAATATCACGGTAAGGACGGCAGCGGCGCCTCGGTGGAATTCAATCTCCGCACCGGACCCTTTACCATGCTGGGAATCAATCAGGACGAGCACGGAAAATTCCGTTTTCTGATCGGTGAGGGCGTTTCCAACAAGGGAGAGATCCCCGCCACCGGAAACACCAACACCCGGGCGTCCTTTGAACCGGACACGGTAAGCTTTGTCAGGGAATGGTGCATGGCGGGACCCACGCACCACTTTGCCCTTGGCACCGGACGCTACGCTTCCACGCTGAAAAAGCTTGCCGGAGCGCTCGGGCTTGAGGCACGCATTATCGGAAAATAAGCGAAAAGGAGAACAGGATGTACAATTATCGGATCTGCGATTACGTTCCGGAGCCGAAGCCCGCAAAGACCGGGCTTATCGTAGCGGCGCATTATTATCCGGCGTGGGTAAAGGGCGGAACCTCCTTGCACCGGGGATTTGACGGTCTGCACGATTACCCCGATCGGACCCCGATCATCGGCTATTACGACGGAGACAACCCCGAGTACAACGATTGGGAGATCAAATGGGCATTGGAGCACGGTATCAACTGTTTCGTACACTGCTGGTACCGCCGGCGGGACAACGTAGGCTCACCGGTGCGCTATGAAAACCTGCGGCTTGCGCAGTCGCTTCACCACGGTTTTTTCCGTGCCCGCTACCGGGACAGAATGAATTTTGCCATTATGTTTGAGGCGCAGAATCTATGGGGCGCCTCCGACCGGGAGGATATGGTGAAAAATCTGATGCCCTTTTGGCTTGAAAATTATTTTTTGCGGGAAAATTATCTGAAGATCGACAACAAGCCGGTATTGTTCGTTTACGATTATCAGAATCAGCTCCGGGATGCTTTTTCCGACGCCGACGAGCAGAGAAGAACCTTTGACAAGTGCCGGGAGATGGCGTGCCGGTATGGTTTTGACGGAATGTTGTTTGCGGTGGAGTACCGGAAGGACGACCTGAGCGTGGTGGAGGATTACCGTGCCCGGGGATATGATTTCAGTTTTTCCTATTGCTGGAACATCAAAAATGCGGATTTTGGCGCAAAGGAGATCATGAATGAGCAGATGCGGAAAATGCGTCTCCGGGCAGACGCCATTCCCGATTGGTTTGCCCCCACCGCCTCCGCTATGTGGGATCCGTCGCCCCGCTTTGCTACCATGCCGCAAAGCTTCAATCCGCAGTCAAATCCTTTGCTCTGGAAACTGCCGCCGGAAGACTTCCGCACGCTTTTGCGCAGGATCCGGGAAATGATGAGATCTTTGCCGGAGGGCAGTATCGGCTCCAGGATGGTGATGCTGGATAACTGGAACGAGTGGGACGAGGGACATTATATCGCCCCGAGTCTGGAATTCGGCTTCGGCTACCTTCAGGCGGTCCGGGAAGCGCTGACCGAGTGTGACAATCTTCCCGATTACCGTCTGCCCCACGAGCTTGGCACCGATCCGGTCAATATGCACTGGGAGGAGTGAGGAGGGAGAGAGAGGCGGGGGAAACTTTTCTGGAGAAAAGTTTCCCCCGGACCCCCTTCAAAAGAC
>ENA-ORMN01003456-ORMN01003456.1-human-gut-metagenome-genome-assembly--contig:-NODE-3456-length-12377-cov-4.408862_pt1 | contig 12377 bp, 9 predicted proteins | sample MGYA00242102_ERZ508993 | MGnify/ENA primary metagenome ERZ508993 (study PRJEB26280, sample SAMEA2338770) | human gut metagenome | biome: human gut; feature: human-associated habitat; material: faeces... | reverse complement strand
GCCGTACCTGCGCCACACCACGCTGCCAAGCCCCACGCCGCTCACAGTACCGCGCCAGGTCCGCCTCGCCCCCCTCGGCACCGCTCCAGAGCTGCCGGAAGTCCGGAAACAAAAAAGTGATCAAAATTGCAACTTTTTTGCGATTGGCAATTGCCGCCGAGTCCCAAATCACGGATCGAGCCCCGAAAATGAAGCAAAACGACCGCTCAGTGTCTCATTTCCACTTTACGGGAGACGAGAAAGAGCCGCTAATCGCAAAAAAGTTGCAAAAGCGCCAGGATTTTTGTTTTCGTAAGGCGAATTACCGCAACAGGAGCAGATTCCGTAATCAGACAATCGCCAAACGGGGGCAAATCCCGCGATGAACCAATCGCCGCGACGAGGCGAACCCCCATGAATGATGCACGTACCTAGCGACGGCAGCCCAGGTTGCGGGGAGGGATATCGCAGTAAGAAAGCCAGAGGGCACAGCCCCTGCACCACAATAAAAAAGGATCGCTCGAAAGCGATCCTTTTTTATTAGCAGACTGAACCGAACTTACTGAAAGTCGTAAAGATCCTTGGTGGCAACCTTGAAGTCCTCGTATACCTCAGCAGCAATAGCGTCGTCCATTACGAGCTCGAATGCAGCGGGCTGACCATCTTCGTCAAACTCGGTAACCTCAAGAATGGTTACCTCGCCCGATCCACCAGCTTCCTCTCCATCGCCGACAGCGTAGAAGAAACCGTAGCGACGATCGTTGTGAATGATAAGGCCCAGGAATTCGAGATTGACCTTGTCGCCCGACTCGTCTTCAAAGGTAAAAACGGTGCCCTCTTCAACCGGGGGTGCGAAATTGGGTGCGCTTCCTTCTCTCATTATTTCTTCCTCCTGTAACGGATAGGCTCGGAATTGCCGGCCTTCTTGGGTTTCTTCTGTTTAGAACTTTCGTTCTTGTTGGCTTCCTTATCTACCACAGTTTCCTCGACGGAATCAACTGTAGCAACAGGCTGCGCTGCTTCCATCGCGCCAGCGGCAAGAAGCGGCGTGGAGGCAAACGAGAAGCGGGTGATATCGGTGCCGTACTTTTTCACCAGCTTGGCATTCTTGGGCTCGCGAGACTTCCACATCGCAAAGAGCGGCGTTGCAACCGCGATAGAGGAATACGAACCTGCAATCAGGCCAACCGACATGGCGAAGGCGAAGTCTTTCAGCGTTTCGCCACCGAACAGCAACATGCCCAGAACAGGAACGAACGAAGTGAGCGTGGTATTGATCGAGCGAATGAATACCTGGTTCAGCGAGTGGTTTGCCATAGACATGAAGGTGCACTTTACATCGGACTCCTTCATGTTGTCATTGATGCGGTGGAACACCACAACCGTGTCGTACAGCGAGTAACCCAAAATGGTAAGAAGGGCCGCTACCGTGTTAGGCGTAACCTCGCGGCCAACCAACGCGTAAACGCCAACCACGATAATCAAGTCGTGGAGCAACGCAACAACCGCCATCAGGCCCATCTTGTATTCGAAGCGAACCGCGATGTAGGCGATGATCAAAAGCAGCGAAACAACGAATGCGATGAGGGACGATTGGATCACGCTCTGGCCCCAGTCGGGTCCAACCGTGTTTACCTCATAGCTATCGGTGCTCAAGTTGAGCGTGTCGACCACTTTCGCTGCTGTGGTTGCGGCAGATTCGGCAGACGTGGTGGTGGTGCGAACCAGGAAGCCATCGGAGCCATCGGAATTGGTGGTCTGAACAACGGCGTCAGGCTCGCCCGCCTCGGTGAAGGCCGCACGCATATCTTCGATGGAGGTGTCGCCCGTATTGTGGAACGCAATAGACGTACCGCCCACAAACTCGATACCGAACTGAAGACCGCGAACACCTACAACCGCAAACGACAAGACAACAAGTGCAGCCGAAATGCAAAGGAACACTTTGCGCACGCCCATGAAGTTAATGTCGCGCTTGATAAAGCGACCCTTCAACTCATCGAGCGTCTTGTGGGCAATAGACTTCTTTTCCTCCATTGCCTCAGCGGAAGGACAGGCAACCGTGCCCGTCTGTTCGCCACGAAGCTCAGCATAAACCGGCGCTGCTTCCTGGCAGTCGCGCACGCCCCAGAAACCAGGATGCTTGGTGATAACGTGTGGAGCAAGAAGGCGGATGAGCGGAGCCTTCAGCAGCAGCATCATAACGACGTCGCACGCAATGCCCAGCGCCAACGTAAGGCCGAAGCCCTTAACGCTTGCAGAAGCCAAGAAGAACAGGGTGAGGGCCGAAACCAGCGAAACCAGGTCGGCGTCGATAGAGGTTTCGATGCCATGACGAACACCCGTGATGGAGGCCGCACGAACGCTTCTGCCCATTCGGATTTCCTCGCGGAAACGCTCAAGTACCAGAATCGAGGAGTCGGCAGCCATACCGATGGTAAGGACGATACCCGCAATGCCCGCCAGAGAAAGCGAGAACAGGCCGAACGCCGAAAGCGTAGCCAAAAGGCCAAGGTAGAGCACGGCGAACACGGCCATTGCGGCAGCAGTGAGCAAGCCCAAACCGTGATAGAAGAACAGCAGGTACAGCATAACCAAGGCAAGACCCAAAATGGCAACGATCAGACCGCTGTTGAGGGCATCCTGACCAAGCGTAGGACCTACCACCTGGCTCTGCTCGTAGTGGAAGCTTACCGGCAATGAACCGCTTTCGAGAACCGTCTGGAGAGACTGCGCCTCTTCAAGCGTGTAATTACCCGTGATAGAAACTTGGCCACCCGTAATTTCCGACTGAACCGCAGGAGCGGACTGAATTTGACCGTCCAGGATAATGACGATCTGACCATTGGTAGGAGCAAGATCGCGCGTTGCATCGGCAAACGCCTGAGTGCCAGCAGAATCGAGCGAGATGTTGACCGCGTAGTACTGGCTGGTTTCAGATGCCTTGTCTACCGTAACGCGCGTGATGTTTTCGCCCGTGATGAGGGGCGTATAGGTGCCTGGGTCGACGCTGCGATACGTTGTCTTGCCCGTCTTGAAGGAATTGCCGAAATCGTCGGTAACCGAACTCTGCTGCATGTAGGTGCCGTTCTTGATGGCAGCCTGATCGTCAGCTTCGGTGAAGGAATCAGCGCGAGCAAATTCCAACTTGCCCGTTTTGCCGATGGTAGCAAGGGCTGTTTCGGGATCGGAAAGACCCGGGATCTGGACCAGGATCTGATCGTTGCCCTGAACCTGAACCGTTGCCTCAGATGCGCCCAAGGCATTGACGCGCGATTCGATGATGGCGCGAGACTTCTCCATGTCTTCCTTGGTAACGTCTTCGCCATCGGTGCTCTGCGCAGAAAGGACCACGGAGAGGCCGCCCTGGATGTCAAGACCCTGATTGATCTTTTCGTTCGGGGGCGTGAACATGAACACCGAGCCGATTACCAGAATGGTTGCCGCAATAAGAAGCCATACGTTACGGCGGTTCTTGTTGCCACCCGTACGCTTGTTGCGCTCCTTCTGACGCTGGGAATTCTTCTTCTGGGCTTCCTTCGCGCGAGCCTTGCGGCGCTTTTCGCGCTCCTTGGCACGCTGCTTTTCTTCAGCCGTAAGCTTCTTCGCTTCCTTGGAAGATGCCGTGGCTTCTTTTTCCTCGTCCAATTCGTTTTCCTTGGGTTGGTCGACCATAGTAGTCCTTCTGATTATCCTCTGAACAGCGCGCGAGCGCGCATGTGCATATCGGAAACATGATAGCGGCACACACGTTAACCCGATGTTATTTCTTCAATTTCGCCACTTTACCGCACAAAAGCAACCGTCGAAAGGGCAAGCCCGATCATTGCGCAATCTTTTGCGAGCGAGCAAAAGCAGGCCCTCGGGCACACGTGCCCAAAACGTGAAAATGGGGGCACTCCCCCATTTTCAAACCAGCTGCGTAGCGTTAATAGTCTTTTGCGGCAGGCGAGTTCATCCAATCCTGATAGAACTTCTCATAAGCACCGGCAAGCACCGCTTCTCGAGCGCTGTCCATCAAATGCAGCAAGAAATAAAGATTGTGAATACTCAGCAGCACGCTGCCCAGCATTTCATTCTGCTTAACCAGATGGCGAATATAAGAACGGCTATGCGTTTTGCAGGTGGGGCAGCTACATGCAGGGTCAAGCGGACCAAAATCGTGCTTGAACTTGGCATTGCGCATATTCATACGACCCTGAGAAGAAAACGCCGTACCCATGCGTGCCGTGCGCGTAGGCAGCACGCAATCGAACATGTCAACGCCTTCATGCACAGCGCGAACCAATGTAGTGGGATTGCCAACGCCCATAAGGTAACGCGGCTTGTTTTCCGGCAGCGCACGGGCAACGTCGCCCAGCGTTTCGAACATGGTTTCGTGATCTTCGCCCACCGAGTAGCCGCCGATGCCGAAGCCCGCAAAATCCTTATGACCCGAAGCCACGCTTTCTCGGCCAATTTGCTTCAGACGAGCAATAGAATCGAGGCGCAGGTCCAAATGCATACCGCCTTGGCAGATTGCAAAGAGGGCTTGGTCTTCGCGCTTATGGGCGGCAAGGCAACGGCGGGCCCAGTTTGCAGACAGATCAACCGCACGCTGAACAAATTCGCGCGTAGCGGGATAAGGTGGGCACTGGTCGAGCTGCATGATGATGTCGGCGCCCAACTTCTGCTGAATGTCCATGTTGTCTTCCGGCGTCCAGCGGATTTTGTCTCCATCGTAGATAGAGGTGAACGTTACGCCGTCGTCATCAAGCTTGCGCGTGTCCTCAAGGGAGAAGATCTGGAATCCACCCGAATCGGTAAGCATTGGGCCATCATAGGCGCAGAACTTATGAAGGCCACCTGCCTCGGCAACCAGATCGGCGCCAGGGCGCATTGCCAGGTGGTAGGTGTTCGACAGCACAATCTGCGAACCGATCTCCTTCAACGTTTGAGGGCGAATGCCCTTCACCGTAGCGCTGGTTCCAACGGGCATGAACAACGGGGTTTTAACCGTACCGTGTGCCGTTTCAAACGAACCCGCACGAGCGTGCCCCGATTGAGCCTCGACCGTATATTCAAACAAAGCCATTATTCACACTCCGGAAGTTCGTCGACAAAACGAGCAAAGTCGGCAAGGGTGCCGTGTTTCACCGATTCGATATCGAATCCGTCAGGGTCAAGAAGCCAATCGGTTACCAGATAGGCATCCAAGCCCAACTTCATCGCCGCTAAGTCTTCTCTGGTATTGTTTCCCACCATAAGGATGTCCTCGGGTGCCAAGCCGATTGCCTCCACGTTTTCCCGGAAATAAGCCGTATGAGGTTTGGTGCTCGTGGAATTGTCGTACGTGGTAATGCGATCGAATGCGCTTGCGGGAACATTCGCCCAAGAAAGGCGCTTTTCAACCGCAATGCGGGGGAACAAGGGCATGGTGGTGAGGTACAACGGATAGCCCTTTTCCTTCAACGTCTTCACCACATAAGCGGCGTTCGGGTCGACGTTCGTGGCCATAGCGCTGAGGCCGTCAAAGCAGGTTGCGTAATACTCGTCCATCATCTTCTCGTATTCGGCCGAGCTGTCGCCCCCCATACGGGAGGTGAACGTTTCCCAGAAGCGCTCAGAATTCAAGCCGCCCTGCTTCGTAAGCATACTTTTCACGCCAGCGCTCAAAGCATCGATGAATTGTTTCGGGTCATGGCCGCGAGCCTGCACGAAAGCGGCGATATCATTGAAATAATTTTTCAGGAATGCATCCATGTCGATGGGCAGGAGCGTTCCGTCGAGATCGAAGAACACGGCTTTATAGCTGCGTTTGGGCATTGTGGGCAATCCTTTCTCAAAGGTGCTCGAAAGTAATCAGGTGCTAGTATAGGTGACGCTGGAAGGAGCGTACGACGAACCTATGAAATTACTACTTCACGCCTGTTGCGGGCCCTGCTCTTTGGAACCGGTTCGGATACTGGCTGAAGCGGGCCATGAGATAACCATCGCCTACCTCAATTCCAATATTGCGCCCGCATCCGAATACGAGCATCGAATTAAAACGTTGCTGGAGTGGGCAAAAAGCCAAAACATCCCCGTGATAGAAGGGCCCTACGAACCCGCAACCTGGCAAAACGCCATCAAACAAAACTGGGACGGCACGCAAGAGAATCGTGTCGACCGCTGCCGCGCCTGCTACCGTATTCGACTGGAAGAGCTTGCGCGCTACGCATACGAGCATGGATTCGAAGGTATTGGCACCACCCTCACTGTAAGCCCCTACCAATATACAGACATCATCAACGAAGAACTTGAGCGCGCTGCTGCACCTTACAGGGGATTGTCGGCAGTATTCCAAGACTTCCGCGAATTCTATCCACAAGCAACCATACGCAGCCGCGAACTGGGCATGTATCGCCAGAATTATTGCGGTTGCGCTTATTCCGATGCCGAAGCTGCAGCTGAACGTGCCGAGCGCAAAGCCGCACGAAAAGCAGCCAAGGCAAAAGAGAAACGAGAGAAATTAATGAACATGCGTACCGACGATTTCGACTACGACCTGCCCGAAGAGCTTATTGCCCAGGAACCCGCCGCCGAGCGCGATGGCTGCCGCATGCTGGTTATGAAACGCCAGAACGGAGCTCTTCACGATGAGATCTTCCGCGACATCATCAACCATTTGAAGCCAGGCGACCTGATCGTAGCCAACGAAACCCGCGTCATGCCCGCTCGCCTCTTGGGAACCAAGCGCAACACCGGCGGCCAGGCAGAGGTGTTCTTGCTGCGTGAGCGTTTCGACGTTGAGCCCAAACACGACTCTTCGGCCATCTGGGAAGTGTTGGTTCGCCCCGGCAAGCGCCTTAAGCCCGGTACGGGTGCCATGGTCGATTTCTCCGACAAGGAAGGTACGGTGGTGCTTTCCGCCGAGATCATCGACTGGGTTGAAAACGCCGAAAAGGGTGAACGCTTGGCACGCCTCACCACCACCCTGCCCTCGCTCGACGAAGCGTTGCACCGTGCTGGCCATACGCCCCTGCCACCCTACATCAAAAATTACGCGGGCGATGAAGAGCTGTATCAGACAGTATTCTCACGAGAAGAGCGCAGCGCCGCCGCACCCACAGCAGGCCTTCATTTCACGCCCGAGCTCATCGAGCGCATCAAGGCGAAGGGCGTCGATTGGGAAACCGTGCATCTGGAGGTTGGCCTGGACACCTTCCGCATCGTTGACGAGGAGTTCCCGAAAGATCACCAGATTCACACCGAGCGCTACACCGTTCCCGAAAAAACCGTTGAGGCCATCAAGCGCACTAAGGCCAACGGCGGTCGCGTAATCGCCATCGGTACCACCAGCGTTCGCAGCTTAGAGTCGGCATGGGACGCTGAAGCGGGCGAAGTCTTGCCGCGCGACAGAGAGGCAACCAGCCTCTTCATCCTTCCTGGTTACGAGTTCCATGTGGTCGACGCAATGGTAACCAACTTCCATGTGCCCCGCTCAACCCTGATGATGCTCGTAAGCGCATTCTCGAGCCGCGACAACATCATGAAGGCCTACCGTCACGCCATTAAGCACAAGTACCGCATGCTTTCCTTCGGCGACGCAATGTTCATTGAATAGCATCGAGGCCCCATCGTTTCTCTAAGCGATGGGGCCTATTAACAACACGGCATCGAACACGGTTCGCCTTCGCATCAAGTGCCGAACACGCCTGGTGCCACTCCGTCAAACGCCCTTGCAGCCCACGCCAAAGGCTCTCGCAAGGCACACGTATCCACTGCGAAAGGAGGCCGTTCGCAAAACGGACCCAAACAATGGAAGATATGAAAATAGCCGTTCTCATCGATGCCGAGAACATCTCAAGCAAATACGCAAGCATCATCCTTCAGGAAGCGTCCAGCATGGGCAACCTGATATACAAGCGCATTTACGGCAATTGGACCACGCCCGCGCTCAACACCTGGAAAAAAGAACTGCTCGACAACGCCATTCAACCGATCCAGCAGTACAGCAACACCGTAGGCAAGAATTCGTCGGATTCCGCCCTCATCATCGACGCAATGGACCTTCTGTATCAAAAGCGACTCGATGCCTTCTGCATTGTTTCATCCGACAGCGACTTCACGCGCCTTGCCTCGCGCCTACGCGAATCGGAGATGTTCGTGTTGGGCATGGGCGAGCAAAAAACGCCACGCGCATTCATTAGCGCTTGCAATAAGTTTGTCTACCTCGACCTTCTGCACAAGGCGAGCGCCGACGCCGCAAAGGGTAAAAAGGCGAAAAACAGCAAAAAGAAACAGGGCGACCAAACTCCCCCTAAGCCCTCGAGGGGCGCAACCGAGGCAGCCGCTCCGAAAGTAGAGGAATCCGCCAAAGCCCAAAATCGCAACAGCGAAGAAAAGGCCTCGCAGCATCAGCCCCAAATTGAGCAGAAAATCGCAGTTAAGCAAGAACGTGATACCCATGTTGAGCACGAACTCGCCGACGAGGACTTCAACGGGCTCGATATCATCACGGTGGAAACCGCTCTGCGCGAAATTGCCGAAGAGTTCAGCGGCGATGACGGCTGGATCCTTTCCTCAAGCTTGGGAGCACGCCTTGCCAGACGCCTGCCCGACTTCGACACACGCAACTTCGGCTTTAAGAAGTTTGTGCCCTTCATCGAATCGCTCAGCTTCTTCGAAAGCAAAAGCGTAAGGGAGTCGGAAAACTCAGGCGTGAAGACCGTCTATTTCCGCCTGATAGAGGAATAGGGCTACCGCGTTGCCTCGTCGGCTACGCGAACCGCATATTCCAAGGCAGCCACCGCTGGCTCCACCGAATCCAATTCAATACCGCCATAACTCACCAAAAAACGCCGCACGGAACCCCGCTCCGCTGCGGCACTTTTGCTATAGAACAAGGATAACGGCACAATGCGCACCCCCCTGCCCTGAGCGGCATCAACAAATTCCCGTTCCCAGCGGCTCTCCGCGGCAGGACTGGCGAGTTGGTGGCAGTCGTTAGCGTTTTCAGCGGCATCATCATCGAACCGGTAACGCATGGCGTGTCCCTGCAGGGCGGAATTGCGCACCTCGGGTGTTTTGATGTCGGTGGATATGCCCATGATGAAATGGATGCCAGCATCCTGTTCTTCAATGCTGACTCTTTCCGAAAAGGAACTGGCTTGAAAAGCGGAGACCAAAGCATCACGCACCGAACGATAGTAGGTGCGCAACCTGTTCACGTGGCGTTCGTAGTCGCCGCTTTCGATAAAACGTGCCAGGGCCAGTTGATCGATAGCGCTGACGGTGCAGGAGTAAAATCCCAGTTCGCGCCTGAAACGGTCCGCCAATGCGGGCGGCAAAACCAAGTAGCCGATACGAAACGCCGGCCCCAGGCTTTTCGTAAAGGTGTTGGCGTAAACCACCTTCCCCGTTGCATCAATGCTTTGAAGCGAGGGGATGGGACGTCCCGTAAGGCGAAACTCGCAATCGTAGTCATCTTCAACAAGGTACCGATTGCCTTTAGCGGAAGCCCAACCCAAAAGCTCGTAGCGTCGACCGATCGAAGTCACAATGCCCGTAGGAAACTGATGCGACGGCATCAGGTGCAAGACATCGGCACCCGACTCGGCAACAGACGCCATATCGATACCGTTTTCATCCAGGGAAATATGCGAAAGCTCAACATTATTCGCCTCATAGATTCGAGAGAGTCGCAAATACCCTGGATCTTCAACGCCATAATGGAGATTACGCCCCAGCAACTGAACGAGCCAGTTGTAGAGCACCTGAGAACCAGCTCCCACCACAATGCATTCGGGATCAACCTCCATGCCTCGGAACCCGCGAAGATGATCGGCGATGGCCTTGCGCAAACGAAAGGCGCCAGCGAACCCCGTTTCACCCACGAGCATACGTTCCGATTCGCGCGTCAGGGCATCTCTCAACGATTTTGCCCATGCCGCATAGGGGAACATGCCCAAGGGTACTGACGAACCCGTGAAATCAGCGAACGCAGCTTCACCATTGAAGCTATTTCCGCCAGAAGCGCTTGTTAGTGTTGCAGATTGCCCGCCTGCGTCGATGCGATCCTCATGGGGTTGACCCGCCGCTGCCAACGAAGCATAGGCCTGTGCCAACCCCTCTTCGGGAAGTAGATTCCCATCAGCCGAATCCGCCGATTCCGCCGAGGATGACCTGATACCGGAAAACGGCGGCTTGCGACCAGGGACAACGCCAGAAGGGCTCAAATCGCATGCGAAATAGCCCCTTCGAGGTTCGGCCCTCAAATACCCTTCCGCGATCAATTGCGAATACGCACCTTCCACGGTAATCAAGCTCACGCCCAAATGACGCGCAAAGCTGCGCTTGGAGGGGAGCTTTTCCCCTGGCGCAATGACACCAGTCTCGATATCGGTACGAATGCAGCGATACAGATATTCATACAGGCTCAATTCGCCCTTATTTGAAAACGAATAGGTAAGCATACGAAGCTCTTTCCCGTTCCAACATCGATGCTGATCTTATTTCATCTGGTTATAGTCTGGTCATATCATTATTACTAGTATTGGGTATACCCGCAATACCACAACGCCTCTACTCTTTCATTCGTTATCAAAAGCGACCCAAACGCGCTAACAAAGCGCGTCCGCATCAAACGACTTAAGGAGAACGAACATGGCAGAAGCAAATACCCCCGAAGAGCAGGTTAAACTGAACCGCCAGCTGGCACAGATGCTCAAGGGCGGCGTAATCATGGACGTAACCACGCCCGAACAGGCACGAATCGCCGAAGAGGCAGGCGCCTGCGCAGTTATGGCACTTGAGCGCATCCCTGCCGACATCCGCGCAGCTGGTGGCGTCTCCCGCATGAGCGACCCTAAAATGATCAAGGGCATCCAGGAAGCCGTTTCCATCCCCGTTATGGCTAAATGCCGCATCGGTCATTTCGTCGAGGCTCAGCTGCTTGAAGCTATCGAGATTGACTACATCGACGAATCCGAGGTGCTTTCGCCTGCCGATGATACTTACCACATCGACAAGACCAAGTTCTCGGTTCCCTTCGTATGTGGCGCACGCGACTTGGGCGAGGCTCTTCGCCGCATCGCTGAGGGCGCAACTATGATCCGCACCAAGGGCGAGCCTGGCACGGGCGACGTCATTCAGGCAGTTCGCCATATGCGCAAGATGAACCAGCAGATTCGTCACGTGGTTTCGCTTCGCGAAGATGAGCTCTTCGAAGAGGCAAAGCAACTTGCCGTTCCCGTGGAATTAGTTAAGTACGTACATGAAAATGGCAAGCTGCCCGTTGTCAACTTTGCCGCTGGCGGCGTAGCAACTCCTGCCGACGCTGCCCTCATGATGCAGCTGGGTGCCGAGGGAGTATTCGTTGGCTCCGGCATCTTCAAGTCGGGCAACCCGGCAAAGCGCGCACAGGCCATTGTTAAGGCGGTAACCAATTACACCGATGCCAAGCTCATCGCAGAGCTCTCCGAAGACCTTGGCGAAGCCATGGTGGGCATCAACGCCGACGAGATCGAGCTGATCATGGAAGAGCGCGGTCGCTAATGGCTGTTGCTATCCTGGCTCTTCAAGGGGCCTTCATCGAGCACAAGAAAAAGCTTGAAGCGCTTGGAGCGGAATGCTTCGAAATCCGTCAGGCATCCGACTTGGAGCGCCCTTTCGACCGCGTGGTGCTTCCCGGCGGCGAGAGCACCACGCAGGCAAAGCTTTTGCATGAGCTTGGACTGATGGGCCCTCTGCGCAAACGCATCAAAGAAGGCATGCCGGTGCTGGCCACCTGCGCCGGGCTTATCCTTTTGGCTGAAACGGTAGACGGAACGGGCGACTTGGATAACCTTAATCCCGCTGCCGCCCAAAACCGCCTACAGGTTAAGGGGCTTGGCACCATGCCCATCACCGTGCGCCGCAACATTCAGTACGCCTGCGCCGAGGCCGCTCGTCCCGTGCGTCCCACCGATGTGCTGGAGACGGCCAAAGCCGAACTCGACCGCATTATGGCGGAGGATATTCCCCGCATGGCGTGCGCCGACGACAGCTTGGTGCAGAACGCCGACTGGAAGGACGCCATCGAGGTGGTGAACCTGCTTGATATCGCTCGGCTGACCGTGGAGGCATCGCTTGCGCGCGAGGAGAGCCGCGATGCGTTCATCCGCCCCGACTTTCCTGAGACTGATGACGAGAATTGGAAGTGCGCGCTGGCCTACACGCGCGCCGAGGACGGCAGCCTGTCCTGCGAGAAGATCGCTTACTAATCGGTGCCATTCTGCGAGTTCCAAGGAGATAGACCATGAAGATAACTGTTAAGCGCTACGATCCCTCGAAGGACAATGCTCCCTATGAGACCACCTACGAGGTTCCCCACGATGACGAGTACATGACGCTTTTACAAGCCCTCGTGTACATTCACGAGAACGAGGAGCCGCTGG
>ENA-ORMN01003453-ORMN01003453.1-human-gut-metagenome-genome-assembly--contig:-NODE-3453-length-12398-cov-2.667909_pt1 | contig 12398 bp, 7 predicted proteins | sample MGYA00242102_ERZ508993 | MGnify/ENA primary metagenome ERZ508993 (study PRJEB26280, sample SAMEA2338770) | human gut metagenome | biome: human gut; feature: human-associated habitat; material: faeces... | reverse complement strand
GGCGGCGCGGTGGTGGGTGTGGAAATGCAGATGCAGATGCTTCTGTTGGCGGCGTTACTGTTACAAAGTGGACAAAGGGTCAGGCTGTTCAGTACAATTACAACACTAAGACAGGCGTTGTTGAGATTAAGGCTGTTGCGGCTAACGGCTAATCTCGCCTAACTCACAAAAACAACTCATTTTAAATGAACCAGATCTATTGAGGGGCCGGGGGTTGCGGCTCCCCTATGATCTGTTCTTTTGATTTTTCACTTTAGGTTTTCATAAAAAAGGGGACGTAGTATGCTTTGGGTTTCACCCGCTCTCACGGTTTATATTTGTGTGCTTACGGGGATTCTCGGCGCGTGCATGGGAAGCTTTCTCAACTGCATGGCGTGGCGTATCGTCCACGGCGAATCTGTTTTACACGGGCGCTCGCACTGCGACGTCTGCGGCCACGTGCTCGGCGCGGGAGATTTAATTCCCGTTTTAAGCTACATCATGCACAAAGGCCGCTGCAAATACTGCGGCGCAAAGCTCTCTGCGGGACATGTCTTTGCGGAAGTGTTAACGGCGCTTACGTTTTTGCTGCTCGTGCTAAAATATGATATTTCGCTCCAAGCCCTTGAATACATTTTGCTGGCGTGCCTGCTGCTCGCCGCTGCATTCACGGATTTGGAGGGGTATATGATCCCGGACCGTTTCATCGCGACGGGGATCGTCGTGCGTGTTGTTTTCCTGTTTTTGCAGGGGAACGTGCTTGAAAACCTCATGGATGCGCTGCTCGGCGGCTTCGCCGTTGGCGGCGGTTTACTGCTCATCGTGCTCTTATACGAAAAAGTGCGCCAAAAGGAAGCCATGGGCGGCGGCGATATTAAACTGCTGTTCCTCACCGGCCTGTTTCTCGGCTGGCAGCGGAACATTCTGTGCCTGCTCATCGCGTGCGTGCTCGGCATCGTCTTCGCGTTTATTTTCCCGGAAAAACGTACCACAGAAGACGGGGCAGAGGAAGAAGACGGAAAGCTTTTTCCGTGGGGGCCGTCCATCTCGGCGGCAGCGATTCTCACGCTCCTTTGCGGCAGCGAGATCATCGGCGTGTATTTGAGCTTATTTTAACATAAAGAACAAAAGCTTTACAGCTTGACGGATAGAGATAAAGAAGAAAGCGAGGTGTCTGTACCATGCCCGGACAAATCACGGCATTCGACATTGGTGAGTGCATGGTAAAAGCCGTATGCTTTACAGGCGGCAAACTGAAAAAGGTTATGGCGAAAGAATTGCCGGATAATATGGTCTCCGGCGGCGAAATCGTCTCCATGGACGCCATGGCGGATTTTATCAAGGAAATGGCGAAAGAAAACGGCATCTCCCGCGGTGCGGCGGCGGTCATTCTGCCCGGCACGCTGGTGTTCCCCCGCAACGTGACCGTGCCCGCCATGACGGACGGCCAACTGTTGTATAACCTGCCGTTTGAATTTAAAGATTACCTGACGCAGGAAAAGAATAAGTATTATTTCGACTACGCCGTGCAGGATACGGTGAAAGACGAAGAGGGCAATGTGAAAGAATTGCAGCTTTTCGTTTGCGCCACCTTAAAAAACACCGTGGAAGAATACCGCGCCATGCTGCGCCGTGCGGGCTTCAATTTGAAGGTCGCCATGCCGGAGGAATGCGCCTACGCTGCGCTGACGGAGGATTACATGCAGCGCACAAATGCGCCCGCGGGCAGCGATTACTGCTTTGTAGACCTCGGCCACAACGGCATCCGTATGCACATTCTGCAGGACGGCAATTTCACCACGAAGCGCTCCGGCGACCTCGGCCTGCGCGACCTTGAGCAGACGATTTCCGATGTGCGCGGCGTGGATATTCACATGGCACACGCACACATTTTGTCCGATTACAACGACGTGCTTTCCGAAGATGTGAGCGCCGAGCTGTTCAACCGCATGGCGATCGAAATCATGAAGGCCGTCAACTTCTATAATTACAATAACCGCGAGCGCTCGCTCCGGAGAATTTATCTTTGCGGCGGCGGTGTGGCGGTAGATCAGATCCGCGCGGCTATCTGCCGTGTGACGGATCTGGACGTACATAACGCCGAGGAGCTGCTTCCTCAGCACGACGCATTGGAAGCGGCGTGGCTTTACATCAAAGCGATCGGCTGCGCGCTGCAAAAGTAAGGAGGCGTTGGAATGAAGCTTGAACTCGGCATGGGGAACGGCGCCAAAAAGCCCGTAAAATACCCCACCAAAAGAACCGTCAACCTTGCAAAGCGCGAGTCGCACTCCCAAAGCGTCATGACGCTTTCTATCGGCACGGCGGTCATTATCGTGCTTGTGGTGCTCGTCGTGAAATTCGGCGTACTTGACCAGCTTGCGCGCCAAAGTGCCGCAGAAAGTGCTTACAACACCGTGCATGCCCAGTATACCGAAATGCAGAGCGCCGTGGAGAAATACCCAGAGGTCGAAGAGGAGTACCGCACCTATTCCAGAAAATGGATGCAGCAGGAGGATTCCGGCGCGTTTGTTTCTGTGGACAGACAGGAAGTGCTCGACCTCATGGAGAACTACCTGCAGCCCTACGGCACGATAAAGGACGTCACCATTTCGGACGACGTGATGATTGTTTCCATGTCCGGCATGAATCTGCAGGAGATTTCCGCCATGTTTGAGATTTTACAGCAGCAGCCCATTGTAAAGGCTGCTGACCTTACAATCGCCTCCACCGAAAAAACGGCAGGCGAAGACCTCGATTTCTCCGTGACGATCACATTACAGCCGGCTGACACGGCGGAAGGGGAGGCCACAGCATGAAAAGAGCCTTTACAACGCGCGAAAAAGTGATGCTGCTCGTCCTCACCGTGCTGCTCATCGTCATCGCATACTTCAAGCTCATCTTGGAGCCCATCAACAATTCCATCGACGAGTATCAGTCCGAAACGGCCGCGGAGCAGGACGAGATTTTGCAGAATACCGAGCTTTTGACGCGCATGAACCAGATGCAGAAGGAGCTCGAGGAAATTTATGCCGCGGGCGACCCCACGCCCATCCCGAATTACGACAATTCCGGCAAGCTGCTCGTTGAGCTGAACAGCATTCTTTCGGCTTCTGTCGATTATTCGCTGGATTTCGGTCAGGTTTCGGCACTGAACGATGGCTACATCATGTGCCGCCCCATCAACATGACCTTTACAACGAACACCTACGCCGAAACGCGCGCCATCATTGATGCGCTGCACAACAGCGATTTTACAAACCAAATATCGGACATCAGCGTGCAGTTTGAAAACTCCGGCAGTTCCGGCAATGTGCAGGTAAACCTGTATATTACGTATTTTGAACTTCAAAAATAGCTGGTGCAACACAGGCCGGAAGCTGTTTTTTGCTTGCCGGTTTTCTGTGTTTAAAAAGACTTATACTGTTTTACGGTTTCCATATTTTTCTCAGGAGCAAAACGCATGAATTTTTCACGGGATAGGAAGAGTTTGAAAAATAGAAGAAAGGGGAAAGCCGGCTTTACCATGTCCGAGCTTTTGATTGTTGTGGCCATCGTCATCGTGCTGTTTGCCGTGGCGGTTCTCTCGCTTGTGACGATTCAAAAGAACCTGCGCCAAAAGGAACTCGACAGTAAAGCGGAAATCCTTTACGTTGCCGCGCAGAACCGCATGTCCGAGCTGCGCGCCGGCGGCTACGAAAGCCTTTATCAGTACGATGAAAACAAGAAAAACGGCGTTGCAAAGGTTGGTCTCATTCCGCTGGATGCTCCCGAAGAAGATGCGGAAGACGCCATCACAAAAGACACGCTCTGCTACGTCGTTTCCGCAGACCGCGTGGCGGTCGGCAAGGCGGCAGCTTCCGTTCTGCCGGAATCTTCCGTAGATGCCGAGCTCTGGAACAACCACTGGGTTATCGAGTACGACCCCGAAAGCGGCAGTGTGTACAGCGCATTTTACAGCGAAGAGGAGATTACAAGCGGCGATGCCTCCACCACGCTGCCCACATACTTAAACCGTATGCGTGTGCGCCAGACCCGCCTGCGCAACGGTGCGAAGATCGGCTACTACGGCGGTGCGCGCGTGATCTCCGGCACAACCGACACTCTAAAGCCGGACATCTCCATCGATAACCGCGAGAAGCTGACGGCAACGTTCTACTGCAACAACCCCTATGCCGATGAGCTGACGTTCAATATCAAGGTTTCGGACGGCCGGAACGAATATGTAAAGGTCGTAAAATACAGCGAGCTTCGCCAACTGAACAGCAAAACTTGGTACTACACGTGGGTTATGGATAGCTTGGAAAGCGAAAAGACGCGTTTCTATAATCAAACCGACCATAAGCTTGCGTGCGGCACAGACATCACCGTCACGCTTTCCGTAGAAAGCCAAAACGCCAATGTGGACGGCAAAAGCTACACCCGCAAAACGAACAGCCTGTTCCGCTATGCCGAGGGCACCCCGGCGGGCACGGCGCTCATCGCCTACGGCCGCCATTTGCAGAATTTGGACGAGGCCTCCCATGTTTCCGAGACGATCACCGGTGCCGTGCAGGTCAGTGACCTTTCCTTTGCGGATGATACTGCCGACAACGAAGACTGGTATTCCTTTTACCGCGACGACACCTTTACGCCCATCACCAATAAGAATCTCAAAAGCTATGACGGCTATTCCGAGGTCGACAACGTAAAGCTGTATTCTTCCATTTCAAACCTGCACATCACAAAAGCTGCACAAAACGGAGATGCTGGTCTGTTCAGTACATTTAACGGTGAGATCAAAAACGTGACGCTTACCGGCATGAAGATTGATAATGTAGGCCAGAACGTCGGTGCGCTCATCGGTTCTGTTTCCGATACCGTGAAAATCACAAATACCCGTGTATACCTCAGCTCCAAAAAAGGCGACCTCGCAGATATCGAAACGGTCGATTCCCCGGAAAAAGTGCAGCCGTGGCTTGAGGGTAAAGTCGTTGGCGGACTTATCGGCATGGTGACGAAAACGGGCAGCGTATCCGTTACGGACAGCTCCGCGTCTACGGTCATTCGTGCAGACGGCGCAGCAGGCGGCCTCATCGGTGCCGTGTATAATGCGGCAACGATAACCGATTCCTATGCGGATTGCTATTTGACGGCAGACAGAACGGGCGGCCTTATCGCAAAGGCAGAGGGCGGGTCTGAAGTAGCCGCAACGGGAACCTCTATCACCTTAAAGGATTTCTATGCAGCGGGTTACCAAACGGCGACCGTCGATGCTTTCGGCTTAGTAGGCGGCTCCAATGTGATCGCCACAGGCGGTTATTCTGCGTGTGTTTACAATGTTGAAGAAAACGCAAAGGTTCATTCCACGGTCAAAGCAATGGGCAGTGCCTCAAACGTATATTATCTGACAGACGGCGGTCTTTCCGGAGACGGCACAAGCAAGTGGGAAAACGCCAGTCAAACCAAGCCGAAAACCTATAAAGAACTCAGTGAATCGAGCTTTGCAAAAGGAATCTCCGAGGCGTTCACGTCGTCCTCTGGCGCGGCTACGTTTCCGTATAACTTGATGGATCAGGGCCTTACGTATTACACGTATCCGCGCCTTGAAAAGCTGAACCACTACGGCGACTGGCAAGCGGAGTTTGAATCCGGCGCACTGGTTTATTACGAGCGCTACAAAGACGAAACCTACGGCTTCTACGGCGCGAACCTTTCCACGCTCAAAACGAGTAAGTTTGTCGTCGGCGACGGCTATGCGCTGGCGTATATCGAAAAGAAAGATGCGGCCGATAACATTACCGTGACGTATGCAAACAACCAAAAGGCACGGGTATCGTTTGATAGCGCAATTGAAACGACTGACGACACGACAAATACGAAGTATTATCTCTATCCGCTCTCAAAAGAGGTTATCAACACCGATTATATCGACACCGCAGAGCCGGATACGTTCTACCAGAAGGTCACGATAGAAGACACCGCAAGCAGCACGAATACGGAGTATTACTACAATCCGCATTTCGCAAAAACGGTGACGGTCAACGAAAATAAGCCGCAGGCGCCGGAAACGGTCTGCATCCGCTCCGCCCGCCAGCTGTATGCGTTGAGCCTTTACTACCCGCAGTATGCGGATGCCGTAAAGGACAGTGTGTTCCGTCAGGAACTCAACATCGATTACAGAAGGTATGAGTGGACAAATTATGACGTTGTTACCGCTACTGTCAGCACACAGGCGCCGATCGGCACAGGGGATAAGCCGTTTACGGCTGTGTATAACGGCGGCTGCAATACGATAGAGGAAATTTCCTTTAAAGCAAATTCCCTTTACATCGGCATGTTCGGTTATACGTCGTCCGCTGCCGCGGTGCGCAATGTGTTCCTTGTCGGCGACGGCAGTAACACGGTGGCCTATGTCAATGCGCAGGGCGGTAATTCGGCTTCCGGCAGTGCGTCGCGCGTCAGCATGGGCGTACTCGTCGGTTATAACCGCGGCACGGTTTCAAACTGCTCAGTTTCCGGCTATACCATGGAGTATTACGGTTACAGCGCCAGTACGGCTTCGCTCGGCGGCTTTGTCGGCAGCAACTACGGCACCATCCGCAACAGCGCTTCGGACTGCCCGTCCATTCGCTTTGCAAATACGAACTCTAACACCTATGCGGGCGGCTTTGCGGGCGTGAACCACGCCTCTATTTCGGATTCCTACGCGCTTGGCAGCATTCAGGTGCGCGGCGCGCGAAACAGCACCGTGTGGGTCGCGGGCTTTGCGGCGAACAACGCCAGCGGCATGATTCGCCGCAGCTACAGCGCTACGGCGCTGACAGCTTCCGGCGATGCGGAGTCCTACGGCTTTGCGCATACCGGCGGTTCGGCATACCAGTGCTATTATCTGGACGGCGGCACGTATTCGTACAGAGGCACGCTTTATGCTTACAACACCTCCACGAACGAATTCAAAGATAACGCGGCGGGTGAGCCCCTTACGGGCAGCGAGCTGCAAAACAAAACAATCAATAATTTCAAAAAGGCAGATTGCACCTATAATTTCAAAGAAACGACCGGCGATCATTATATCTACCCGGCAGTCGTGCGCAATGCAGCAGGGCAGACCGTGCATTACGGCGATTGGCCCGTGCAGAAGGACATCGGTACGCTCGGTGTGTTCTACTGGGAATATGAAGACAGCGGCAGCAACAGCGGTTACCACTTCAGCTACGTGGGCACAAGCCAGGGCAATGAAATTTCCAGCGCAAACAACGACATCTTAAAGGGCGATTCTCTCTGTGAAGAGCACGACGACGGCGGCGTTGTAACGCATTACGGCTACGGCTATTTCTATGCGAACAGCAATAATTTGGAGACTTCATTGAGTGCTGTATACTTCAATGAAAACTTCATGCGCGTTGCAGAAAATGCAAAAGCCGGCGAAGCGCTCGGTAAGCAGATGCCCGGCTATACGTTTGTCGCATATGAAACCGGCGAAGACAAAATGTATTTGATCGATAACAAAGCAAACGGCGCATGGCAGCTGAAGTACGGCAACGGAACGGATGCTACCGTATACACCTACACCGTCAACCCGTTCTTTGCAAACTCTATGAGCCTCGATAACTCCGAAATGCAGCGCAAAACGACAGAAACAGGTGACGTCAAACCCGGCGCCAACGGCAACGCTTACGAGATTCGCTCCGTCTCGCAGCTGCAGTTTATCAACTGGAATTCCGTAAAGCACAATACAAGCACCTCCATTGTGTCTCAGAACAAAGGGGATTGGTATACGTTTAAGGATAAATACACGTATCAGGTTTACGGCGATACTCACACGGTATCGGGAAGCGGCAAAGAGCTGTATTGGAATCAAACACACGATTTGAATGCTTCCTCAGAATACAGTACACTTGGTAAGGACAAGAACTTCACGCCTATCGGAAGCATGTATGATAATGCAGGCGATACAGCAACCGCTGATCCGACAATGTCATATTTTGCTTCTCATTATGACGGACAGGCATATACGATCAAAAATGTTGAAATTCACAGCAATGCGGAATGTGTTGGTATTTTTGTCATTACGGTCGGTGCAACGGTTAAAAATGTGGTCGTATACTCGGATGAAGGCAATGTAATCGAAGCTAAAAAGGATGGTGAGAGCTGGTACTGCGTTGGCGGTCTTGTCGGCTTTGCGGCCGGCAGAGACAATCCTGCAAGTGTATTTACAAACTGCACGGTTTCCGGCTATACCATTCAGGATAACCATGCAAACACCCCGGGTTGGGGCGGCGGCAGTGTCGGCGGTCTTGTCGGCATGACAAACATGGATATTACAAACTGCTCCGCTGTAACAGATATTATTATCAATATCGGCTATAATGGCCGTTATCAAAATCTGCGTGTCGGCGGTATTGCCGGTGTTTCTCGTGGCGCAGTGCGATATTGTTATGCTGGCGGTTCTATGAGAAGCACAGCTAAATTTTGGTATAATAACTATTATGGGGGTGCGAATATCTGGATGGGCGGCCTTGTTGGCGGTATTGTTATGCGAAACAGCGGCGGCTTAGCAACTTTGGTTGGTGATGTGAGTCGTGTGCTCAAGGTTGAAAACTGCTACAGTTATGTTGAGATGCCAAAACGTGGTAAAGCCAACGAGCAAAATATTATAAAGAGTACGCAGGCAATCGCCTCCAATGGCGAAATGCAGGAAAAGTTCTCGAATGTTAAAAACGACTATATCGAGATTCATAACTGCTATGCACTTGAATCCGCCGTATTAAATACAGATGATTACCGCGAATATGGCGGTAAAACTCCCTCAAGTTGGGATAACCTGAACCTGAACATGACGCATCAGGGTTTGCGGGGGCGTGAGATCAAGTTGTTCAATGATTCCACCCCGTACGTAACGTATGCCGAAATGCAGAGCGGCGATTTCTTAACGAAACTGAACAAGAACTACCAGTCCGGCTCAAGCTATAAGAGCTTCTCCACCGTTACCATCACCGAGCAGGGGCAGAATATCGACGGCAAATATAGCTTCCCGGGCAATGATACGGCGCTGCAGGGGCTTAACTATCCGTTCCCGACGGTTCTGACACAGACCGATATCTTCGGCAGCACAGTCAATTTGCATTACGGCCGCTGGCCGCGCATCGGTCTCTTATGGGAAGAAAATTCCCAGAAGCTCGACCTGCTTGCGGATATCAAAACGAAAGCGGAAGACAGCACTTTGAACGACAACGAAAACGGCAAGGCGCTTTTGCAGACACATTTGCTTGTCGCCAGCAGCGATGTAGATACGAGCGCAGAGCCGAAAATCAAGCTGTACGACGAAAACAGAAACGAACTCACAAACGATAAGGCCGCAGCAATAGTCAGCCGCATTGTGTATAATCGTGAGAATAACTGCTACGATGTCACATTCATCGGGCAGAACGTCGGCACGGTCGTCGCAGAGGCGAAGCTCGGCAATTACATCGCGCGCCTTACAATCGAAGTTACGGCATCGCTCAAGCTGGAGGCTTCTTCTACGAACATTTCGGTTTATTCCGGTGACACCGATACGATTACGCTGACCGTAAAGGACGCAAACGACAAGCAGCTGCTTGCCGAGACCGAAAAGACGCTTAAATGGGAGATTGCTGTCGATAACAACGGCGTGCAGCAGGATGTCATCGAGTGCAGTAAGGACGATATCAAGCTGAACGCAGACGGCACGTTCTCCTTGCCGCTTACCGGCTTTGCCGCGGGCGAAGCCACGGTGAGCATCACGTGCACATATCCGTACGGCGCGGCAACTGCCGCGGAGCCCGCAAAAGAGGTCACGGCTACGCTGTATATCAGCGCTACAACAAAGCCAAGTGATGTGCTTGGCCTGACAAACGGCAGCGTCTATAACCAGATTTCTCTGCCGCACACGCCGAAAAAATCCACGACCTCCTACACCGGTACGACCGTTGAATACCCGGAAAACCGCCCCGCCATGCAGGGAAGTGCGCTGTTCCTCTACGCAACGGATGAGTATACCGATTTGAAAGGCTTTACGGTCGATCAAATCGAGATCACCGCAGGGGAAACGACCTACACTGTGGGTGAAGACGGCATCACGACCGATGAAAATCACACCTACAAAGTGACGGTAAACGATCAGTGGACGACAGAAACGAACGACACGAAGTTCCGATACCGCGCCGTAAAGGTGGAATCCGCCGCGGCAGGCGAGATCACCCTAAAGATCGTCCTCAAAAACGGCGACGTGACCTACAACCTCACCACCCCGTACACCATCGCATCGAACACGTATACAGTGAAGTTCCTTGACACAAAGGGCAATATTCTTCTCACAAAAACAGTCGATTATGGCAAAAAGCCGGAGCTGACCGAGGAGGATAAGGCTAAATTGAAAGCCGATGCCGAGTTGGGCTACACCTGCACATGGGCGCTTTCTGAAATCTACGCAGATACAGAAATTCACCCGACATTAACGCCGAACACCTATACCATCCAGTTTAATGCCAACGGCGGTTCGGGTGCGATGCCTGCTGTTTCGTATGCTTATGATAAGATTCAAACAACGGACACCCTTCTGCAGAATGCGTTTACAAAAGGAACATCCACCTTTAAGGGCTGGGCGGTAGAAGCGAAGGGTGCAGTTCAGTATACAGACATGAGCTCAATTCAGAGCATCGTAAACTCCATGGCAATGGAGAATAAGACCGAACTCACTCTCTACGCCGTTTGGGAAGATACCGCAGCAGGCGGCGAGACCGTTGAACCGTAAATCAACAAAAAGGCAGGTGCCGAAAATGCAGGCGATCCGCAGAAAACTGAATAGCCAAAGGGGCGCTTCCATGCTGATGGCGCTGCTGCTTATGCTGGTCGGCATCATGGTGAGCGCGGTCATCATCTCCGCCGCCACCAGCGCCGCCGTAAATAAACGCTCGGAAAAAGAACAGCAGCAGGCCTACCTCGCGGTCAGCTCTGCCGCCGAGCTCGTGCGCGACGATTTCCAAAGCCTTACGGGCCGGTATAAAGATGTTACGACCACGGTGACGCATGCGGATGGAACGACCACTACGACGAATGATACGATAAAGGCCACATGTGCGGTGGGAGATATGATCAATGACATCGGCGCATGGTTTATAGATGTGAACACGACGTCCACTTATGCAAAGACCTACACGTTCTCCGTAGACGGTTATGAAGATGTATCGGCAGAAATCCTTGTATCAGTCGGCACCGGCAGTGACGAAAGCAGCAAGGTGTATAACCTCACTGCAACATTCACAAACGGTGTGGATTCCGAACACCCCTGCCGCATGGTGTTGACTATGGAGGGCAAACTGGCGGAGGAAAGAACCTCCGGCGATACGGGCTCCACGCAGGTCGTCACCCAAACACTCGAATGGAATAAGGCAAAGCTGCAAAAGGGGGTAACGGGTTGAAAAAGCTGCGTTCACAAAAAGCGGAAACACTGGTGGAAACACTCATGGCCATCTTGGTCGTGGTGCTCGTTATGCTTTTTCTCTCCACCGCAGTTTCCACGGCCTCCAAGGTAAATGCCAAGGTGCGCAAAACCGATGTGGCTTTAACGTATGAGAATGCCACCAAGGGCAGAGAAACCAAAACGCTGACCATTAAGGATAACAACATTGCCACAAAAGTCATCAAGGTTCAAGTCGATGAATACACAAGCGAAAACGGCTACACGTATTACAGGGAAAGCAAAGAGCAGGGGGCGGGAACTTGAAGCTGAAAGATAAAAAAGGCTTAACGCTCGTGGAAATGCTCTGCACAGTCGCCATTTTGGTGCTTGTCAGCATGGTGATGGTGTTGGGGGTGCAGCTCGGCGTGCGCTCCTACGCAAAATCCGTTTCATATTCGGAAGCGCAGGTGCTGTGCTCCACGCTTACGACCACCATCAGCGATGAGCTGCGCTATTCCGGCACACCGATGTGTACTTCCTTTGCAGAAACCGACGTGCCGCGCAGCGTTACGATTGTCGATACCAACGACATGAGTCTGAAAGAGGTGCCCGTGGAGCCGCTGCACGTCATGCGGACGCTGCGGGGCACGAGGGAGAAGCTGTGCGAAGGATCGTCGCAGGACTATCTGCGGCTCATCGTGACGGACGAATTCCCGACCGCGCCGGTGCAGGAAGCGCTGCGCCGCACCTATCCCAACGCTCTGCAGATCGACTGCGGGATGCAGATTGCTGCCAGTGCGCGCACCGGCCTTACGTTGGAGGAGGTGCGTGCGGATTCGCCGCTGGACGTGGCGGAGAAGTTTTATCTAAACAGAACGGGGCGCGAAATGGACGACGAAATGCGCGCCTGGTTCAGACAGGCCATTGAGGACGCGGAAAGGGAGGGCTGAGCTGTGCTGCCGGAAAAACTCATCATCGAAGCCTTCGGGCCGTATCGGGACAGGCAGGTTGTGGATTT
>ENA-ORMN01003445-ORMN01003445.1-human-gut-metagenome-genome-assembly--contig:-NODE-3445-length-12408-cov-12.633207_pt1 | contig 12408 bp, 10 predicted proteins | sample MGYA00242102_ERZ508993 | MGnify/ENA primary metagenome ERZ508993 (study PRJEB26280, sample SAMEA2338770) | human gut metagenome | biome: human gut; feature: human-associated habitat; material: faeces... | reverse complement strand
CCGGAAAAAGTATGCCCCCCCGCCCGCGGCGCAATGCGGGGGCTCCAGCGGTTATCCACCCGTACCTCCACCCAGTTCTCGCCGGGCTTCAGGAAAGGCGTCAAATCCGACCGGAAGGCCGTATACCCCCCTTCATGCCTTCCCGCAGTCTTCCCATTCACCTTCACCTCCGCCACCTGGAAAGCTGCGCCGCAATCCAGAAACACCTTCTTCCCCTGCCATTCCTCCGGCATGACAAGCTTCTTGCGGTAGGAGCCGAACCCCGTGTAAAAGGAATCGGACATAAAGTAGGGCAGACTGAACGTATGGGGCAGATGAACCGTCTGCCAGCCGCTCTTTCCGGGCTCGTCCTCAAGCCGGAACTCCCAGCCGCGATTCCAGATCATCCTCCCGAACAGGGGTGAAGCTTTTTCCGCAGAGGAAACGCCTGTTTCCGCTCCGGCCATGGAAAAACACAGGGCAGCGCCCAGCATGCAGGCCATCATCTTGCGCATGCGTATGTTACCATTCCGCCATGTTCTTTCTTTCATTAAAAAAACATTTCCGCACCCTGAAAAGCCCGCAACAACAAGCCGTGCACCCCGGAAAGGGCGCACGGCTGGAAAACTTCTCCATCCGGGAAGCAGTGCAAAACGCCTGCCGCTCCGTTATTGGGTAATGATATTCAGCTCCGCAACGGTGGCACTCTGTTCCCCGCCCCTCACCGGAGACCGGGCGTCAAGCTTGAAGTAGCGGGCCTCCACAGGCCTGCCGAAGTCGATGCGCTGAACAGCCGGATCCTTCCGGATATAGTGGTAGGAGAACTGGCCTTTTTTCACTTCCCTCCAATTCCGACCGTCATCGGAAACGGAAAACGTGTACTGGCTGATGAGGCCCTTGTCCTTGTCCATTCTGGGCGTGTAGATAAATCCGGTAAACTTCATTCTGGTTCCCATATCCACGGCAATGGAGTGGGGGAACCCCGGCAGGCCGTTCGTATAGGACGTATGCCAATAGGTATCCGGATTCCCGTCAATGGCAAAATGGGCGAAACCGGTATCCGGCTCTTCCGAAGAAGCGCTTAGAATTTTCCATTCGCCCTGCCCCTTGACGAGGGGGAATTTCCTCTCTCCGGGAGACGTGGAAGGAACCTTGCCGGACTTCATGGAGGCAGCCCAGGCCCTCACTTCCCCTTCGGGAAGCTTGAAGGGATTCCGATACGTTTTTTCCGGCCCCTTGTTGACGGAATACTTTATCTCCGCCTCGGGCGTAGAGGAAGTCAGACTGACCATGCCGTCCCCATCCCGTTCAATGACAGGGGAATGGGGAACGGCCAGCCCCGTGCGCGCCAGATTCAGCAGGGCGGACGAGGGAGCCAGCACAAACCCCAGGGCTGTGGCCCCGCTCAATGTCTGGTACTTGGCCAGCGGACGGGGCCCGCAGGAAGAGCCGCCCAGCCCCATCTGGAAAGCGTCCAGATTCACAATCACTTTATTTTTCTCCGGCAGCCTGTCCAGGCTCTTGGCATCGTTAAGCTCCTTCGGCGTATAACGCAGGACGGAAACCTCCAGCGGAGCCCTGGGAGAGGCGGCCCCCACCCACAGAGCCTGGTCCTCCTGAGGTTTGGATAAGGCTATCCAGTCCGTTTCCATGCGGTTGCCCATATCCTGGGGCCGGGAATAAGCAAAAAACATATCGTCCACGGAAGTGCGGAAAATGTCCTTCCAGCAGCTCGTGCGGCGGTCCCGGTAATTATCCCACGGTCCCAGACCCAGGTACTCTACCCGGTCATACGCGGCAGGCATCCCGAAAGTGACGCCCAGCCGGAGGAGTTCTTCTCCCTTGGCGGAGGGATACATTCGGACGGAAGCATTGATAATGCCGTTGCCGAAAACCGTCCACGCGACTTCCCCGGAAAAGGCAAGCTCGGAACCTTTCGTCCGGAACTGTGCCGTGATTCGGGCCACGCCGGGGGAAATGACGGCAGCTTTAACGTCGGAATATTCCGCTTTCATATTCTGCATCTTCATTTTCCCTTCAACCTTGCTCCTGATCCAGGCATCGTTATCCACCGGAGAACGGTACGCCTGGAGCTCCACCGGATAGCCGGGCAAAATCAAATCCCGGCCGCCATACTGGAGGGAGGAAAGCATCCCGTTTTTGAAGGAGGCGGAAAAACCTTTTCCCTGCACGGCCACGGAATCCCCCTGAAGCACGGAAACAGCAGGCAGCGCCGTCGGGGGAGGCACGGGAACCTCCTTCTCTGCAGATGCCGGGAACCACTCGTAAGCTTCGCACTCATTCACCACATGTTCCAGTTGCTTGGAGGAAAGTTCCTTCACGTCTTCCGGGAGCTTGAACCGGGCATCCGCCAGAACCATCAGGGAACCGGTCCGCATAGCGGCTGAAGGCAGATTAACCGTTGCGGATTTGCCGGGGGGAACCTCCGGCAGAACCATGCGCTCCACGGCATGGCCGCCGCCGGGAACAAGGGATACCAGATAAAGCGTATAACCTTTCAAAGGCTTATGAAAATATTTGTTGCGAACGGACAGAGACCCGTCCTTGCGCTCAAAAGCCATGTACTGGTATACTTTCTTCACCTCCTTCGTCTTGGCCGTGGTGTTCCGGTTGCCAAGAATAATGCCGTTGTCGCAGAAATTAGCCTGGTTGGGCCTGTCTCCGAACATGCCGCCGTAAGCCTGTGTTACTCCCTTGAAAGGGGCGGGCTTGTAAATGCCGTTTCCGGCAGGATTGGCGCGGAGGGACTGGTCCACGAAATCCCAGATGGCCCCGCCCACCATGCGCGGGGAAGACTCGAAGGCATCCATGTACTCCTTGAAATTCCCCAGGGCATTCCCCATGGAGTGGGCATATTCGCACACGAAAAAGGGGCGGGAAGTTTTCTGCTTCCCCCAGTTTTCCACCCGGTCCACGGGCGGATACATGGCGGAATCCATATCCACGGCCTTGTGGCCGTGCGGAAATTCGCAGTAATGGAGGGGCCGCGTAGTGTCATAAGCCCTGATAGCCGCCGCTGCCGCCTCAAAATTGGGGCCGTTTCCGGACTCATTGCCCAGGGACCAGAAAACAATGGAAGGGTGGTTCTTGGAACGATGCACCATGCTCATATTGCGCTCCACATGGGCTTTCTTCCAGGAAGGCTTCCGGGAAATATCCATGCTGCTATTGCGGATGCCGTGGGCTTCGCAGTTGGCTTCGTCCATCACGTACAGGCCGTAGCGGTCGCACAACTCATAAAAATAAGGATGATTGGGATAGTGGGAACAACGGACGGTATTGATATTATGCGCCTTGATAATCTGCACGTCCTTTTCCATCACTTCCCGCGGAATGGCGCGCCCGTAATCGGGATGGGCTTCATGGCGGTTGACACCCTTGAACTTGACGGCTCTGCCGTTAATCAGCACGGCGCCGTTATCCGCAATCTCCACGGAACGGAACCCGATATTGACGGAACGGGTATCCTTTCCATTCAGAGAATAAGTCACCCTGTACAGGTTGGGCGTTTCCGCCGTCCATGGCTTCACACCGGGAAATTTCCTGTTCAGGGAAATCTGCACCTCGCCTCCGGAGGGAATGGAGGGAACCTCCAGCGTTCCGGAATCCAGCCTTCCCCTGTTATCCGTCTGCACGCGGCCGGAACCGTTCCTGCCCTCCCAGTTCAATTTGGTGGAAATCCCGTCGATGGAATAATCCAGCTTCATGCCGGCGGGAATATCCTTTTTACCGGAATTGCGGATGGTGAACGTTCCGTCCAGTACCCCGGTTGTGTAATCCTCCCTGTCCAGTCCGGCCTTCAGGAACAGGTCACGCACGTGCGTCTGCGGCTGGGCAAACAGGGTCACGTCCCGGAAAATGCCGGAAAGGCGCAGGAAATCCTGGTCCTCCAGGTAAGAACCGTCGCTCCAGCGGTATACTTCCACGGCAATCGTATTCCTGCCGGGCCTGACATAGGGAGTAAGGTCAAACTCCGCCCCTGTATAGGAATCTTCGGAATAGCCGACTTGACGGCCATTTACCCACACATAAAAGGCGGACTCCACCCCGTCAAACCGGATCATCACCTGCTCTCCCTTCCAGGAAACGGGCAAATTGAAATCCCGGCGGTAGGAACCCACGGAATTACGCTCCCTGTACGCCGGCCAGTTCTTGGGCGGTTCCCCCATTACCTTGGGAGGATTCGGCTTGAATGGATAGGGAACATTCGTGTAAATGGCCGTTCCATAACCGTAAAGCTGCCAGTTGGAAGGAACCTTGACCGTATCCCATCCGGAAACGGAATAAGAGGGATTGAAGAAATCGGCAGGCCCCTCGTCCGGAGTCATGGAAAATTTGAACTTCCAATCCCCGTTCAAGCTCAACGTTTTATCCGATGCCGGAAAAACGGAGGCTCGGGGAGCCTCCTTATTGATTCCCGTCACCTCTTCATTTTCCCAATCCGGAACATCCCCCAGCAGGGGAAGAGCCGGAGCCAGACACATCACGGAAAACAGAAACGCGCGTACCGTCTTCATCTCGGAATGAATATGGAATTGCTTACTTATACTTTTTCAGGGACGGATCCTGATAACGCTCTGAATCCTTCTTCCCGTCACCTCCGGCAGGGTTCAACGTCCACTTGCAGGAATCCGTGTACGTTTTCCCTCCTATGGAAGCCGTGGCCGTAATAGTGTTGACGCCGGGCTTGAGAGTCACTTCCGGCCAGACGGCGCGCTTCAAATCATCCGGTTTGACACTCCCAACGGGCTTCCCGTTGACGCTCAGCTTCACCACGGAACCATTGCTGTAAACCTTCACGGGCACCGTTTTTTCCGTACGTTCCGCAAACCTGCGGGATGTGATGTATACGGTAGGACGGGGGCTCCAGTTGGCCCTGTAGAAAAAATAGGCGTCCTTGGGCGTCTTGCGGTCATAGGTCACCAGCCCCTTGTCGTTAATGCCGGGGCTTTCCCCCTCAAAACGGGAAGAGGAACCGAAGTCAAACATGTTCCAGACAAAGGCCCCCCACACCTCCGGCCTTTCCCTGATGCACCTGTAATTGATCTCATGCGCATGGGACTGCCATTCCTCCGGATGCCAGAATCCGGTGGGAGACGGCCTTTTGGCCGGATTCTCATGCATGCCCGCGCTGGCGCCGTGACCATACTCACTGACGGCAATGCCCATCTTGCCGCCATAGTCGCGGATGTAGCCGTTCAGGTTACCCTTCATGGTTTCGGGCCCTCCTCCGTACCAGCCGGGATACGTATTGAATGCGATGTGGTCAGGAATATTGTTCAGTTTTCTGCGGCCCGCCTGATTGCTGGCCCCCACGGTCATGCGGATGTGGGCAGGCTCGGCAGGCTCACACCCTTCTGGCCGGTCCCGCTGGGTGTCGGCTTCCAGCACCGCAAATGCTTCTCCCCGGCGCACAAGCTCGGCGTCCTTACCGCCCCGGAAGCTTTTGCCGCCGGTCAGCAGCCAGATGGCCTCTAAAAGGTTCGTCTTGCCTTGGCCGTTGTTGCCGCAGATGACGGTAAGCTCCCGGCCGGGCTCCAGCCGTGCCGCACAAATATTGCGATAGTTCTGTACTTCCAGCGAAAGCAGACGCATTTACTGACCCTGCCCGATCTCTACGCTCTGCCCGTCCAGCTCGATGACGTCTCCGGCGCGGCATTTCTTGCCCCGCATGGTGCACACCTCGCCGTTCACCTTCACAGCACCGCCCTGCACCAGCTCCTTGGCTTCGCCGCCGGTCTCGCACAGACCGGCAAATTTGAGCAGGGCATCCAGCTTGATAAACTCGGTATGAATGAGAATCTTCTGCATAAAACGCGCTCCTTAGTCGTTTTTAAACCGTACCGGCAGTACCAGATACAAAAAGTCGTTGCCCTCTACCGGCAGCACCTTGACCGGGCTCAAAGGTCCGCTGATCTCCATGCGCACCTGCTCGGTGCGGGCGTTGCGCAAAGCATCCAGCAGATAGCGGTTATTGAAGCCGATCTCTACCTCGTCGCCCTCGCAGGCGGCGCTGAACTCGTCCACCACGCGGCCGAGGTTGGTCTGGCAGCGCACCACGACTTTACCCTCTGTAAAGGAGATGCGAAGGGGATTTTTTAAACGCTCTGTAATAATCAGAGAGGCGCGCTCGATGGTGGAGATGAAGTCCTTGGTGTCGATGGTCACACGGGTGCGGCTTCCGGCGGGGATGACGTTGCGGTAATTCAGGAATTCGCCCTCGATTAGGCGGCTCATGATGGTGTAACCGGCGGTGGTGAAAACCACATAGCGGCGGTTGGCACTGATGTGCACATCCTCCTCGTCATCGTTGGCCAGCAGATGGGACACCTCGGTCATGGTCTTGCTGGGCACGATGATGCGGATATCCTTCACGGCAGTGATGGGGCGCTCCACGATGGCCAGACGATAGCCGTCCAGCGCCACTATGGTCAGCTTGTCCAGCTCGATCTCGAACAGTTCGCCGGTGTGGGCGGGTTTTTTCTCGTCCTGACTGACGGCGTATAGGGTGCGGTCGATCATATCCCGCAGCACGCCGGTCTTGATGGTCAGGGTCTGCTCCGCGCCGGTGTTGGGCAGATCCGGAAAATCGGTGGCCGGCATGGACTGGATCTCGAACTGTGCCACACCGCTCTGGATGGTGGTCTTGCCGTTATCGGCAGCCACGATGCTGATCTGACCTGCCGGCATCCGGCTGATCATGCTGCTGAGCAGCTTTGCATTCAGCACGATCTCACCGGGTTCCTTGATGTTGGCTTCGATGGTGGTCACGATGCCCATTTCCAGATCGTAGCCGGTCAGGGTGAGCTGAAAACCTTCGGCCTTCAGCAGGATGCCCTCCAGCACCGGGATGGACGAGCGCATGGTGACAGCTTTGGAAACGCCGTCGATGGCTGCACTGAGCAGTGTTTTATCGCAGACGATGTTCAAAACAGTATCTCTCCTTTTTTCACACTTCCGGCTTGATCCCTGCCCTTTGGGCTGCTGCCGGAAGGCAGTAATATATTGAACTTGTTGTAGTAACCGTAGTAGGGGGTGGGGAAGATGTTGAAAACCCGGAAATGTCCAGCCGGGAAGCGGGGCTTTGACTTTCCACCGGGTTGTGGAAGGCTCGTGAAGGAAATGTTGAAAGGTGGGGAACGGTGTTTCTTTCCACAGCCGATGTGAAGAACTGATGTTAAATGTTGAAAACTAAGTGGAAAGTGTGGAAAGCTTCGCCTTTTTGCCACAAGATATAGGCTTATTTTCTCCTTTTTGTTCCGTTTTCTCCCCATATTTTGGGGTCACACCCTGAAATGAGTATGACTTTTGCCCGGTTTTCCCCGGTTTAGGCCTTCACGTTCTTGATGATATCGCTCACGGTCTCCCGCAGATGTTGGTCGTTCTTCATGTCCCGCTCCATGGTCTTGAGGGAGTAGACGATGGTGGAGTGGTCGCGGCCGGAAAATTCCCGCCCGATCTCCTCCATGCTCATGCCGGTGACCTCCCGCAGGATATAGATGGCCACGCGCCGGGCGGAAGCCACGTTGGCGTTGCGCTTGGTGCCCCGGATGTCGGCAGGGGACACGTTGAAGGTGCGGGACACCTCGCCAATGATCTTTTCGATGGTCACCGGCACCGGCTGGGTCTCGTTGAGGATATCCTTGATGGCGTTCTGCGCCACGCTGATCACCGGCTGGATGCCCTCCAGCATATAATAGGCGTTCAGCTTTTTCACTGCGCCTTCCAGCTGGCGGATGTTGTTTTTCAGGTGGTTGGCAATGAACTCTGCCACGTCCTCGGGCAGGTCCAGATGCAACAGCTCTGCCTTGCGCTTCACGATGGCGACGCGGGTCTCAAAATCCGGCGGCTGCACATCGGCGGTCAGACCCCACTCAAAGCGGGTGCGCAGACGCTCCTCGAGGCTCTTGATCTCCTTGGCGGGGCGATCGGAGGCGATGACGATCTGCTTGTGGGCGTCGTGCAGGGAGTTGAAGGTGTGGAAGAATTCTTCCTGCGTGGACTCTTTGCCCGCGATGAACTGGATATCGTCCACCAGCAGCAGGTCTGCCACGCGGTACTTCATGCGGAAGTCCTCGGTGCTGCCGGCGCGGATGGCGGCGATCAGCTCGTTGGTGAACTGCTCACAGGTGACATACATGATGACGAAATCGGGGTGGGTGCGCTTGATCTCGGTCTGAATGGCGGTCAGCAGATGGGTCTTGCCCAGACCGGAGCCGCCGTAGATGAACAGGGGGTTATAGGCCCCGGAGGGGTTTGCCGCCACAGCCTGCGCAGCAGCAAACGCAAACTGGTTGGACGGCCCCTTGATGAAGTTTTCGAAGGTGAACTCGTAGTTGCCCTGCGGGGAGGCGGGGTTTGCCTCGTACTGCTGGGCCAGCACTACTTCGTGGGGCGGGGTGCTGGGAACCACAAGGGTGATGTCCACATCAAAGCCCAGCACGGACTTGAAGGCCTCCTTGAGCAGGCCGAGGTACCGGTCGGTGACAATCTTGCAGATAAAATCGTTGCGCACCGACAGGGTGATATGGCTGGAGTCCTCAAAGCTGATGGGCTCCAACCCGTCGATATAGAGATTGTACGTTGGCTCGGCCATCTGCGCCTTGCAGTACATCTGGGCCGCTTCTAAAACGTCCTTGAAAGAATCCATAAAACATCCACTCCATTGAATCGGTCGAAGTTTTCAACAATGCTGCTGATACCATGTTAGTATACCACAAAAAACTCCCTGCGTCTATATTACTATAATGTAATTTATAATACATAAGATAAGCCCCCGCAGCGCCCTTGTGGAAACGCGCCCAAAAGACCACAATATCTGGTAGAAAAAAGTTTTCCACAGCAAAATGGTGAAAAAGTTGAAAAGCTTTTAACAGAAAAATCAGAAAAAAGTTTGCAGAAAACTGAAAAAAATGCTTGACAGAACGTCATACTATGCGATATACTGTTGAATTGCAAGCCTGTCCCCAATCTGGGACCGATCAAGACCCCATACCGGGGATAAGTTTTTACGGAGGATACAACCATGAAGAGAACTTTTCAGCCCAAGAAGCGTCAGCGCAAGGAAGTTCATGGCTTTCTGACCCGCATGAGCACCAAGAACGGCCGTAAGGTCATCAATGCTCGCCGTGCAAAGGGCCGCAAGAGCCTGACTGTCTGATCTCTGCCTTGCAGGTGAGATCCGGCGCAGAAATGAATATGCGCACAAAAGACCGCTGATATCCCATTGGCGGTCTTATTTTTTTACCCGTCAAAAGTTTTTTCGTAAAAATGCCCGGATGGGCTTTTAAACTGCAAAAATTTTTGATATACTGGCTAAAGAGTGCACCTATGTGCACCCGGACGAAAGGAGGTGCCGATGTTATGCGTTATCGTCCGATCCGCCGCAACAGCGAGTTTGGCCGTGTGTACGCCCGCGGCAAGTCCTATGTGAACCCGGCACTGGTGCTGTATGTGCTCAAGACCCGGGGCCGCAACACCCGGGTGGGCCTGACCGCCACCAAAAAGATCGGCCACGCCGTGCAGCGCAACCGCGCCCGCCGCGTGATGAAAGCTGCGATTGACGAGCATCTGGATTACAATATCGGCGGCTATGATCTGATCTTCGTGGCCCGGGGCATGACCCCCAAACTGAAAAGCTGGCAGCTGAGCAGCGTTGTGGCAAAGCTGTTTGCCCAGGCCGGTCTGCCGGATAAGGCCAAGCGCCCGGACGCAAAGCCGCCCGCTACCGTGCCCCCTGCCCGCAAACAAAAGCCGGAGTCCCGCGCGTGAACCGGCTGCAAATGCTCTGCCGCAGGGCATTGTGCGTGCCCATCCGCATCTACCAGTACACCCTCAGCCCATGGATCGGCCGCAGCTGCCGGTTTTCGCCCAGCTGCAGCAACTACACCATGCAGGCTATCCTGACCCACGGCTGTGTAAAGGGCATTTTGCTGGGCGCATGGCGCATTGCCCGGTGTAATCCGCTGGGCAAGTGGGGCTACGACCCTGTGCCGCCGCCCGGCCGCTGGCAAAGCCCTGCCCGGAATCTTCAGCCCGCAAAGCTGTTTGAAAAGCGGCACAGGGGATAAAGTTTTCGCTTCTTGTGACGCGCTGCACTGTGGGCGGCGTGTCCTACGATAAAAAATAATGCGTCCCGGGCCACAGCCGGGGCAGAATGGACAAAGGTATGAACTTCTTTTACATCCTGAGCGGTCCTCTCGGCTATGTCATGGAGTGGATCTACAAGCTGCTGCCGAACTACGGCTGGGACATCATCCTCTTCACCCTGCTCATCAACATCGTCAAGATCCCCCTGCAGACCAGCCAGCAGAAGAGCATGGCGAAAATGTCTGCTTTCCAGCCCATGATCGCGGAGATCCAGACCAAGTACAAGGACAAGCCCGAAAAGCAGCAGGCTGAGCTGATGAAGCTGCAGCAGGACTTTGGCTATAAGCCCACGGCCGGCTGCGTGCCCATGCTGCTGAATTTCCTTGTCATGTTCGGCGTTATCGGCGTGGTGTATAACCCGCTGGAGCGCATTTTCCACATCAGCGCCGCTGCACTGGCCAGCGCTGGCGAGGCTATGACCGCCGCCGGCATCTCCTTTACCGCCATCACCCGCGATACCAACATCATCGCCGAGGTACTGGCAGGCAACAGCGGCGTGCTGGGCTGCTTCAGCGTCGAGCAGATCGCTACCATCACCGAGTTCGGCCAGCACATGAACTTCTTTGGCATCGACCTGACCCGCATCCCGCAGATCGGTCTGTCTCTGGATATCGTGCTGCCGCTGCTGTCGGTCATCACCATGTTCCTGTCCACCCACATCAGCATGAAGGCTTCCGGCCAGCAGATGCAGGGCAGCATGAAGCTGACCATGTACATGATGCCGCTGATGTACCTGTTCTTCTGCTTTACCTTCCCTCTGGCATTCTCTCTGTACTACGTCATTTCCAACATCGTTATGACCGTACAGACTCAGGTCATGCGCAAGTTCTACGACCCCGAGAAGATGCGCAAGGAAGTGGAAGCGGAGATCGCCGCCAAGCGCAAGCAGGAAAAGCGCGGTGTGAAGAACACCACCATCACGGTGACCGACCCCAAGACCGGCAAGAGCGTGGAAAAGAACCTTTCCGCCAGCGAGATGAACAAGCGTCGGCTGGAGTATGCCCGTCAGCTGGACGCCGAGCGCTACAAGGACGAGCGCACCGTGCCGCTGAGCGAGCTTGACAAGCAGGATAAACAGTAACAAGGGAGGTAAACGGTTATGATCCGTACACAGGAATCCACCGGCAAGACGGTGGACGAAGCCCGCGCCAAAGCCTGCGCCCTGCTGGGCGTGCAGGCCGACGATCTGAATGTCAGCTATGAAGTGCTGGAAATGCCCCAGAAGACCGGTTTTCTGGGCTTAAAGACCACCCCCGCCAAGGTGCGCGTGAGCGTGGAACTGCCGGATGCCCCCGCCGCTGCACCCGCAAAGCCGGTGGAGCCGGTGGCAGAGCAGCCTGTTGAGACTGCCGCCCCCGTGCAGGAGACTGCTCCCGTGGCAGAAGAGACTGCTGTGGAAGAGCCTGCCGCTCCCGCCGCAGAGCAGACCCCCGCTGCCCAGCAGCCCGCCGAAGCTGCCGAGGAGGCAGAAGAGGTGGAGGTGCCCATCGTCATCGAGGAGAACGCCAAGGTGAAGGCCGCTGTGGACTATCTGCGGGAAGTCATCACCCTGATGGGCGTGGAGAACGTGACCTTCAGCGCCGTGCAGAAGGGCGAAGCCACCATCATCCGTCTGGACGGTGAAAAGCTGGGCGCCCTCATCGGCCGCCGTGGCGAGACCATGGAGAGCCTGTCCTATCTGGCAAGCCTTGTGGCAAACCGTCTGGAGGGCGATTACATCAAGCTGGGTCTGGACGTTGCCGGCTACCGCGACAAGCGCGAGAGCGATTTGACCGCACTGGCACAGCGCATTGGTGCCAAGGTGCGCAAGACCGGCCGCAGCTTTGCCATGGAGCCCATGAACCCCTACGAGCGCCGCATCATCCACTCTGCCATCAGCAAGATGGAGGGTGTGCGCAGCGAGAGCAAGGGGGAAGGCCGTGACCGCCGTGTGGTCATCTACTCCACTGCTCCCGATGCCCAGACCGACAACACCTCCCGGGTGCGGCTGCTCTCGGCGGCGGCATCGGCAAGGTCTGCGTCCGGCAGGGCCAGCAGCACAGTGGGGAACACCTCGATGCGGCTGTCCAGACCGGTCAGCCGCCCCACCGGGCGGGCCAGATTGTACCTGCGCAGGGTGCGCATCAGCTCCTCCAGCGTGCGCTGATCCAGCCGCCGGGGCAGGTTCATCTTCTGCAGCTCCGTCTGCACCTCTTCCACCGTGACCAGCAGGCGGGGCGGCATACCGTTTTCCAAAAGCCGCTTTTGCAGGCTGGCCGA
>ENA-ORMN01003441-ORMN01003441.1-human-gut-metagenome-genome-assembly--contig:-NODE-3441-length-12422-cov-3.772378_pt1 | contig 12422 bp, 8 predicted proteins | sample MGYA00242102_ERZ508993 | MGnify/ENA primary metagenome ERZ508993 (study PRJEB26280, sample SAMEA2338770) | human gut metagenome | biome: human gut; feature: human-associated habitat; material: faeces... | reverse complement strand
TGAGCCACACTTCGTCAACGACAAGTAATATTATACATATATACAACCGAATTGTCAACAGTAAAATCAAAAAAAATTAAAAAAGTAAATTTGTAGTATATTTATTAATAATTATGTGTTAGCATTCTCTCAAAATTAGATAAGTTTTATTGTTACAGAGGTAAAAATGGCTAGAGATATTAATTCAGAGCAGGAAGGCAGATACGATATCTTACAAAATAACGAAGGTGCGATTTTGATTATGATAAAGCAGCGCCGCGGTGGTCCTGAAAATCCCCGTTTTGTTTATGATGGCGGAGATACTGCTTTGCTGTATCGGAGTCGTGAAAGTGCCGTATTTTTGGGCGGAATTAATGCTGATGCCCGCAATCCTTTAAAATCCGTGGATGAGGTTTTGGTTGCGGAACTTGATGGTGCCGAAGTTGCCCGTGAATATATGGTTCCGGTTCGCATCGTCCGCAGTTTGGATGCCATAAAGTAATTTTATGCACATATACGCTGTTCTTCTAATAAGGGCTTTAAAAGCCCTTATTTTTTGTTATATTGAGCAGCAAAGGTATAAGTGTAGGTATTGATTTTATGATTTTACAGCTTTTTTTAAGCCTGGTTGTAATGGCTTTGTTTGCCTTTATCGTTGCTCCCTGGCAGGGGCGGCGGGCATGGTCTGCGATAATGTTCGTGATTTGTGCTGTTTTGATGTATCATCTGTGGAGCGCGTTTCAGCAGCATGACACCAGTCAGTTTGTGTACCCTTGGATACCTTATCCCGCTTTGCAGGCTAACTTTAATCTTTCGGCGAACCTCAAGCTGGAACAAATGCTTTTGCCTTTGCTGGGAACAGCTTTGCTGCTTATTTACCTGAACTGTATTTATAAACCCGAAGAGCATAAACTCAGGCTTAACGGGTTGGTGATTCTTTCGGTTGCCGCGGTTATCGTTCTGGCCTCTTCGCGTGATTTCATTCAGTTGATGTCAGGCAGCTGCTGTTTTACCATATTGGGTTTTTACCTGATTGATAATATTGAAGCCAAAAAAAAGTTTATTTTTTATAATTTTATTGCCGAAATGGCGTTGTTCACGGCTTTGTCCGTTGTTTACAGCCAGTTGGGAAACATCGCGCTTCCGGTAGCGTCAAACTATGCGCAGGTGGGCGAACATAAGGATTTGGTGGCTGCGCTTTTGCTTTTGGTTATCTTTATCAAGGCCGGTTTGTTTATGTTTCAGAATCAAATGCTGGATTTGCAAGTCTTGACTTTTAACCGGGTAATCTGCTTGTCTGCATTGTCAACGCCGTTATCCGCGCTGATTTTGTTTAACCGGCTTCGCCCGTTGCTGATGGAGGGCGATTTTACGGTTCTGCTGCTGCAGGTTTTTTGCGGATTGTCCCTTCTCTGGGGATTTTTCGGCAGTTTGATTATCGATAACATTAAGGCCAAGGCGCTTTATCTCAACTTGATGTTTTATAGTTTTGCCCTCGGGGTTGTTTTTCGGAACGCGGATTCACTGTATCATTCGGTAGCGTTTTTACTGCCGGCGGCCATTCTCCTGAATGTTTTGCTGATGATTAATGTGATTTCCGCGTCAAACGAAGTCTATGTCTCTCAAATGGGCGGCTTTTTCCGACATCTGAAGCTTAATTTCTTTTTGGTTCTGCTGGGGGTTTTTGCTTTCATCGCCGTTTTGGGCAGCCAGTACAGTGTTGAGTTAAAATATTATTACGGCGTTTACGGCTTGCTGGTGCTTGTGGCGTTGGCTCATATTTTTCGAGATATCTTTTGGGGAGAAGAAAATGCTGACGAACGTGTCGCCGCCTTGCTTCAGAACGTCGGAGCCTTTTATTGGCTGCCGCTGGGCTGCGGCTGCATTGCCGTGGCATATCTGCTCCAGAATGGTCAAACGATTGTAGAAATCGCCGCTTTCGGCTGCTTTGTCCTCCTTATGCTCCTCGGCATAACGCGTGTTTTCAATCGTTGGGCCGACAATGAAACCGTACAGGATATGGATGTCTGGGAGCTTTTGTATCATTACCTGTTGTTGACGCCGCTGCGCCTGTTGGGCCGAATTCTCTGGATTGCCGTTGATTTTGTGGTCATTGAGCGCACCATAATAGGTTCAATATCTCAGACGACCCGCTTTTTTGTCGGAGGACTGCACCGTATTCAATCAGCCCTCTGGCTGAATTATTTGCTGATGGTAATGCTGGGGTTGGCCATTGTCATTTTAACGATAGGATATTACTGGTATGAATAGTCCTTTTGCTCTTTTGTCTCTGATTGTTGCCATTCCGTTTTTTGGGCTTTTGTTTGTGCTGACGGCCAAAGATGATGAAGAAAACGTCGGGCGCAACGCTTTTAATGTCTGTGTCTTTTCAATTTTGGCCAATATCATTTTGATTTGGCGAATATTTATGATTATTGACGAAGATAGCCCCGTGCTCCAGCTGCAGGAACATTTCCAATGGCTGGCAACGCCGCGCATTGATATTCTTTTGGGAATAGACACCTTTTCCCTGCTTTTGATTTTGGCGGTGCATCTTGCGGTTCTGATTGGCTTGTCCGGAGTACGGCGCGATACCTATAAACAAAAGTCGTTAATGGTCTTTACCCTGTTGTTTTTAAGTATGTCGACCGGCTTTTTTGTTGCTGCCGACATCTTCTCCTTCTATATCTTTTTTGAAGGTATGTTGCTGCCTTTGTTTATGATTACGGGTATGTTCGGTGCGGTAAAAAAGCAGGGGCTGATTTATCGTTTTTTCCTGTATAACTTTTTGGGGGCGATGCTGTTGTTCAGCGCCATTATGCTGATTTACCATTATCATGGCGCACTCACTCTCGAACAGTTGCGTCATTTGAAAATAGCTCCTCAGGTTGCTTATTATATCTGGGCGGCGGTATTTCTGTCGTTTCTTTCGCGGATACCGATTTGGCCGTTTCATTATTGGATATCTTCGATTAATGCCGGTATCCGTAATCCGCTGGCTTTCATTATTACGGTTTTGATGCCGCTGACCGGAATTTACGGTTTCCTCCGTTTTCTTCCGGATTCAATTCCTCAGCCGGTAGAATATTATCTGACCTGGATTAACGTCATCGGCGTGGTCACAATGCTCTTTATCGCTTTGATAGGTTTTATCAATAAGGATTCCCAATATAAGGTTTTTTCATATATCACGGTATATTATATTATGTATCTGCTGGGTGTCTTTATGCACGATAAATTGATTTTGTTGAATATTGGCTTCTCGTTGTTCAGCTTTATCCTTATTGTCGCCACGCTGGAGGTGCTGGCAAACCATATTGCCCGCAAAGAAGAAGCCTACGACGTTTCCTCCACCGGCGCATTATGTAGAGTCCGCAGACTGTCTTTTGCCTATTCCTATCTGACCATAGCGGCTATCGGTATGCCGTTGTCAGCCGTTTTCCTGAATAATTTTTTGATACTGTCCCGGTTGCTGGCATCAAATATAAAGATGGGTATGGTTTTGATTGCTTCGCTGGCTCTGGTCGGCGGAACGCTGTTGCAGGAACTCTACAAGCACAAAACCGAAAATCCGTCCTGCCCGATAAATCAGGATGATGACATTTCCAAACCGATGTTCGCTTTTATGCTGTTTATAATTTTTATTCTGTTAATGTCGTTTATCAAACCTCTGTGGTTTGTGGTTGATGCCTAAAGGAGCCTGACAATGCTGCAAAATTGGTTTATTTTAATGCCGGAAATCAGCCTGCTGTCATACCTTGCGGTGGCCGCCCTGGTTAACCGTTATCGCACCGGCAAAACCGCAAAAACTTTTTTTACGCTCAGCAAGTATTTCTTGCTGGCCGCATTGCTCGGCACCGTCGTGTTTTACAATCTCAGCGTTTTTCCCTGCTGGATGAAAAATACGCCGTATACGACGTTGTTTAAGGTTGTGATTTATCTGGTAGCTTTTGCCTGGTTTTACTTGTCGTCCAAATGGTTTCTGAACAAAAACCGCTCGTCTTATCGGTTTTATTCTTTGGGGATGACGGCGTTGCTGCTGTTGGGAATTTTAATTTCCGCTCAAAATTTTCTGCTTATTGCCGGCGTTGTTCCTTTGTTGTGCCTCATAAATTATGCTTTGCTGCGTCTTCATTGGGATGAAGACCGGATTATCGAGATGTCGCGCCTGTATCTCTTTTTCGCTTCGCTGTTTTGCCTGCTTTTGTGGGGGGGAGCCGTTTTGCTGTGGACGGAAGTACAAAGCTTTGCTTTTGCCGATATTTACGATTACTATAACGCCGGCCGGCCGATGACCCTGGTTTCCTATGCGGCGGTAGGTATGATTATGTGCAGCTTGTTTTTTATGCTGGCCGTGGCTCCGTTTCATTCTTGGTTTGTCGGAATTGTCAGTGTGGCGATTTTGCCTGTGTGCGGGTTTATAACTCTGGTGCCGCCGTTTGCCTATTTGGCCTGTCTGATAAATTCTATGGTAAACATTTTCTGGACGGCGGGAGAATTTATCAAACCGGCTTTGTTGATTTTTGCCTCGATTTCGCTGTTTATCGGCGCCCTCTCGGCTAACGGGGAAAAAAATCTGCGTGAACTTTTTGCGTTCAGCAGCATTTATCATATCGGCTTTCTTTTGTTTACGATAGTCAGTTTCAATGACAACAGCGTTTTGAGCGCCTTTGCTTATATGATGGTTTATATTTTGGCAATGGCCGGAGTTTATACCGTATTTCTGGGGTTGAAGAGCCGGGGCGACTATCTGACCGGCCTCTCAGACATTGACGGATTGTCGGTTTCCAAACCGTATCTTTCTGCCGCACTGCTCGTTTTTATGGTATCGCTGGCCGGCATTCCGCCGATGCTCGGTTTTTTGGGAAGACTTTCTGTCATCAACAATCTGGTGGTGGAAGAACGCTGGGGAGACGTGGTTGTTTTGCTGGTGTCGATGCTGTTTATGGCAAATGCCTACCTTCAGGTTATTCGAACCGCTTACTTTGAGCCGCTTAAAAAGTCGTTTGACCGTACCGATAAGGCGATTTATATCTGCCTGTTTGTCAATTTGGTGCTGGTAATCATCTCAACGCTCAATCCCGGCTACCTGCTGCATGATGCCGAACTGATATTGAATGGGATTTTCTGAAATGACGGATATTTTAGGATGGGAATGGATTGACTTTGACGAACTGGGTTCCACCAATGACAAGGCGCGCGAGCTCACCGCAGAGCCTCCGGCAAAACGTTTTGTGGTGATGGCCGAAACCCAGAACAAGGGCAGGGGGCGCCGCGGCCGCAATTGGGTAGGCTTGAAGGGAAACTTGTTTTCGACTTATGCTCTCCCGTTAGATATAAGATTGTTGGGGCAGTTTGTCTTCGTCATATCATTAAGTTTGCAACAGACGATTAAGGAGATGGCGCCGCAAGCTGATGTAAAGTTGAAGTGGCCTAACGATGTTTTGGTAAACGGCGCGAAAATTTCCGGGATTTTACTTGAAAAAGGCGAAGGAGAGTATATAATCGCCGGCATCGGAGTAAATATTATTGCTGCTCCCGGCGCCGCCTCCGGTTTGCTTTATCAGGCAACGAGCCTGAAAGAGGCCGGCATCGAAACCAATCGTGTTTCTTTTTTGAAAGCTTATCTTAAACGGTTAAACGGTTTTCTTGAACTATGGGAGCATCAGGGCTTTGTTGCCGTCAGGGACTTATGGCTGCAAAACGCCCGGGGGCTCGGAACCGAAATTACGGTGACGACGGAAAAAGAAGTAAAACGCGGCATTTTCAGGGGTGTTGACGACGACGGCTTGCTGCTGTTGGAGGAAGCCGGCCATCTGACGAAAATTTATGCCGGAGACGTATTTTATAAAGAGGAAAAGTAAAAATTTATGAGTGAAAACACCGAAACCCAGTTGGAATTGTTTGCCTTGCCGGAAATCAGCCGGCCCCGGGAAGCGGCGCCGATGCAAAAAGAATTTAAACCCGTTCCCGGTTTTGACCGGCCCGGTATCCATTTTGTCGCTCTCGGCGGTGCGGAAAAAGTCGGTATGAATATGTATGCCTATATTGTAGACAACCGCATTATTGTGGTCGACGCCGGCTACGATTTTCTGAATGACGATTTTCCCGGTATGGAATTGGGGCTTGCCGACGCTTCGTTTCTTGAAAATTATCGGGAAAACATAGAGGCTTTGTTCATTACCCATTCGCATGAAGATCATTTTGGTGCCATTGCCCATATCTGGCCCCGGCTGCAGTGCCCCGTTTATGCTACGGACTTTACGCTCGGCCATATCAAACCCCGGCTGAGGGAATATAATCTTGAGGGCGTTGTGCCGTTAAATTCGGTAAATGACAGCCCGGTGGTAAAATTGGACAGTTTTGACGTTGAATATGTGCCTGTTGTCCATTCATTGCCCGAAAACGCCGCATTGTTTATCAAAACCCGCTACGGCAATATTTTTCACGCAACCGATTGGCGCTTTGACAATTGCGGCATCGGGTTTATGAAGACGGACTATCCCCGCCTGGATGAAATCGGCAATCAGGGCGTTGAACTTTATGTCGGCGATTCAATTCATATGGCGCATGACCACGCGGAACCTTCGGAAAGTGAAATCCGCGAAAGCCTGATGCAGTTGGTGCCCAAGTTCAAAAACACCTTGGTGGCAACTTGTTTCGCTTCCAACATTGCCCGGATGGAAAGTTTGATTTTGGCGGCACACGCTGCCGGCCGTACCCCGGTAATTGCAGGAATGAGCCTGATAGAAAATATGCGCATTGCCAAGGAATGCGGTTTTCTGCCGGATTTGCCGCCGGTAGTCGAGGCCAAACAGGCTAAAGACATTCCGCTGGACAAGATGTTGTATATCTGTGCCGGTTCGCAGGGAAATTACCGCAGCGGCCTTACGCGTATCGTCAATGGCGAAAACAAGGATATCCGTTTAGGACAGGGGGATGCCATCATCTTTTCCTCACAGATTATTCCCGGCAATGAACAGAAAATAGAACGAATGCAGGAAAAGCTGCGGGATGCCGGCGTTGACGTTATTTCTTCTGAAGAATATCTGGTTCACACTTCCGGACACGGCTGCAAGGAAGACATCAAACGTATGCTGGAACTGGTGCGTCCTCGCGTTATGATTCCGGTTCATGGCGACAAGCGCGACATTCGCAAGCAAAAACGCTATGCTTTGGAACTGGGCGGAAGCGTTCGTCAGGTTGTTGTCGCCCGGGACGGTGATGTGGTCAATATCCTGAACGGCGCTGCCGAAATTATCGGCGAAGTTCCGACGGATGAACTCGGCGTTGACCGCAAACAGGTTATCAGCCTGAACTCTCAGGTCGTCAAAAACCGTAAACGCATAGCTTTTAACTGCAGTTTGTATATCAGTGTCGTCCTTGGCGAAAATTGGGAGGTTGAAGATTTGCAGATTTCTTCAATCGACATTCTGGATGAAAAGGATTTTGCCGCGCTCGCTTCGGAAATCAAGGCGGAAATGCTAAAGTCTATTCCTTCGGAAGTTGTAAAGCTCAATTATCGGGCACCGCAGATTAAAGAGTACATTCAGGCCAAAATCCGTAAAATGGTATACAAGGCGACAGACATCAAACCCGTGACTTTTATGCATTTTTACAAAAAAGGCCTGATTGATGCTTCCGTGTGCGGAGAAACGGATATCTGACAAACTGCCCGGCAATGCGTACACAAGACTGAACCGCAAGACTTTGTCATTGGGGGATTAGGTTTCGTGATAATGTCAGACGACGCGTTATTTAAAGTTTTCGATTTTTAAGTTGCGCAAAGCCGCAACGGAAACGTTTGAAGTCCTGTTTTCAAAAGCTTCTTGGGTTTCGGTTGTTTTTTCGCCTTTCTCGTTAACGGTTTCTCTCGGCTTGTTTTTGTCTTCCATAATTTTCTTCAAGCGGGAAAGGCGTTCTTCTTTCGTACTGCTTTTCTCAGCATCTATCGACCCGTGTTCAATATTATGCTGAAGGGCTTTTTCCATTGCGGATTGAAAAGAGATTTCCGCTTCGATGATTTTTTGCTGTTCTCCCGAATTTTGAGCCTGCAACAGCGCTTTTCTGGCAGCGGAGACTTCAGCGGCCATTTCGCGTTTTTCTCTCAGCAGTTTTATTTTCGGATTCACGTCTTCAAGCAGTTTCAAGTCCGGCGCGTCTCGCAGCGGAACTCCTTCTACTGCCGCCGCCAGCACCATATTGGCGGCGAATTTGCGGTCTTCTGCATTGTTTAAGTCCAGCGGACCGATGCTCAAAGCTTTGTAGCCGGCTGCTCTGGCGCTTTTGGCAACCAAAACGAAATGTTTAAATTCTTCGCTGTCGACATCGACGCTGTTAGCGCCTGAAATGGTTACTTTGCCGTTTACGATATTGTTGTCCGCATTCTGTTGACTGTCATACAAATTGTATTGTTTGGGCTCGGTTTCATCAGCTTTGCAGATAATGTTATGTTTTTCGCAGCAGTTGCCCAGTTCAATAGCCAGTTTCTCGGCACGGGTAAGCTCGCGTTGGCTGATTGTAACCGGCTCGTTTTCTGTCGTTGTTTGATTGTCTTCCCGCATCGGCTGCGTGTCAATATGCTCATCGGAACCGGAACTTGTGTCGGCTGCCTCTTGCTGTTGGCGGTTCCCGTCGTGCTGTTCGGCAAAACGGGCAGCTTCTTCCTCCGTCATATTTTCAAAAACTATGTTTTCTGCCGGCGTTTCCGCTTCTGCCGCAGCCTGATTGTTTTCTTCCCGTTCGGCGGAAGCTTGAGACTGCTGCATCAAGTTCAAAGCCGTTCGTCCGGCGGCAATTGCATTATGCTGGTCTGCCGTCAGCGAGTTTTTCGGTAGTCTTTCCAACATTTCGCAAATGTTATTTATGCTGTTCAGCTCTTCCGGCGTTTTTACATCGTTGACTTTGGCCAGACGTCCGAGACATTCGGCTAAAAGCTGATTGCGCTGAGTGTCATAGAGATTGTGATTCATCTCCGGCGGTTCAATATCCGGAGCAGAAGAGCATGCCCGGCCGAGACCGAAATTGTTTCCCAGTTTCAGCAGGTCGCTGTTGTTGATTTGATTAAGCCGAAAACCCGGGTGCTTCAACATTGCCGAAGCATGAGCACGTTTCAGGCCGTTAACGGCAAGCTCTTTTTCTTCGCGTTTCCAGTCGTCCCGTTGCATCAGGGCGTCAAGCTTATTGTCTAAACTTTCGGTAATATAAGATGTTATTATTCGATTGACGGTAATAACCTCTTCTGCCTGAGCAGGATGCGTTGTCTCGTTTGCCTTTGGCGTTTCTTGCTTTTCGGGTCTGTTCAACACTTCTTGCTTGAAAGCGCGGCGCTCATGTTTCTTTTCTGTTTTGGTTTGCAAATCTTGCGCTTCTTCTTTCTTTGTACGTTCTTCCGCCCATGCTTTTGCCTGAGGAAGCAAGTCTTTCAAAATTGAAAAATCATATTTGATTTTGTTGGCTTTTGCATATTCCTGCACCAGCCTGATGTCCTCCAAACCGATTTCATCCTGAGGATTTTTCGCTTCTTCTTTCTTGGTGCTTTCTAAGGTCGTGTCTTTCTGTTTCTTTTGGGTTTCAGCTTCTAGAGCGGCAATGTCGCGTTCCAGACTTGTTACAATTCCCGTCAGCTGTTGGATGTCTTTTTTGTTTCCACCGCTGTTTTCATGTATCTGCCCTGCAATTTTGACAATTGTTTTCAGGGCTTTGATTTCTTCAACTCCGTAGCCGGAGGCCTTTTTGTTTTGCAAATAAGCGGCAACCTTTTGAATACCGTCATTCACCAGGCGCAGGGTTTCCTTGTTGGCATCCGTGCCGGTAAAATGAGGAACGCTCACATTTTTATTGATGTCTTCAATAAACGTAAGAAGGTCAGAGGGTTGGCATTCATTCAGGTCAACTTTGCCAATGTGTTTGAGGGTGTATTCTTTAACCGCCTTTTCATAGGCGCGAATACCTGCGGTAATGCTGAATGCTTCGCTGTCACCCCGCTCAAGCGCGGCCTGCTCGGCATGGTTTCTCTCTTGTTCCGCTTTTTGTATCTTTTCTTCGTAACTGTAATTTTTCATTGCCAAACTCTGTCCGGATGTTCTCTCTAGCTAAAGTATAGCTTAAATGTCTCTTTTCTGCAATACAAATTTGGACAAAATTAAGGTTTTTGTTTGAGGTTTTTGATTCGCACCAGCAAATCATCGATTTTTAACCTGAGTTTGGCGTCTTTGGCGTTAATTTTTGCTTGTTCGGCCTGTCGTTCGGCAATATCTTGTGCACCGATGCGCAAAGAGTGCTCTGCCGCCGCATAATTTGCCGCAGCCTCGTTGCCGGCCATTCCGTATGCCCGCGACAGCAACAGCCAGCTGAATCCCAGCGGGCGGGAGATGTTGGCTTTGTTTAACAGATTGATTGCTTCCTGAATTTCATTTTTATCGGGCGAGTCTTCCAGAATGGCCTGCGCCGTACTGATTTGGAGCAGCGCGGAAGTCGGCATCAGCGACAGAGCCTTGCGGTAGGCGGCGACAGCCGGTTTGATTTTGCCGGTTTCCAAATAAATTTGCCCTTTTAGTTCATAAAAATAGGGATTGTCCGGTTCGCTCTGGCTCAGTTTTTCCAAACCGCTCAAAGCCTGATTGAACTTTAGAGCTTTAAAATCGGCAATTGCCCGCGCATATTGTCCTGAAATGCTTTTGTCCGTTGCCGGATATTTTTTATAAGTGTCAGCCGGCGTGTTCAAATAAGCGTAGAGTTTGGCCTTTACCCGCTCAAATTCATTTTGCAGGGGATCCGCGGCCGTCAGCGGAAACCTTTTTGCCGCTTCTTCAAAAAAGCTTATTCTCTCCCTGGTTATCGGGTGGGTTCGAAAATAGGGGATTTCTTCAATGCCGCTCATTGTGTTGCGGGTAGAAATCCTTTTCATAAAAGTCAGCATTCCTGCCGGGCTTTGCCCTGTTTTGTTGAGCAGTTTCATTGCCGCTTCGTCGGCGGAGCGTTCCTCTTGCGTACGATAACGGCTGTAATGGGTGAGGGCGGAGCTCTGGGTTCCGAGCATAACGGCCATGGCTGCGTCTCCGCGGCCGCTGAGCGCGGCGGCGGTTCCTGCCAAAATTGCCGATGCCAGAGTAACTCCCTGAAGTTCCTGATTCTTAAGTTTTTGGCGCAAAATGTGGCCGCCTTCGATATGTCCGGTCTCGTGGGCGATAACGCCGGCCAGTTCGTTGGGGCTGTCTGCGGCAATAATTGTTCCTGTGTGTACAAACAACGCGTTGCCGTCAGCAACAAAGGCATTCAGTGTCGGATCGTCAACAATATAAATGTCATTGCGGTTAAAGCGTACTTTTGCTGCCGTAAACAACGGTCGGGCGATTTTTCCCAGCAGCTGCTCGGTTTCCTCGTCGGAGATTAAACTGATGCCTTGTGCGGCAGTCGGTTTTGCAGCCATAAACGCCAAAAAGGCTAATGACAGCATTATGCTGCCGATTAGCCTTCTCCAAGTTGTATGGCGGTTAGCGTCTAACCTTTGATAAGTTTTTTCCACCAAGTTGATTTTTCCTTCACCGGTTCCCCGTCATTTTGAGGCTCTGATTTAGAATTAATATCTTCATGGCTGTTATACAAGATAACGGCTTCCTGTTTCTCGTGCGGCGGGTTCTTTTCTCCGCTGTCGCCGTTATTATTGTTCCGGCGGTCAAAACGGTTGCGCCCGCGTCTGCGGTTGTCTCTGCGTCTGCGGCCGCGGTAATTGCCTTCGCGGTTATTCTCTTCGCCTGAGGCTTCCTCGTTTTCCTCGTTCCGGGTTTCGTTGTCGTTGGCATTTTCTTCAACGGCGGTTTCCTGTTGGATTTCCGGCTCGTTTTTTTCTTCTTCCGCCGGCTTGACATTCTTTGTCCGCTCAATCCGGTAGTCGGAAATGCATTTGATGCTGTCATCGGCGCTGATGATAACCGTCATTTTGTATTTTTGTTCCAATCCGAGCAGCATTTGACGCTTTTGGTTCAGCAGATAAATCGCCGTTTCTGACGGAACATAAACATTCAGGCGGGAAGAGCGGTTTTTGATTCCTTCTTCTTCAATGCCGCGCAAAACGTAAACGGCACCGGATTCAATGGTTCTGACCATGCCCTTGCCCTGACAGTGCGGACAAACCTGATAATTGCTTTCAAAGAAAGAAGAGTGCATTCTCTGGCGCGACAGTTCAAGCAGGCCGAACATACTCATTTTTCCGACTTGAATCCTGGAGCGGTCTTTTTTCAGAGCTTCTTTCATCCGTTTTTCAACCGCATGGTTGTTGGCCGGCTCGTCCATATCGATAAAGTCGATAACCACCAACCCGGCCAGGTTTCTCATTCTCAGCTGGCGGGCGATTTCGTCGCAAGCTTCCAGGTTGGTCTTCAAAGCGGTTTCTTCCAGGTCTTTTTCTTTTTTCGGACGGTGTACTTTAAATTCCAGAATCA
>ENA-ORMN01003437-ORMN01003437.1-human-gut-metagenome-genome-assembly--contig:-NODE-3437-length-12425-cov-17.180032_pt1 | contig 12425 bp, 9 predicted proteins | sample MGYA00242102_ERZ508993 | MGnify/ENA primary metagenome ERZ508993 (study PRJEB26280, sample SAMEA2338770) | human gut metagenome | biome: human gut; feature: human-associated habitat; material: faeces... | reverse complement strand
GGCGAGGGACTCCCCGCCGGCGACCTGCGGCCCGCGACCGCCATCGGGGCGAGGAACGGCAAGCCGTCGGCAGAGGGCCGCAGAGTGACCATCACCGTGGTCAAAGAGTAAGAAGTAACGCAATAACAACACGAACGCCCGCGCCCCGGCAGCGTTCCCTCCCCGCGCGGAGGGTCAAGGAGGGGCCAAAGACTTATGAAACGGATAAAACTCATTCCGCTCGCCGTCACCATGCTGTTGGCGGCACCCGCGTTCCTCACCTCATGCCAGGAGGACGCGCCAGAGATCAACTACACGATGAGCGTGTCGGTGACCAACGACTTCACCAAGGTGGTGGAGGCCATCGACAGGGGCTCCCTCAAGAACGAGGAGGCCATCGCTAAACTCGCGGCCGCCATCGACAGGATGAACTCCGACCAGCAGGCCAAGCTCCAGGCCATCCGCGATGTCCTCAGCTCGGTCAACACCACCCTCGAGACCAAGCTCGTCGCCATCGAGGCGGCGCTCAAGGCGCAGACCCTCTCGATGGAGGGGAAGCTTGACCTGATCAGGGGCGTCCTCGCCGACCAGAAGGCCACCCTCGAGACCAGGCTGGCGGCCATCGAGGCCGCGATGAAGGCGCAGACGCTGTCGCTGGAGGGCAAGCTGGACCTGCTCACCGCCGCGGTCGACAACCAGACCCTCAAGCAGGAGGAGCTGGCGGAGAATCTTGTCACCGCCATCGACAACCTCGGCGAGGACCTTGGGGGGAAGCTGGACCAGATCAGGGGCGTCCTCGACGACCAGAACACCACCCTCAAGACCAAGCTGGAGGCCATCGAGGCCGCGGTCAAGGCGCAGACGCTGTCACTGGAGGAGAAGCTTGGCCTCCTGGAGGATGCCGTCAAGGCCCTGCCGGACTACAGCTCACAGCTCGAAGCCATCAGCACGGCCATCGACAACCTGCCTGACTACGGCGACAAGCTCTCCGCCATCGAGGCGGCCGTCAAGGGAATGCCTGACTACGGCGACAAGCTCTCCGCCATCGTGGCGTCCCTCAATGCGATCAAGGACCAGGCCGAGGCTCTCGGCACCGGCCAGACCTCCATCGCCTCGAAGATAGCCGGCGTGACCGACGCCATCAACGACCTCGTCGCCGAAGTGAACAGCGGCAACACCAGCGCCGCCGCGGCCCTCGCGCAGATCATCCAGAAGATCGAGGACCTCAAGGGCAGCATCGGCGGAGGCGGCACGACCCCGGGTGGAGGCGAAACCCCGGGTGGAGGCGAAACCCCGGGTGGAGGCGAAACCCCAGGTGGAGGCGAAACCCCAGGTGGAGGCGAAACTCCAGGTGGAGGCGAAACTCCAGGTGGAGGCGAAACCCCATCCACGATGGAATATGTGGACCTCGGCCTTCCGAGCGGCCTGAAGTGGGCCAAGTGCAACCTCGGCGCGTCGAAGCCGTCGGACTACGGCGACTACTACGCATGGGGCGAGACCGCACCTAAAAAAAATATACAATTGGGTGACCTACAAGTGGATGAAGGCCGGCCAGTCCGATGAGAAGTACATAACGAAATACACCATCGCCGACGGCCAGACCGAGGCCATCTGGTATGACTCCGCCCGCAAATTCATCGGCGACAACAAGACCGTTCTAGACGCGACCGACGACGCCGCCACCCAGCAGCTCGGCTCGCCGTGGCGCATGCCGACAAAGGTCGACATCAAGGAACTTAAAGACAACTGCATCTGGACAAGGATTGAACAGGACGGCGTAAGCGGCTATCAGGTGGAAGGCCCGAACGGCAACGTCATCTTCCTGCCTGCCGCCGGCGCCCGCGAAGGTTCCGGGCTCCAATCTGCCGGCACCTATGGCAAATACTGGTCAAGTTCGCTCGACACGGCCTACAGCTACTTCGCCCGCTACCTCTGCTTCGATTCGGGCGCGCACGACTGGGTCAACCACCAATACCGTTACTACGGGTACTCGGTTCGTCCCGTTCGCCCATAAATTTGCCATGCCCCTACGGGCATGACGCAATAGAAGCAATCTGACTCCCTTCCCGCCAGCCCCGCCGCTGGCGGGATTTATTCATTGGATTATTTTCGCTATATTTCCTCTAAAAAACTGTTTCTTTCTTATGTGACAGGCGTAAAAATCGTAGATTTTTATGTAAGTTTGCTGAATCGAGGTCGGAGAAGGATGCGGGATTCTGCAGGCTGGAGAGAGCGATGCGTGTCAGCGGCCTTGACGACAAGGGGAAGGATAACTATTTCATCGCTATGATGACAGGAAAAGAGATGCGTCCGTCCATAGAAGGATCCGGGCAGCAAGGCTACCACGAGGGCATCAAGGCTGGATCCGGGCAAGGCCGGGCCGAAGGACTTAAACAAGGGTTGGAGAAAGGACTTGGGCAAATCGGGATTGCCGCAGGTCTGTCGTTGGAAAAGATTGAGTCCATCAGGCATAGATAGACAATCGTCTCGATTCTACTGATAAAGTAATGCAATTATGGCAGCGAACACATTTGATGACTATGGCAAAGTGCAGGCGATCGACCTGCTTTTCAAGGACAGCGGTTTCAGGCGGGAGGATAGGAACGGATTCGAGCCGGCGGCAGGAAGCCTTGTGCGTACGGCGTCGAGGGTCTTTGTGGAGGGGATAGACTTCGACCTGACATATTTCCCGCTCAAGCATCTCGGCTACAAGTCGGTGGTCGCGGTGGCTGGGGAGAACTATGCCGGGATGGCTCATCCGAGGCTTCTGAACGTCAGGCTGGGTGTCTCCGCCAAACTGGATTTCGGCCACATCAAGGATCTTTGGACGGGAGTGGTGACCGCCGCTAAGGAGCATGGATTCAAATCATTGGATTTGGATCTCGTCCCGTCTCCCAACGGACTGGTCATCAGTGTCACTGCAGCGGGGGAGGAGCTGAAACTGACCCGCGGACGGACGGTGAAGCCTCGGAGCATGGATCTCGTCTGTGTGTCCGGGAGTCTGGGAGCGGCCTTCCTGGGTCAGCAGATTCTTGAGCGGGGCAAGCGTGATTTCGACAGGAATGATGCCGCGCAGCCGGACTTGGAGAAGTACAAGATGCTGATCGGCAGCTATCTCAAGCCGGAGCTGAATGCTTCGGTGGTCTCCCGGCTGGAGGAGGCGCAGATCTATCCGTCCAATGGCTACCTTGTCTCGCATGGCCTTTCTGACGCGGTGAAAAGGCTCGCCAGAGAGTCCGGTCTCGGGGTGAAGATCTATGCCGACAAGATTCCGTTCGAGGGCAACAGCTTTTCCTCCGGCAAGGAACTGGACATCGACCCGATCTCCGCCGCCATGAACGGAGGCGATGATTTCCGGCTACTGTTCACGATCCCGATCCTTTCCGCCGAGAAGTTCCGCCGTGATTTCCAGACATTTGACATCATCGGCCACCTTGCCCAGCCGGAAGCAGGCACCGTCCTCGTGGCCCCTGACGGTCTGGAGCATCCTATCCTCGCCCAGGGATGGAAGGACGTGGAGTAGGCCGATGAAAACAACCAACATCACAGTCATTGCCGCGGCGCTATTGCTGATCCTGTCCTCTTGCGACACGGATCTGTTCAGGCAGATGGACAGGGCGCTGGACGAGGTGGAGAACAGGATGGGCTATGTCAACACCTTGGAGACCAGGGATGTGCGGAAGATGGCGGACTGGTTCGAGAGGCGGGGTGATGACTCCCGGAAGGGGAGGGCGCTCTACTGCCTAGGGCGCAACCAGTTCAATGACGGCGATTTCCCGGCAGCCATCGTCACCTACACGAAGGCTCTGGAGCATTCTGTCAAGGCGGCGGACACCTTGCGGGTGGCAAGAATATGTCAGGACATGGCCCGCACGTGCAACGCCTCCGGGAACTCCACCGACGAAATGATGTACCTTGCCCGCGCCGCGGAGGCCTACAAGGTGGTCGGATTCCAGCGGGAATCCCAGCAGGCCTTGTTGGAGATAGGTCAGGCGGAATCCGGATTAGGAAGGTACGATGCCGCCGAGAGCATATTCAAAAGCGTCCTTTTCGATGCCCACGAGATGCGGGACACCCTTCTGGAGGCTCGCTGCCTTGAGTCGTACGCCGCCCTTGCGATGAGCAGGGACACGCTGGATCCGGCGCTTGCCATCGACCTTCTCGGACGAGCCGCCGGCGAGCTGTCTTTCCCACTCAGCTGCGCCGACAAGGGTATTCTGGCCTACGCCTATGCGGTGGCTGGCAGGCCGGGCGAGTCCCGGAAGTGGCTTTCGGAAGCCCGTTCCGCCGCCGAGACTGCCGCCGAGACCGCCGACGTGAACTTCAGGGAGTACCAGATCGCGGCCCGTTCCGGCGACTCCTCTAAAGCCCTGGCGGCCTTGGAGAAGGTCTTGGAATATGCCAACAGAACGCAGTCGGAGGCTCTTTCGGAGACCGTGGCCGCAAGCCAGCGCGACTATATTCAAGGACAGGCCGAGGCTGGCATGGTGAGGCTTCGGGCCACCCGTCTGAAGCTTTGGGTGCTGGCTCTCGGAGCGTTGCTCGCCCTTGCCGCCGCTGCCGCCGTCTACTTTGTCCGTAAGGCGGAGGCAAAGCGGAAGCTTGAGGCGGAAAGGCTTGAGACAGAGAAATTCATGAATATCGCTGAAGACCTTCAGTCCCGTCTCTCCAGGCCGGTCTCCAAGTCTGGCCATAGGGAGATGGACCGCTTCAATGTCCTTGAGCGTCTCTGCGAGCAGTACTATGTCCATGAGGGCACGGACAACCTCCAGCCGAAGATCCTCAAGGAGGTCAAATCCATCGTAGAGGGGTTCCGCAGTGACAAAAAAGTTCAGAAGGGTCTTGAGAATATGCTCGATCAGGTGATGGATGGCGTGATGACCCGCCTCCGCACCGAATTCCCGTCCTGGAGAGAGGAGGATTTCCTCCTGTTCAGCTTCGTGGCCGCCGGTTTCTCCAGCACGACGATCTCCTCCCTGACCGGCAAGGAGAAAAGCGTGGTCTACAACCGCGTCTGGCGCCTAAAAGGCCGCATCTCATCTTCCCCCTCACCACAGAAAGACTTCTTCCTCAGCGCCTTGGACAAGAAATAATAATCCTTATGAATATGAAAGTTTTGAAAACAGTAGCGGCGATTGCCGCGATCGTTGTGTCGGCGGGATGCTCCAGGCAGGCAGTAGGTGTGGATGAGTATCTTATCAAAGGAGTGGTCAGGAATATTCCCGACAGCACGGTCATTAGTCTTATGAGGAGCGATGGCCGGTTGGCGGTCCGCGTGGCCCAGGACACGGTCATCGGCGGTTGTTTCGAATTCCGGGACACGATCTCAGGCGGAGCTGTTCAGTTCGGGCTGTGCTCGTTCGGCAAGGGCTTCCCTAATAATATACTCCCGGTCTGGGTGAAACCGGGCGTGAAGGTCACGGTCACGGGTGATGACAACCTGCTGCTGACGTGGAGGGTAAAGAGCCGTCTTCCGGAGCAGAAGACCGAGAATGATTTTCTGGCAGTCCAGTTTCCGGAAAAGAGGGAGTCTCAGGTCTACGCCGTTGAAGAGGCTGACATGTTGAGGGAACTCAGGAGCCTCGGCGGTGAGGAAAGACGGGCCGCATGGAGGAAAGTGGATTCGCTCAGAAGGCTTTGCAAGCCGCTGGACAGCATCGCCAACCATAAGGTTCTTGAATATATGAGGACGGCTCCTGTCACGACGAAATGGCTTGACGAGCTGGCTTTGCATGCCATGATGCTAAGTGGCGGCTACGGCAAGGCAGATTCGGCTCTGGTCTACGAGCTTTATTCCAGACTTACTCCGGAAGATCTGAAGACAAGGCAGGGAGAGGTGATCTCCGCGACCTTGAGTCCGAGGAAGGTTGTCGGGGTAGGTGACGGTCTCGTGGACGGCGACCTTTATGACACGGACGGCAATGTGCATCATCTGTCCGAGTTTTCCGGCAAGTACATCCTTCTGGATTTCTGGAGTGTGGGCTGCGGGCCGTGTATGGAATCCATTCCGGAGGGCAATGAGCTTGCAAGGGAGTTCGCTGACAGGCTGGCGTTTGTCCGACTGAGTGTGGATGGTGAGAAAACCTGGAAAAAAGTCTTGAAGATAGTCTTGAAGGAGGAAAAGTCGGATTGTGTCGAGTGGAATGAATTCAAGCCTATGGGCGCGGGACTTTCCGCCTCCTATCAGGCAAACGGCATCCCGCATTTCGTCCTGATCTCCCCGGAAGCCAAGGTCATCGACATCTGGACCGGCTACGGCAAAGGCTCCCTCCGCTCCAGGCTCCTCCGCCATCTCGGCTCAGAATAACACCGGCGACAGTTTTAAGCGTTATTGTTCCCCAAGGGTGCCGAGTTGCACTCTGTGGCGACAGTTTTAGGCGTTATTGTTCCCCAAGGGTGCCGAGTCGCACTCTGTGGCTGCAATTATGGGCATTATTGTTCCCGGAGGAGACGGGGCTATAAATGCTGTAAATTGAACAGGCTCAGTGACCAGAGGGATTCCGGTCGCTGAGCCTGTCGAGGTGGTTGGGTGACGGGCCTAGTCGTTGTTCATCTGCGTGATGTCCGGCTTCCAGCGTTCGGAGTCGCCGATCAGCCACTCGGCGTAGTAGTCGGCCATGCGCCAGAAGAAATATTCATTCATGTCGCCGAAGCCGTGGCGCTGGCCCGGGAGGATGAGCATGTCGAAACGCTTGTTGGCGCGGATCAGGGCGTTGACCACGCGGATGGTGTTGGCCGGGTGGACGTTGTTGTCGATGTCGCCGTGCACCAGCATCAGATGGCCTTTCAGGTTGGATGCGATCTCCGGATTGGTCTGGATGCTGTAGACGAAGGTCGTGTCGCCCTTGTCGATCTTCTCCAGGACACCGTGATGCTGCTCGCTCCACCAGCGGTTGTAGATGCTGTTGTCGTGGTTGCCGGCGCAGGAGACAGCCGCCTTGAAGAAATCAGGATATTTCAGAATAGCCGCCGTGCTCATGAATCCGCCGCCCGAATGGCCGTGGATGCCTACCCTGTCAAGATCGATGAACGGATGTCTCGCACCGAGCTGCTGGATGGCATATTTCTGATCCTCAAGACCATAGTCGCGCAGGTTGCCGTAGCCGTAGTTGTGGTACCACTTCGAGCGGTTCGGGTGTCCGCCGCGGTTGCCGACCGTGATCACGATCATTCCGATCTGGGCGAGTCTGTCGGTGCGGGTGAAGCCCTTGCTCCAGGAGATGTTGTTCGCTTCCACCTGAGGACCCGGATAAACATAGTCGCAGATCGGATAGACCTTCGTGGAGTCGAAGTCGTAAGGCTTGTACATCGCTCCGTAGAGGTCGGTGACGCCGTCGGCGGCCTTCACCTTGAATCTTTCCGGGAACTTGTAGCCGGCCTCGAACAGCAGGCTGAGGTCGGCGGTCTCCAGATCGGCGATCCGCTTGCCCGTCGCCGAGAACAGGGCCACGGCAGGTGTCCAGTCCACTCTCGAATAGTTGGCCACAAAGAACTTGGCGTCGTCGCTCGCCGTCGAGAGCACGTCCATGTCGTTCATGTCTAGCTGCTGGAGAGCGCCGCCCGTGAGCGGAACCCTGAACGTGTGCATCTGGTAAGGATTCTCGTCCTTGTTGACTCCGCATGCGCTCAGCAGGATGTAGCCCTCCTTCTCGTTCACCCCGAGGATGTCCTCTACGTGGAACGCCCCTTCGGTCAGATTCCTGACCAGCGTGCCGTCGCTGTTGTAGAGGTAGATGTTCGCCCATCCGTTGCGCTCGGACCAGTGGAGGATCTGCTTTCCGCCACCGATCAGGAACGGAGCGCGGTACTCCACGTAGGTCCTTTCCCTTTCGGAGATGATGGTCTTGGTGGAGTCGGAGTCAACGTCCACCCGGCAGAGATCAAGCCTCTTGAGGTCACGGCTCTGGCGCACCATGTAGAACCCGGTGTTGTCGCCAAGCCACTCGTTCTTCCAGTAGTCCAGGTAGTTGTCCTTGGCCGTTCTCCTCGCGCCTTGCAGTGACACCTCCTGATCCTTGAACGCCTGGCTCTTTATCTCCTTGAAGGAGGCTCCATCGCGCGAGCCGTTCATCGTGAACAGGTAAAGGTAGCCCTTCGGTCCCGGCTCCCCTGGCATCTGGTACTTGTAGGTCTCCAGTTCCGGACGTTTGCCGCTGACGGAATTGATCACCCACAGATCATCGAGTTTCCTTGTGTCCCACTTCATCGTGGCGAAACGTTTCGAGTCCGGAGACCAGACAAGCTCGCCCGGATAGTGCCTCTTGGTGGAGTCGGCCTCGGTGTCGCCAGAGTAGTTGCCGTAGCCGTAGCCGAACTGGCGGATGCCGTCCGTGGTCAGACGATGCTCCACGATGGTACTGTCCTTCTCGTCCTTGGCCGCCTTGCGAAGGCTTGTGGAGTCCATCACCCAAAGGTTGGAACCCTTGGCGAAGACTCCGAACTCACCGTTAGGGGCGACGGAGGCCCAGCGAGGGTACTTGTCCTTCTCCTTGGCCACGGTGTCAAGCCTGGCGGTGGCGATCTCGTAGCGGAAACAGGTCGTGTCCCTGTCGTTCTTGAGGCCGGAGATGATGCTGAAAGTGAACTCTTTGTCATCCTTCAACTTCAAATCCCTGATAGGAATATGCTTGGCCTCGAACGGGTAGCGGACGAACTCGGTCACCTGCATCGCGAGCCTGTCCATGTCGAACACCTCGGTCCTGGTGCCCTTGACAGGATCCACAATGTAGTAGCGGGTTCCCTGCGGAGTCCTCCAACTGTACCAGAACTTGTCGCTGTCCCTGAACCAGTTAGGGGTGATCTGCGTGGAGAACACCATCTGATTTACCTTCTTGGCCGAGAATCTCTCGGCGAGGGCGTAGTTGGCTTTCTGCGTCTGCGCGAAACCCGGCGCGCAAAGGAGCAGCGCCGCGCAGGCAAGTACGAAATTTTTCCTCATAAATATTAATGAATATGTTTGTTCAGTCACAATTCTGTCTCTCCCGCCTCAAGTCCCTCGCTCTCGGCTCTCAGGATGACGGTTCCGGAGCCCGTGCGCCTTACGATGACGCTTGCCAGGCCGCCGAAAGCCTTGATCTCATCGGAGCGGAACGGCGTGTGGCAGGTCGCGTCGCCGGCGTCCACGGCCACGATCTCACCCGGGCCGGTGACGCTGAATCTCAGCCTGTCGGACGCTGTCGGTACCATATTCCCGTCCCTGTCCGCGACCTTTACGTCCACGAAGACAATTTCTTCCGATGAATATGTCCGTGAACGTGCCGGAGCGCGGTCGCCGCCGAACTCCGTTGAAGGTCCGCTGCCATATTCACGAGCCATCAGGATCTTCGCCGGGCTTCCGCTTGTGGCGACGGCGCTCTCGATGGTCTTCCCGTCCGCGGTCTTGCCGACAACCCTCACGGTGCCAGGCTCATAGACCACGTTGTCCCAGAGGAAGCGATACTCGTTGGCCCCCTTGGCCTTTCTGCCGTAGGACTTCCCGTTGACGAAGAGTTCCGCCTCGGCGCAGTTCGTGTAGGCCTGCACCGGAGTGATCTTCCCCTCGCGTCCCGGCCAGTTCCAGTGCGGCATCAGGTGCAGGACGGGTTCTGACGACCAGCGGGACTTGTAGAGCCAGTACCTGTCCTTCGGGAAGCCGGCGAGGTCGATGATTCCGAAGTACGAGCTTCTGGAAGGAGTCGCGATCGCTCCTTTCTCCTTCAGCTCCTTCTCCGCCCTGGCCTTGGCCTCCTCGTCGTGGAAGTTTGTCAGGATTGTGAGGTCGGCGTTGAAAGGTGTCGGCTCGCCGAGATAGTCGAATCCGGTCCAGACGAACTCTCCGAGGCAGGAAGGGTTCCTGTCCTCTTCCGCCCACTCCTGGTCAGGCAGCTGCCCCCACGGAACGGTGAACATGTCGAACGAACACACCTGGAAATTGTCCAAGGCGCCATCTTCCTTGTCGCTTGGCGGGAATATGTACACACCTCTTGAGCTGACGGTCGATGCGGTCTCGCTTCCGAGAAACGGTTTGCCCGGATTGGCGGCGTGGAACTTGCCGTAGAGATGCGGCTTGTAGTTGAATCCGTAGATGTCCATCGTGTTGCGGAAATCCTGTCCGCTGGCCCACGGATTGTCGCTGCCGAAACTTGTCAGTCTTGTGGAATCCTCATTATGACACACTTCCGTGAGGTGGTAGGCGATCCCGTATTTCTCCGGATAGCCTTGCTCGCCGGTCTCGTTGCCGATGCTCCAGATGATGACTGACGGATGGTTGCGGTCTCTGTGGATCATGGCCTTCAGGTCTTTGTCCGCCCACTCATCGAACAGTCTGGCGTAGCCGTTCTCTTTCTTCGGGATTGTCCAAGTGTCTGTCAGCTCGTCCATCACGAGGAATCCCATCCGGTCGCAGAGGTCGAGGAGTTCCGGCGCCGGAGGATTGTGGGATGTGCGGATGGCGTTGCAGCCCATTTGTCTGAGCATGTTCAGCCTTCTCACCCACGCCGTCTCGTTCCAGGCGGCTCCGAGCGCCCCGGCGTCGTGGTGCAGGCAGACTCCCTTGATGAATGTCCTCTGCCCGTTGACGTACAGCCCGTCGGCCTTGTACTCCAGGTCTCTGAGTCCGAATGTGGTCAGGTAAACGTCCTTCCCTCCGCCTCTTGTGGTGACGGTGGTGACGGCTTGGTAGAGTTCAGGTGCCTCTGGACTCCAGAACCGCGCGTCTTTCAGTTTGAACTTTTGGATGACCTCGCCGCCGTCCGTGACAGCGTCCAGTTTGGTCACTATGGCTTTCCTTGCTTTGCCGTCCACGATCACCTCGACCGGCCCGGTGGCCGAAGAACCCGGATTGATGACCCTGACGATCTCCGTGCGCACTGTTCCTCCCACGGCCTTCCCGGCGTTGCGGAGCGTGATCCCGATGCTGACATCATTTCCTTTCGTCGAGACGAACGTCCCCCACTGCGCCACGCCGGCGGGGCCGGCCTTCGTCAGGTACACGTTCCGGTAGATTCCTCCTCCGGGATACCATCTGCTGGACTCCCCGGGATTGTCCAGCGTAACCTTGACCAGATTGTCCCCCTCCTTGACGAACGGAGTCAGATCCGCGCGGAACGAGGCGTACCCGTACGGCCATTCGGTGACGGCCTTCCCGTTGCAGAAGACCTTGGCATAGGACATCGCTCCGCCGAAATCGAGGAGGAACCGCTTTCCCGACCTAAGGTCTTTCGCCGTCACGGAAAGAATCTTTGAATATTCCGCCTTGCCCCACCAGGCCAGTTTTCCGGTCTCCCCGGGGTACTCCTGCACGAACGGCCCGTCCACACCCCAGTCATGAGGCAGGTCAAGGACACGGCTTTCCCCGTCCTTGGTGAACGTCCATCCGTCGTTCCAGATGGTTCTTTGGGCCGGCTGAGCGGTCATATTCATAGAAACAGCCGCCAGGACGGCGGCAACGGTGATGATGTGCTTTCTCTTATTCATAAGGTAAAGATAGCCATTTTTTGAGAATTGCAACGTTTTTGAAAATATTTCAGGAATATCTTTGATTGTTTGAGAAACAACACTATCTTTGCTGTGTTAACAGCCATGTTAAACAATATTGTTAATCCAAAGGCAATGTCGAAAAAAGAAAACAAGGAACAGGACATCCTGAAGGCGGCGGAGAAGCTGTTCGCCGAGAAAGGATTCAAAGGCGCCACCACGACGCTGATAGCGGCGCAGGCCGGTGTCACCCATGCCATGCTGCACTACTATTTCAGGACGAAGGATCAGATATTCCTGAAGGTGTTTGATACCTATTTGGAGGAGATTCTGCAGAGTCTCAAGTCGATAATGGTGACGGACATATTCCAGCCCGACCTTATCAGGAAGACGACGGAGATCTGCTTCGACTTCTTCAGCGCCCACAGCGGACAGCTGTCGCTGCTGCTTGAGGTCGCGAAGGAACGCCCTGACCTGATGGAGAGTTACGTGTCGAAGATCGGAAGCTATATGTCCTCCGCCTTGGACACCCACAGGAAAAGAACGGAGTCGGAAGTCGTGAACGGGAGGATCCGGAACATCACGTTCGAGGAACTGATCGGCGACATCGTGAGTGTGTGTGCGGCTCCGTTCTTCTTTGATCCTCTCGTCAGCAATGTGCTGGGAGTGGAAGGCACTCTCAGGGCGGAGTACCTGGAGGCGCGCAAAAAGGAAGCTGTGGAACTGATTGTCTGCCGCCTGTTCAAGTGATAATGTGACAATCCTATGAATATGAAGAAGTTAAAATGGAAAACACTCGCTCTGGCGTTGCTGGTCTGCGTACAGGCGTATTCACAGACCACTCTTGACCAATGTGTCAGGATGGCCTACGAGAACTATCCTCAGATCAAGGAGAAGGGGCTGATCGACGCCTGTCAGGGCTATGATCTTAAGAACGCGGCTCATGTGCAAAACCCTGTGTTTGAGAAGTTGAAAAAACTATCGTACCTTAG
>ENA-ORMN01003435-ORMN01003435.1-human-gut-metagenome-genome-assembly--contig:-NODE-3435-length-12430-cov-6.358545_pt1 | contig 12430 bp, 7 predicted proteins | sample MGYA00242102_ERZ508993 | MGnify/ENA primary metagenome ERZ508993 (study PRJEB26280, sample SAMEA2338770) | human gut metagenome | biome: human gut; feature: human-associated habitat; material: faeces... | reverse complement strand
CCATACTCACATGCAAACGCTTTACAATACACAAAGGAGTGAGTAACGATGTATTGTACTCACGACCAAGTCGTCTTTCGTATTTACATGTAATGAAACTGTTTCATCATTGTTGAATGACTCCTACGATACAGGTGTATACGGGAACGTATAGCGATCCTTTAGGCATGTTTCGATTAATGAAATTCGTGCTGTAATATCTCCCAATGACTTCCTATAACCATCTGAACGTTTTCTAGTTACATTAGCAAGTCGAGATAGAGTTAATATTGGATTTCGACACTACTACTTAAGTTAAATACCAATCAATACTGCTGTAAGCAATCGTTTGGCATCTGTAGTTACTTTTACTTCTGTTGCATTCACAGCACATAACTGATCCCCAACTTCAATCATTCCACTGTCTCGAGCAGGGCTTGGACCACTACTGAATGCTTTGATGTAGACTCCATTCTCATTTGGAGAGAGAATAATACCTAAGCCGCTCCTGAAATTGAAATATTCTAAAAACATGTACCCTTCTGGTATATCAAGAGGAACATCAAAACGTGTTGTCTCAACAACAGTCTCCTCATCATTTCCATTTTGGATACAATCACGGATTTGATGCTTGGTTTCATTCTCCTTTGAGAGTAATTTGCAGTAATCAACAACTAGACATTTACATAACGATATTAAATATACGGCAGTCATACAATGATTTATAGAATGCTTTGAGAGGCAAAGGAAGTGTTGAAGTCTAAAGAATGAAAAGAATCTTGATAGCCCACATCTACAATCGGTCGGAGAATATCCACATCTTCTTTCGATTCTGCTCCTTCAGTAACGAGATGATTCACGCCTTCTTCAACTAATGCAGTGAGTTGGCGAGGAGTAATATCCTGATACAGATTGGAAATATCTTCAAATAGAAGCGGTCGTGTGTTATTGTCCAGATCCACCGAATCGCCGAAGAGATGCTGCTTTTCCTGAACACTCAAATATCAAAAAGGAAACCGCATACCATTTCATCTTTCAAAATATTCAATGAAGGAAGTTTGTCAGCAAACTGCTGGAGATGCTTCAACACAAGGAAGTTGATTTCTTGATGAGTGACCAATAAGAGTGTACACATACTGCAATCCGTAGAAACTTCATCCATCGCAGAATTATTGAATTCAAACGGAAATCCAAAATTCTCTTTTTCCCCGTTAGTTCATTTATTGAGGGTCGTCCACTCCATTTCGCTCTCATGTTTGATACTGTTGGTACACAAAGGCCCACTGAATCCATCCCATTTCCTATGTCTACAAAGGGTTACGACAAGAAGAGAATAAAGAGTACATCCATCTGAGTCCAAATAGAAACAAATTGTCAGGTCAACTCACTCGATGATGATCCACAAAAACGATTGTTCTTGAGTCAAATGAATACTATTTTCTTTGGAACGTGAGAGAAAATGAATCGTATTATTATCTTTTAGATATGAGGGACGTTTACTTGGATACACTATTCATAAGGTAGATGACGGCTATTCCATGATATTGGAGTATAAAAAGGAGTATTATGCAGTTATAAATAGGTATGCTGTCGAAACCCACATTGGATCTGTAAAGTCGGTTGCTTCAACTGTTGTTAAGAATATTCCATATCTCCTATCTGGAGGGGTGGATGAAGCTATTCGGTATGCTCAAATTCGTGTTGTTGATGTAGTCTCTTCAACTTGAAAGAAGCTAAGGAAGTTGTTGATGGCGCTCCTAAGGTTGTTAAGGAAGGTGCTTCTAAGGAAGAAGCTGAAGAAATCCAGAAGAAGCTTGAAGCTGAAGGTGCTAAGGTTACTCTTAAGTAATTCAGATTGTCAGTTTGATACTTGCTTGACATATATATGCCGTATGGCATAGCATATATGAACAGAATTTTTAATATATTGCGGTATGCTGAATAATCACTTGATTTTTTAAAGCATATTTGGTATATTATATAAAATATGAAAAAGTTCCAGTTGTTGTATTGACAGCTGGAACTTTTTTTGTTACTATGAATAATGCACTATTATGGTATGGTGTGCATAGTATTTGCACGCATATCGATAATGTAATAAATTAATGTAAAGTAAAGAAAACTAAGGGGTGAAACGTCAATGGAGAAAAACAGAATACGTCCAGTAAAGTCAGGCAAATCGATGCGTATGAGTTACTCAAGACAGAAAGAAGTTCTTGAGATGCCTAACCTTATTGAAGTACAAAAAGATTCTTACCAGTGGTTTTTAAATGAAGGCTTAAAGGAAGTCTTTAGCGACATCTCTCCAATTGCAGATTATAACGGAAGGCTCAGTCTTGAATTCGTTGATTTTGCATTATGTGAGGAAGAGAGAAAGTACTCTATAGAAGAGTGCAAGGAAAGGGATGCTACATATGCAGCTCCACTTAAGGTACGTGTAAGACTTCATAATAAAGAGAGCGAAGATATAAGCGAACATGAAATCTTTATGGGTGACCTTCCTTTAATGACTAAGACCGGTACATTTGTGATTAATGGTGCAGAACGAGTTATTGTCAGCCAGCTGGTACGTTCACCTGGTATTTATTATGATATACAGAAGGATAAGTATGGAAAGATATTCCTCTACAGTTCAACAGTAATTCCTAACAGAGGTGCGTGGTTAGAGTATGAAACAGATGCTAACGATGTATTCTATGTTAAGGTTGATCGTAATAAGAAAGTACCTATTACAGTTCTTATAAGAGCACTTGGTTTTGGTACTAACGCAGAGATTCTTGACATATTTGGTGAAGAGCCTAAGCTTCTTGCAACAATGGAGAAGGATACATCTACTAACTATCAGGAAGGTGTACTTGAACTTTATAAGAAGTTAAGACCAGGAGAACCATTATCAGTAGAGAGTGCAGAAGCACTTATTTCTGGTATGTTCTTTGATCCTAGAAGATATGACCTTGCAAGAGTAGGCCGTTATAAATTTAATAAGAAGCTTTCATTCAGAAACAGAATTGCAGGACACATTCTTGCAGAAGACGTTGTAGATGGCAATGGTGAAATTCTTGCTAATGCTGGTGATAAGCTTACAAGAGAAACAGCTGAGAAGATTCAGAATGCAGCTGTTTCAGCGGTATTTATTGCTGCTGAATTAAAGGGTGCAGAAGGTGCGGTTACTAAGAGAACAGTTAAGGTTCTTTCTAATCTTGCTGTAGATATCACTAAGTGGGTAGATATCACAACAGAAGAAGCTAAGGAATTAGGAATTAACGAAGCTGTTTATTATCCGGTCCTTGCACAGATTTTAGCTGATAATGAGTCACTTGATGATATCAAGGATGCTATTGCTAAGAATACAGCAGACCTTATGCCAAAGCATATTACAGTAGAAGATATTCTTGCATCTATTAATTATAATATGCACCTTGAGTATGGCATTGGATACAAGGATGATATTGATCACCTTGGTAACAGAAGAATAAGAGCTGTTGGTGAATTATTACAGAACCAGTTCAGAATTGGTATTTCAAGAATGGAAAGAGTTGTTCGTGAAAGAATGTCAACTCAGGACTTAAGCGGTATTTCACCACAGTCATTAATTAATATCAAGCCTGTAACAGCAGCTATCAAGGAATTCTTTGGTAGTTCACAGCTTTCTCAGTTTATGGATCAGAATAACCCATTATCTGAGATTACACATAAGAGACGTCTTTCAGCACTTGGTCCTGGTGGTCTTTCGAGAGATCGTGCAGGTTTCGAGGTTCGAGATGTACATTATACACACTATGGTAGAATGTGTCCTATCGAAACACCTGAAGGTCCTAATATCGGTCTTATTAACTCACTTGCTTCATATGCAAGAATTAATGAGTACGGATTTGTTGAAGCACCTTATCGTATAATCGATAAGACAGACCCTAAGAATCCTAGAGTTACAGATGAAGTACATTACTTCACAGCAGATGAGGAAGATGATTTCCATGTAGCACAGGCTAATGCAGAGATAGATGAGAATGGATACTTCGTTAAGAATACAGTATCAGGACGTTACAGAGAAGAAACATCAGAATTCGATAAGAGTATGATTGATCTTATGGACGTATCTCCTAAGATGGTGTTCTCAGTGGCTACATCTATGATACCTTTCCTTCAGAATGATGACTGTACACGTGCCCTTATGGGTTCTAACATGCAGCGTCAGGCGGTGCCTCTTCTTATGACAGAAGCACCAGTAATCGGTACAGGTATAGAGAATAAGACAGCATGTGACTCAGGTGTATGTGTAGTTGCAGAAGAAGATGGTGTTGTACTTTCATCAGAATCTAACAGAATTCTTGTAAAAGAGACAAGTGGAAAGGTTCACGAGTACAAGCTTACAAAGTTCTCAAGAAGTAACCAGAGTAACTGCTATAACCAGAGACCTATCGTATTTAAGGGTGATGAGGTTAAGGCAGGAGATGTTATCGCAGATGGTCCTTCAACATCTAATGGTGAGATTGCCCTTGGTAAGAACCCTCTTATCGGTTTTATGACTTGGGAAGGTTACAACTACGAGGATGCTGTACTTCTTAGTGAGAGATTAGTAAGAGATGATGTTTATACATCAATTCATATAGAAGAATATGATACAGAAGCAAGAGATACTAAGTTAGGACCAGAAGAAATCACAAGAGATTTACCTTCTACAGGTTCAGATGCAGTTAAGGATCTTGATGAAGATGGTATCATCCGTATCGGTGCTGAGGTAAGAGCCGGTGATATCCTTGTTGGTAAGGTTACTCCAAAGGGTGAGACAGAGCTTACAGCAGAAGAAAGACTTCTTAGAGCTATCTTTGGTGAGAAGGCAAGAGAAGTAAGAGATACATCACTTAAAGTTCCACACGGTGCTTATGGTATCGTTGTAGGCGTTAAGGTATTTACAAGAGAAAATGGAGATGAATTAGCTCCAGGTGTTAACAAGAATGTCCGTATCTATATCGCACAGAAGAGAAAGATTTCTGTAGGTGATAAGATGGCTGGTCGTCACGGTAACAAGGGTGTCGTTTCAAGAGTTCTTCCAGTAGAAGATATGCCATTTCTTCCTAATGGCCGTCCACTTGATATTGTACTTAATCCTCTTGGTGTGCCTTCGCGTATGAATATTGGACAGGTGCTTGAAATTCACTTAAGCCTTGCTGCCAAAGTATTAGGTTTTAACGTAGCGACACCTATCTTTGATGGAGCTAACGAGAATGATATTATGGATACACTTGATATGGCCAATGCTTATGCTAATCATCCATTTGATGATGAAGAGCTTGCACGCGAAAAGGCAGATGCAGAAGCTAATGGTGAAGAATATCCTGCTGATATGACAACATTTACTGCTGAATACAAGGATCTTTTAAGAGATGACGTATTCCAGTTCCTTTCAGATAACAGAGCTCACAGAGCTGAATGGAAGGGCGTTCCAATCGGAAGAGATGGTAAAGTAAGACTTCGCGATGGTAGAACAGGTGAATACTTCGATAGTCCGGTTACTATCGGTTTCATGCACTACTTAAAGCTCCATCACCTTGTTGATGATAAGATCCATGCTCGTTCAACTGGTCCTTACTCACTTGTAACTCAGCAGCCACTTGGTGGTAAAGCCCAGTTTGGTGGACAGAGATTCGGAGAAATGGAAGTATGGGCTCTTGAAGCTTATGGTGCATCTTATACACTTCAGGAAATCCTTACTGTTAAATCTGATGATGTTGTTGGTCGAGTTAAGACATATGAAGCTATTATTAAGGGTGAGAACATTCCTGAACCAGGAATTCCTGAATCATTCAAGGTTCTCCTTAAGGAACTTCAGTCACTTGCTCTTGATGTAAGAGTTCTTGATCAGGACAATAACGAAGTTAAGCTTCTTGAAAGTTCAGAATATGAAGTTACAGATTTCAAGAAGGTTCTTGATGATGGTGGTTATAAGAGAAGTAGCCGTGATGAAGAAAATGAATTAAAGAACGCAGGTTATCACGCAGAAAAGCAGGGTGATGACGGTGAGGCAACCATAGAAGAACTCGGATCAGAATATGACGATTTCGATTATGACAGCTTAGATGATGACTATGATGATTACGGTGACGGAAATATAGAAGAATAATAGAAGGGAGCACTATAATGGCAGAAGAGATTAAGTCAAATAAATCAATGAAATTTGATAAAATTCAGATAAAGCTTGCTTCTCCTGAGAGTATTTTAGAGTGGTCTCACGGCGAGGTAACTAAGCCTGAGACTATCAATTACAGAACTTTAAAGCCAGAAAGAGATGGTCTGTTCTGTGAAAGAATATTCGGACCTAGCAAAGACTGGGAGTGTCATTGCGGTAAGTATAAGAAGATTAAAGATAAAGGCATCGTATGTGATAAGTGTGGTGTTGAGGTTACTAAGGCAAGTGTACGTAGAGATCGTATGGGTCATATCCACCTTGCTGCTCCAGTTTCACATATCTGGTATTTCAAGGGAATACCTAGCCGTATGGACCTTATCCTTGATATAGGTCCTAAGAATCTTGAGAAGGTACTTTACTTCGCTTCTTATATCGTAATTGATCCAGGCGAAACAGATATACCATTCAAGAAGATTCTTACAGAAACTGAGTACAGAGATCTTTATGATCAGTATGGTAATACATTCAGAGTTGGAATGGGTGCTGAGGCTATTTTAGAGCTTCTTCACAACGTCAACCTTGAAGAAGAAGTAGCTAAGCTCAAGGAAGAGCTTGCTACTACTACTTCACAGAAGGCTGCAAGACTTATTAAGAGAATTGAAGTTATGGATGCGTTCATTGCTGCTGGTACTAAGCCAGAATGGATGATTCTTACAGAAATTCCAGTTATCCCTCCAGATTTAAGACCTATGGTTCAGTTAGAGGGTGGACGTTTTGCAACATCTGATCTTAATGATCTTTATAGAAGAATTATCAACAGAAATAACCGTCTTGCAAGACTTATTGATCTTGGAGCACCAGAAATCATTGTTCGTAACGAGAAGAGAATGCTTCAGGAAGCTGTTGATGCACTTATAGATAATGGACGTAGAAATGGCCGTCCTGTAACAGGTCCTGGTAACAGAGCACTTAAGTCTTTATCAGATTTATTAAAGGGTAAGCAGGGACGTTTCAGACAGAACCTTCTTGGTAAGCGAGTTGACTACTCAGGACGTTCAGTTATCGTTGTTGGACCAGAACTTAAGATTTATCAGTGTGGTCTTCCTAAGGAAATGGCTATTGAGTTATTCAAGCCATTTGTTATGAGAGAATTAGTAAGGCGTGGTCTTGCTGAGAACATAAAGAAAGCCAAGAAGAGCGTAGAGCATCTTGAGACAGAAGTATGGGATGTACTTGAAGATGTTATCAAAGAGCATCCAGTTATGCTTAACCGTGCTCCTACACTTCACAGACTTGGTATTCAGGCTTTCGAGCCAATTCTTGTAGAAGGTAAGGCTATTAAGCTTCATCCACTTGTATGTACAGCGTTCAATGCCGATTTCGATGGTGACCAGATGGCTGTCCATCTTCCGCTTTCTGTTGAGGCTCAGGCTGAGTGTAGATTTATGCTTCTTTCACCTAACAACCTTCTTAAGCCATCTGATGGTGGTCCTGTTGCCGTTCCTTCACAGGATATGGTACTTGGTATTTACTACCTTACACAGGAAAGACCAGGTGCAAAGGGTGAGGGCAAGATTTTCAAGAGCATTAATGAAGCAGTTCTTGCTTATGAGAATGGTATAATTACATTACATGCCAAGATTATGGTTCATGTAACTAAGAATGTTAACGGAGAAGAGCTTTCAGGTAATATTGAGTCTACACTTGGAAGACTTATATTTAATGAGATTCTCCCTCAGGATTTAGGATATGTTGACAGAAGCAAGGAAGAGAATTTATTACTTCCAGAAGTTGATTTCCATGTAGGAAAGAAGCAGCTTAAGGATATCTTACAGCATGTTATCAATACTCATGGTACTACAACAACTGCAGAAGTTCTTGATGATATCAAGGCTATGGGTTATAAGTACTCTACCAGAGCTGCCATGACTGTTTCTATTTCTGAGATGACAGTGCCACCAGTTAAGAAGCAGCTTCTTGCTGAGGCAGAAAAGAAAGTTGAACAGATTACTGTTAAATATAACAGAGGTCAGGCTACTGACGAGGAAAGACATAAGAATGTTATCCGCGTATGGCAGGAGACTGATGATAAGATTAAGGATGCCCTTCTTCAGGGTCTTGATAAATATAACAACATCTTCATGATGGCTGACTCAGGTGCCCGTGGTTCTAACCAGCAGATTAAGCAGTTAGCAGGTATGCGTGGTTTGATGGCTGATACATCAGGTAACACTATCGAACTTCCTATCAAGTCAAACTTCCGTGAAGGTCTTGATGTTCTGGAATACTTTATTTCAGCTCACGGTGCCCGTAAAGGACTTTCAGATACAGCCCTTCGTACAGCCGATTCAGGATACCTTACAAGAAGACTTGTTGATGTTTCTCAGGATCTTATTATCAGAGAGACAGATTGTAGCGCAGGTAAGCAGATACCTGGTATGTATGTTTACTCATTTGTTAATAACAGAGCTACTAACTCAAGTGATGCCAAGGAAGATATCCTTGAGCCATTACAGGAGCGTATTACAGGAAGATACTTAGCTGAGGATATTGTTGACCCGGCTACAGGTGAGGTTATTGTTGAAGCTAACCATCTTGTAACTCCTAAGAGAGCAGAAGCTATTATTAAGACTGGTGTTGATAAGGTTAAGATTAGAACAATCCTTACTTGCCGTTCACACATTGGTGTATGTGCTAAATGTTATGGAACTAACATGGCAACTGGTCAGACTGTTCAGGTTGGTGAAGCTGTTGGTATTATCGCAGCCCAGTCAATCGGTGAGCCTGGTACACAGCTTACTATGAGAACATTCCATACAGGTGGTGTTGCCGGTGATAATATTACTCAGGGTCTTCCTAGAGTAGAAGAGCTTTTCGAGGCAAGAAAGCCTAAGATGCTTGCTGTACTTGCTGAGTTTGGCGGAACTGTAAGTATTGTTAAGACTGAGAAGAAGACTGAAATCGTTATAACTGACGATGAAGGTAATTCAAAGGCTTATCCATTATCTAAGGATACAAGAGAAAAGGTTGTTGAAGGACAGGTTGTTGCTAAGGGTGAGGAAATCACAGAGGGTTCTGAGAATCCACATGATATCGTAAGAATTCTTGGTGTAAGAGCTGTTCAGGATTATCTCCTTCGTGAAGTTCAGAAGGTTTACCGTATCCAGGGTGTTGATATCAATGATAAGCATATTGAGCTTATCGTTCGTCAGATGCTTAAGAAGATAGTTGTTGATGAAGCTGGAGATTCTAAGTTCCTTCCAGGATCACAGGTTGATACAATTGAGTTCCAGGAAGTTAATGAGAGACTTGAGGAAGAAGGAAAGACACCTGCTACAGGTACTCCGATTATCCTTGGTATTACTAAGGCTTCACTTGCTTCTACATCATTTATGTCAGCTGCCTCATTCCAGGAGACAACTAAGGTTCTTACAGATGCAGCTATTAACGGAAAGATTGATCCACTTATTGGTCTTAAAGAGAATGTTATTATTGGTAAGCTTATCCCTGCCGGTACAGGTATGAAGCGTTATCAGGATATCAAGATCAGTTCTACAGATAACTACATCGAAGAGGATGAGGAAGAATCTGGTGAAGATGAGCTTGTGTTCACACAGGAAGATTAATTCATTAATATAATATCAGGCGTGTCAGGTTGTAATAATCTGGCACGCTTTTTATTTTATTTTTTTGAAAAAATGCTTGACACTGAATTTGCAAATATATATACTAATAAAGCGTGCGAATAGGCAAGTACTATTTTTGCGCTGTTTTGGTGACAAAACATTTTCTTAGTTGATACTAAGATGCAACCATTCATTATTCTAATTTCGGGAGGTGAAAACGGAATGCCAACATTTAACCAGTTAGTAAAACAGGGAAGAAAGACTGCAGTAAAGAAGTCTACAGCACCAGCTCTTCAGAAGGGTTACAACTCTCTTCAGAAGAAGGCTACAGACGTATCTGCACCACAGAAGAGAGGTGTATGTACAGCTGTTAAGACTGCAACACCAAAGAAGCCTAACTCAGCTCTTAGAAAGATTGCCAGAGTTCGTCTTTCAAATGGTATCGAAGTTACATCTTATATTCCAGGTGAAGGCCACAATCTTCAGGAACATAGCGTTGTTCTTATCAGAGGTGGTAGAGTAAAGGATTTACCAGGTACAAGATATCACATCATCAGAGGTACACTTGATACTGCAGGTGTAGCTAAGAGAAGACAGGCCCGTTCTAAGTACGGTGCTAAGAGACCTAAGGACGCTAAGTAATTAGAATCCTATAATTTGCTTTGTAAAAGCACAGATTTATTCACATTAATATTTAAATTTAGTGCCGGAGTTAGATTAATCCGAAGGTTGCAGGTTTAATATATACTTAAGCACGAACACATAAAATATTTGTGAGTACCGATGAATTAATGAAAAGCTGCAAAATAGCTTTATAATGGCAATATTTGTTATTATAATGACTATTTTTGGCAACACTATGTTAAGGAGGGAAGAACCGTGCCACGTAAAGGACATACTCAGAAAAGAGATGTATTAGCAGATCCTATTTACAATAATAAAGTGGTTACTAAGCTTATCAACAACATTATGCTTGATGGTAAGAGAGGAGTAGCACAGAAGATTGTATACGGAGCATTTGACAGAGTCGCAGCTAAGACTGAAAGACCTGCTATTGAAGTATTTGAAGAGGCTATGAACAACATCATGCCAGTTCTCGAAGTAAAGGCTAGACGTATCGGTGGAGCAACATACCAGGTACCTATCGAAGTTAAGCCAGATAGAAGACAGGCTTTAGCTCTTCGTTGGATGACAACATTCTCAAGAGCAAGAGGCGAGAAGACTATGGAAGAAAGACTCGCTAATGAGATTCTTGATGCAGCTAATAACACAGGTGCATCTGTAAAGAGAAAAGAAGATATGCACAAGATGGCAGAAGCAAACAAGGCTTTTGCTCATTACAGATTCTAATAATAATTATAGGAGGTTTTATCCATGGCTGGAAGAGAATATCCATTGGAGAGAACCAGAAATATCGGAATTATGGCTCATATTGATGCTGGTAAGACAACATTAACAGAGCGTATCCTTTATTATACTGGTGTTAACCACAAGATTGGTGATACTCATGAAGGTACTGCTACTATGGACTGGATGGCCCAGGAGCAGGAAAGAGGTATCACAATCACTTCAGCTGCTACAACATGTCACTGGACACCTGAAAAAGAAGGTAAGCCAGATAAGACACAGCCAGAATATCGTATTAACATTATCGATACTCCGGGTCACGTTGACTTCACTGTAGAAGTTGAGCGTTCTCTTAGAGTACTTGATGGTGCTGTAGGTGTATTCGATGCCCAGAACGGCGTTGAACCACAGTCAGAGAACGTATGGCGTCAGGCTGATAAGTATAATGTTCCACGTATGGCTTTCATGAACAAGATGGATAAGATGGGTGCAGATTTCTTTGGATCATGCAATCAGCTTATTACAAAACTTGGAAAGAATCCAGTTCTTGTACAGATTCCTATCGGAAAAGAAGATGATTTCCAGGGAATCATCGACTTATTCGAGATGAAAGCATACATTTTCAACGGAGATAAGGGTGATGATATTCAGGTAGGCGAGATTCCTGCAGATTTACAGGATCAGGCTCAGGAATATCATGACAAGCTCGTAGAGCAGTGTGCTGAACTTGATGAAGACCTTATGGAGAAGTTCTTTAATGATGAGGAACTTACAATTCCAGAGTTAAAGGCTGCTTTAAGAAAAGGTACAATTGAAGGTACAGCTATTCCTTGTCTTTGCGGTACAGCTTACAAGAATAAGGGTGTTCAGAAACTTCTTGATGCAGTTATCGAATATATGCCAGCTCCTACAGATATCCCAGATATCACAGGTGTTGACGAGGACGGTAACGAAGTTACAAGAAAGTCTTCAGATGAAGAGCCATTCTCAGCTCTTGCATTCAAGATTATGACAGACCCATTCGTTGGTAAGTTAGCATTCTTCAGAGTTTATTCAGGTACATTAAACGCAGGTTCATATGTACTTAACTCTAATAAGAATAAGAAAGAAAGAGTTGGCCGTATCCTTCAGATGCATGCCAACCAGAGAAAAGAAATTGAAAAGGTTTACTCAGGAGATATTGCTGCTGCAGTAGGTCTTAAAGTTACAGTAACAGGTGATACTATCTGTGATGAAGCACATCCAGTTATCTTAGAGTCTATGGAATTCCCAGAGCCAGTTATCGAGCTTGCTATCGAGCCAAAGACTAAGAATGACCAGGGTAAGATGGGTGAAGCTTTAGCAAAGCTTG
>ENA-ORMN01003428-ORMN01003428.1-human-gut-metagenome-genome-assembly--contig:-NODE-3428-length-12471-cov-3.358811_pt1 | contig 12471 bp, 9 predicted proteins | sample MGYA00242102_ERZ508993 | MGnify/ENA primary metagenome ERZ508993 (study PRJEB26280, sample SAMEA2338770) | human gut metagenome | biome: human gut; feature: human-associated habitat; material: faeces... | reverse complement strand
AAAAGGTGCACACGGAATCGAAGAACGTGGTGTATATCGTATCCACCAGTTCGAAAAGCAGGAAATGATCGTTGTATGTGAGCCAGAAGACAGCAAGATGTGGTTCGATAAGTTATGGCAGAATACCGTAGATTTATTCCGTTCTATGGACATCCCTGTTCGTACACTTGAATGCTGTTCCGGTGACCTGGCAGATCTTAAAGTAAAATCTATCGACGTAGAAGCATGGTCTCCACGTCAGAAGAAATACTTCGAAGTAGGAAGCTGTTCTAACTTAGGTGATGCACAGGCTAGAAGATTAAAAATCCGTGTAACAGGTGAAAAGGGTAAATACTTTGCTCACACATTAAATAATACAGTAGTAGCACCACCTCGTATGTTAATCGCTTTCCTTGAGAATAACTTAAATGAAGATGGTTCTGTAAGAATCCCAGAAGTACTTCGCCCATATATGGGAGGAAAAGAAGTTCTTACTCCAGTAAAATAAATTCGGGTTGCCGTAGGCAGGGAAGACGAAACCTGAAAGATAAATAAAGCATATCTGTGACTTTAGTCGCTGCGAGTAGAAGTCTTCTAGGAAAAGCCCCGTATTAAAAGTTATTGATTTTGACTCAGTTGTACAAAACACAAAGGTGTCAAAATCAATAACTTTTAATACGGGGCTTTTCTAATATTAGATTACTCTCTCGCAGCTCCGAGGCCACAAATATAGATTATTTCATTCTCTGGAGGCTGTCTTTGCCTGCGGAAGTAAGGTTGAATTTTATGTTTACATTTGCTCAGGGTAACTTCTTTTTCTTTGAGAGGATATTTGAGGATTCTTCAGGAGATTGTGATTTTAGGAAATTAAGTGGAAATTCTCACATAATATCTTTTACCCGACAGTATTTCTTCAGATTATCTTCATTTTTTTCTCACAAACTGTTCACAAATATTCAGTATGATAGAAACATTAAAAGAACAAAGAATTATTTTTTTGATAGATTTTTTTCATACTTTCCTCTCTTAGAACCGTTGAACAGACGGTTCTTTTTTTCTATAAGAAAAGTAAAAGCTTATATGTGGTGAATAATAACTTAAATCCTTAAAATATAGACTATTGTAATATCCATTCAGTAACAACACTTTAGAAATCACATAGATAAAGAACTATTATGAAATCACAACCTTCTAGAGAATCCCCAAATTCCTTTCAACGCAGAAAGAAATTTCCAGCAGCAAACAAGAATTCACTGAATTCTGCCTTTGCCCCAACAGCCAAAAACAGCATACAGTAAATAAAATAAACGATATTTGTGGCCTCGGAGCAAGGTTTGGATACGAGCATGTATAAGCGAGTGTTCAAACCGCCGCGACTAAAGTCACAAATATCGTTTATTTTATTTAATGTGTGCGTCTCTTTTGCCTGCTGCAACCCAGAATTATTTCTTCTTCCTCCGAGAAATTCGATTTTTTCTGCGTTTCTCCAGCTCATGTCTGTGAATCAGGTGCATGATCAGGATAATAAGAATAACTGCGACTAAGAGTCTCAAGGAGAATTCAATTCCTTTATGTATAGCATCTTTTCTTTTTGATGCTACAGGGGCAGTTTTTAAGTTATCGTCTACGGTTTTGCCTTCCTGATAAGCTTTTCCCTGTTTAGAAGTTGTGTCATAGGTAACTTCTGTCTGTCCAAGTTTTTTGCCATCACAGGAGATTACGATGTAACCAAGGCGGCCAGTTTTTTTATCTTCATCGAGTTTAAAAGCGGTTTTTAAATCAGATTCATTAAAGTCTTTTTTTACAAGAACAGAGAAGTTTTTGTCATAAACAGAGTTTAAAAGCTGAATCTGGTCGAGCTTTGAAGAGTCAATGGAGGTATTTGCTGTCATGGCAGTTTTTAAACTGAAATCAGTAAGCGGAGTTATGGATTTTACCTGATTAAAAGCCCACTTGAACAAGTTAGCAGTATCTGTGTAGCTTTTGTCTGCACCGTAGTCTTTTAAAATGACGCAGATAAGTTCTACATTATCTTTCTTTGCGTAAGTGACTAAGGTATTGAGGGCAACCTGAGTGAATCCAGTTTTTGCTCCTTCTGCATATTTGTAGTAGTAGTCACTGTTTTCGCGAAGAATTTTAGCGTGATTCCACAGCTCTAAAGTATCTTTTAAAGTGTCACTTTTCTTTAAGGTGTAGGAAATGGTTCCGGAAATTTTACGGAATTCCTCATGCTTCATGGCTTCTTTTAAGATAAGGCCCATATCGTGAGCTGTTGTGTAATGTTCTTCATTTGGAAGTCCATGAGGGTTTTTGAACTGTGTGTTGGTACAGCCTAATTCTTTGGCGCGCTTTGTCATAAGCTTTGCAAATTCTGTTGTGGAACCGGAAATGTGCTCTGCGATAGCGGCAGCGGCCTCATTAGCGGATACAAGCATTAATGCATAAAGACTGTCTTCTACAGTAAGCTTGGCACCAACATTAATTCCAGCGGTACTGCTACCTGCCTCAATTCCGTTAACTGCAGCATTGGAGTAAGTAATAACATCACTCATTTTGCAGTTTTCAACAGCGAGTAAAGCGGTCATAACTTTAGTGATACTGGCAGGATATCTCTTGGTGTCTGCCTCTTTTCCATAAAGAATCGTTCCGGTATTGGCATCCATGACAACAGCAGATTCTGCTACGATATCTGGTGCACCGCTTAAATTGGAAATTCCATAGGAAGCACCAGCCTGTACTTTTGAAGTATCGGTCTGCGCTTCGGAAGTGTCAGCCTGTGTTTTTGAGGTATCCGTCTGTGCCTCGGAAGTGCCAGTCTGCGTTTCAGAAGCAGTGGCAGTAGTTGCTGCGGCAAAGGAATTCACACAAAAGCTTAAGGCCAATGTTAGTGTCAATATAAACGTAAGTATTCGTTTCATTGTTAAATCTCCTTTTTATTTTGCCCTGGAGCATTTTTCAAACACGCTCTATCATGCAGTATTATTAATATGCTGATATACTATTGGGCTAAGTCTTTGAGTTCTATTCGGTCATTTCAGACCTTGCTTCTCATTGTATCCTACTTCCATAGAAAAAGCAAAAATTAATTGCAAAAATAATGTCCAGCGATTAGAATAATACTGTATGTCTAAAATTGCGTATAGATATAGAAGAAAATATATTAAGATAGATGGGGAGAATTAAATGAGATTAAGAAATGTAAAAGGTTCAAGAGAACAGATTGCAGCGAATGAATATACAATTAAAGACGCAGAGCAGATTAAAGGCCAGTGGAAAGATTATTTCCAGGATGGTAAGCCGATTCAGTTAGAAATTGGAATGGGAAAAGGTAAATTCCTTATGCAGTTAGCAGAAAAGAATCCTCAGATTCATTATATTGGAATTGAAAAGTATTCCAGTGTTTTGGTCAGAGCATTAGAGAAAATGGAAGAGAATCCTTTAGAGAATCTTCATTTTATTCGAATGGATGCAGAGAATATTGTGAATGTATTTGAAAAGGGTGAGGTAGATCAGATTTACCTGAATTTCTCAGATCCGTGGCCGAAAGACCGTCATGCAAAGAGAAGACTTACTTCCAGACAGTTTTTAGAGCGTTATCATAACATTTTAAAGGAAGAGGGAAGAGTTATCTTTAAGACAGATAACAGACCATTATTTGATTTTTCTTTAGAAGAAGTAAAAGAAGCAGGATGGACACTTGAGAAATCTACATTTGACCTTCATCACAGCGAATATGTTGAGGGCAATATCATGACAGAATATGAGGAAAAGTTCGTAGCAAAGGGTAATCCGATTTGTATGCTTCAGATTTTTTTACAGGAAGATAAATAACAACATTCCCTGTCTTTATCATAAGATAAAACAGGGGTGGAATTTTATGAATTTTAAAGAGAAAATGTGCTGGAATATTCAGCGAAAGAGCCTTTGTAATAGAGGAATCTGGCGGTGTCTGTGTAATTTCTGCCAGAGCATTTCAGAGGTATGCAGAATTTTAAATGGCAAATAATTTACTTTACGATAAATGAAAGGATTTTATTTATGAAAAAGATTGTAGCAATTGATTTAGACGGAACATTATTACATTCTGACTGTACGATTTCTTCTTATTCAAAAGAAGTAATTGCGGAAGCAGTAAAGAATGGAATTATGGTAGTTCCAACATCAGGAAGAAGTTTTCGAAGTATTAAGAATCAAGTGCAGGATATCGAAGGTGTAAAATACTGCATCTGTGCAAATGGAACATTGGTTGGAAATATTCAGACAGAGGAATTGCTTCATAATTGCAAGATACCACAGAATTTGGTTTATGACATTTATAAAGAAGTAAAGGAAAGACATGGTTTTATAGAACTTTACTGTGACAATGATGCCTATGTGGAAAAAGATACAGCTCCGATTATTTATGATACTAAGATGGGAAAAGATTTCTGTGACAGTATGTTATCTACAGATGTAATTGGCCTGTCCTATGATTTGCTTTTGCGCCGTGGAACAATGCGTATCAATAAGATACATGTTGCATTTCCAGATCCACAGGAATTAAGAGAATTTGCTGCAAAAACAGCAGAAAACAAAAATCTTATGGTAACATTTCCTAGCGAATATAACATGGAAATCTTCCCAAGTGGCTGTAATAAAGATGTGGGAATCCGTATCCTTGCTGAAAAATATAACATTGCACACGAAGATACGGTTGCTATCGGAGACAGTGATAATGATGTGGCGATGATTGAGTATGCACATATTGGAATTGCCGTAGCAAATGCAATGGAAGTATTAAAGGAAAAAGCAGATTACATCACCAAATCAAATGATGAAGATGGACCTGCGATTGTACTTAAAAAAATACTTGAAAAATAAAAAATAATGCTTGCAATCTATGAAAGGTTGTTATATAATAGTCCTTGTCGTTGAGAGATACGAAAACAAAACACAAGGATATGCGCTTTTAGCTCAGTTGGTAGAGCAGCGGACTCTTAATCCGCGTGTCCAGGGTTCGAGCCCCTGAAGGCGCATTACAAAGTACCGTTTTTGGGATTTAGACCTGGGGATGGTGCTTTTTTTGTTGTATAAGAATTAAGCTTATGTCGATACATCCCCGATTTACGATGGAAGACCGACCGATAGTATAAAAACCGTGGCAGATCAGATAAAAAAAGAAGAAAAAACACATATGCCGAAACAATTTAATTTCTGGATTGTGGCATCAGGAGATGCCGCCAGGAAGATTTGTAATTATTTGTCTAAACAGGTTATCTATATGAGAAATAATCAATATAAGAAAACGTTCTACACGTTGCAAAGGGAAATGTTGCTGACAGGAGAGGTGTAGAGCGGAGGAAGGTAAATAGATAAACATTTGAAATATTTTAATTTTAAGATGAGGGGCGTTTGGAGTAAGATATACTATAAAGAATAGCATAAAGCACTGTTTTGGAAATTTAAATCCAGGACGGTGCTTTTTTATTATATAGAGTGTGTTTGAAAAAATAAAACTATTCGATACAAAAGTTTTGAAAAATTTTTTTTAAATTAGTGAACCTTTTTGCAGTTTGCTTCGTATAAGAGAGTGAAAAGAAAAATAATTAGGAAATAAAAAGGACTCCGGGGGTGTAATAGTTAAAAATAAAGGAAATTAAAAACAATAAACAAAAGTAAAAAGAAAGAGAGGATGCTAAATATGAAACAGAGAACAATGAAAATAACAAAAAATATAATATGCATGACCAGTATTCTGGTACTATTTATTTTGATTAAACCAACAAAAGTATATGCCTTTTCCATGAATGAGGCCAGAAATTCACCAGTACTTACAAGTCAATACAGAACAACAAGATTAAGAAATGAATATGACGTAAAATTATTTCAGGTACAGATGCCAAAATCTGGTTATTTCAGAATAACTTTAAGACCCAATGCTGTTGCAGATGAGAATGACATAGGACATGGATGGAATCTTAAAATCTATCGCAAGGACGATTTGAAAGAACCAGTTAAGCAATATTGGCAGATTGAGAATAAGATGGTTACAGAGAAACTTGTTTTGACATCGGGAACATATTATATAGAAGTAAAATCTTATAGTGAATATGGAATGTCACCTATAATGGTACCTTTTGATATAAAGGCTGATGTTGTTTCTGAAAATAACTGGGAGCAGGAGAATAATAATACTTTTAAAAAAGCAAATAAAATCTTTATCGGAAAAAAATATCAGGGAACTTTGTTTGATGATATAGATGAAGACTGGTTTAAAGTAGTTGCTCCAAATACAGGGAGAATTACAGCAACCTTAAACTGTGATCCGGATACAGATGTAAATGATGTTGGAGACGGATGGGATGTATCTGTTTATTCAGCAAGCGATATTAATACGGAAATAGTAAAAGAAGAGGGGATAATAACGAAAGGCTCTGTTAGATTTAATGCGGTAAAGGGAAGGACATATTATATTTATGTACACAGTTATCATTATTCTTTTCCAGAAGGTTACACTTATCAGTTAGCGACTTCTTTTAAAGGACCAAAAGCAACTCCAGCCAAAAAGACTACAAATACATCGAAAAAACCAGTGAAAATGGTAACAGGTGTTTCTTTGAAAGTAAAGAAAAAGAAAATAAACATTCGTTTTAAGTTAGTATCAAATGTCTCTAAATATCAGATTATGTACAGTACAAAAAAATCTTTTAAGAATAAAAAGGTTGTAACAGTAAGAAGTGGAAATGTGACTATAAAGAAATTAAAAAGGAAAAAGACCTATTTTATCAGGGTACGGGCTATCAGCAAAAATGGAAAAGCTGGTGCGTGGAGTGTAGTGAAAAAAGTGAGAGTGAAATAATATTTCTGAATCACTATTTTTAGAGAAAATCTTAAGATGTAATGCAAAAGAAAGGATGAAAAGACATGAAGAAAAGAACAAAATTTTATGCATTGTTACTTGCAATGGTATTATCGTTAACACAGATGATCGGAGCAGCAGTTCCAGTTAAAGCAGCAACGAAGGAATGTTCGCATGGTTATACTTTGGTGAATGGTATCGGTATACGTATGCATGAATGTGGCGAGTCCGTATGTATTACCTGTTATCATGGACATTCTAAACGTGTAGTTATTCCGAAAACTTTTAAGTTAAATGGGAAAAATCTTCCGCCAACACAAATTGATTGGGCTGATTGTGGTTTCTCTGAAAATGGGGTAAAAGAAATTGTGATTCCAGATACATTAGATTATTTGGGATATTGGGATGAAGATGAAGTTAACACAAGCTATAAAGATATTACATTTTTTGTCCATAAGGGAAGTAAGGCAGCAAAAGCTGTACAGGCAGAAGGCTATAAATATAGATATTTAAACGACAATTCCAACCCACAGCCAGTAAAAGGCACATCAATAAAACGAACCGTCAGAATCCAAAACCTGACCAAAATCACATGGAAGAAAGTAAAATGTGATAAATACGAAATCAGATATTCTCAGAAAAAGAATATGAAAAACGCAAAGAAAATAAACTGTGGCAAAAATAAAACATCACTTGTCATTAAAAAATTAAAAAAGAATAGAAAATATTATGTACAGATTCGAACAAAATCAGGAAAGAAATATTCTGCATGGTCAAAGGTAAAGACAATTTCAAAACGATAAAATGCAGAAAAACAGGAAAGACCTCCTTGCACTGTTTTGGGGAAATAAGTATACTATTATCGGGCAGCCATCTGGAAAATACGTTTTCCAGATGGTATTTAAGGATTATATTTAATAAATTTACAGGAAGTTATAAGGAATTATAGGACTTGTAAAAATACCGAGGAGGAAGCATATTGAATCTGATTTTTGACTTAGATGATACACTTTATAATCTTATGGGACCATTTGAACTGGTTCACAAAAAATTATATGCAGACAAGACGGATGCAGACTGTACGCAGTTGTTTATGCAGTCCCGTGTTTATTCGGATGAGATTATGGAGGCAGAGAAGAAGGGATTAATTCCACACGAAGATTGTTTTTATGAGCGTGTGAAAAGGACATACCATGATGTGGGAATTGAGATGAGCAGAGAGGATGCGGATATTTTTGAGCAGTTATATCGTTCCTTTCAGAAAAAGATTACACTTGGTAATAGAGTAGAGGGATTTCTTGATTATTGTAAAAGTAATGATATTTTTATTGCGATTCTCACAAATGGCAGACCAGAACCACAGTATGCCAAGGTAGTTGCGCTGGGGTTACAGAAATGGTTTGATGATGAGCATATATTTATTTCTGGCGGTATTGGATATCAAAAGCCAGATCCACAGGCATTTAAATATGTTGAGAATGCATTTGCATTAAATCCAGAAGAAACATGGTATGTTGGGGATACCTATGAGGCAGATGTTGTCGGTGCAAATACAGCAGGATGGCATACGATATGGTTTAATCACCGAAATAGGGAGTGTCCGGAAAAAAACCGGGCAGATATTACAATAAAGAGTATAGAGGAATTAAAAGAAGTTATTAGAGGACAGATCGGATAAAATCGGATAAGGGCAGGAAGGTATGTATTGTAGAAGTTGCAGAAAATGGTTTCCAAATAATATTTTGTTTTGCGATATCTGTGGAAAGCCATTTGTTAAAGATTTAGATATATATGGAGAGAACTTTTTTAATGGAGATGTTCAGGCATTTGATTATATTTACCAGAATAGTTATAACTGGGTAGCAGGGGAAGTAAGAAAAATGTTTTCGGCTAATTCATCAGAGGTGGAGGACTGTGTTCAGGAAATTTATCTTCTCTTATATCGAAAAATCAAATACTATGATCCTCGCCAGGGAAGTTTTAGTGCATGGTTTAATGCGCTGGTGCGAAACAGAATTTACGATTATGGAAGAAAGTTAGCAGGAAATAGAGAAATTCTGCCGGAGACCAGCCAGCAATATTTTAAAGAGATAACAGATAGAAATGTTTATATTAACCCAGAAGCAAGAATAGAATATGCAGAGCGGGAGCAGATTCTTGATGAAATTCTCGATGATATTGGAGAGGGACAGCGCATATGTATCCAGATGTATTATAACGACGGATTAAAAATAAAGGAAATCGCACAGATATTAAATATTAGTGAGGGAACTGTAAAAAGCAGAATACATAACGGATTGAAGAAGTTAAATACGAAGGTGGATGAGATGCAGAAAAGGGGACTCTACACATTTCGTATGCTTCCTCTTGGATTCCTTTTATGGCTCTTATCCAGAGACGATTGCAGTGCAAAAGAAGATTACAGAGCATTATACCATGCCAGAACTCTGGCTGGGCAAAACGTTTTACAGAATGCGCCAATGGTTGCTGGAAATAAAGCTGCCGGAATTAAAATGGCTGGAAGAAATCAAAATGTTGTAAAACATGCAAGTATGCAGCAGGCAGGTCAGGCAGGTGCAAAGCATGCTGCGATAAATCATGCGGCGAGGACAGCTTCCAGAGCTGGAGGCAAAGCGATAAAAGCTGGAATGGTAAAAGCTTTAGCCGGTGGTATTACTGCGGCGGTCATAGGAAGCGGTGTATTTATTGGAGGCAAAGCATTAAAGCAACATCAGGGCGATAAGAAAGTAATCACTTCTGGTCAGGAATATAGTACGCAGGAAGAAAAAGAGGGAACACCGGACAGCTCGGTGAAAGAATTTGTGGATGATAATCAGGCATTTATTAAAGAAATATTGGCTCTGGAGGCAGAAGTACCAGAAGGTACTGAATTCCAGACGGATATAAATGAAAATGTCAGGAGTGTGGTATATACTTCTTTAGGATTATTGTGTGATAATAAGTCTTTTGGTGAGGAAGCTACAAATATATATGATGCGGTACCAGAGGAAAGTATTGTGGATTATAATAATAATGATGATGGTGAGGGAACGATATCTGTCGAAGAGAGTGGATTTGAAAATATGAGACAGTTTCTTGGATGTAAAGAAACGATTGGGTCATTAAGTGCTACGAGTAGCGAAGAATTTCTATGTCAGGATGGAGAAGTAAGAGCAGAGGGCTTAAGCCCATCGTCAGATATGCAGTCATCCATTAAGGATATTGTGTATATTCCGCTTTCTAATGGGGATGAACGAGCAATTTTTACAGAACAGATTATACAGGATGAAATAGACGGCATTGGTACAGCGGTGATAACAAAAGCAGATAATGATCTGGGTGTACAATTGAAAAGTTATAATATTGTTGCAGACTCCGACAAGATAGACCAGTTACTGGGAAGTGTAGCTGTCCTCGGAAAACAGCTGGGAAGTGATGGAAAACTATTTAGTGGTAATATGACAGAGATGTCTGATGAGTCCAAAATACATGCACTTATAGATTCTGTACGGGGATATTGTTATACTGAGCCTAATGATGAGGATATTTACGCTAATAGGGCAGAAAGCCTGGTTTATAAGCCAGTATTTTCCGAGGATGATATAAAAAGCAATACAGAAAAATCTATTATTGTAAAAGAAGATGCATTCGATGATTATCTGGCACTTGTAGACTATGATGGAACGATTGATGATATAGTAGCGAATAAAGCGTTACAAAATAAATATAATTGTAGTATAAAGAGAAACGGTACGAATATAGAATTCACTTTTTCAGGAGAGTTTGAAATGACCTATTGGTGGGTAGAAACGGATATGATTGATCAAATTAATAAAGATGGATTTAAGATACTCAAAAATGGAAAAATAGAAGTGGATTGTCTGTTATATACTTCACATGCAACAGAACCTGATCCAGGAGTGGAATACAAGGCAACGCTGTCATTAAATGAGGATGGTTCTGGAATGAAATTAGAAAATCTAGAGCGTGTTTGAAAAATGCTTTCTGGCAATCCGACTACTACTATTCTCAGCGGAGTCTCCGTTGCTACGCAAATTGGAAATTGTAAAATTCGACACATTAAAAGGTAATAAGTGGTTATATATTTACCAAAATAAAACGTGTAATTTTTTATAAATATGAAAGGTTTTTTTCTTAAAAAATTAAGATTGTGCGAAAAAGTCCATTTACAACGAGCAGAATTGTGATATAATAAACGAAGTTCAGGCAAATGTTGAGAATTATAATCAATAAGTGCTTGCACAATTATTTTAGAAAATCAGCACAGTGTTTTCACAGAAATTTTCTTGTCTACCTGTTTGTAATTGGTTGTGAACATAATCTATTTGATACAGCCAGATAAAAATCTTTCTGTCTAACTGATGTTCAAAGTTCTATTCAGCCTGTTATCTAGTTTTATGTAGCAGGTTCTTTTAACTTTTATTTTCTATTATCTAGAGTTTATTTTACCTATTTAAAATTAAACATTAGAGCGTGTTTTAGTATGCTCAGGGAAGCGCATAAAAAATAAGAAGAATTTACAAAAAGTATTATGTCTTGTAAATCAGGGCATGTTTTTTTGTTGTGGAGATTTTTATGAAAGAGAAGAAGAAAAGGTTCAAGCATGAGCATGGAAGCAGCTTTTCGGTAGATTATTATGCGTATGCATCACATATGAGAAGCTGGAATGCAGGCTTTAAAGTTCTGTTTTCTATTATTAGTCTGCTTATATGTATTGCATGCAATAATCTGTTTGTTTCGCTGGCAGTTATTTTCTTTATGGGATTTTTGACGGTGGCTGTTGGTGGACTGGATTTACATCATTACATTACGATGCTGCTTGTTCCGATTGTATTTTTAATTTTTGGAACAATAGCGATAGCGATTGGATTTTCGATGCGTCCAGTAGGACAGTATCATGTTCATTTTTTGAATTTATTTTACATTTACTGGTCAAAGGCAAGCTTGCTTAAGGCTGGAGGTCTTGTGTTTAAGGCATTGGGAGCTGTGAGTGCACTTTATATGATGACACTTACTACACCGCTGAGTGAAATTATTGCAGTCTTGAGAAAAGCACATATTCCAAAGCTGATTATTGAGCTTATGAATATGATTTACCGTTACATTTTTATTATGATTGATACACACAGCCGCATGAAGAATTCAGCAGAGTCACGTCTTGGATATTGTGATTTTAAGACTTCCTGTTATTCATTTGGCCAGGTTGCAAGTAACTTGTTAGTTGTGTCATTGAAAAGAGGAAATAATTATTACAATGCGTTAGAAGCACGTTGTTACGATGGGGATTTACGATTCCTTGAAGAAGAGAAGCCGCTAAAAGCAGGCCAGATTGTGATGGCAGTTATTTTTATTGTAGTGTTACTGCTTATATGGTTTTTTACGAGATAAGATAATTTTGCCAGATAAATTGGAAGAATACTTTATCATAATTTTGTAAAATATATCAGATGTGAGATGACTCCCACATCTGTAGGTGGCGAGCAACAAATGAGTATCAGGAGATGTTTATGCAGGAAAAAGAACCAATCTTAAAGGTTGAAGATTTACATTTTACATATAATGGAGAAAAAACGGCACTGAATGGAGTTGACCTTAATATTTATGAGGGCGAGAAGATTGCGGTGCTTGGCTCG
>ENA-ORMN01003423-ORMN01003423.1-human-gut-metagenome-genome-assembly--contig:-NODE-3423-length-12482-cov-4.917679_pt1 | contig 12482 bp, 11 predicted proteins | sample MGYA00242102_ERZ508993 | MGnify/ENA primary metagenome ERZ508993 (study PRJEB26280, sample SAMEA2338770) | human gut metagenome | biome: human gut; feature: human-associated habitat; material: faeces... | reverse complement strand
TCAAAAAGCACAGGGCTGGTTCATGCGAGCATCGCATGAACCAGCCCTGTGCTTTTCAGAAGCCGTTTATCTTTCTTCCCGGAAATAGGAAAGTCCGAGTGACGCAGGCGGTTGATTTTCCCGTTTTTTGCGTACACTTGTAATAATCAACACAATAATAGTGACGATGTACGGAAGCATTTTCAGAAGCGGCGTTGCGCTCATCGACACTTTGAGGAACGGCAAGCTCGGAATATAGGAGCCTGCGACGAACAGAGCGCCGAAAAGTGCCGAACCGAAAATACTGACTGCCGGTCTCCAGAGTGCAAAAATCACCAGTGCAATGGCAAGCCATCCCATCGCCTCAATGCTGAGGTACGCCTCTTGGGAGCCTTGGTAATCCATGATGTAGAAGATACCGCCAAGTCCCGCAATTCCGCTTCCGATGCAGGTAGCGCCATACTTATACGCCGTAACGTTGATACCCACCGCATCTGCCGCCGCAGGATTTTCGCCCACCGCACGCAGGTGAAGTCCCAGCCGGGTCTTGTTCAGGATAACCGACGCTACAACGGCGATCGCAATTCCGACAAACACCATAACGCCGTAATACCGCAACCAGTCGGTTCTCTCGTTGAACGGGAAACGGAAATAGGAAATGGCGTACAGATATTTATAGGAGGTCAGCTTGAACATGATAAATTTCATCAGTCCTACGCCAAAGATAGTAAGCGTAAGTCCGGTCACATTCTGGTTTGCATGGAGCGTAACCGTAAGGAAACTGTAAATTGCGCCCATCAATGCCGCTCCGGCAAATGCCGCCACAATAGCAATAATCAACACAATTGCACCCGGAATTTTATCCATAGCGGGATACATCGCCTGCAATACGGCGCAACCGCTGGCGGCGCCCACACACATGATTCCCGGAATTCCCAGGTTCAGATGTCCCGCTTTTTCGGTAAGGATCTCTCCCACCGAACCGTACAGGAAGGTGATTCCCAGAGCAAAAGCTCCGAACAGATAGTTGACAACAAAGTTATCCATTTGCTTTTTCCTCCCCTTCTGTCTTTTCGTTCACAGCCGCCTTTTTATGCGACTTGCGGAAATTCAGCTTATACCGGATAAAGAATTCACTGCCGATGATAAAGAACAGGATAATTCCGACCACGATATCCGGGAATGCGGAGCTGATGTCGAAATCCTGCGAGATCTGCGCCGCTCCCTGATCCAGGAACACCAGCAGGAAGGAAGTCAGAAGCATCAGGAAAGGATTGAACTTGGCAAGCCACGATACCATGATCGCCGTAAATCCTCTGCCGCCCACCGTTTCGGTGGTCACCGAGTGGTCAAGACCGCCAACAATCAGAAATCCGGCAAGTCCGCAGATCGCACCCGAAAGCACCATGGTCCGGATAACGACCTTTTTCACGTTGATTCCGATGTAGCGTGCGGTTTTTTCACTTTCGCCCACCACCGAAACCTCATAGCCGTGCTTGCTGGTGTTCAGGTAAATATACATTCCCACCATCAGAACCAGAACCACGATAATAATCAGAAGATATTCGTTGAAAATTTTCGGAAGATGTCCATGCGGCAGGATTCCCAGCGAGCTGGAACCGTCCGGCGTCCACTTAATCAGCGCAAACGCCACAAGGTAGGTCGCCACGTAGTTCATCATCAGGGTAAACAACGTTTCGTTGGTATTCCAAAGCGCCTTGAAAATAGCAGGAATGAGTCCCCACAGGGCGCCTGCCGCAATGGAGCACACAAACATGAGCAGAATCAGGAGCACCTCCGGAATTTTTCCGCCCAGATAGTACATACAAGCCGAGCAAGCCAAAGCGCTCACCAGCACCTGTCCCTCCGCTCCGATGTTCCAGAACCGCATCCGGAACGCCGGCGTTACGGCAAGCGAAATGCAAAGCAGGATGGCAATGTCCTTCAAAAGCTTCCAGATTCTTCTCGGGGTTCCGAAAGACCCCTTGAAGATTGCGGAAAAGAAATCTACCGGGTTGGCACCGATCACCAAGAGAGAGACCAGCGCACAGAACAGCAACGCCGCCGCAAAAGCGATCACACGGATCATGACCGACTTTTTCCACGGGAAAACGTCTCTTTTGGTAACGTGAAACAACGGCTCGTGTGTCGTTTCTTTTTCAGCTGTCCGTTTCACTTCTGCTCACCTCCGTTTTCTTCTCCGTCGGACGCACCCGCCGGTTGACTTTCATCGGCAGAATGCTTTGTCATCAAAAATCCGATTTCTTCCTTGGTAGCGCTTCTGCCGTCCACCACGCCGGTGATCCTGCCGGAGCCGATCACCAGAATCCGGTCGCAAAGCGCAATCAGCACGTCCAGATCTTCGCCCACGAAGATCACGGAAACGCCGTTTTCTTTCTGCTTGTTCAGCAGGTTATAAATGGTGTAGGAGGAGTTGATATCCAGTCCCCGCACGGGGTACGCCGCCATCAGCACCGAGGGCGCCGCCGCAATTTCACGTCCCACCAACACCTTTTGTACGTTACCGCCCGAAAGCCGGCGGACCGGGGTGTTCAGACCCGGCGTAACGACCTCAAGGCTCTCGATAATTTCCTCTGCCAGCTTCTTGGGACGCTCCCGGTCCAGGAAAATGGACTTTCCACGCCGGTAGCTCCGCAACATCATATTGTCGGTAATATTCATATTGCCCACAAGCCCCATGCCGAGGCGGTCCTCCGGTACAAAGGAGAGCCGGACGCCGAGGTCCCGGATCTGCAGGGGCGTTTTGTCCCGGAGATTCACGGTCTCGCCGGTCTTGGGATCCATGTATTCAATGGTTCCGCAGTCGAGATGCTCCAGCCCGGCAATGGCTTCCAGAAGCTCTCTCTGTCCGCTTCCGGCAATGCCCGCAATGCCGAGGATCTCGCCGCTGTTGGCTTCAAAGGAAACGTGGTCAAGAATCCTGACCCCGTCCTCGTTGGTACTGCACAGATCGCATACCCGGAGGCGAAGCTGCGGGTTCTGCGGCTCGGAGCGTTCAATATTCAGCTCCACCTTTTTGCCGACCATCATCTCGGTCAGCTCTTTTTCATTGGTATACGCCGTTTCGACCGTAGCGATATGTTCTCCCTTCCGGAGAACCGCCACCCGGTCGGATATCGCCATTACCTCATGAAGCTTATGGGTAATGATGATAATGGATTTTCCGTCGTCACGCATCCGGCGGAGGACGTCAAACAGCTTTTCGGTCTCCTGCGGGGTCAGAACGGCGGTCGGCTCGTCCAGAATCAGGATGTCCGCCCCACGGTAAAGCACCTTGAGGATCTCGACCGTCTGTTTTTCGGATACCGACATTTCGTGAATCTTCTTTTTCGGGTCGATCGCAAAGCCGTAGCGGTTGGCGATCTCCATTACCCGGTTGTTGATCTCTTTCATCCGGTAACGGGTTCCGTCCTTCACGCCAAGCACGATGTTTTCGCTTGCCGTAAAGACGTCCACAAGCTTGAAATGCTGGTGGATCATACCGATTTTCTGGTCAAAGGCGTCCTTGGGAGAGCGGATCACCACCTCGTGCCCGTTGACGAAAATCTGTCCCTCATCCGGAAAATAAATGCCGGCGATCATATTCATCAGAGTGGTCTTTCCGCAACCGTTTTCTCCGAGAATTGCCAGAATCTCGCCACGATACACCGTCAGGTCCACATTTTTATTTGCCACCACCTTTTCGCCAAAGCGTTTGGTGATATTTTTCAGCTCCAATGCAATCTCTTTGCTCACGCCGTTTCCTCCGCATCCTTGCCGGCGCCTGTGCGCCACGCATTTTTACCTTTAACCACAAAAACAGGTCAAGGCGGAGTTAAAAACTCCGCCATCCCTGTTTCATCAGAATTAGTCTCCGTAGTTTCTGTTCAGAAGCGTAATTCCTTCAATCTCAACATCAAAGTAGGGAGCCGATCTCTTTTCGGACTCGTGGAAGTAGCCGTTTGAAACAACTTCCGTATCAGGAGTGAAAGCAGCATCGGTATCCACGTCAGCCTTGTAGCTGGTGAGGTGACCATTCTCATCCACAGTGCATCTGTCCTTGATAGCGTCGGTAATAGCAACCGTAAACTTGGAGGTGTCAAATACGTGACGCTCACCGGACTCCAGCTCTTTTCTGTACTTCTCAATGGTTGCAGCCGTATCGGCAGCAGCAGCCTTGGTGTTGATATCGGTAAGAGCCACAGACTTGGTTACCAGCGTACCGGTCCAGTCGGTATCAATTTCCTTACCGTCGATCACCTGCTGGCAGATGTACTGGAAGTAAGGTGCCCAGTCGATTCTGGAGGAAACGATAAAGGTCTCCGGGCAGCTCTCAACCGTGCTTCCGTTGTAAGCAATGTTGGGAACTTTCTTTTCTTCGCAGGCAGTGGGAGCACCCATCGAGTCTGCGTGTCCGCTGATCAGCTTGCATCCGTTGTTGATCAGAGCCTCTGCGGTGTTCTTTTCAGCCGTTTCATCGTACCAGCTTCCGGTGAACTGAACCTCCATGGTAACCTCGGGGCAGATCTCTCTTGCGCCAAGGAAGAAAGCGGTGTAACCGGAAATTACTTCTGCGTAGGTGAAAGCGCCGACGTAACCGATCTTAGCTTCTTTTTCAGTGAATTTGCCTGCATTGATCATCTCCTTGAGCTTCAGACCTGCGGCGATGCCGGCGAGGTATCTGCCCTCATAGATGGAAGCAAATGCGTTGTGGAAGTTATCCAGACCTTCGGTATGTGCTCTGGTGCCGGTTGCGTGGCAGAACTGAACGTCCTTGAACTCTTTTGCTGCCTTGATCATGAACTCTTCATGTCCGAAGCTGTCTGCAAAAATTACCTTACAACCCTCGTCCACGAGGTCAGCGGCTGCCTCATAGCAATCGTTGGACTCAGGGATATTTCTCTTGAGCACCAGCTGGTTGTCCTTGAGCTTCAGCTCTTTTACAGCGGCCTTTACCGAGTTGATAAAGTTGTTGTCGTAGGTGGAATTCTCATCGTGAAGCAGAATCACGCCGATCTTGAAGTCCTTGGTGGAGTTCTTGCAAGAGCTGAACGCAATTGCCATGGTAGCGACCATCGCCAGAACAAGAATTGCCGAAAGAATTTTTTTCATTTTTCCTTCTCCTCAAAAAATTTATGTAATTGAAAATTACATCCGCATAAGGCGATATGCCGAAGAGCCTGTCCGGGGTCAAAAACAAAAAACAGACTTTTCGTCTGTTTGCCCTCTATCCGCATACAAGATGCTGAAAAACCAATAGTCATGACTTACGGCGTCATGGTAGAAACTTTTGAACCGTGGAGAACCAACATTCAAGGATATACTGGCAAACTATTCATATCAACACGTACATTCTATCACAGAAATTTCATCTTGTCAACACATTTTGCAGGATATTTCGGAAATTCGCCATTTTTCACAATCTCGCCGTATTTTTTTTTGCCTTTTCCACACGAAAAGGCGAAAACCGGCTTGCCGCCGCAAAACGCAGGGACAAACCGGTTTTTTCAGTGCAGAATCTCCGTCCGGATCCTCCGCAGAGCTGTTGCCAGCGCCTCGGCATGACTGGGATGATTATAGATGCCGAAGCTTGCACGGACGGCGCCGCCTGCCGGCGTTTTCAGGGTCTTGTGCGCAAGCGCCGCACAGTGATAGCCGCCCCGCACACAAATACCGAGGCGGTTGAGCGCCCCGGCGGTATGCTCGGAATCCACGCCGTCCAGGTTGAAAAGAAGCACCGAGCCTTCATATTCCGGCGCATATAAAGTTACGCCGGGCATATTCCCCAAAAGCTCCCGTGCACGCCGGAACACCGAGCGCTCGTACTCGGAAATTGCCGGGATTCCCCGCTCGGAAACGATCCGGATCCCCTCGCAAAGCCCCGCAATGGCGGGTGTGGGCAGGGTCCCGGACTCATAGCGCTCCGGCGGATAATCGGGCATTCCTCCCTCTAAGGAGTCCACGCCGTTGCCGCCCTCAATCAGAGATTCCGGCAGGATCCCCTCCCCGAGGATTGCCATTCCGCATCCCTGCGGTCCCAGAAGTCCCTTATGCCCGGGCAGGCAAAGGGCATCGATCGAATCCTCCCTGAGCGACAGCGGCAGATGTCCTGCCGACTGTGCGCCGTCCACCACAAAAAGCAATCCGTGCCGATGACAGAAACGCCCGATCTCGGCGATCGGCATGGTTGCCGAACACAGATTGGAGGCGTGGGTACACACCACCATCCGGGTTTCCGGGCGTAGCCTGCGGGCAATGGCGGCACAGATCCTCGCCGCCGAACGGTTCTCCTCCCCCACCATGGAGGGAAAAACGTCGTAGGTGATGATCCCGTCATTTGCCAGTCGCCAGATCGGGCGGTATACGGCGTTATGCTCCAGGTCGGAGATCAGAACGTGATCGCCCCGCCGGAGCAGTCCTTTGATTACGGTATTGAGTGCGTGCGTGGTGTTCAGTGTGAAAACCACCCGGTCGGGTGACGGCGCCTCAAACATCGACGCCGCCAGCGAACGGCACTCGTAAACCTTTTCCGCCGCCGCCAGCGAGAGAGAATGTGCCCCCCTGCCGGGGTTCCCTCCGTATTGCGTAAGACAACGCCGGACCTCGTCGCTGACCTGCCGGGGCTTTGGATAGCTCGTGGCGGCATTGTCAAGATAGATCATTCCATACGGTTCCATTGCTTTACCTGTATTCTGGCAGCTTCCAGAACCTTTTTTACGTTATATTCCTGTAAACAGGAGAATTGCACTCCGTAAACGCATCCACGGCGTGAGGAGGACGCTTCAAGCTTTACCACCGTAGCGGGAATCGCCGCCTGCGCCAGCGCCTGCTGCGCCCGCATCGCAAGCGTAACCGACCCGACAGCAGCTGTGCATTCCCGCATGGTCATTTTCGGTTTCATTTTCCCACCTCCTTCAATGTCATCATATGTCATATCGGCGAATATGGTGACGGTGGTGGGTGCGGAGACGGAGGTGGAGGCGGGGAAAACTTTTCTTCAGAAAAGTTTTCCCCGCCTGCATCTCTACATATTATTTTTCACTGTAATCTTTGTAAGCATAGTAATCGTACCGGTAGTTCTTGTAGTACCCGGACTTCTTTGCCATCTTGGCATTGACACGGTTGACCACGATTCCGCATACCTTGGTCTCGGATTTCTTCAGCGTCTCCAGTGTCTGCATCAGCTCATACTTCTGCGTCTTGCCGGAGTTCACCACGATCAGCATACCGTCTGCACGGCGTGCGATGATCTGTGCGTCCGCTACCCGGTTGACCGGCGGAGTGTCTATAATAATATACTCATATTCCGCACGGAAGTTCTCCAGCATCGTCCCGAACCGGGCGGAGGTCAGAAGCTCCGATGGGTTGGGGGGAACGTCTCCCGCAGAGAGAACCGTCAGCGGAATTTCCGACACGGTGTGAAAGCTTGTTTCTCCCACCTCTGCCAGAAGATTGCTTACGCCTCCCGTCAGCTCCACGTTCCACAGCTTGTGGATGGTGGGTTTGCGCATATCGCAGTCTATCAGAAGCGTCTTTTTACCCATCATGGCAAAGCTGATGGCAAGATTGGATGCCGTAAGGCTTTTTCCTTCTTCGGGATTGGAGGAGGTCACCGCAAAAATCCTGCCGCCTTTGTTTTCGTCCGCCGCAACGCTGAACATCAGGTTGGTTCTCAACTGAACGTACGCTTCCCGGATCGCAAACGGCGTCTCGGCGTCCAACAGCTTGCCGGCGTCAACGTGGCGATGGCGCATTTTATTCTTCTTACTCATGGCTGACAGCTCCTCCCTTTCCGGCATTCCAGTGGGATTTCTTTTCGTCCTCTGCCGCAATGCCCGAAAAATCCGGGATGCTTGCAAGCACCGGCACGTCGGTGGTGTTCTCTATGTCTCCCTCGGTATAGACCGCAGAATCGCAGAACCAACGGATCAGAACGATCGCCGCCATCAGCACAACGCCGATCAGAAAACCGATCAGCGCATTTTTAATCAGGCTCGGGGACACCGGGTTTTTCGCAATTTTGGCTTGCTCAAAGATCGTCGCACCGCCCACCTTGGTGGTTCTTACGATCTCATCCGGAATGGTTTCGGCATACGCCTCCGCCACGGCTTTGGCAAGCTCCCGGTTCTCGGATTTTACCGTAATGGTAAGAATCTGCGTGTCGGTCACCGACTGGATCTCCACCATCTTGGAAAGTTGCGTAGCATTGACGCTCTCCAGTTCCGGGTAATTTTCCTTTACGTAATCCATTACCTTTTCTTTGGTATCGTCCGATCTCTGAATGAAATATTCGCAGCTCTTTACAAAGTTGGTTGCCGCCACCAGGTCGGCATTGGAAATCGCCCCCTGATCCTGGGTTTTCGGGTTGGTATAAACATAAACGCTTGCCGTAGAGCGATAAACCGGCTTGACCATGAATTTTGTCACGGCTACCGTTCCGGCACAAAAGATAATACCCGCCAGCAACAGCCACAAAATGCTTCCACGCAGACGGCGCAGAACCTCACCCAGAGAGATCTCCCGTTGATTATTCATATGCGTCCTGACCTTTCATAAAATCAATTTAGGTATTCATACTTAATTATTATATCATATTCTGTTTCAAAAATCAACCGCTTTCTCTATTTTCTTTTCCACACGGTCGATTTTTTGTATTCAGGCAAGAAAAACGGGGAAAAAACCGCTTTTTTGTAAGCTTTTGACAACTGCCGTCAAAAAGCGGAACCGGGTGCGATCTGGGCATCCGGTTCCGCTTTTTTCATAAGCCGGTTATTCAGTTTGCCTGCTTGGTCGTATATGCCAGGGGGATCCGATAGGTCTCCTCATAGATCTCTTTCCACAACTCGTAATTGCGGTTGAGCATATCCCGGGTATTGACCCGCACCGACTTGGCGGAATCCGGCAGAATCGGCTCTCCGATGTGAATGGTATACGCCTGCACGGGGAATCCGTCCTCTCCCATCACGTCGCTGTCCTCCATGGTGATGAAGCACGGCACGACCGGGAGATTATTTTTGGCGGCAAAGTAGAAAGCGCCCTCTTTCAGCGGCTTCGGCTTGCGGTAGTTCCACCACATACTCTGCTCCGGATACACAAGCACGAAGTTTCCTTCCTGAAGCAGACTGTCCACCGCCCGCACAAATTCCTTCTGCGTCTGGAGGTTGGACGAAAGCGGCAGGGTGTAGAAATGCCGCATCAGGAATCCGAAAAAGCCGGGGAACGACGTATAGTTTCCCTCCCGGATGACCCGGAACAGCTTTTTATCCTTCTGATGTGCGCTCATATACGCCATCTGCATGGCAAAGCTGTCCATTGCGTGGAAATGGTTGCAGGTGATAACCGCCCCGCTTTGCAGGTTGGCAAGATTCTCGCTTCCCACGATCTCTTTGATAATCAGTTGTTTTTTTCGCAGAATGGAGCTGAGATAGCCCCTTGCGATCACATAGGAAAACTTTGCCCAGAAGCGGGTGGAAAACTTTTTCTGCGTGTAGTCCACCTCGTCCGGCATCAGCATCCGTCCGGGCGGGTCCTCCTCCACGTCCTCGTCAAAGCGTCCCTCGTATTCGTACCGGTCGATCTTTTCCAATATCTTCTGCCGGTCGGCATTGCAGTTCAGCTTTTTTAAGCGGTTGAGGTAATTGTCCTCCCGCCAGGTTTCCCGGATCGCCGTCTGGAGCAGCCGGTCGCACGACCGCAGATCCTCCTCCCGCTGGCAATCGGTGTAAGCGTCCAGAATGTCCCGGATCTCCTGCGCCACCTCGGTCTTTTCCACATAGCGCCAGAAAATGTCGCTGTACCGGCAATCCCGGAAGTGCCACGGCTTGGAAACCATGATATAATGGAGCACCCGGAACTCGCTTTCGGGGATCGGGATCTCCCCGAAGATCTCGGTATTCCAGCCCTGCGGCAGGAATTTCACATGGTCCTTGCAGATCACGTTCAGATAATCTTCGTCCTGCGTCACCACAAAGTTATAAACGTGCAGAAGCCGTGCAAACTGCTCCAGCACCTTCTGACGGCGGAACTGCTCGCAGTTGAGCAGAAGCACGCCGGCGTTGAAGTAACGGTTGCGGTCGATGCCCAGGCACTTTTCAACGTAAGCGCCGTATTCCTCCACCTGTACCATTGCCTGTTCATGGCAGGCACCCACGTAACAGCTTCCCAGCTCGTAGCGGTAAAGCTCCGAAATATCGCCGCAAACGACCGTATCGCTGTCGATATAGATCGCCTTGTCAAGCTCGGGGAACATCTCCGCAATGAAAAGGCGGTAATAGGTGGTCTTGGTATAATAGTCCCGGATGGGAAGCTTATTGCTGATCGTCTCCAGGTGGTCGCTTACGTCGTCAAAGCAAATGGACACGTTTTCCCGTTGCATCCGGTAAACCGCCTCCATGGTCTGCGGGGTGATATCGGTATGAAGAACATGAAAATCATACCGGTACTCGGGGGAAGCGTGTTCCAGAATGGAAGCGATGGAAACCATTGTGAACTTGGCAAAACGGTTATCGCAAGCGTAAAAAATCGGTATGGTCGGCTTGTTATCCATTTTCAACGTCCTCTCTTTCATAAGCTTTTCGTAAATAAATATATTCGTACAGAATGTCGTCAAAGGCGTAATAACCAAACACCTTGTGCACCCGGCTCACGTCCCACTGCTTGATATTGGCGGTGTGGGGATAGGGCAAATAAAACAGGCGCTTGGAGAAGTGGCGCACCACCGTGCTCTTGTGCAGAAATTTCTGATCGTTGAATTTCTGGGGCAACAGCTTTTTCCGGTGCGTGCACCGGATCAGTGCGCTCTGATCGGCAAAGACCAGCTTCCGCTCCCGCAGAAGCGCCCTTGCCCGTGCAAGGATCCCGGTCCTGCGCATCTCGGCGAGATTGAAAAGCAGGACGCCGGCGTTGATATAATCCGGGCGGATCAGGTATTTGCCGTAGTGGTCCCGTGCCGCCGCATATTCATATCCCTCCACGTCGGTATCGTACAGCAGGCGAATGTCCCGGTTGAACAGGATGTCGGCATCCAGATACAGAATTTTATCAGGTAGCATCGGCAGGCGGTCGGCAAACAGCCGGATCAGCGTATAAGGGGAGCAATAGGCGCTCTCGTTGGGACAGGCGGCAAATTCCTCCCGGTAAAGGTCGGTCACGTCCACCCGTTCAAAGCTGTTGTCGGGGTGATAGTTCTTTGCCACCCGGTCAAGAAATGCGATCTGCCGCTCGGAAATGGGGGTGTACTCCGGCTTGATGTGGCTGACGTCCATGGTCAGCACGAAAAAGCGGATTCCCTCGGTCTGCTCACTGCGCCGGAAGATGGACAGTGCGCCCGTCAGGACGCCGTCAAACACCTTGCTGTTTCCGGCAAACATCACATTCATCATGGTCATTCTCCTTCCGGTACTCGATGCGCACGACGTCCGACATCCGGCTACGACGGCACATACAGGCATAGACCCGGTCCCGCAGTTCCTTTTTCCTTTCCCGCAGGGGCAGTGCCTCGTTGGGATAGAAAGGACCGTCCACATAGGTCACAAGCCTGGGACGGGAGGAAAAGCGCCGGTGCTGATAGGTATTGGTAAAACAGAAGACCGGAGTTCCGTACTTGACCGGATAGTGAAAGGACTGCTCCGAAAAAGGACGGATGCCGGTATAATAGGGCCAGATGTGCGCCTCCGGGTAAATATAGACCGGTGCGCCCTCCCCTACCCGCTTGTTGAGAACCGTCTGAAAGTTCCGTGCCGCCGCCAGGTCGTCCGGAAGCGGAAGCGCTCCGAGGTACGGGGTGATCCGTCCGAGGAACGGCATGGAAACGTTGTTGGGGTGCACGATGACATAGGCGTTTCTGGGGTGAGTGAGAAACGTGGGAATCAGAGCGTCTGCCGTCGGCTGTGTGTGGTTTCCGTAAAGGAAACACGCCTGCCGTCGGAATTTTTTCAGGCACTTCCGGTTGACAATGCGGTGACGGAACACAAGCTTCAGGTAACAGACGGCAAGCGGTATGGCAACAATCCGGTACCAGAAAAAATGCGCAAGCTTTCCGGGGAAATTGTCCCGCTCGTACCGATAGTCGCCGTCAATCTTCTTTGGCGTAATGACCGCCGAGGAAAACTCATCGTTAAGCTCGTCTTTATAATATACGGTTTTTATCGGATTCTTTTTCTTCATGTCCACCGCCCCGGCGCCGTTTCAGACGCCGGATTTTCTTTTTATTTTAAACCGTCAAATGTGGTATTCAATACCGCTTTTATTTGTGTGTCTCAATCTTACCATACTTTTATGCGTTTGTCAATAGATAAACGGCATTTTCTTCATGATCTTAATAAAATTATGCCTCAAATCCGAAAAATCATGTAAAAATTTCTGCGTTTCTCCGCTCGCTCAAAGCACGAATACATTATAACACAACATACCTCACCTGTCAAGGTATTATTGAAATTTTGTGGGAGAACGGGGGAAACTTTTCTGGAGAAAAGTTTTCCCCGGACCCCTTTCAAAAGACTTTT
>ENA-ORMN01003422-ORMN01003422.1-human-gut-metagenome-genome-assembly--contig:-NODE-3422-length-12483-cov-4.254506_pt1 | contig 12483 bp, 13 predicted proteins | sample MGYA00242102_ERZ508993 | MGnify/ENA primary metagenome ERZ508993 (study PRJEB26280, sample SAMEA2338770) | human gut metagenome | biome: human gut; feature: human-associated habitat; material: faeces... | reverse complement strand
CTTTTCCTTTCGCTCAATTTTCGGTCGGCGTGGGCGTTTTGGATGCCGTGCGGCGGATTTGCAGGGAAAAATCCCAAAAAAGGTTGAAAAAATACGCCTTTTGTACTATAATAATAGCAGATGTGCCGTGCAGACAGACGCCCTCTTGTATCATTGTATGCGGGAGAGTGCGCCTTTAGAAGCTTTTGAAATTTTCCGGCGACGTAAGAAAGGAACCCTTTATGATAATCCGCAACGAAATGTGTACGACCGACCTGAAAACGTCGGATTTTTATTATGATCTTCCGCAGGATCTGATCGCTCAGCATCCGTCCCAGCGGCGGGACGCCTCCCGCCTTATGGTGCTCGACCGCCGGTCGGGCGGGGTGGAGCACCGCCATTTCTTTGACCTGCCGGAGTATCTCCGGGCGGGGGACGTGCTGGTCATCAACGATTCCAAGGTGATTCCCGCACGGATTTACGGTCATGCGGAGGGGCGCCCGGAGGCAACGCTGGAGCTTCTTTTGCTCCGCCAGCGGGAACTGGATCTGTGGGAGGTTCTGGTCAAGCCGGGAAAGCGGGCGAGGATTGGCTCCCGTGCCGTGTTCGGGGACGGGATTCTGACCGGCGAGGTCGTGGAGATCGTGGAGGAGGGAAACCGCCTGATCCGCTTTGACTACGACCGTAGCCGGTATGCGAATATCTATGACATTCTGCATCAGATCGGACTTATGCCGCTTCCGCCGTACATCACCGAACAGCTCCGGGAAAACGACCGCTACCAGACGGTCTATGCCCGGGAGGAAGGCTCGGCGGCGGCGCCTACGGCGGGACTGCATTTCACGCCGGAGCTTCTGGAGAAAATCCGGCAGATGGGCGTGGAGATCGCCCCGGTCATGCTTCACGTAGGGCTTGGCACTTTCCGCCCGGTGAAAGCCGACCGGATCGAGGATCATGTCATGCACACCGAATTTTTCTCGGTGTCGGAGGAAAGCGCACGGAAGATCAACTGTTGCAAGCAGAACGGCGGCAGGCTGATCTGCGTGGGGACAACCTCCTGCCGGACGATTGAGAGTGCGGCGGACGAGCAGGGAGTGGTGCACGCCATGTCGGGCGACACGGGTATTTTCATATACCCCGGCTACCACTTCAAAGCGGTGGATGCCCTGATTACCAATTTCCACCTCCCCGAAAGCACGCTTCTGATGCTGGTGTCCGCCTTTTACGACCGGGAGCATATCATGGAAGCCTACCGTGTGGCAGTGCAGGAAAAATACCGGTTCTTTTCGTTTGGGGATGCAATGCTTATAGAATAAATTTGATTTTACACGCCGTTTGCGCCGGAAAACGAAAAATATTTCGGGGTAAATATTGAAAATTTATTGACAATATCACGATATCGTGATATCATATAAATGAAAAAGAGCGAAGGAGCAACACCAATGCCGATATTGTCAAGGTTTTACGGTATCATTATCCGAATGTATTTTCTGCAAAGCGAACATAATCCTCCGCACATTCATGCGATATACAACGAGGATGTTGCGGCAATTGATTTTATGACCGGCGAGGTGCTGGAGGGATATCTTCCGGGTAAAGCTATGAGTATGGTTCAGGAATGGATTGCACTCAACAGAGATGCTTTATCGGAGATCTGGAAAACGCAGGAGTTCAGAAAGCTTCCGCCGCTTGAATGAAAGGAGCTTACGATGTTTCACAAGGTAAAGAATGTCTGGGCACTTCCCGAATACCGCTTAAGCGTTCAGTTTTCGGAGGGGGTCACCAAGATCTACGACGTAAAACCGCTGTTTGAAAAACTGCCTGTATTTGCCGAACTCAGAAATAATCCGCAAAAATTTTTTTCCGTTTCGGTAGACGTCGGCGGGTATGGCATTGTGTGGGACGATGATCTTGATCTGTCCTGCGATGAACTGTGGGAAAATGGTGTACAGGTAGCAACGCCGTTTGACGGGTTGATGTCTTTCGGCGATGCCACGGCTCTTTGGGGATTGAATGAAAGCACTTTGCGCAAGGCAATTTCTTACGGAAAGCTGGTCAACGGTGTTGACGTGTGCAAATTCGGCAAACAGTGGGTCGTTTCTGTGGATGCGATGAAAAGAGAATATGGAAACGGAGACAACAGAGGATAGAAAACCTGCGGAATCTGCGGTTTTTTACTGGCTCTGCCATTGCCAATCGGTAAAATTCTCATTGGCGCAGGCTTTACAGAAACTCCGGAGCCGGAGACGAGGTATGGAGAAGTGGAAGAAAAAAAGGCAAAAGAAAAAATACTGGCGGTGGTGGGACCTACGGCGGGCGGAAAAAGCGCTCTCGCCATGGCGCTTGCGGAGCGGCTGGGCGGGGAAATTATCTCCTGTGACTCCATGCAGGTCTACCGGCGCATGGATATCGGCACTGCCAAACCGACGGCGGAGGAACAGAAAAAGATCCGCCACCACATGATCGACATTGTGGAGCCGGACGCCGGCTTTTCGTGTGCGGATTACGTGCCGCTTGCGGAGGCGGCGATACGGGACTGCGTTGCCCGGGGCATGGTCCCGGTGGTTTGCGGCGGGACCGGGCTTTACCTGGATGCGCTTTTGCGGGGGAGCGACTTTGACCCTGCCGCATCGGATGAAGCGCTGCGGCGGGAGCTGGAGGCGCTTGCACGGCAAGAGGGGGCACTTGCGCTTCATGCACGGCTTATGCAGGTGGACCCCGAAAGTGCGGCGGCAATTCACCCCAACAATGTCAAGCGGGTGATACGGGCGTTGGAGGTGTACCGGCTGTGCGGCGTGCCGAAGTCGGTCCTTGACCGGAGGTCCCGGGAGGGGGAGGCACGCTTTGATGCCACGGTGGTCGGGTTGCGCTATCCGGACCGGGAGCTTTTGTACCGCCGGATCGACAGCCGGGTGAATCAGATGATGGAGCAGGGACTATTGGAGGAGACACGCCGGCTGTCGGAGGACGGGATCTTTGAGAAGAACCGGACGGCGGCACAGGCGATCGGTTACAAGGAGCTGTTGGGCGTATTGCGGGGAGAAGAACCGCTTGCGCAGGCGGTGGAGACGCTCAAGACGGCTACCCGGCGGTATGCCAAGCGGCAGATGACATGGTTCGGCGCAAAATCCTATATTCAGTGGCAGGATACGGACGGATTGAAAAAAACATTTGAAGAGATTGTAAATAATACGGCAGAACTCTTTTCACAGACGTGATTTTATGGTAAAATAACCATGGATATCTCTGCGGTATGGAAAGGATGGGGCAAATGCAGAACTCAAAAAGCTCATGGAAGCAGTATTTTGCTTTCGGTGTGATCTGTGTTGTAATCTTTGCGTACACCTTTTATCATATTGCCAGCCTGTTTTCCGAGGATATGGAGACCTTTGCCGTCGGTGTGACGACCGAGACCCGGACGGTGGGGGCGGGAGGCTACGTCTTCCGCAACGAGACCGTGCTTTATTCCGAAAACGGCGGCGTGGTGGATTATCGCTTTGAAAACGGAACCAAGGTCAGCCAGGGGCAGGCACTTGCCGACGTGTATCAGACCGGTGGACAGCAAAGCCGGCGGCAGATTGCGTTTATGGACGACCGGATCTCGGTTCTGGAGGGCTGCGAGAACACCTCGTCCTCCAATACCGACATTGCGTCGCTCCAGGACACGGTGGACGATTCCTACTACATTCTGGTCAATATGCTGGCGTCGGGGGAAACCGGCGAACTTTCGCTTCACATCCGAAAGCTTCTCAGCGATATGGACAAGCTCAGTATCCTGATCGACGGGGAGGATTCTCCGGTTTTGCAGACGCTGAGCGAGTTGCGGGAGAGCCGGAGCGAAATGCTGAACTCGGGCGGTGGCGTGATCACCGAATATGCTGGGGAGGGCGGATATTTCTATACCTCGTGCGACGGCTATGAGGACAGATTCACGCTGGATATGGCAAGCAACATGAGCGGCGACGATTTTTACGAGCTGATTACCTCGGGGCGCACCCCTTCGGTGTCCGACGGCAGAACGGCTTACGGAAAGATTGCCGAAAACTCGGTGTGGTATTTTGCTCTGCCCGTGACCGAAAAGGAATCCATGAGCTTTGAAAAGGGCGAAAGCTATACGGTGGAGTTTACCGAGAACAACGGTCAGAAGCTCCCGATGACGCTGGAGCGCAGTATTTCCTCGGTCAGTTACGGCTCGATGATCCTGATTTTTTCCTGCGACCGTCTGCCGGATAATTTTGCGTTCTACCGCTCCCAGAGCGTGCGGATCGAGATCAGCTCAGTAAGCGGGCTTTACGTTCCCAAAAGTGCGGTGGAGCGTGTGGACGGAATGCGGGGCGTGTATATCCTGCGGGGAAGTGTGGTGCACTTCCGCTATCTTGAGGTCCGGTATGAGGGAAGCGATTATTTCCTGGCGGTGCCGGATGCTCCGAACGAAGAGGACAGGCTTTATCTGAGGGAAAATGACCTCGTGATTCTGAACGGAAATCATTTGTTTGAGGGAAGGATTCTGGATTGATCATGGCGATGGAATATCTTGACCGGAATGCGGCACAGATCCGGGAACGGATCCGGCTTGCGGCGGAGCGTGCAGGAAGAAAGGAATCGGACGTCCTGTTGCTTGCCGCCGTCAAATACGCCGACATTGAAGAGATCCGGTATCTGTATGAAAAGCTTGGCATCTGCGAGCTTGGGGAAAACCGGGTACAGCAGTTGCTGGAACACTATGAAAAGATCGACCCCGCACGGGTAAGGCTTCATTTCATCGGAAGCCTGCAGACCAATAAGGTGAAGTACATCATAGACAAGGTCTGTATGATCCACTCGCTGGATTCTCTGCACCTTGCTGCCGAGATCGACCGTCAGGCGCAGAAGCACGGGCGGGTGATGGACGTGCTGGTGGAGATCAACAGCGGACGGGAAGAGAGCAAGGGTGGGATTCTGCCCGAGGAGGCGGAGGAATTCTGTCTGGTGCTCCGACAATTTCCGGGGCTTTGCCACAAAGGTTTTATGACCATGGCGCCGAAATGTGAGAAAAAAGAAGATTATTTGAAATATTTTCAACAAACTTACGCTCAGGTGCTTGACATTTGGACAAAAAAACTGCATAATATAGATAAGCCCGTTCTTTCCATGGGAATGAGCGATAGCTTTGAAGAGGCAATTGTGAGCGGAGCGGACATCGTCCGCATCGGACGCAGTCTTTTCGCTGAATAACGACAAATAATTAAATTCAAATAAAACGGAGGATGTGAACAATGTCAATGTTCAAAATAACCAAGAAAAACGTGGACGATCCCTACGGCGATATCGACCAGAACCCTTACGGCGAGAGCGAGTCTGATTTCGGCTCTTACGATACGCCCACCAGCGACTTTGCGGCGCCTGCCGCACCGCAGCCGGTTGCGCCGGAGCCTGCTCATGCGGCAACCGCACTGAAGATCGTGAATCCGAAGAGCTATCAGGACGCACAGGACATCGCCGGCTACCTGCTTGGCGGCAACACCGTCCTGCTCAACATTGAAAACATGGCAAGAGAACAGGCAATCCGCCTGCTGGACTACCTGTCCGGCGTTACCTTTGCGGTAAGCGGCGTGATGACCAAGGTGGGCAAGACCACCATTGTTGTGGCGCCCAAGAACGTGGACGTCAGCAGCATCGAGGCTATGGTCGGCGGAAACTGATAAAAACCGGACATTCGTCCTTGCGGAACCGGGGGCAGAGGAATGCCCCCGGTTCCGCCGTAAATTCCCGGCAGATTCAGAAGGAGAATGAACTTGGCTGTTGCATTGTATGTGATTCAGAAGATATTGGTCCTGCTTTTGATGGCGGTTCAGCTTGCCATGCTTGCCAGGGCGATCTTGTCATGGTTTCCGGTCGAAAACCGCATTGTGGATTTCCTGTACACCGTGACCGAACCGTTTATTTACCCGGTCCGTATTCTGTTTGAGCGTATGAATTGGTTTCAGAACCTTCCCATTGACATATCCTTTATGGTTTCCTACCTGCTCATTTCCCTGATCGTAGCTCTGATCAGCTGATGGCAATGACGGCAGGAGAGGAGCGGGAGGCTCTTTGGGCAAGGCTTGAGGACTTGTGTGCCCGTGCGGCGAGGGGGGAGGTTGTCTATACCCCCTTTTTGTCCGAAAAGGCAGTCTTTTATGCGGCTTCGTGGCTGAAGCCGAGAGGGATTCCGTATGCCGCATACGGCGGTTATGCCGATGCGGAGCGAAAGCGGATCTGGATTTTTCCCGACTATATGGAGGAGGCGGCAAGCGAGCCGGATTTTATGCCGGCGGGACTTTCGGCATATGGGGCGGAGACCGACATTGCGTCTCTGCGCATTACCGGAAGCGGTTTTGCAACCCTCTCGCACCGGGATTTTCTCGGCGCTTTGCTCGGACTTGGGATCGAGCGGGACGTGCTCGGGGATATCTGCGTGGGTACGGAGGGAAAGGACGCCGTTCTTTTCTGCGACCGCAGGATTCTGCCCTTTTTGCTGTCGGAGCTGAAAAAGATCGGGAGAGATACCGTCCGGGTGCAGGAGATTGTACTTCCGGCGGATTTCCGGGCGGAGCGCCGGATGGCGCCGGTGTCGGACACGATCGCTTCCCCAAGGCTTGACTGCGTGGTTGCCGCTTTGTGCGGGCTTTCACGGGAGCGGGCGAGGGAGTGCGTGGCGGGCGGACTTGCGGAGCTTGACTATGAGACCGAGCTTCGACCCGACCGAAGCGTGACGCCGCCCTGCGTCCTGTCGGTCCGGGGATACGGAAAATTCCGGGTCCTTTCGACCGCCGGGCAGACCAAAAAGGGAAGGTACCGTCTGTCGGCGGAAAAATATCTGTAACGCTTCGGCGTGAGAGGTTTACATGAGTAGTTTGATTGTATGGCTTTGTATCATTGCCGGCAGTATCGTGCTGGATCAGGTCACAAAGCTTCTTGTGGTCCGGTATCTGATGGATAACAGTCCGGTCACGGTAATAGACGGCGTATTCCGCTTTTCCTACGTGGAAAATCCGGGAGCGGCGTTCGGCAGTCTGAGCGAGCACCGCTGGGTGTTCATGGTGATCTCCACGGTCGCCATTATCGGACTTCTTGCCTATCTGATCTGGCGGAAACCGAAAGACCGCCTGTTCGGCGTGGCGCTCTCACTGGTCATCGGCGGCGGAATCGGCAACATGATCGACCGGGTGCGGCTCGGCTATGTGGTGGATTTTTTGGACTTTTGCGCCTTTGACTTCTGGCAGTGGGTGTTCAACGTGGCAGACGCCTGCGTTTGCGTCGGCGGTGGGATGCTGGTGCTGTGGTGTATTCTTTCCATGGTGCGGGAGTCCAAAGCCAAAAAGTCGGAGGCCGGCGGCGAAAGCCAAAAGGCGGACGGCAAGGAAGAGCATGGAGAACACGGCGGGAGCGGAGCGCAAGAGGAGCGTGAAGAAAGCGCCGGAAAGCCGGAGGAAAAGTCCGGCGGGAACGCCCCGCATTGAATAACGTAAATAAAAATACCGGGGAGGTGGCTGATATGACGGAATTTCCGCCTGCTGAAATATGGGCAGAGGAAGAGGTACCGCAGATATCGGTCACCTCCGATCTGTCGGACGAGGGCAAACGGGCAGACGCTTTTCTGGCGGAAAAGACCGAGCTGACCCGCACCGCCGCCGCACGGCTCTGCGAGGGCGGACAGGTGTTGCTTTCGGGCAAGCCGGTCGCCAAGAATTACCGCCTGCGTGCGGGGGATACTCTCAGCTTTGAGGTGCCCGAACCGGAGCTGTCCGAGATCCGTCCTCAGCCGATCCCGCTGGATATTCTGTACGAGGACGACGACATTCTCGTGGTCAATAAGCCGGAGGGAATGGTGGTGCATCCTGCGCCGGGAAATCCGGACGGCACGCTGGTAAACGCCCTGATGTACCATTGCCGGGACAGCCTTTCCGGCGTTGGCGGTGTGATACGCCCCGGAATCGTCCACCGCATCGACAAGGACACGGGCGGACTTCTCGTGGTGGCGAAAAACGACGCCGCTCACCTGGCGCTTGCCGCCGATATCCGGGAGCATAAGGTCAGAAGAATGTACCAGGCGATCGCCCTCGGCAACTTCCGGGAGGACGCCGGCACGGTGGACGCCCCTATCGGGCGACATCCCACCGACCGCAAGCGTATGGCGGTTATCCGGGATGAAAAGAGACGGAGCAGGGAGGCGGTGACGCATTGGCAGGTGGCAGAGCGCTTTGGCAATGCCACGCATATCCGGTGCGAACTGGAGACCGGGCGCACCCACCAGATCCGGGTGCATATGGCGTATATCGGGCATCCTCTGCTGGGGGACCCGCTGTACGGCGGCGACCGCAACGGAATGGCAGGGCGTTACCGGGAGCTGATCTGCGGGCAGTGTCTGTTTGCCTCCCGGTTGGAGCTGACGCACCCGAAAACGGGCGAGCCGATGCGCTTTGAGGCACCGCTCCCCGAAAATTTTGAAAAGCTGTTGCAGAGGATGAGAAAGGATTCTGACCTGTGTTGAAAAAATTTGAACATCTGCTTCTGGCAAGCGATATCGACGGTACGTTTCTGGATTGCCATACCCAGCCGGTGCGGCGGAATCTGGAACGTATCCGGTACTTTACCGAAAACGGCGGGCATTTCACCTTTGCCACCGGTCGTATCCCGATCGCCATGACCGGCATTGCGCCGGACATCGGCTCGCTTCTCAATCTTCCCGCCGTGACCGGAAACGGCACCTGCCTGTACGACTTTTCGCAGAACCGGGAAATCCGGAGCTTTCCCATGCCGCAGGAGGCGGTCGGCAACCTTGCCGACTACCTGAAGGCGCACGCTCCGACCTGTGGATTGCGGGCGTCCACCGAAAACGGATTTCTGATCGAATGTGTGAATAACCGGTTTATTCAGGAGGATATCCGCCGCTTCGGAATGGAGAATATCCGGATACTTCCGCAAAAGGAGTGGCGGGCAAAGTGCTATTATAAGCTTGCCTTGCGGGACGAGCAGGAGGTGCTCTGCCGGCTGGCGCCGGTGCTTACCGAGCGTTACCGGGGCGTGCTGTCCTTTGCCGCTTCCGAGTCGAATATTCTGGACGTTCAGTGCTATGGGCGGAATAAAGCGGTCATGCTCCGGGAGCTTGCCGACAGCTTTGCATCCTCCGTGCGGCTGATCGCCGTGGGGGATTACGATAACGACTTGGAAATGCTTTCGGTCGCCGATCTGCCGTGTTGCCCCGCCAATGCGGTGGAGGCGGTGAAAAAGATCTGCCGTCGTTGCCTTTGCAGCAACGACGAGGGCGCCATTGCCGACCTGATCGACTGGCTGGACGTGACCCCCGATCTGTGGAAAGCACCGTAACCGCCAAAAAGCGCAGAGTTCATTGCCGTACTCTGCGCTGAATTTGTCCCATAGCCCCCATAAAGTCTGAAAGTTTTCGCCCGCCTTTTTTAAAAGGCGGCACGAGTCCAGCGCCGTGGAGCGCTGGTCGCCGCCCGCAGGCGGCGAAATCTCCCCAACGGCGTTTCTTTTTGCAAAGCTTTTTCTTTGCGCCCACGGTGTCAAAGAAAAAGCGTCAGTGAGATTTTTCCTGACCACCGCTTTACGTAATCTTTATTCCAAAGCCCGGAATTCCCCTCGGAATTCCGGGCTTTTTTGTCTTTTCGGAAAAATACGGAAGATCTGCTCTTAATACAAAACGTGATAGGTTCCCGCCGGCTCGCCAAGCGGAATTACATTTTCACTGATAAAGCGATCGTCACGGTAAATGCCCTTGCGCTCGCCTGCCGCCGCACGCCGGAAACAGAGCGTGTAATTCTTGCCACGGTACTGTCGCTTCACCGTGTAGGCGTCCCAGTCCTGCGGCACGTGAGGCTCGGCGTGCAAACCGTCAAAGCCCGCCTCCACACCGAGGATGCGACCGAATCCGCCGTGGATCAACCAGTCCGGGGTTGCGGTGAACCAGGAAAAGAGATTCATGCCGAACCGGGGGGAGTCCGGACCGAAATGCACGTTTCCGGTGCAGTAAGGCTCGCTGGTCCGCCGGCTGTCGGAGTTGTCTGGGTGGTTGGGAAGCAGTCTCATGTAGGTGTCATATGCCTCGTCGTAGTTGCCGCAGACGATGTCTGAATAGACCTTGAACGTGCCGCCGTGCAGATAGATAGCGGCGTTGGCAAAGGTTCCCGGTACCTGCGTGCTGAGTACGCCGCAGGTGGTGTCGTTGATGTACGGCGGGTAGAGGAGCAGGGGACCGAACGGCGTGGAAAGATAGGTGCTGACCGAACGACAGATGGATGCGATGCGTGCCGGGTCGTCCTCAATTCCGGTAAAGATTGCCCACATCTGCGGGTTGAGATAAATTTTACCTTCCCGGCATCTGGACGAGCCGACGGGGAAGCCGTCGCTCTTGAAGCCGTATACGTACCATTTGCCGTCCCATGCGACCTCCCGCACCGCCTTTTTGTATTCCAGGTTGCGGGCACGCATCACGGCGGCTTTTTCGCTGTCGCCTATGGCGTCGTAGATCTCCGCCATACAGCTCTGCGCCCAGTACGCCTGCATGGTCGCCCATGCGGAGGTTGCGGTGCCGTTCTGGTTGATGCCTGCCAGACCGTCCAGCCAGTCGCCGTCCCGCATGAGGACAAGCCCGTTGGCGCCACGCTTGTTCCAGGGAAGCTCCACGACTTTCCAGAGGTGCTGTTCCACCGTGTCGCCCTCTTCCCGGTCAAACCACGGCAGTTTTTGGTTCAGAAAATCGTAGTCGCCGGTTTCTTTCAGGTACTGGGCAACGCTGTTCGGCGCCCACAGCGGGCAGTCTACGAAATCCCTCAGGTTGACAACGCCGGCGTTGGAGTCGTAACCACGCATACTGTGACCGTCGGAATACAGATGCGAAAGTGCCTCGATCAGCCTTGGCTTGGAGTAGTCCGCACGGATCAGCATGGCGCCCCAGGAGTCCTGGAGCAGATCCCGGAAACCGGCGTTCTGTGTGTTGCGGTTAAAGCGGTAGATAAGCCCGATCTGATATTTCAGCCAGGTGTTGAGAAAGCGCTCCATGTTCTTGTCGGGCAACTCGCAGGTGTTGATGGAAAATTCCCGGTCGAGTTCCCGCAGGACGGTGTCGCACGCTTCGGCGGCAACCCGGCTGTCCGCATAGGCAACGGCGCACGCCGCCGTTGCCTCCCGGTTGTCGGAGGCGGCGCAGACCACCGTACGGGAAGCGGATGCCCCGGCGGGGAGCACGACCTCCGAATAAAGATTGACGTAGGTATAGAGAAAATCTTTGTAGAGCGGGGGATTTTCCCGGCGGGAGCACAGGATTTTTTCCTTTTTCTTTTCGTAATATCCGTGCGTGAAGCCCTCCATGCCGAAAGCGCCGTAGAGCGTGTCAAACGGCTTGCCGGTGTTTTCCGCCACGGCGGCGTAACCGTTTTCGGTCTGGGTGACCGAAAGCGTTTCGCACGGGATCTTACTGCCAAATCCGTTCAGGCAGTTCATGAACGCCCACACCTGCTGGGCGTGGACAGAGAGCCGGCGCTCACGGTGATCTGTGTTGGTCAGAGTGAGAAGCCAACATTCGCAGTTGGCGTCCTGCGGAACGAAAATGCGGACACGGTAGGCAATCTTGCCGCAGGTTCCGACAAATTCCGAGCATCCGGGCATGACGTTGCAGATCATGTCGTGCGGCTCAAAGACCTGAAAGCTTTCGCCTGTTTCAAGGTCGGTGATTTCAAGGACCCGCTTGCCGTCCACATCCCGCACCATGTAGAATTCGGGATTGTAGTAGCGGGTGATGCGGGTGTGGAATCCGCCGAACACGGTATAACCCTCTCCCCGGTTGGAAACGACCGAGGCAAATTTGTCGTTGTACAGCATATTCATCCACTGGCGGGGCGTGTCGGGGTCGGTGACGGTATAGGTCTTGCCGTCCTCCGAGAAGTGCCCGAAGCGGCGGGAAGTGTTGTAATGCGCCTCAAAATCGGTGTAGCGACTGCGGACGTCAGTGTGGTATTTGCGGTTTGTTTCAGCCATGCTGTTCTCCTTTTTTCCGGGCAAACGCTCCGGTTGATGTGTCACGGAGGCGCCGGATATTCCGGCTGCCATATATTTATGATAGCATTTTTCCGGGGGCTTGTCAATTCCTGTGGCGTGTGCATTGTTTACTTGTTTGTACGCTTTTTATACATGGGGAGGAGAGCGGGGGGAACTTTTCTGGAGAAAAGTTCCCCCCGGACCCCCTTCAAAAGACTTTCGAACAAGGGTCTGGTTTATAGCTGACCCGGAGTTTTACCGTTGCGGGAGTGCAGTGCAAGGGTTGGTGCGCTCGACGATTGGAGATCCCGACCTACGGTCGCCCTCCGGGTTCGACTCCGGGCTTCGCCCTCCGCTCAGGATGACACGGAAGCCGATTTTACGCCCACTTTTAAGCAGTGGCAACCATATTTATTGACAGGCAACGCATGAACAAACGAAAGCCTTCTCCAGTGGGAGAAGGTGGCAGCCGAAGGCTGACGGATG
>ENA-ORMN01003403-ORMN01003403.1-human-gut-metagenome-genome-assembly--contig:-NODE-3403-length-12551-cov-3.949824_pt1 | contig 12551 bp, 9 predicted proteins | sample MGYA00242102_ERZ508993 | MGnify/ENA primary metagenome ERZ508993 (study PRJEB26280, sample SAMEA2338770) | human gut metagenome | biome: human gut; feature: human-associated habitat; material: faeces... | reverse complement strand
AGGATATAGAAGAAGTGAAAGCGATTATTGCAGGGAAGGAACCTGCACTTGCATAAAGTTATGTAAGAAAAAGAGAGCCTTTGAGTTTAAATAACTTGGAGGCTCCTGTTATATTAGGAATATTGAAATTAGATGGATATTTGGAATTAGGTAATAACTAATAGAGAGTGATTAAGATGATAGAAAAAGTACAGGAAAGCCATTTATATATGTGGTTAAAGGAAAAAGATAGTAAATTTTTAAGTAAGTTAGATGAAACTATAGAATATGCTAATACGATATTACCGCAAATTAATAATGTTTTTGCAAGTTATACAGTTCATGGTGTAAGACATTCTATAAATGTGATGGAATATATGTATGCACTTGTTGTGGATATAAATAAATTAAGTGAATTAGAAGTAGCATTACTTATATATAGTGCATTGTTGCATGATATTGGAATGATTGCAAATGTGGACGAAATTAAGGAAATCAAAGCAGACCATGCGATATTGGGTGAAAGAAAATATAGTAAAGTACTTGAGAAATATGGGGATGAAATGACCGCTTTGCAAGAGTGCGTAAGGCCGGTACATGGTAAACGTGCGAGAGATTATATTGAGACAAAGATGGATGAAAGGTTATTTTTGATTCCAGAATCAACAAATATTTCATTTAAATCTGAACTTGCACAAATATGCATGTCGCATAATGAAGATTTTGAATGGATAAAAAAGAACTTGCATAATGATGAAAAAAAGGGACATTTTGATCTTAATGCACAGTATATCTCTGTGCTACTTAGAATATCTGACTATTTGGATATTGATGAGCAAAGAGCACCATTATATTTATATAAATATTTGAACCCAAAGGAATTTAGTGATTTAGAATGGAAACAACATTTTGTGATAGAGAACTATGATAAAATAAGAAGAAACCCTAAAACAAATGAATTAGAAATTTTCTTTCAGGGTACAAGTCAGGACCCATCTGTTCATAGAAAACTTTTAAAATACTTTGATGCTATTAATGGAGAATTAAAAAATGCTGTAGATTTATGTGAAAGTTTTGTAGACGAGAAATATCTATTACCATTAAAAACAAATGTAGTAAACCAAATTCAATCGAAGGGTTTTAGTTTTTCTGATTTAAGACTTTCTTTGGATTATAATGCAGTGACCAATTTATTGATGGGAGAGCATATTTATGGTGATAGAAAATATGGGTTAAGAGAATTAATACAAAATTCAATTGATGCATGTAAGACTATGGAAGAATCGGCCACTAAAATGGAAAAATTTAGATATCAAAATTATCAGCCATATATTTCAGTGATTTTGGACAAAGATCGAAAAAAAGTTATGGTTATGGACAATGGTAGTGGTATGTCTATAGATATTTTGAAAAAGTATTTTCTGAATGTTGGTGTATCTTATTATGCGTCAGATGATTATAGGCTACAAGATAGAGAATATTCGCCAATAGGGCATTATGGAATAGGTTTTTTGGCATGTTTTATGCTATCCGATAAAGTGGAGGTTAATACAGTTTATTATAATGAACAGAAAATGAATCGAATTTCATTTGAAAGAAACAGTGAGTACATATGCCTTACTTATGAAGATACTGTAAGACAGCAGGGAACAGAAATAATTTTAGATTATGACCAATGTTTAAGTGTGTTCAATAATAATATAGAAAGATTGGTATCTTTTATAGAAAATAATTTTTTGGATTGTGGAATACCGATTAAAATATCAACAATGGAAAAAGGTGTATCAATGCCATTGGAATGTAATATTAAGAGGATTGAAACAATAATTGCAGAAAATATATGTCTTTCAGAATACTTAAGTGGTATAGAGGCATTCATTGATTGTAGCTATAAACAAATAAATTTTGCAAAATATTTAAGTGACATAAATGGGTACGAGAGTTATTGCTATAATGAAGAGGAGTATTCGGTGGATGAAGAAAATATATCCATTAAAAACTTTGTTAAAGATGGGAAAATTACATTCTTGAAAATTCCGATTATTACAGAAGATGAAGAAAGTGAATTCCTTAAAGCCTATGATGTTTTAGAAGATTACCAAGAAGCACTTGATAAGATAGGAAATTATGAAGCTATAAATATATGGGGAGATGAAGATGAGTTTGAAGATTACGATTTTATAATAGAAGAGTCAAGTGAGAGCATTATTGGTGGATATACATTAGGCGGATTTAGAAATCAGTTTCATCATGGCTCTTTAACACCAGTAAAGCCAGAAATTATAAAAAAAGGGGTTGTCACAGGAGAATCAAATGCTGTTTTGCCTTATAATGAGGAAAATACATTTAAAGGAAGATTTAGATGGGAAAATACTGATACATGCTATGTTAAGAATGTTTTACTATCAGGATTAAGGATTAAGATACCATATCTTGTTGATGGAGTAATATTAAAGGGAGCCGTTATTAATATTTTTAATCGAGAATTTATCCCGAATGTTTCTAGAAATAATATAAGTGCATCGCAACAGGAAAAATTATCTTATGCAATAGGAAAAGCAATTCATTTATGGATTAGAGATCATGCTGAATTATCTACAGAGCAAAAAGCTTTGTTAGATGTTTTTATTGAGACAAAATATAAAGAGACAAATTATTGTTTAAGATAGTAAATGGTTGGAATAATGCCTCCAAGTCCACAACAGATTTGGAGGTTTTCTTCTGCCCATTTTTATCGGGAAGTAATTTCCCCAATAAACAATTTATGGTACAATATCTTAGAAGTTATCATCAAGGGATGAGTAGTGGACCATAGAGAAAGAGCAGAGTAATCGTAAGCTGGTCTGGCTTACATCTAAAATACAATGCAATCTTTTGCTATGCAGGGGCATAAGAGAGAGCATCATGTCAATTTTTTGCAGCCTCGTCACAGAGGATTGCAACATTTTTCGCTCCCAGAGTAAAGTGAAAACTCTGGAAAGTGCATCTCAATTACCCTATCGACACATGTGGAGACGGTTGTTCTTTTGTCCCAACAAAAGCCGGATGACACGATAGAGATCGACTTAGACTTGGACGAGCTGGATGCTACAAGTGCCTGGGAGAACACCCTGCGGGATCTGCCGGTGCGCACAGACAGCCTTATGGTGTATTTGAAAGAAGAGTACGGAGTAACGTTTCCCCGGTTCGAGCTTGGTCCGCTGGCGGAACAGTTTTACCTGGTCAGCAACCGCAGAGGAAAGCTGGGTGCAATCTGCATGTGCTATCCCGGCGTGCTGGAGAGTCTTTCGCAGCGCTTTGAGGCAAGTCTTTATGTGATTCCGAGCAGTATCCACGAGTGCATGGTGATTCCGGATTATGATGTGTTCCCGGAGGAGTGTCTTTCCGACATGGTACGGGACGTGAATGAAAAGACGGTCAAGCCGCAGGAGATTCTGTCGGATCACGTTTATTATTACCACCGGGAAAGCGGGGAACTGACGCTGTGTGAGGAAGAAACGTAAGCTGTGTGGCAGAATAGTCTGCGAATAATTTAAGAAAAAAATGGGCGGCTGGGTGGGAAAAATACTTTACAATTGCAGGAGTCTGTGGTAAACTATCATAGTGTGGTTGAGAAAACAGATCACATCAGCGTCTGTAGCTCAGGGGATAGAGCAACGGTTTCCGGTACCGTGTGTCGGGGGTTCGAATCCCTCCAGACGCGTTTTTGCTACATGGCATGCTGCGGCGGGCAGGACCGGCGCAGGAAAAGGAAAGCCCCTGCTTCGGTGTGAAGTAGAGGTTTTTTTGCTTACTGAGCATATCAATAACTGATCCGGCGGATCAGTTTTGATGAAGGAGGAAAAATATGGCAAAACCAATGACAACAAAAGATAAAATCCGGGAATGGATTTCCGATAATCTGCGCTACATGCTTCTGATCGGAGCAATTCTCCTGATTGTGGCAGCGGTTCTTCTCATCGTTCATCTGGTATCACCAAAAAACGATGGAAAATCGAGCGGCGGAACCGTAACAAGCAGCAGCACCGGAAACAATGTGCCGGATAAAAAGACACAGGTAAAAGCAGACAGCAAAGCAGATTCTGAGGACAGCACAGGCATTTCATCGGACGTTTCGGATTCCGCGAATGATTCCAGTGCAGATGCTTCCAGTACCGATACCGCCAGCGCGCCGGATGCAGAGGCTGAGCCGACAAGTGAGCCGGAAGCGGCAGACGATACCAGTAATACAGAGAATACCGATAATACGGCTGTCTCCTTTGCCGCGGACAATGTCCCGGAAGTAAGCACCGTGCTGGAGCAGTATTACACCGCGCTCGGTGCAAGGGATATCAACGGTCTTTTTGCAGTAACAGATAATCTGACCGCGGAGGAGCAGGCGCAGATTGAGGCAGAAAGCGACGTGGAGTCATACGGAGATGTAAAGGCCTACACGATCAGCGGTCCAAGCGACGGAACGTACATCGCGTTTGTCAGCAGCAGATGCAAATATCTGGGAATCAACCAGACCCTGCCGATGCTTTCGGAGTATTATCTCTACACGAAAGAAGACGGCAGCCTGAAAATCATGGATGATACCGACAGCGATGCGGCCGTAACCGAGGCTATGAAAGCGGCGCTCGAAAACGAAGAAGTCAAAAATCTGATCGAACAGGTTCAGAACGATTATCAGAATGCACTCGATGCAGATGCTTCCCTGAGAGCATATGTAGAGAGCATTCAGTAGGAACAATAGAATAATACAAAACAAAAAAAGCAGTTTCTGGTTTTTATGAAACTGCTTTTTTGGAAGGATAAAACCATGCGCTTAAACAAATACTTAAGTGATGCGGGCGTCTGCTCGCGGCGGGAGGCGGACCGTCTGACAGAAGCGGGAGAGATTACCGTCAACGGAAAACGCGCGGAAACCGGCATGCAGGTGGAGTCTGGCGACGTTGTTGTCGTGAAAGGCAAAACCGTTGTCCCGGAGGAGAAAAAAGTCTATCTCGCCTTCAACAAACCGCGCGGCATCGTCTGTACTGCGGAAAAACGGGAGAAAAACAACGTCATCGATTATCTGTCCTACCCGGTGCGGATTTACCCGGTGGGAAGACTCGATAAAGATTCCGAAGGCCTCCTTCTGATGACGAACGACGGTGCGATCGTAAACGGTATCATGCGTGCCAGAAACCGCCACGAAAAAGAATACCAGGTCGAGGTAAACAAAGAGATTACACCGGAATTTCTGAAAAAAATGGCATCCGGCGTGCCGATTCTCGATACCGTGACGCGCCCGTGCCGGATCCAGAAAACGGGAGAGCGCAGCTTTACGATTATTCTGACGCAAGGGCTGAACCGTCAGATCCGGCGGATGTGCGAAGCATTAGGATATCGTGTCACAAAGCTGAAACGTGTGCGGATCATGAATATTCACTTGAAAGACCTGAAAACAGGGGAGTACCGCCCTTTAACGGAAAAAGAATTAGCAGAACTGAAAAAGCAGATCGGGGAGGAAAAGCGATGAACGAGACAGAACGGATGAAGGAACTGGTCAAAAAGCTGAACGAAGCGGCAAAAGCCTATTACCAGGAAGACCGGGAGATCATGAGCAACCTGGAGTACGACACGCTGTATGACGAACTGCAGGTATTAGAGGAAAAAACAGGCGTAACACTCGCCGGAAGCCCGACCACAAAAGTCGGCTACGAGGCGATGGACGAACTGCCGAAAGAAGCGCACGAGTCGCCGATGCTTTCCCTTGATAAAACGAAAGATGTGGAAGTGCTCCGCAGCTTCATCGGGGATCACAAAACGCTGCTATCCTGGAAGATGGACGGTCTGACCGTCGTTCTGACGTACCGCGGCGGTACCCTCGCAAAGGCCGTCACCCGTGGAAACGGCGTGATCGGAGAGGTTGTCACGAACAATGCAAAAGTGTTTGAAAATATTCCCTTAAAAATCCCGTACCAGGGAGAGCTGGTTCTGCGCGGCGAGGCGATCATCCGCTATTCCGATTTTGAGAAGATCAACGAGGAGATTGAGGATGTCGATGCGAAATACAAGAATCCGAGGAACCTCTGCAGCGGTTCTGTGCGCCAGCTGAACAATGAGATTACGGCAGAACGCCACGTTCATTTTATGGCATTTGCGCTTGTGAGCGCTCCGGAACAGGATTTCGAAAATTCCAGAATCCGTCAGATGGAGTGGCTGAAAGAGCAGGGCTTCGAGGTGGTGGAATACAAGGTTGTCACCAGAGATAACCTCGACGAGGCGATGCAATATTTCTCCACGAAAATCGAGACAAACGATTTCCCGTCCGATGGCCTTGTCGCGTTGTATGACGATATCGCCTACGGAGAATCACTTGGCACAACCGCGAAATTCCCGCGGAATGCTTTCGCCTTCAAATGGGCGGATGAACAGAAGGAGACCACTCTGCTTGAAATTGAGTGGAGCCCGTCGAGAACCGGTCTCATCAATCCGGTTGCGGTTTTTGAGCCGGTCGAGCTGGAAGGAACTTCGGTTTCCCGCGCAAGCGTCCACAACATCAGTATCATGCGTTCGCTGGATCTCGGTGTGGGTGATAAAATCCTTGTCTACAAAGCAAACATGATCATTCCACAGATCGCAGAGAATCTGACGAGAAGCGGCGTGCGCGATATTCCGGAAACGTGTCCTGCCTGCGGCGGTGCCACCCGGATTCAGATGATGAACAATGTCGAGACCCTCTACTGTACGAATCCGGAGTGCCCGGCAAAATTCATGAAGGCATTCACCCTGTTTGTAAGCCGCGACGCGATGAACATCGACGGCATGTCGGAGGCAACGCTCGAAAAATTCGTGGGCCACGGCTTCATCCGTGAGTTTGCCGATATTTTCCGTCTCGACCGCTACCGCGACGAGATTGTGGAGATGGACGGTTTCGGTGAAAAATCATACCAGAATCTGATCGACAGCATCGAGCGCGCGAAAAACACAACGCTGCCCCGTCTGATTTTCGGACTTGGCATCTTAAATATCGGTCTTGCAAACGCGAGAATGATCTGCAAAGCCTTCGATTTCGATCTCGACCGGATCCGGAATGCATCGGCGGAGGATTTCGCGCAGATCGACGGTGTCGGAGAAGTGATTGCAAAAAGCATCGTGGATTACTTTGCGGATGAGGAAAATAAAGAACGCCTTGAGCGCCTTCTGTCGTATCTGACGATTGAGAAGCCGCAGGCAAGCCAGGAAGAACAGAAATTAGCCGGTCTTACCTTCGTCATCACCGGAAGTGTGGAACATTTCCCGAACCGGAATGCATTAAAGGCAAGAATCGAGGAGCTCGGCGGAAAAGCCACCGGAAGTGTAACGGGAAAGACGAGCTATCTGATCAACAATGACACGACATCCAGTTCCTCCAAAAACCGGAAAGCACGCGAACTCGGCGTGCCGGTGATCTCAGAAGAGGAATTTCTGAAGATGACAGAAGAATAACGAAATATCTGCAAAGGCGGTTTGCATCCCGCGCGGGAATCTGCTATAATCGGAAACAGACGGCAGAAATTCCTGCCGGAAAAAGCAAACCGCCTGTCTGCGCAGAGAAAAGCGCGGCAGATCAAGAAGAATAGAAACGAGGAAAAAGAATATGCCGGTTAAAGTTCAGGCAGATTTACCTGTAAAAGAAATACTCGAAAGCGAAAATATATTCGTCATGGACGAGACAAGAGCGGTTCATCAGGACATCCGTCCGCTGAAGATTATGATCCTGAATCTGATGCCGCTCAAAGAAGATACCGAGCTACAGCTTCTGCGCTCCCTTTCCAACACCTCCCTGCAGGTTGATGTCACCTTTCTGATGGTGGCAAGCCACGAGGCGAAAAATACATCGACCAGCCATCTGAACACGTTCTATGTGAAATTTGAGGATGTGCGGAAAAATTATTACGACGGTATGATCATCACCGGTGCACCGGTCGAGCAGATGGAATTTGAAGAAGTTGACTACTGGGATGAACTGACAAAGATCATGGACTGGACGAACACACACGTTACCTCCACGATGTTCCTCTGCTGGGGAGCCCAGGCGAGTCTGTATCATTTCTATGGACTGAAGAAACGGATGCTTCCGGAGAAGAAATTCGGGCTGTTCTGGCACAAAGTCAACAACCGCAAGATCCCGCTTGTGCGAGGCTTCGATGACGAGTTTTTGGCACCGCATTCCCGCCACACAGAAGTACCGATCGACGATATCCGTGCCTGCAAAGATGTCACGATTCTCGCAGAGTCCGACGAAGCCGGATTCTATCTTGGCATGGCGGAAGAGGGAAGAAAGATTTTTGTGATGGGTCATCCGGAGTACGACCGTATGACGCTCGACGGCGAGTACCACCGCGATAAAGACAAAGGACTCCCGATTGAGATTCCGAAGAACTATTATAAAAACGACGATCCAAATACAAAACCAGTGCTTTTATGGCGGTCACATGCGAACAATCTGTACACGAACTGGCTGAACTACTATGTATACCAGGTGACCCCGTATAATCTTGACGGAACTCCGGATTTTTCGGGAAAATAAGAGAGAAAAAGACCCCCCGCACCGGGCGCACACCGGCTGCGGGGGGTTGCTGTAAAAATCTGCTATAAAAAACGGAAAGCTTTCCTGGCTTACCGTTTGAAATCAAATAATGTTTTCAGCGGAATTTCGAGTGCTTCCGCAATATCCATCAGCTTGTTTAGAGACAGAGAGGTATGACTGTTTGGCGCTTCGATGTTGCTCATATGTGTACGGCTGATCTGGACAGCTTCGGCAAGCTCACTTTGCGTTAATCCGCGTGCTCTGCGATAAAAAGCGATGGTAAGACCGAGGAGGCGCATCTCCTCCGTATGACGTTCTCCCATTGCTATGGCTCCTTTATGAACAGAGTGATACAAAGACTTATATAATATTTATCTTAAACGATTAAATACCAAAAAGAAACAACTTTAAATTTTTATAATGCACATGTAAATTGTGCAAAATATAGAAATTATCCATCAGAATAATAGGAAAACAGGAAAAAGAGTTCTTTTGACAAATGAGAGGTTTTTGTGTATGCTGTAGAAAGCACCAACAAATAAAATCGGAGGTTTTTGCATATGAAAGAGTCGATCCATACCATTCCGCTGATGGATGCATTCAAGGCGGAAGATGAGTGCCCGTTCTGCTATCTGGAGCGGGAAGCAGAGCAGCATGCGATTTCGTTTGCGCTCGGTTCCGGCGCATCCTATATGGAGGATGATGTGCGTGCGGAAACAGACGCGATGGGATTCTGCCGCCACCACTATAAAATGATGTACGATTACGGAAACCGTCTCGGAAGCGGTCTGATTTTATCCACCCATCTGAAAAAACTGAACCAGGAGCTTGCCGCACAGATGGATCTGTTTGCACCGGGAAAATCCTCGGTGTTCAAGCGGATGCAGAAGACATCCCTCGACAAACAGGGCCGTGAGACTGCGATCGGCCAGTGGATTGATGAGAAGACGCATTCGTGCTACGTCTGCGATCACTTCAAGGCAAACTATAACCGCTATCTTGATACGTTCTTTGATCTCTACAAAAAAGACGAGGAGTTTGCAAGACTGTTCCGCGAGGGAAAAGGCTTCTGTCTGCCGCATTTTGCGGATCTGGTAGAAACGGCGGAGAAAAAGCTGAATGATAAACAGAAAGCGGAATTTTACCCGACTCTGTTCAAAATCATGAAAGAAAATTACCAGCGGCTGCAGGAAGAGGTAACATGGTTTACTGACAAATTCGATTACCGCAACAAGGATAAGGACTGGGGAAATTCAAAAGATTCCATCCAGCGCTGTATGCAAAAATTAGGCGGCGGCTATCCGGCGGACGAGCCGTTTACGGAAGGATTATAATTCTTGTTTATAAAAGGAGCATAAAGTTTCGATGCAGAAGTTTTATCAGAGATTAAAAGAGAATCAAAAGGAGCGCGCCCGGTGCGCGTTTCTTGTTTTGTATTTCGGCGTGCTGGCGGTGCTGCTGTTTCTGGCGCGCCCGCTGCTGGATACGACGGCGGCAGACCGGGAGTGGAGTATTCACTTTCTGTTCCCGTGCCTGCTGGCGTGTATCATACTGACGACAGTCGTCAGTTTCTGCCGGTTTGCTGCAAAGCCGGACCAGAAACCAAAACCGCGCTATGTGGGATGGAAACAGCCGATTCTGATGCTGGCAAACGCAGCCTATCTGTTTGCCACACTGGAATTTGTCACAAACAGCCAGTTCCGGGAGATGAAATGGTATTATGCGTTGTTGAATATCGGTGTCATTTTCGTACTTTCCATTCTCGTTTCCCTCTTTCTGAACTCCATCCGCCGCGCGATGATTTTCATGAACATCTTTTATTTCTGCATGAGTCTGGTATTCTACTATGTTTATCTGTTCCGCGGAGAAGCGTTCCAGCTCATCGACCTGTACAGCATTGCGACGGCGGCGGACGTAGTCGGCGGCTACAAATTCGAGATCACAGGTGAAATCGTGACTTCGTTTATCACGATGATGCTCGTTGTGCGCCTCTGGCTGCAGAGCCGGGAATACCGTTTTGCACGGAAAACGAGGAATAAAATTCTGCTCCGCGTGGCTGCTGCTGCGCTGACGCTCGGAACATACCTGGCGTACATGAATCTGAACTGGAACGCCGAGTTCGGTGTCATCAGTGACCTCTGGAATCCGGCGAAGACATACCGCCAGTACGGAACGACGGTCGGTTTTACCGCGGTCGCCAAATACATGCGCCTGACACCGCCGGACGGCTATTCGAAAGACGAAGTGACAGCGATTGCCGATACGAGCGAGAAAGAGACGAAAACAGAAGATCTTCGAAAAGATAATGCGGATAGCGTGACACCCGTCAACATCATCGCGATCATGAACGAGTCGTGGTTTGACTACCGTTCCGTCGGCGATCCGCAGACAAGCGAGAGCTACATGCCGTTCCTCGATTCACTGACCGAAAATATCATCAAAGGGCACACGCTGACGTGTACCAAGGGCGGCGGAACAGCAAAAACGGAGTATGAGTTCCTGACCGGAAACTCCTGCAAGCGGTTCCCGGGCATGGTGCCGTACGTCAGCTACTTTACGCACAGCCAGTATTCCCTTGTCACGACGTTAAAAGACCAGGGTTATCAGGCAATTGCGATGCATCCGAACAAGGCGACAAACTGGAAGCGGAGCACGGCATACCGTTTCCTTGATTTTGATGATTTCATCTCGATTGATCAGTTCTCCGATACGGCCAAGCGGTACCGCGGCATGATCAGCGATCAGGCGAACTATGAGAAGATCGTGGAAACCTACGAGAACAAGGAGCCGGGCAGCCCGTTCTTCCTCTTTGATGTGACGATGCAGAACCACAGCGGCTACACGAACCGTTATTTCCAGGCGGATATCAACTGCAACGGCTACGACAGTGATGAGGCCGATCAGTATTTCTCCCTGTTAAAGCTTTCCGATGAGGCAATTTCCTATCTGATCCGGTATTTCCAGCAGGTGGACGAGCCGACGATGATCATTATGTTCGGCGATCATTCCCCGAAACTGCCGGATGCGTTTGAAACATGGATTGCCGGAGACGCCTATCAGAATCTTTCGGTCGAGGATCAGGAGAAGTTCTATGGAACCCCGTTCTTCATCTGGACCAACTACAGCATGAAATCCGAGAGCAATGTCTGGATCAGCACAAACTATCTCTCAAGCTATGCGTTAAGCCTTACTGGCCTGGAACTGACGCCGTACAATGAGTATCTGCTTGACCTGCGCGAGAAGATGCCGGCGCTCAATCACCTCGGCTTTTTAGCAAGTGACGGAACCTGGTACCGCTGGAACGACAGCGATGCGCCGGAGGAGGATCTCGAGTACGAACGGCAGTATGAATGCCTGCAGTACAATGAACTGATCGACAAAAAAGACCGGGATGACAGCTTTTTTACAATTTCCGGTGAAAAAGACGAAGAATAAGGGCTTTCCCTACTTGCCAGAAAACGGAAACCTATGGTAGACTATACTCCGTATGACCGGGAAACCCCGGCGGTAACTTCACGTTTACAATTAAGAATAAGAAAATGAGGTTTTAAAAAGTATGATTGCAGCAAATAATGTGACACTTCGTGTCGGAAAAAAAGCGTTGTTTGAAGATGTCAATATCAAATTCACCGAGGGAAACTGCTACGGCATGATCGGTGCCAACGGAGCGGGAAAATCAACCTTCCTGAAAATCCTGTCCGGCCAGCTTGAACCGACAAACGGAGACGTAACCATCACACCGGGCCAGCGTCTTTCCTTCCTCGAGCAGGACCACTTCAAATACGACAGCTATCCGGTACTTGACACCGTTATCATGGGAAATGCCCGTCTCTATGAGATCATGAAAGAGAAAGAGGCGCTGTACGCAAAAGAAGACTTCACCGATGAGGACGGTATCAAAGCGAGCGAGCTCGAGGGTGAGTTTGCAGAGATGAACGGCTGGGAGGCAGAGACCGATGCAGAGCAGCTCTTAAACGGCCTTGGCATTGAGCCGGAACTGCACTACGCACAGATGGCGGACCTGACCGGCAGC
>ENA-ORMN01003402-ORMN01003402.1-human-gut-metagenome-genome-assembly--contig:-NODE-3402-length-12558-cov-26.155403_pt1 | contig 12558 bp, 14 predicted proteins | sample MGYA00242102_ERZ508993 | MGnify/ENA primary metagenome ERZ508993 (study PRJEB26280, sample SAMEA2338770) | human gut metagenome | biome: human gut; feature: human-associated habitat; material: faeces... | reverse complement strand
TCCGAACACGGAAGTTAAGCTCATCTGCGTTGAAAATACTTGGTTGGTGACGACCTGGGAAGATAAATCAACGCCGGCACAAAACAGTGCAGAGCTTTTGCTCTGCACTCTCTATTCCTCCATAGCTCAGTCGGTAGAGCACCTGACTGTTAATCAGGGTGTCACTGGTTCAAGTCCAGTTGGGGGAGCCAAGAAAAAAGCCTGAACATGTATGTGTTCAGGCTTTCTTGTTGTAGTACTTGTAGGAGGGACAGTTATGCACAGACAACCATATCAAGAGATTCTTAATCTGGAGGAGGAAAGGGCGGAGTACCTGAAGGTATGCAAGAGGAAAAGCCAGAAATATACCCTGTACACCCAGTGGCGTGCACATATTTACAAATTGCTGGAACGGGTTCCGTCAGAGGAGTATTTCTCTAATTTTACCCATTTCCTTATGCTACGAATCAGAGGAGCAAAGGATGTAGAGGCGATAGAACTTCAGGTTATGCTTACATTTCTTTCAATTTCCATTGGCTTGAATTGCTTCACTGAAGGTCTTGGACAGGTTGGGGCAACTCTTCTAATCGGAGTACCGCTGGCAATCATTATTAAAGATGTGCTAAGTGGTTATCATAAACGCAGATTTTATGAGGATTTGTTTTCAATCGCCCAGGAAGCATGGCAGACAAGGTGATAAAGAATTCGATAGGTGGGAGCACGGCGTATGCCGGTGAAAGGCGGACATTATGCAGATTTCAAGCAGATTCACCCTTGCGGTTCATATTCTCCTGTGTCTGGATACCTTCCGGGATCAATACAAGGTCACCAGCGAGTTTCTGGCAGGCAGCACCAATGTGCACCCGGTGATGATCCGGAAGCTGCTGGGTCAGTTAAAGACTGCCGGTCTGGTGGAGGTGACACGGGGCTCCGGCGGTGCAAGCATTGCAAAGCCCCTGGAGCAGATCACCCTGTTGGATGTGTACCGGGCGGTGGACAGTGTGGATGCGGATTCCCTGTTTCATTTCCACGAAAAGCCCAATCAGCTTTGCCCGGTGGGGCGGAATGTGCACGGGGTGCTGGATCCATGCCTTGCCCGTGCACAGCATGCGATGGAACGGGAATTACAGAGCGTCACCATGGCACAGGTGCGTGGAGAGTTGCAGCATCGGCTGGATACGGAGGAGTCGTGAGGATTCACGACTCTTTTTTTCATTGTACCTCTTGACATTACAACAGCGGTGTGCTATACTATGGTTGTAACAATAAATGTTACATCATGAATGGAGGTATTCTTATGAAACAGTACACGAAAATCACACTTGGAGCCGATAGCCGCACGGAGCTGCACGATAAGCTGGGGCTTACCGGTGCCGAGGTCAGCATCAACACCCTGCCGGCAGGGGCGGGCGTGCCCTTTGTCCACGCCCACAAGCAGAATGAGGAGATTTACGGTATCCTGTCCGGCAAGGGCAAGGCGGTGATCGACGGGGAGGAGATTCCTCTGACTGCCGGGGACTGGCTCCGGGTGGCGCCGGCGGCAAAGCGCCAGTTCTCCGCAGCTGCTGACAGTGCCATTTCCTATGTGTGCATTCAGGTGAAGGAGCACTCCCTTGCAGGTTTTACACAGGAGGACGCAGTGGTGGAATGATCCCTGCTGCCACACGCCCGGAGCATCCGCTCCGGGTTTTTTGTCTTCGGTACATCCTACAAAGGAGGTATAGCTGCTTTGTGCAGGGTTCCTATACAATTCGTTGAAAATAAACAACAGGTACATTCTTTGCCACCTTATACATATAAAACAAAATTCAGTTGACATTGCGTCGGAAAGATGGTAAAATAGCATAAAGGGCAGTTCGCCGGCACGAAATAAGGGGCGGTACTGCAAAGGTAAGGGGATCGGGTCATTATGAGTATGCAGACAGAAGCAGCCGGCATTCCGGCATATACACCGGTGGTTACCGGTTCAGTTAAACAATATGTATATAAACGGAAGGGCGGCTTGGTGGATCGACAGATCCGGCTGCTGGCGGAAGCTCCGAGAAGCGAGGATTGGGCATGTCGGGTGGAGCGGCTGGCGGCGGCATTGGTGCTGTTGCCGGAATCCGTTACCAGATTCTGCACCCGGACGGATACGTTGGAACAACTGGAGGAGGAGGTTCCCGGCGTGCATGCAAATGCCAGGGAAGCCCTGGAAAAGGAGGCTGCCGCCCTGTCGGATCGGGTGAGTCGGGACTCCCTGCCGCCGCTGGAGCTGCCCCAGAAGGAGGAGCAGTGGTGCACCCCGGCGTACTGCACCCGGGCGGCAGAAATCTGCGGCGCACGCATTGCCTGGTGCAAGGATGCCATGGCATTCGAGCCGGAATTTCTCACCCTGTCCGAAAGACTCCGGAGCCTGGTGCCGGATACGGGGGCGTTTGAACTGGCGCCGGTGGTGCTGCGGTCTGCCATGATCGACCAGGAGGTATTCACCACCGCCCGGACGGTGCTGACGGCACCGGTGTATGACTGGCTGCCCCAGGTGGCACTGCTGGAAATGAAATTTCACCGGCTCAGCCCGGAGGAGCGGCAGCAGCTATGCAGCGTGCCCATGCTGGAAAAGCTCATCGGGGCATTCAAGACCTGCATGGCGCTGGAGGATCGGATGGCGCAGGATCCGGTGTTCGGCAAGAAGGTATTCAAGGAGAAAAAACGCTGCCGGAAGCGGAACATTCCCTTCCTTTCCAGCAGCATCTATAAACAGTGCAAACAGCCCCAGGTGGCGGATATGCTGAAGAATCCGGATCTGCGGCAGTGTACGGTATGACAGGTGAGGGCATGAAGATGGACAAGGATTATCTGTTGAATCAGCAGCGGCTGACGGAGCTTGCCGCCGCATTCGGGGAGCGGTGCGCCCGGGCGCAGGAGGCTGCCCGGCAGGCGCATGCCGAAAACGAGCAGACCTATCAGCGTGCCAATGGGGATTTATACGCTGTTCCCAGAAGCCAGGTGGAAACCGATCTGCATGCCATGGAGGAGATGGTTGCGGAAATTCAACGGATCCAGAAAAAATTCCCGGCGGACGGGCCGCTGCTGTCGGAGGTGATCGCAGAAACCAAGCCCCTGCCCTTGCGGGGGAAGAAGTGCCTGGATGCGTTTTCCATGCATGCAAAGGCGTTTCTTTCCGCCGCAAAATCCCTGTGCGTGCAGCCGGCTGCCCAGGATGAAGCCGTGTGCGAGCGGCTGGCGGTATCCTACTGCAACGCAAGGGCACTGTACCAGGAACTGGACGCATTGCTGGATCGGGACTATCCCACAAGGGAGATCCGGGCACAGCTGCGCCGGGCTCGGGAGGATCGGGGAGAGCAGATCGACAGCACCTGCCGGGCGCAGTGTGATGTGACCCGGTGGCAGTCGTATGGGGAATGCCGGGCGCTATGTGAAGGGCTGAACCGGCAGGCGGCACAGGTGCGCAGCGATTTGCTGTCCTGTGACCGGCTGGGGGCGGAGGAAGCCCCCAAGCAGATTCTGCTGGGGCGGGCAGCATTCACCCTGTCCCCGGAAACGGAGGGGTTCTGGCAGGAAAATTTCCACCCGGATCCGGAGGCTTTCTGTTCCAACCCCTTTTATGTGGAGCTGAACCCGAATTTTTCCTCCATTGTGGTGAACGCCACCGGTGCACAGATCGAAAGCCGGGAGTTTGAGAGCCTGTTGGTGAATTGGTTTTTGCAGTTTCTGGTATCCTTCCCGGTGAAGGCGCTGCACGTCTGCGGCATGCAGGGGGATCTGTCCGGTGTGGTATGCTCCCTGGTGTCGGAGCTGACCAACGGGGTGGGGGAGGCTGTTACCTTTGACGGCCCCAAAGCCACGGAGGATGCCATTGCCGCAGGGGTTGACCGGATCAGCAGCCTGATGGAGGAGCGAATCCGGTTCTACGGCAGAAAATACGCCAATATCTACGACTACAACGCCCATTGTCCGGATACGCCCCAGCCCTTTGTGCTGGTGGTGATCCACAACTATCCCTATGCCTTTGAGGAACGCTCCGTCCGGAAAAAAGTGGAGAATCTTCTGGAAAGCGGTGGGCGCTGCGGCATTCTCACCCTGCTGGTGAACCATACGGACGCCCGGCTGACCCGGTTCGGTGAGCCGGTGCCGCCCCTGGATGCGGACAGGTACGGCTCACTGGTGGTGACCTACACCGGGGAGGGCTGCTTCACCGCAGGGGACAGAGCATACAGGGCGGACATTGCCCAGCCGGCGTTTTCGGAGGGGGCGCTGTGGCAACTGCTGGCGGATTCCACAAGATATGTGTCCCGGCCCATCCAACTGGATTCCCTGCTGCACGAAGCCTATGACCGGACGCCCTATTACGATGAGCTGAAGATCCCGGTGGGCAGGAGCGGCAACCAGGTGCAGTACTTCCGTCTGGATGTGGAAAGCACCGGAAAATCCGCCGCTCTGATTGCCGGGGGCACAGGCTCCGGTAAGACCACGTTTCTGCATACCCTTATCCTCAGCGGCGCAATGGCGTATTCTCCGGAGGAACTGGAGTATTACCTCATTGACTTTAAGGATGGGGTGGAATTTTCCAACTACTTGAAGCGTCCGGGGGAGGCCAGCGCCTACATTCCCCATGTGTCCTTTCTTTCCCTGAAAAACCGGGTGGAGGACGCTTACGATGTGCTGCACAAGATCTCCGCTCTGAAGGAGCAGCGGAACCGGCTGTTCAACCGGGCAGGGGCAACGGATTTCAAGACCTATCACATGAGCAAAAAGGTGCAGAGCGGGGAATTGCCCAGGCTCAAGCGCACCATTGTCATCATTGACGAGTATCAGAATATGCTGGAGGCCACCGGAAACGGCAGTGCGGCACTGGCGGCAAAGTGCTCCGCCCGGCTGCTGGCGCTACTCAAGGAGATCCGGAACGCCGGCATCAGCATCATCCTCAGCAGCCAGGCCATTTGCGTGGGCAGGGAGGCGAAGGATCAGATTTTCAACCGGATCGTGTTCAGCGGTTCGGAGAATACCATCAACAGCGCCTTTGAAACCAGCCGCAGCGGAGAAATGATGAACGATTTGCAGCAGGAGCGAGGGCTTGCCTACCAGTCGGAGGACGGGGGCGTGCATGCCACCCTGTTCAAGGCGGCGTGGGCAGGGAAAACCAACGGGGCGGAGCATCAGCGGATCGCAAAGGAGATCTGCGACAAGTGGGCGAATATTCCCGTGCCCCCCATGATCATTTCCGGCAACGAAGCACCACTTCTGGTGGGGGAGGGGAACTCCGATCTGTGCCGGTGCGTGCTGCCGGAGCCGGGGGATGCCGGGTATCAACTGGTGCTGGGGCAGTCCTTCCTGTCCGACGAGCCGGTGGGACTGGAGCTGTCCAGCGGCACCTTCTCCGGCTATGTGATGCTGGGGGAGCTGTCCAGGCTGCGTGCTCTGGAGGTCTCTGCGGCATTGAGCTTCTTGCAGCAGCTCCGGGCGGAGGGCTGTCCCTTGGCGGATGCAGTCACCTACTGCGACCTGAACTACACCAGCCAGGGGCGCAAGTACAGAAGCCCGTTGGAGGATATGGCGCCCATGCTGTCCGGCAGTGTGGCATACATCAAGAACGAAGGGGATGCGGCAGGACAGATCACCCGGCTGCATGACCTGTACCATGCACGGCTGGACGGGCTGAAGGCAGGGGCGGAGATCGATCTTAGCCCCAGACTGCTTATCGTCAGCAGCGCCCGGAATATCCTGGACTTTGCGCCGGAGCAGGCTGCACCCCGGGAGGAACTCAGCGTCTTTGACCGACTGCTGATGGATACGGACGGAGGGGCTGCACCGGGGGCACGGGAGCTGAGCCAGCAGTTGGAACTGCTGTACACACGGGGCTATGAGCAGCATATTTTCGTGATCCTCACGGAAAAGGAGCCCCAGCGGCTCCGGGAGCTGATCCCCAGAGGCATCCGGTACCAGCGGGCGGTGTTCTGCTCCAGGGAAGCCCTTGCGGCGGCGGACTGGAGCAACGGCGGCGAATATGTGTCGGTGGATACCCTGGCGGCAAACTGCTGCGTGGTGCTGCCCAATGTATCCAAGGTGCGTCCCTATCAGTACGAGAACTGGAAGGGCTGGTTTGACCGGTATCGGGCAGCCCTGTTGGATGGGTGAAAGGAGCCGGTATGCAGGATAAATTTTTTGTAGACCTTGCCCGGTTGGAGGAGTATACCGCATCTTTAAAAAAGCAACTGGATCGGATGCAGGAGACGGAGGCGTATCTGCAAAAGCGCACCCGTGCCCTCAGCGGCATGCTGGAGGATCAGGTGACGGTGCGTCTGGAGGAGGAACTGGGCTATATGCGGCAAAGCGTGGATCGGCTTGGGGGCGAGATCGCCCGGCAGGTGTCGGATACGAAAAAAATGGCAGAGCTGTACCGGATGTATTTGCAGCGGGGTGATATTTTATGAGCGAGCATACCATACGGGCGCAAACGGAGCATCCGGAGGAGGCGATCCTGGCGTTCAGCAAGGAACTGGGGGAGTATGTAGACACCATGTCCCGGCTGTTTTTGCAGTTGAAGCAGGAGCATGCCAATATGCATGACTTCTGGCGTGGGGAGCAGTATGACCGGTTCTCTGCCTTTTTGGATGCTACGGTGGCGGATGCGGTCAAGCAATTGAAGCTGCTCCACGCCATGGAGGGGGATCTTGCCCGGAAGGCAAAGCTGCTCCGGGAGGCGCAGCGGCAATGAACCGGATGCAGAACCTTGCCCGGTGGGACGACCCTCTGGGAGAGCGGCTCAACGGCATGACCCGGCAGGCGTGGGGGCTGTTCACGGCGGAGCAGGCGGCATTTGAGGAGCTGCTGAAGCCCCTGGAGCAGACCTGCCCGGAGGTACAGCCCCTGACCTTTGATCCGGCGTCCCTTGCCCCGCCGGAGGAGTAGCGGCGGAGCATGCAGAACGGGCAGATGCAGCAGACCCCGAAAGGAGGTTCACATGGCACGGTTTTCAGCGGAAACGGTGCGGCTTGCCAAGCAGGAGCTGGATGAGAGTCTGGCAAGGATGCAGCAGACCGCACAGCTTGTGGGGCAGATGCGCCAGCGCATGTTTTACCAGATCGGTTGGATGCGACGCAGGAATACTTCCGTATTGCAAGGAGCTTCCGGGCGATATGGCGGAATATTCGTCAGCAGATGCTGCACAAAGCCGCCAGGCGTGCTTTGCGGTGTGTTGTCCATGATGCAGCAGACCGCACGGTAGCTTGCCCGGCGTGGGGAGCATGCAGAACGGTCGGCACGGGCGGAACAGGCAGCCACCGGAGAAAAGTGCAGGCAGATGCAGCAGACTGCAAAAGGAGGTTCACATGGCACGGTTTTCAGCGGAAACGGTGCGGCTCGCCAAGCAGGAGCTGGATGAGAGCCTGGCGAGGATGCAGCAGACCGCAAAGCAGCTTGCCCGGCGTGGGGAGCATGCGGAACGGTCGGCACGGGCGGAGCAGACAGCCGCCGGAGAAAAGTGCAGGCAGATGCAGCAGCAACTGGATCAGGTGCGGGAGCTGATGGTGCAGAACCAGGCGGCGCTGTACCGGCTGGAGGACGGACTGGGCAGCGCATTTCGCCGGCGGGAGGCGGCGCTGTGCCGGGAAAAGGCGGCGCAGGAGGCGTTGGAGGAAGCCCAGCGTCAGTACCGGGCGGCAAAGGCTATGCCCCTGCCGGCAGAAAACGACCCCTCCTATGCCTTTCTGGAACAGGGCAGACGGAATGCCCTGAAACAGGGGGCACGGCAGATCGCCGATGCACAGGAGCGGATCCGCACCGCCCGGCAGGAGGCGGAGGAGCTGGCGGTACAAATGGGGGATGCGGCGCCGAAAATGGATCAGTGCCGGGCACGGCTTGCACGGCTTGGGGGCGCAGTCACGGCACTGGGCAGTCAGATCCGGACACTGGAACGGTTTCTGGAATCCCTTGCTGCGGGTCTGGAGGCATATGAAGCACAGGGGCAGACCCACCTGTCCGGTATGGAGCATGCCATCCGGTGCATGGAGGAGCCCCAGCAGCTGGGAACACAGGCGTGGAAGGCGATCTCTGACTATGAGGATGCAATGAACCGAATCAGATACTAGGTGATAGCATGGAACGGATGGAAACAGCAGCGCCCCATGCACTGCGGGATACCGCAGACAGGCTCCGGCGCACTACAGAGCAGTGCATGGCAGCGCAGGAGCGGATCAACAGGGCGGTGCATCAATACCAGGAGGCGCTGGACGATCGGGTATCCGCCGGAGCGGCACAGGCATTACAGGTAACCGGTCAGCGGCTGGAGGCGGTGTATGCGGCTTACGCAGGGGCATACCGACAGCTGCACCTGGCGGCGGATGCGTTGGAGGCATACGAAAAGCTGGGGAAATAGCACATCGAAAGGACGATCAGAATGGACAGGGACAACAGAGAGGGTATGGAGCAGGCGATCCGGGGGGCGGAGGGCCTGCTGGAGCTGGGGCTTTTCACAGAGGCGGAGGCGGTGTTCCGTCAGCTGGCGCAGGAGGCACCGGAGCATTACCGGGTATGGCTTGGGCTGGCACGGCTCCGGAGCAGGAATTTTACCCAGCCGGATCCCAACGCACAGGGCTTGCTGGAGCGGGCTGCGTCCTTTGCCATGACGGTGGACGAATACAATGACCTGAAAGCCACGGTGGGGAGCTATGCCCAGCTGCCGCCCTTTGCCCATGGGGAGCAGGCACCGGATCGGATGCCGGACGTGGAACAGCTGGAAAAGCTGCACCCCATCAGCGTGCCCGTGTCCAGCCAGGAGGCAGTGCTGGAGGCAAGGGAGGCTGCCCGGCTGAAGTATCTGAAATGCCTGCTGCTGATCGTGGTGGTGATCGGCTTGCCCACCGCATTCATCGTCAGCTGCAGCAACGGGGTGAACCCCATTACCAACGCCCTGCTGTCGGATTCTCAGCAGGAGGTGCCGCCGCCCACCACCCATCCTGCCACCACAGAAGCGGCAACGGAGCCGGAACCGGAGGGGTGTCCCTATGCAGAGCCCACGGACACGGTAAAGCCCGGCGCAGAGGGGGAGGACGTAAAGTGGATCCAGTGGCAGCTGGTGCGGCAGGGCGCAGAGCTGGAGATCACCGGGGCGTTTGACGAGGACACCCGGCAGGCGGTGCAGGCGTTCCAGAGCGATCGGGATATGAAGGCTGACGGCATCGTCGGGGAGGAGACAAGGGAGAAGCTGGGGGAGTAGTTCCCATAGCGCCCCTTGCCGGGCGTTTGTATACGCAGTCCGTTGACAAATGCTCTATCTTGTGTTAAACTATTAAAAGAAACCAAAACCGATCCGTATGCACATACAGGAGGGCATTATGAGAAACATGGAGGACAAGATCCACGCCAAACAATATATGGAGTGCAACCACTGCGGGGAACTGATCCCGGAGAAAACCCGACGCTGCCCCCATTGCGGCAAGTTACAGGTGTCCGCCGGGGTAATCGCCCTGATGATTCTGATCCTGTGTATGATCCTGGCGGTGATCCTTGCCATCCCCCTGTTTTTCGGACATTTTATGGACAAAGCGGAGGAATATGCAAACGATTTCGGGCAGCAGGTTCAGTCCCATTACAGCAGCGGGGCGGATTCCCTGCCGGAATGACCGGAGGATGGACGGCGTTCCTGGTGGGTGATGCAGGGTATTTGCAGACGTAGTGCCCTCGCAGGATTTCCCCTACAAAAAAAGAAACCGCACAGAACGGACAAAAGCCCAATTCTGTGCGGTTTTTGCATGGTCTGAGTGACGGGACTTGAACCCACGGCCTCTACCACCCCAAGGTAGCGCGCTACCAACTGCGCCACACCCAGACACGGGGGTCAGTAGTCAGATCAACTGACTACATGATATTATAGCATGTCCATCCGGATTTGTCAACAGGAAATTCAAAAAAATTTTCCCTTTGGCGGATTGTATAGCTTTTGCAGATGGACTTTGTGCAGATTTCAGAGGTTTTGCCTTGTTATCTCCGTAAGAATTGACTTTTCCCACAGATGCTGTTATACTTTTAAGGCAACACCGCACAAAGATTGTGCAGCAGATGCTACGCCAAGCCGACAGGTGGGCTTTGTGCGGTATTGCCTTAAGGTAATTGCATGAAAACGGGGCTGTATGCCGGCGAAGGGTGCAGGAATCCCGAGGAATTGAGGTTGAACAATATGACACATCATTGGATCAGAACCGGGTTGGATCGGCTCCGGCGCACAGGGGCTGCCCTGACCGCTGCCGCATGCGCATTGGGGCTGCCGGGATTTTTTGCCCGGCAAACCCCTGCTAGCGCCGCCAACCTTGTACTGGTGTATGCGGAGTCTGTGGAGGCACAGCCCGGCGACACGGCGCAGGTGTCCCTGTATGCAGAGGATAACGGGGGCTTTTCCGGCATGGGGCTTGTACTGGAGTATGACGGGGCGCTGGAGCTTGTAACCAACGAGTATGGCAAGCCCCTGTGTACCTATGGGGATCTGATCGGCTCCGACACTTGCATGATCCTGGAGGCGGAGGGCAGCAAATGCGGCGTTGCCATTGCCTCCTCCCAGTTGATTCAGCAGGATGGCACTCTTGTGACCCTTTCCTTCCGGGTGCCCCAGACCGCTCAGCCCGGGGACACCTTCGCTCTGAATCTGACCGCCAATGCCGCCTATGACAACGGGGACAATGCGGTTTCCATCCAGACCTACAGCGGCAAGATCCAGATTCCTCAAGCTACTACAACGGAACCCACAACCACCACTGAAACTACCACCACTACTACAACGACCACCACTACCACCACTACTACAACGACCACCACCGCCCCTGCGCCGGTGGAATTTTCCGTGGGGCATGCGTCCGGACTGCCGGGGGAAACCGTGTATCTGCCGGTGTATGTGGGACCCCATTCCGGCATTTCCGATATGGAGTTTCGCCTACAGCTGCCGGAGATATTCCACTCTGTCTTGTCCAATGACGAGTACCAGATTGTGGGCATACCGTCCATATGGAGCATAGGTTCTGCACACAATACCACCGGCGGACTGGCTTTAGCACTGAACGCCGGATTGAACCCGGATGTAACCGGGGAACTGTTCCGGATTCAGTTGGTGATTCCGGAGGATGCAGCACCGGGGGAATACGAGATATCCGTTCAATCAGTCGCCATATGGAATCCGGAGGGGACGGCATACACCTGTGCAGCCGCTCCCGGCTCTGTGCAGATCCTGATGCCGGAAACCACTACGGCGGAAAGCACTACGACTACCACCATGACCACTGCCACCACGACTACTACCACCACCGCCACTGAAACCACCACTGCCCCCGGTACGCCGGTGGAATTTTCCGTTGGGAATGTGCCCGGACTGCCGGGGGAAACCGTGTATCTGCCGGTGTATGTGGGGGAGAATCCGGGCTTGTCCGCTGCTGTGCTGACCTTCCGGTACGGAGGCATGCTCCAGCCTGCTGACGCCAACAGCACGCCCCAGGTGCAGTATCTGAAGGCCGGCTACTGGGGGGAGGTCAGCTACGATACCCAACTGCTGACCGTATCCATGCATGCCGCCTGGAGTCAGTATGAAAACGGGGAGATTCTGCGGATCCCGGTGGCGATTCCGGCGGATGCGGTGCCGGGCATTTATCCGGTGACACCGGAATCTGCCAGCTTTGCAGCAATGGATGGGAGCACCCGGCAGTGCAGCCTGTTTGCCGGGACGGTACAGGTGGTAGGAGCAGTGACCACCTCCGCCCAGGTCACGGAGAATACCACCACGACCGGGTATACCACGACCGCTACGGAAGCTGTCACCACAACGGAAACCACCATTGAAACGACTACAACCACCACAACGGAAACCACCATTGAAACGACTACAACCACCACAACGGAAGCTATCACCGAAACGACTACAACTACCGCTGCTGAAACCACCATAACTACTACAACCACCGCTGCGGAAACAACCACTGTGCCCATTCAAACCACCACAGCCACCCGAACCACCGCCCTCCAGCCAGGCTATCTGCCCGGAGACGTGAATATGGACGGCAGGGTAACGGTTGCGGATGCGGTGCTGGTGCTGGAGGCATGCGCCCGGATGGCGGCAGGGGAGCCCTGTCCTCTGAGCGATGTACAGCAAAAGCTGGGGGATCTGGTGCCGGATGGGTACATCAAGGTGTCGGACGCAGTGGAGCTGCTGGGGATCATTGCACGGGGGATCGCAGGGTAAGTTCCGTTCTCTGATAGATTTGCTGAACCGTACTGTTTTTGCAGTACGGTTTTCTTTTTAGTGACCATCTTTTCCGGGCGTTTTTTTATGCTCTGCGTGCTCCGTTTACGCAGGAGCGTTCTGTTTTTGGTGACCATTTGTTTGTGTGCGTTTTCTGATAGTCTGCGTGCTTGGGTCACGCAGTACGGATCTACCAACCTCTTGGGGAGATGTGTGTTTGTTTTATTTGTTTAACCGGATGGGTCACGCATGACCCATCTACCAGAATCTTGGGGAGACAACCCGGGGAAAGGGGGGCAGCCCAGCTGCAATCCCCCTTCCCCTTCCGGGTTTTCTCCCCCAGTCCCCCGCTTTCCTCC
>ENA-ORMN01003399-ORMN01003399.1-human-gut-metagenome-genome-assembly--contig:-NODE-3399-length-12569-cov-3.605162_pt1 | contig 12569 bp, 10 predicted proteins | sample MGYA00242102_ERZ508993 | MGnify/ENA primary metagenome ERZ508993 (study PRJEB26280, sample SAMEA2338770) | human gut metagenome | biome: human gut; feature: human-associated habitat; material: faeces... | reverse complement strand
GTTCGCTCTTTTTTTACACTTTTTTATAAAGACACCGGACAGTATAGCTGTCTGATAACGGAATTTATAAATAAGACTCGCGCTTGTTGTATTTTTCCAGAATTGTACGGATCTTTTCGGTAGGAGTCAGGACGTTGGACATGGAAACATCGTGGTTCATGAAGTCGATGATGGATGCCAGGAACTTGCTCATGTCCGCTTCGATGTAGTAAGGGCGGGAGAGCAGTTCGGGAATCTGGTAGGTGAGGTTGGTGGTGATTACCTTGTCGAACCATCCCTTTTCATAGGCTTCGTCGAATGCAGCCATGCCGTCTGTGAACAGACCGAAGGTCGTACAGATGAAGACACGTCTTGCGTTCATCTCCTTTAACTGACGGGCGGTATCAAGCATACTTCCGCCGGAGGAAATCATGTCATCGATAACTACAACATCTTTGCCTTCTACGGAATCTCCGAGGAATTCATGTGCAACAATAGGATTCTTTCCATTGACGATTGTAGAGTAATCACGACGTTTGTAGAACATACCCATATCAACACCAAGTACATTTGCAAGGTAAACAGCACGGTTTGTACCACCTTCGTCTGGGGAGATGATCATTAAATGGTCATTGTCGAGTTTTAAGTCATCACAGCTCTTTAAGATACCTTTGATGAACTGGTAAGCCGGCTGGACAGTCTCAAATCCTTTCAGAGGGATCGCATTCTGGACACGAGGATCATGGGCATCAAAAGTGATGATATTGTCAACACCCATAGCAGTCAGTTCCTGTAATGCAAGTGCGCAGTCTAAGGATTCGCGTGCAGTACGCTTGTGCTGACGGCTTTCATATAAGAAAGGAATGATGGCTGTGATACGTCTTGCTTTACCGCCGACAGCAGCGATAATACGTTTGAGATCAGCGTAATGGTCATCTGGGGACATATGGTTTTCGTGACCGGATACAGAGTAAGTGAGGCTGTAGTTGGTTACGTCTACCATCAGATAAAGATCATATCCACGGACAGATTCGTTGATCACACCCTTGGCTTCACCTGTTCCGAAACGAGGTACAGATGTGGAGATGATGTAAGAGTCGCGGTGGTATCCTTTGAATGCAACTTCATTCTTATGTGCATGTTCTCTTTTCTCTCTCCAGCCTACTAAGTACTGGTCAACTCTGGCACCTAATTCTTCACAGCTCTTTAAGGGAATTAAGCCGAGGGCGCCGTCTGGCATGGTTTCTAGAATTCTTTCATCGTTTGGCATGAGTGGTTTTCCTCCATAAAAATTAAACATTAACAATTTATTTCAATAGATGCTGAATAAGGGGATATCCAGAGCATCTAGTGAATACGTTTTTTACTACGAATATCTTCACCAAATAATTTAATAATAGTATAATAGGTCATTATACGTGAAAGCACACGTTCTGAATAAATATCAGCAACCTGGTTCATATTCAGGTTGGTGGAAATGATCGTGGACTTCTGTCTTAGGATACGTTCATTTAAACATAGAAACAGCTGCGATGTGGTAAAAGAGTTTGAAAGCTCAGTACCGAGATCATCAATGATGAGCAGATCGCAGTCAAAAATATTCTGGTGTGTGGCGATGGCATCTGCATCTTTTTCAAACACACCTTTGCTTAATATATCAAATAATTGGAACGCCGTAAAGTAGATTACGGAATGTCCGGAATCTAATAATTCTTTTGCAATGCAGTTTGAGAGAAATGTCTTTCCGATTCCGGTATCTCCAAAAAAGTAAAGATTAGCGAAAGTGTTATCAAACTGATCTACAAATTCGTGGCATCTGGCAACTGCAGCTTTGGCAGTGGCAAGGGATGTAAGTCCTGTTGCGGGATTGACGTTGGAATCGGAATAATAATCCAGAGACAACGTACTGAAATTCTCTTTCGTAAGAATGTCTTTAATATTAGACTGGGTATAGATCAGATCGATCGCCTGCTGTTTGAAGCAGTGGCATGGTTTCCCACCAATATAACCTGTATCTTTACAGTCCGGACACTCATAGACCGGCTCAAAATAGTTTTCCGGGAGAGAGAGCTCCTTCATGAGAACTTCCTTTCTTGCGCGGAGATTTTTCAGTTCCGCTTTTAATTCGGTGAGAGCAGAACTGTCCCCATCTAAGAGACGTCTTGCGGATGCCACGGAAATCTCAGCGATAGAGGCATCTAATGCCTTCAGTTCCGGGGAACGTTCATAGGCAGCTTTTGTGCGCTCTTCTAACTGATGCTGTGCTTTTAACTGTTTTGCGTCGTAAGAACGAAAAATTTCGTCATACTGCGAATTGTTTAATGGCATTGAATTTTCTCCAAATACTTTATGCGTAAATATTCAATGAATATTGTACTTGATGCTAAAGTAATATAATCTATGTTCTAGGTATTGGTTGTGCAGAAGTTGTGAGCAGCATTTTTTCCAGCTGATCGTAATCGTAGGAACGCTGTTCAAAATTATTAAAGCGGTTTTTCGGCTGGGCTGCCGGTGCAGTGTTTGCAACTGCAGCTTTTTTCTTCTTCTGGTGAACTTCATCCAGTCTTGCAATGTCTTCTAAAGTGCTTACGTGATTCTTCTTCCAACTGGTCAGAATAGAATCGATATATTCAAACTTTGGCTGGTGTATCGCCTGTATGGTGCGCTCACAGGCAGCCGTGATGACCTCAGATGAAAATCCGTATTCTGACCGCCACTTGTCAATATAGGCTGTCTCTGCCGGAACAAGGGATCGTCCGTTGATCCCCAGTGCCTTCATGACGGAGAAATAAAGCTGGCTATGAAGACCGGCAGTCAGCTTTGCCTGTTCTACAGTTGTAATGCGATTATCAGCCCAGGCAAGGGCAACTTTTTCTATGTAGCGGATGCTGGTGTGTCCTTTGCTCACGCAGTACTCCACCAGATACTCAATGAGATCTGTGGAAAAACCAAGACCATCGTACCAGTATAAAATGCTGTTCATATCTGTTGGGGTCAGAATACGCCCCAGATAACGCTCTGCAATAAATAAAAGTTCTGCCACAGATTCCTGTCTGCGGAACATGGAGATATCCTCAGCAGAGTAGTTTTTCGGTTCCGGAACAGTTGGCTTCAAAGAAGATCCTTCCGGGGATACGGCTGCGGAATATTCAGAAGAAGCTGTTTCCTGTGTGGATACTGTCACAGGGTCTTCGTTCTCAGAAGGTCTGCGCTTTGTGTCCAAAAAACAGACACCGGTCAGATTCTCACTGGAGTCATATTCCAGACGGAGCAGATGCATACGCTCCCAGTAACTTAAAGCACGTTTAATGTCCTTTTCGGTGTGCTCGAATTTATCTGCCATGGCAGAAATAGAAAACGCTGCATCCGGTGCATTTAACTGCCGTAACAGATAAAGATATATTTTTACAAACTCTCCATTGGCATCAGACATATATTCATCAATGAAAATATTCGATACACTGGTGGCAGAGGTCTGACTGTCACTATGAAGTGTTATATTTGCCATTGTGTTCCTTCCTTTCATACAAAGCTGGATGGAATATCCTATCCATCAGCTCGTCCCAAATTATAGCACAGGAATGTAAAAAAGAGAAGAAAAAAATTGCCCACAAACCCAGTAAAATCAAGGGTTTTCAAAAATGTGGATAATGTGGATAAAAAAAGTTTCCACAAAAACGCCATTTGGTGAAAAACGCATGAAAGTGTGGAAATATAAGGACTTACAGCTTTTTGACATAAAAATGTGGATAACTTTATGTAAACAAAAAAATCCACATTCAAAAGTTGAAGTTTTCCCCAATTGAATGTGGATAATGTGGATAAGTTATCTGCCAAGCAGGTGTTCGCCAACATTTACAATGTCTCCGGCGCCCATAGTTATCAACAAATCACCGTTTATACAATTTTTTAATAAAAAGTTTTCAATTTCTGTAAAGGAAGGAAAATAATGGACATCCGTGCCTTTTTCCTTTAATTTTGCTTCGATATCTCTGGAACTGATGCCGAAAGTATTCTTTTCGCGGGCTGCATAAATATCAGCTAATACCACAACATCTGCCATGGAGAGAACCTCTGCAAAATCATTTAAAAATGCCTTTGTTCTGGAGTAAGTATGTGGCTGGAATACAAGAACCAGACGTTTGTGTGGATATTTTTCCGCAGCGGTCAACGTAGCGCGGATCTCTGTCGGATGATGTGCATAATCATCAATGACCGTAACGCCATCTACGCATCCTTTATACTGGAAACGTCTGTCTGCACCGCCGAAAGCAGAAAGGCCTGCAAGAATGTCTTCTTTTGAGATCTTTAAGTCAAGGGCAAGCGCAATGGCAGCGAGTGCATTCGAAACATTGTGCAGTCCGGGTACATTCAGGGCGACATCCATGACTTTCTCGCCGTGGTACATGGCAGTGAAGTTTGCACATGCTTTTTCGTTAAAGGTGATATCAGCAGGATAAAAATCGCAGGCATCACTCATACCGTAGGTAATGACCTGTGGAGCGAGTCCCTCTACGATCTCCTGATAGTTCTCAATTTCGCCGTTGATGATAATGGCACCATTTTCTTTTGTATTTTTTGCAAATAAGTGGAAAGAATTGCGGATATCATGAATATCTTTAAAGAAGTCAAGATGTTCCGCTTCTATATTTAAAATAATGCTGTATTTTGGACGGAAATTCAAAAAGCTGTTTGTATATTCACAGGCCTCGGAGATAAATACGTCAGATTTTCCGACGCGGAGATTTCCATCGATCGCTTTTAAGATACCGCCGACTGTGATGGTTGGATCTTTTTTCGCAGCGAGCAGGATCTGGGAGATCATGGAAGTTGTGGTTGTTTTTCCATGGGTGCCGGATACTGCGATGGAATTCTGATAGTTATCCATAATCTGACCGAGCAGTTCTGCGCGGCTTAACATCGGAATGCCTTTTTCTTTTGCAGCGGCAAATTCCGGGTTATCTTCACGGATCGCTGCGGTGTACACGATAAGATCGATACCTTCTATAATATTGGAAGCTTTCTGACCATAAAAAATCTGCATGCCCATATGCTCTAAATGCCGGGTGAGTTCAGATTCTTTGGAGTCAGAACCGGAAATCGTAAAATGTTCCTCAAAAAGAATCTCAGCGAGACCGCTCATGCTGATTCCACCGATTCCGATAAAGTGAATGTGTATTGGTTCCTGAAAATTAATTTTATACATATTATGGATACCTGCCTGTTTTTCGTTGATCATTGATGAAAAAGTTTATGAGAAACTTCTTCATTTTATAACAGAGCGTTGTATAACGCCTGAAACAGTTACATTATAACCATATATCAGGAATTTGCAAATTCTTTTCGGACAATTCCATGTTAGCTATTTTGACGAAAAAAACAGGACAAACACACATATTTGTATAAAATGTCAAAAAAAAGAAAAAATTTCTGAAAAAATTGTGTAAAATGATGTACATTGAAAAATGGTTGTGATATACTTGAAATATCAAGAGGACTAGATTGACTAGAAAGTGACGAGAGGTGATTGACGTGATTCGAAAAGAAATGATAGCAATGCTATTAGCGGGAGGTCAGGGAAGCCGTTTAGGTGTCCTGACATCAAAAGTTGCAAAACCGGCAGTTGCATTTGGAGGCAAGTATCGTATTATCGATTTTCCATTGAGCAACTGCATTAACTCCGGAATTGATACGGTTGGTGTATTGACACAGTATCAGCCATTACGTTTGAATACCCATATCGGAATTGGTATTCCGTGGGATCTTGATCGTAATAACGGAGGAGTAACAGTACTTCCGCCATACGAGAAGAGTAATAACAGTGAGTGGTATTCAGGAACTGCCAATGCAATTTATCAGAATATGAATTACATGGAGCAGTACAATCCGGAATATGTACTGATTTTATCTGGTGACCATATCTACAAGATGGATTATGAAGTCATGCTTGATTTCCATAAGGAAAATAACGCAGATGTTACAATTGCCACAATGCCTGTTCCATTAGAGGAGGCAAGCCGTTTTGGTATTGTGATCGCAGATGAAGATAAACGAATTCAGGATTTTGAAGAGAAACCGGAACATCCAAGAAGTAATCTAGCCTCAATGGGAATCTACATATTTAGCTGGAAGGTATTGAAGGAAGCTCTGACTGCAATGAAAGATCAGAGCAACTGTGACTTTGGTAAGCATATCATTCCTTACTGCCACGAGAAGAAACAGCGTCTGTTTGCTTACGAGTATAACGGATATTGGAAAGATGTAGGAACGCTTGGCTCTTATTGGGAAGCCAATATGGAACTGATCGATCTGATCCCGGAATTCAACCTGTATGAGGAATACTGGAAGATTTACACGAAGAGTGATATTATCCAGCCGCAGTATCTGTCAGCAGACAGTATTGTTGAGAAGAGTATCATCGGAGAGGGATCTGAGATTTACGGAGAGGTTCACAGTTCTGTCATCGGAGCCGGCGTTACGATCGGCAAGGGCAGTGTCGTGAGAGATTCCATTATTATGAAGGGAACCCAGATCGGTGAGAATGTCGTCATAGACAAAGCAATTATTGCTGAAAACTGCAGCATTGGTGATAACGTTACATTAGGTGTTGGAGAGGAAAAACCGAACAAGTTCAATGAGAAGATTTACTCCTTTGGTCTTGTGACGATCGGAGAGGATTCCGAAGTTCCATCGAACGTCTCAGTCGGAAAGAACACTGCAATTTCCGGCAAGACCACAAAAGAAGATTATCCGGAAGGAATTCTTGACAGCGGTGAAGTAATTATTAAGGCAGGTGACTCAGAATGAAGGCAGTAGGAATTATTTTAGCTGGCGGTAATAACAGCCGCATGCAGGAATTATCGAACAAACGAGCAATTGCAGCAATGCCGATCGGAGGCAGTTACCGGAGCATCGACTTCGCTCTGAGCAATATGAGTAATTCTCATGTACAGACAGTGGCAGTGCTGACACAGTACAGTGCAAGATCCCTGAATGAACATTTAAGTTCTTCCAAATGGTGGGATTTCGGACGTAAACAGGGTGGTTTATATGTATTCAACCCAACTGTAACAGTGGATAACAGCTGGTGGTACCGTGGCACAGCAGATGCGATGTACCAGAATATCAGTTTCCTGAAAAAACGTCATGAGCCATATGTCATCATCAGCAGTGGTGACTGTGTATACAAACTTGATTTTAACAAAGTCCTTGATTACCATATCGAGAAGAAAGCAGATATCACGGTTGTGTGCAAAGATATGGATCCGAATGTGGATGTCAGCCGTTTTGGTGTTGTCCGCATGAATGAGGATTCCAGAATCGTTGAGTTTGAGGAGAAACCAATGGTTTCCCAGTCCAATACGATTTCTACAGGTATCTACATTGTCCGCAGAAGACAGCTCATTGAGATGTTAGAGCGGAGTGCTGATGAGGGAAGATGGGATTTTGTAACGGATATCCTGATCCGTTATAAGAATATGAAGCGTATCTATGGTTATAAGATGAAAGAATACTGGAGCAATATTGCATCCGTGGATTCTTATTACCAGACGAATATGGACTTCTTAAAACCGGAAGTCAGAAATTACTTCTTTAAAGAAGAACCGGGAATTTTCTCGAAAGTGGATGATCTTCCACCGGCAAAATATAATGCAGGATCAGACGTGAAAAACAGCCTGATCGCGAGCGGATGTATTATCAACAGCAAGGTTGAAAATTCTATCTTATTTAAGAAGGTATTTGTCGGAAAAAATTGTGTGATCAAGAATTCCATTATTTTAAACGATGTTTATATTGGGGATAATACACACATTGAAAACTGTATCGTTGAGAGCCGTGATACATTGAAAGCCAACACATACTATTGTGGAGAGAATGGAATTAAGATCGTATCTGAGAACAATGAGAGATATGTATTATAGCCAGAATCACAGAGTTACTTACAGGGTGACAAAAACTTGCGTTAGATGAAGACCGAAAAGGGGGACTGAGACATCATGCAGATTACAGACGTCAGAATTAGAAAAGTTGAAAAAGAAGGCAAAATGAAAGCCGTAGTTTCTATTACCATAGATGAAGAATTTGTGGTACATGATATTAAGATCATTGAGGGAGAGAAGGGATTATTTATCGCGATGCCAAGCAGAAAGGCAGCAGACGGTGAATACCGTGATATCGCACATCCGATCAATTCCAATACAAGAGACCGTATTCAGAAACTGATCCTTGAAAAGTATCAGGAAACAATGGCTGTGGAAGAATAAGAACTGCAGATGAGCGGGTCGCTATGGGGATAGCGGCCCGTTTTTTGCTTATGATGATGAGAAAGATACATGCATTCATGCAGAAATAAAAGTTGCATTCCTTACTTGCCAAATCCAAAATCTTCTGTAAAATAGAACATACGGAACAGAACTATGAAAATTATTTCATCATATTGAGAGGAACAGAACAATGGAACAGTTAAAAGCAGTAATCCTTGCAGCAGGAAAAGGAACCCGGATGAAATCAGATCTTCCGAAAGTGGTTCACACGATCGAGGGAAAATGTCTGGTAGATTATGCAATTGACGCAGCAATCGGAGCAGGCGCAGATGATATCTGTCTGGTAGTAGGATATAAACATGAAGTAGTGGAGCATAGCATTTCCCACAAAAATGTGAAATTTGCATTACAGGAAGAACAGTTGGGAACCGGCCACGCAGTAAAATGTGCCAGGGATTTCTTAGGGGATGAGGGACAGACTCTGATCTTATTTGGAGATACACCACTTATCACTGCAGAAACATTAAACCGGTTAGCAGAACATCATAAGAAAAATGGCAATACAGTCACCGTGCTTTCTGCGATGATCGGCGATCCAACCGGATATGGAAGGATTATCCGCGATGCGGAAGGCAGATTTGTGAAGAGCGTAGAGCACAAAGACGCTTCACCGGAAGAGTTAGAGTCGCACGAGATCAATTCCGGCATGTACATTTTCGATACAAAAGAATTAAAGGAAGCACTCGATAAGCTGACACCGAACAACGCGCAGGGCGAGTACTATCTGCCGGATACCCTTACCATCATCAAAAACAAAGGACTTAAAGTAGATGCTTTTGCACTCGATGATCCGGAAGATATCACAGGTGTTAACGATCAGGAGCAGTTAGCAGCCGCCGCACATATTATCCGTGCGAGAGAAGCAATATAATCAGTAATCTACAGAATGAAAAAATGTGGGGGGTTGTAATTGCGAAACTCATAGAAAACGTAGATTGGATTGTGAAAGATAAACAAAAGCAATAAGAAGACATAGCGAGAGCGTGTCTTCGTTGATTTTGCTTATCTTTCACAATCCTTCACAGCCTAAACCAGAGTTTCGCCCCACTGCCAGAATTTTTGAAAGAGCGAGGAGAACAGGACATGTTTTTAATCGTAGGACTAGGGAATCCGACAAAACAGTACGAAAAGACGAGACACAATATCGGCTTTGATGTCATGGATGCCCTGGCAGATAAATATAACATCAGTATCAGTGAGAACAAGCACAAGGCACTGTGCGGAAAAGGCGTGATCGAAGGCATGAAAGTTGTGCTGGCGAAGCCACAGACTTATATGAACTTAAGCGGTGAGAGTGTGGCAGAGCTGGTCAATTATTATAAATTGGATCCGGAATCGGAACTGATCGTTGTTTTTGATGATATCAGTCTGGAACCGGGCAATATCCGTATCCGCAAGAAAGGAAGTGCCGGTGGACATAACGGAATCAAAAATATCATTGCCAATTTAGGAAGTAGTGTATTTCCACGGATCAAGGTAGGTGTGGGAGAAAAACCGAAAGGATATGATCTTGCTGATTATGTTCTTGGAAAATTTTCCAAAGAGGACCGTGTACTTATGGAAGAAGGATATGATCTTGCCTGTGAAGCTTCTGCTCTGATCATGCAGGGAGCAATCGATCAGGCAATGAACGAATATAACCAGAAAAAGAAAGAATAAGAGGAGGCAAAAAGCGATGCATGCACTTACGGCTCCTTTATCTGAACTGGCAGAGATTGAAGAAATCTGTGAAGAGCGTGGACGGGAACCGGGCATGCTGCTTCTTTCCGGGTGTGTGACATCACAGAAAACGCATTTGATGTATGCGCTTGGAAAAGATTATGGGCATACATTGATCGTTCTTTCCAGTGAAGATAAAGCAAAAAAATTATACGAAGAATATCGTTTTTTAAATGAAAATACCAGCTATTATCCGGCAAAGGATCTCCTTTTTTATCAGGCAGATATCCATGGAAAACAGCTGGTCAAACAGCGGATGGAAACCTTGCAGATGATGATGGAGGCAAAAAGCCAGGTTACGGTCATTACAACGATTGACGGATTCATGGATGAACTGCCATCGGAAGCAGAAATAAAAGGGGACATTCTGACCATTTCCAATGGGGAGGCGTTGGAATTTGAATCGCTGAAGGAGAAGATCATAAAACTTGGATATGACAGGGAAGCCCAGGTGGATGGTCCGGGGCAGTTTGCAGTTCGTGGTGGAATCATTGATATTTACCCACTTACCGAGGAATTGCCGATCCGTATTGAATTCTGGGGAGATGAAGTGGATTCAATACGGACTTTTGACGTGGACAGCCAGAGATCTGTAGAGAATCTGGAACAGATCGTTATTTATCCGGCAGATGACAGACTGGGAAGTGACCGGAAAGTTTCTTTTATCAACTACTTTGATCCGAAGGACACACTGGTGTTCCTGGATGAACCAGCAAGGCTTCTGGAAAAAGGGCGTCTGGCAGAAAATGAAGTGGAAAAAGCGAGAGAGAACCGTGCAGAAGAAATGGAAAGGACCGGGGAAATGGAAGAAGCTCCGGAATTTTTTACGACTGATGAAATTATAAAATTTCTGAACAAATTCTGTATGATCGGGATGTGTGCTCTGGAAATGAAATGTAAGCCATTTTTTGTGAAAAAGCGGTTTGGGATCCAGGCAAAAAGCGTTAACCCGTATAACAGCAGCTTTGAGATGCTGACACAGGATCTCAAAAGACTGAAAAGGAACGGATACCGGGCGGTTCTGATTTCTGGGTCCAGAACAAGGGCAAAACGTCTGGCAGAGGATCTACGTGATTATGATCTGAGCAGTTTTTACAGTGAGGATCAGGAACGTGAAGTGAATCCAGGGGAGATCATGGTATGCTACGGGCATATAGAAGTCGGATACGAGTACCCGATGATTAAATTTATTGTCATATCTGAGTCAGATATTTTTGGAAAGACAAAGAAGAAAAAGAAACGAAAAAGTTATGATGGACAGAAAATAAGCAGCTTTTCGGATCTGAAACCGGGAGACTATGTAGTGCATGAGAATCATGGACTTGGAATCTACCGGGGAATTGAAAAGATAGAAGTTGATAAGGTGACAAAGGATTATATGAAGATTTCGTATGCTGATGGTGGAAATCTTTATATTCTTGCCACACAGCTTGACCAGATCCAGAAGTATGCCAGTGCAGATGCTAAAAAGCCGAAACTTAACAAACTTGGAGGACAGGAATGGCATCGCACGAAGAGCAAGGTAAAGACAGCAGTCTGGCAGATTGCCAAAGATCTGGTGGAACTCTATGCAGTACGGCAGTCCAAAGAAGGATTTGTCTATGAAAAGGACACGGTCTGGCAGAAAGAATTTGAAGAAATGTTTCCGTTTGAGGAAACGGAGGATCAACAACTTGCAATCGAGGCAACAAAACGGGATATGGAAAGTCCAAAGATCATGGACCGTCTGATCTGTGGGGATGTGGGATTTGGAAAGACAGAGATTGCAATCCGGGCAGCATTCAAGGCAGTGCAGGAGAACAAGCAGGTTGTCTATCTGGTCCCTACTACGATTCTTGCACAGCAGCATTACAACACTTTTGTGCAACGGATGAAAGAATTTCCGGTAAGGGTGGATCTGTTATGCCGTTTCCGCACACCTGCACAACAGAAAAAAACGATCGAAGATTTGAAAAAGGGACAGGTTGATATCATCATCGGAACCCACCGGGTATTGAGTAAGGATGTGGCATTTAAAGATCTGGGACTTCTGATCATTGATGAGGAACAGCGTTTTGGAGTACAGCATAAAGAAAAGATCAAAAAGCTGAAGGAAAATATTGATGTTCTGACACTTACGGCAACACCGATTCCCCGAACGCTTCATATGAGTCTGATCGGAATCCGTGACATGAGTGTGCTGGAAGAAGCACCAGTTGACCGGATGCCGATCCAGACCTATGTGATGGAGGAGAATGATGAGATGGTTCGGGAGGCAATCGAAAGAGAAATTTCCCGCCAGGGACAGGTGTACTATGTCTATAACCGTGTCCAGGATATAGCTGAAATGGCAGCGAAGATCCAGAAACTTGTGCCGGATGCAAATGTGGCATATGCACACGGGCAGATGCGGGAACACAAGTTAGAAGATATTATGTACGATTTCATCAATGGAGAAATTGATGTTCTGGTATCGACGACGATCATCGAGACCGGTCTTGACATTTCCAATGCCAATACCATGATCATCCATGATGCAGATCGGATGGGGCTCTCCCAGCTTTATCA
>ENA-ORMN01003397-ORMN01003397.1-human-gut-metagenome-genome-assembly--contig:-NODE-3397-length-12570-cov-4.480543_pt1 | contig 12570 bp, 11 predicted proteins | sample MGYA00242102_ERZ508993 | MGnify/ENA primary metagenome ERZ508993 (study PRJEB26280, sample SAMEA2338770) | human gut metagenome | biome: human gut; feature: human-associated habitat; material: faeces... | reverse complement strand
AAGTCTTTTGAAAGGGGTCCGGGGAAAACTTTTCTCCAGAAAAGTTTCCCCCGCTCTCTCCCCCCAAAAACCGTTGGGGCGTTGCCTGAAATCAGGCAACGCCCCTAAGATGCTTCAATCGAAAATTATTTGTATTTTCTCTTGCGAGCGGCTTCCGACTTTTTCTTGCGTTTTACGCTGGGCTTCTCATAGTGTTCTCTTTTGCGAAGCTCGGTAAGGACGCCGGAACGAGCCATTGCACGCTTAAAGCGACGAAGTGCACTGTCCAAGGACTCGCCTTCTTTGACTTTAATCTCTGCCATTTTTCTGTTTCCCTCCCTCCGCACATTGCCAGAGGCAATGAAATCGTTATTATTATACCGCAAAAGCAGGTATTTGTCAAGTGCTTTTTTTCAAAAACGGGACCGATCTTGCAAAAACGATCAAACGCCGCTTTTTGTCCTCAGCGAACCACAAAATTGACGATCTTGTTCGGCACGGCAATTTCCTTCACCACCGTCTTGCCGTCCAGCGCCGCCGCTACCTTGCTGTCCGCACGGGCGGTGGCAATCGCCTCGTCCTTCGGGCAGTTTACAGGCAGTGCAATGGTGGCACGAAGCTTGCCGTTGATCTGCACGGCAATCTCCACCGTCTGGTCCACCGTTTTCGACTCGTCGTATTCCGGCCACGGCGCCAGCGAGCAAAGCCCGGTGTTGCCAAGCTTCTCCCAAAGCTCCTCCGCAAGGTGCGGCGCAAAGGGACAAAGCAGACGAACCAGAACCGACAGCTCATCACAGGTCATGGAGCCAAACTCATACACGCCGTTGACGTAACTCATCATTGCCGCAATGGCAGTGTTGAACTTCATATCGTCGATATCCAGCGTAACCTTTTTGATCGTCTTGTGCAGAGCACGCTCCATTTCGGGAGACGAAACGCCGCTTCCCTTTGCCAGATCGTACAGATCCGACACACGCTCCAGAAAACGCTTGCAGCCCTTGATAGACGCCTGCGACCAGGGAGCGCTCTTTTCAAAGTCGCCGATGAACATTTCATACAGTCTCAGCGAATCGGCACCGTAATCCCGCACGATATCGTCCGGATTGATCACGTTTCCACGGGACTTGGACATCTTTCCGCCGTCTTCACCGAGAATCATGCCGTGCGCCGTTCTCTTGAGGTACGGCTCCTTGCACTTGATCACGCCGATGTCGTACAGGAATTTTGCCCAGAAACGGGAATACAGCAAGTGAAGCGTAACGTGCTCCATACCGCCGTTGTACCAGTCCACCGGCATCCAGTAATCCAGCGCTTCGGGAGACGCCAGCGCATCCTTGCACTTGGGATCGCAATAGCGCAGGAAATACCACGACGAGCCAGCCCACTGGGGCATGGTGTCGGTCTCCCGCTTGGCGGGACCACCGCAGACCGGGCAGGTGGTGTTCACCCAGCTGTCGATCTTGGACAGCGGAGATTCTCCGGTATCGGTCGGCTCGTAGTGCTCCACCTCCGGCAGAGTTACCGGGAGCTGATCCTCCGGCACCGGGACCCAGCCGCCGCAGTGCTCGCAGTAAACGAGCGGCACCGGCTCGCCCCAGTAACGCTGGCGGGAGAACACCCAGTCACGGAGCTTGAAGTTGACCTTGCGGTGTCCGATTCCCTGCTCCTCCAGCCAGTCCATAATCTTTTCCTTGGCGTCCTTGACTTCCAGTCCGTCAAGGAATCCGGAATTGCACAGCACGCCGGTTGCCACGTCGGTAAAGGCGGCGTTCTGCACGTCTCCGCCTGCCACGACCTCCACGATCGGCAGATCGAATTTCTTGGCAAACTCCCAGTCACGGGTATCGTGCGCCGGAACCGCCATGATCGCACCCGTGCCGTATGTAGCCAGCACGTAGTCCGAAACGAAGATCGGAATTTCTTTGCCGTTTACCGGATTGATCGCCATTACGCCGTCCAGCCGCACACCGGTCTTGTCCTTGACAAGCTCGGTCCGCTCAAAGTCGGATTTTCTCGCCGCTTCCTCACGGTAGCCAACGATCTCGTCGTAATTTTTCAGAGCGTCCTTCCACTTTTCGATCATGGCGTGCTCGGGCGCAATGACCATGTAGGTGGCGCCGAACAGCGTGTCGGGACGGGTAGTATAAACCGTCAGCTCGTCCCCGGCAGTCGTCTTGAAATTGACCTCCGCACCGTAGGAACGTCCGATCCAGTTGATCTCCTGCGTCTTGACCCGCTCGATAAAGTCCAAGCCCTCCAGATCGTCGATCAGACGGTCAGCGTAAGCGGTGATCTTCAGCATCCACTGGCTCTTGACCTTGTGGACCACTTCGCTTCCGCAACGCTCACACACGCCGTTGACCACTTCCTCGTTTGCCAGCACGCACTTGCAGGAGGTGCAGAAGTTCACGCTCATCTCCTTTTTATATGCCAGACCGTGCTTGTAGAGCTGGAGGAAGATCCACTGCGTCCACTTCACGTAGTCGGGCGAGGTGGTGTTGATCTCTCTCGACCAGTCAAACGAAAAGCCGAGCATCTTCAGCTGTTCCTTGAAGTGCTTGATATTCCGCTCGGTCACGATAGCGGGATGAATCTTGTTCTTGATCGCATAGTTTTCGGTCGGAAGTCCGAAAGCGTCCCAACCCATGGGAAACAATACGTTATAGCCCTGCATTCTCTTTTTGCGGGCAATGATATCCATTGCGGTATAAGGGCGGGGATGTCCGATGTGAAGCCCCTGTCCCGACGGATACGGAAATTCCACAAGCGCATAATATTTCGGCTTTGTGTAATCGTTGGGAGCCTCGAATGCCTTTTTCTCCTCCCAGATCTTCTGCCATTTCGATTCAATTGACGTATAGTCGTATTTCATAACAGTTACCTTTTCCTTTGATCTTTCAATCGCTGTAAAGCTTTTCAAGCTTATAGAATTCCCGTGCCTCACGGCTGAATATATGCACGATCACATGGCTGTAATCCAGGATGATCCAGGAATTATTGTCCCTGCCCTCCACCCCGTAGGGCATCACGCCACGTTCTCCGATGAGACGCTCCAGCTCTCCCGCCAGCGCCTTGACCTGTGTGCTGGAGTTTCCCGTGCAGATCACGAAATACTCGGCAAGCACCGTTTTGTCTCCCACCGGAAGCAGCTTTACGTCGTGCGCCTTTTTGGCGTCCAGCACGTCGTAGATCGCCTGCGCCAGCTCTTCTGCCGAAGCGTCCTGCAGAGCGGGAAGTCCGCCTGCCGTCGTTTCCAAATTTTCCATCTGCTGTTCCTTTCCGAAAAATACAGGGGGACCGGTCCGGCGCCGGCTCAAGCGAAAGGCTCCGGCGATTCCCTCTGTTACACTGTAATCATAAGATATATTTTAAATCAAAAAGTAAGATTTGTCAATACAAATTCAATGAGTTGCGGAAATTTGTATGCCGTTTTCGACAATTTTTTCCGCATCGTAGACGATATACGGGACGTATCCCTCGTAGATCTTGCAAAAATCGTCGTAGGCGGGGTTGCAGAACACACGCCCGGGGTCAAACTCACCGCCGTCAAAATACTGCCGAAGCACCTCGCTCACGCTCGCCGAGGACAGCACGTAATAGCTGGCTCCGCTTGCGTGCGCCACGGCGTCACTGCCGGGGAGAGTCAGCATCCGGATGTCCTTTGCCTGTACCCGGCGCCCCGCATTTGCCAAGGTCATTGCCTCGGTCAGGGTCAGGTCGGTCTCCAGATTCTCCAAAGTAACGCTGACCAGAGAGGTCACCTCTCCCAGGCTCAGCTCCCCACGAAAGCGCCGGAACACCGCCGCCAGAAACAGCTTCTGCGCATCCATCCGCCCGATGTCGCCCCGCACGTAGCCGGAGCGGAAACGGACAAACTGCTCCGCCGCCTCGCCGTTCAGTCTCTGCCATCCCGCCGGCAAATGAATGGTCAGCCCCTGCTCCGGGTCCTCATAATCCAGTGCCATGGGAAGCTCCAGCTCCACGCCGCCCATCGCATCCACAATGTGGCGCAGGGAGTCCAGATTCAGTCTGGCATAGCGGTCGATCTTCACGCCGAACGCTCCCGCCAGAAAATCCCGGAGCTGTGCCATGCCGCCGAGAGAGCAGGCGGCGCCGTTGAGTTTCCGATATGCCGCATCGGTATACGCCGCATAGGTATCCCGGGGGATCTGCAACACCGTACAGCCGCCGGCACCGTCAAGGCGCACCAGCATCAGCACGTCGGTCAGCCCCGACGCCCGGTCGCACCCCGCCAGAAGCACCGTAAAGGGTTTTGTCCCGTTGTCGGCGTTCACCGCCGCTATTTTTTCCTCGTGCGTCGGCTCAACCGCCGTACTTTTCCGGTTTTTCGCCCCGCCTGCCAGCAAGGCGCCTGCCGCCGTCAGAAGCAACAGAATGCCCGCAAGCATCCCGGCAATCTTCCGGTATTCTTTTTTCTTTTCCTTTTCCATAGAACACTCCGCAAACAGATTCATACCGGGTTTCCCGGGTATGTAAAGAACAAAGTGTTCTTTCCGTATGTAGGTTTACTGCTTCTGCGCCAGACGGCGGCAGACCAGTTGATTTCTTGCTTCCATGCTGTCGGTACTTACCGGAAGTCCCTCCTCCAGCAGTCCCCGCACCGTCATGTCAAAGGACAGGATCAGCGTGTCCCGCAGGTGGTCAAGCCGTTCCTCACGGCTCATCTTCTCCGGGTTTGCCTCCATGAAAAACTGCCGGAGCTTCACACAGTCGTCAAAGGTACGGGACATATCAATATAGTCCGCAAGGTATACCAGTTGTTCGCACAGGGTCATATCCCGTCTGCCGGTGGTGTGCCAGCGCACACAGCCGATGATCTCCGGATCGTTGAAATCGGGATACAGCTCGGGAATCAGAGCCGCCGCCGTGCGGGCGTGAAAGGTCTTGGGCGCATAGCCCTCCTCGGCGCTGATCTCCACGCCTTTTTGGGCGCAGATCCAAAGCTGGCGGTCGGTCGTATATTCCTTGGTGATATCGTGGAGCAACGCCGCCGCCCGGAGCATCGGGACCTTCTCGGGCGCATACAGCCCGCCCAGGTACGCCGCCATCTTTTCCACCTCCTCGGTGTGATGAAAGCGTTTCGGCGACATGGTTCCCCGGATCTGCTCCCGCAGTCCGGTCAGCTTTTCTTCGGTAATCGTAATCATGATCTCTCCTTCGGCAATTCAGCGGTACAAGCCGTTTTCCCGGATAAACCGTTCCACCCCGGCAGGCACCATCTGCGAAATGTCCCTGCCCTCCTTTACCGCTCTCCGGATCTCGGTGGAAGATACCGGTATCGGGTCGGTAAGGATCTTGCGGAACATCACGCCGTACTTACGGTAGTATTCCCCGATCTTGTCCACGATGCGGGTATCCATCAGCGGGTCGCTCTCCCGGCGCACATATACCGGATAGCACATCCGCAGAATGTCCTCAAAGCGATACCAGGTGTCAAAGCTGAGCACCATATCGGTGCCGCAAAGCAAAAACAGACGGGTGTCCGGTCGGCTCAGCTCCCGCAGGGTATCGTAGGTGTAGCTTTTCCCGCCCCGGCGGATCTCGGCGTCCGAAATCACAACGCCGTCGATGCCCGCAAAGGCAAGCTCGCACATCTTCAGGCGGAAAATGGGATCGTCTCCCGCATCAATCTGCTTATGCGGCGGCAGGCAGGCGGGAATGATCATCAGGTAATCCAGCTTCATCTGCGTCATAAACGCTTTTGCCGCCGCTATATGACCGTTATGCGGAGGGGAAAAGGTTCCGCCGTAAATCCCCACACGCAACATTTCGTTCGGATTCATAGCTCGATTTTTTTGTGCTCGACCGATTCCCGGTACAGAATGACCTTTCTTCCGATCACGCCCACCACTTCGGCGCCGGTTGCATCGGCAAGCGCCTCCGCCGCTTCTCTCGGCGTTTCGGAACAGGTCTCCAGCACCGAAAGCTTGATCAGCTCTCTTGCCTCCAGAGCGTCGGAAACGGTTTTGGTCAGGTTGTCAAAAAGACCTCCCTTACCGATCTGTAAAATTGCCGGTTCCCGGCTTGCCAGCCCTCTCAGGTAGGCTCTTTGTTTGGATGTCAGCATGGTTGTTCCTTTCAGAGCTTTTCGCCGCATTTGCGGCACAAAGTATGTTATAAATTTCTTTTGCGCAACTCCTGCGCAAGCAGAGCGATCGCCCGCCCCCGGTGCGAAACGGCATTCTTTTCCTCACCTGCCATTTCGGCAAAGGTCTTGCCCGCCGGCGGATAGTAGAACAGCGGATCGTAGCCGAAACCGCCTGCCCCGCCGGGTGCCGTCAGAATCTCGCCCGGCGCAATTCCCTCCACGCAGAATTCCTCCCCGTCGGGAAGCACGCAGGCAAGCGCACAGACGAATTCCGCATAGCGGTCGGTCTTTCCCTCCATATTTTTCAGGAGAAGTGCATTGTTTGCCGCATCGTTTCCGTGCTCTCCGGAATAGCGTGCGGAGTAAATGCCCGGCGCACCGCCGAGCGCCCGGACGGTCAGCCCGGAATCGTCGCCAAGTCCGATCTTTCCGGACTTCGCCGCCGCACGGGCTTTGATCAGAGCGTTTTCCCGGAAGGTGTTGCCGTTCTCCTCGATCTCCCCGTAAATGCCGACGTCGTCCAGAGAACAGAGCGAAAGCTCGCCCAGATACTGGGCAAGCAGGGTCTGAAGCTCGCCGATCTTATGTCGGTTGCGGGATGCCAGAACCAGTTCCATATTCACCTCGCCCGCTCAGGAAAAGAGCGCTTCGACAAATTCCGAGGCGACGAATTCCTGCATATCGTCGATCTTCTCGCCCACCCCGATAAACTTCACCGGAATGTTCAGCTCTTTCTTGATAGAGATCACGATACCGCCCTTCGCCGTTCCGTCCAGCTTGTTGAGCACAAGACCGGTGATATCGGCGGCGTGGCTGAATTCCTTTGCCTGAAGAATGGCGTTCTGCCCGGTCGTGGCGTCCAGCACCAGAAGATTTTCCCGTGCCGAATCGGGCAGTTCCCGGTCGATGACACGGTTGATCTTGGCAAGCTCGTTCATCAGATTCTTCTTGTTGTGCAGTCTGCCCGCCGTGTCGATAATCAGCACGTCCGCACCCTTGCGCTTGGCGTAGGCAATGGCGTCAAACACCACCGCCGCCGGGTCACTGCCCTCGTTCTGGCGGACAAGCTCCGCCCCGGAGCGCTCACACCAGACTGCAAGCTGGTCGATTGCCGCCGCACGGAAGGTATCCGCCGCCGCAACCACCACCTTTTTGCCCTGGGCGATCAGGCGGTTGGAAATCTTTCCGATCGAGGTGGTCTTGCCCGCTCCGTTCACGCCGATGACCAGAATCACCGAAAGAGGGGTGCTCAGATCCAGCGTTCCGCCCTCTCCGATCATATCGGTCAGGATCTCCTTGAGGGCGTCGATCACCTGATCTTTTTCCTTGAGCCTGCCCGCTTTCACCTCGTCCCGCAGGCGCTCCATGATCTCCTCCGTGGCGGCTACGCCGACGTCCGAGGTAATCAGAAGCTCCTCCAGCTCGTCCAGAAGCTCCTCGTCTACCTTGACAAACGCTTTCATCACTTCGTTTATCTGCCCGAAGATTGCGTTTTTCGTCTTGGAAAGACCCGCTTTCAGTTTATCCAAAAATGCCATCCCAGTCTTCTCCTTTTTTCTTGGAAATATCGTTGATATCCAGTTCCATAACCTTGGAAATTCCCCGCTCCGGCATGGTAACGCCGTAAAGCCGGTTTGCCGCCTCCATCGTACCACGGCGGTGCGTAATCAGAATAAACTGCGTTCCGTTTGCGTACCGTTTTATGTACTCGGAAAATCTTGCCACGTTGACCTCATCCAGCGCCGCCTCGATCTCGTCCAGAATACAGAACGGGGTGGGGTTAACCTGAAGAATGGCAAAGAACAGCGCAATTGCGATAAAGGACTGCTCGCCGCCCGAAAGCTGTACCAGGTTCTTGATGATTTTTCCGGGAGGCGCCGCCTTGATTTCGATTCCGCTTTCCAGGACGTTATCCGGCTCGGTAAGCGAAAGTTCTGCCGAACCGCCGCCGAACAGCTCCCCGAAGGTGCGGTTGAAGTTTTCATTGATTTTCTGGAAAGACTCCAGGAATGCGCTTTCCATTTCGCCCTCCAGCTGGCTGATGACGTCGGTAAGATCGTCCTTCGCCGCCTCCAGGTCCCGGATCTGCCCCTCCATATAATCGTAACGGGCTTTGACTTCCTTGTATTTGTTGACCGCATCCAGGTCCACGTTGCCAAGCACCCGCAGTTTGTTGCGGCACTCGGTCTGCTTTGCCGCCGCCTCCGCACGGGTGGACGGCTCCAGCGCCGGATACCCCATGGCAAGGGCATCGCTCCGTGTCATTTCATGCTCGTCCCACAGCCTTGTGGCAAGCTTGTCCTGCTCTTCCCGCAGGTTGGACAACCGGTTTTCCAGACGGGTGTGTTCCGTGATGATAAGCTCCTTGCTTTGCAGTCTTTCCCGCATCCGGAGGTTGACTTCGTTGAGCTTGCGCTCAAACTCGGTACTGCCCTCCTCCACCTTGGAGCGCTTCCGGTTCAGCTCTGCCAAGGCGGCTTCGCCCGCCTCAAAGCGTGTCCGGTTGTCCCGGCGGTTTGCTTCCAGCTCGGCAATGCGCTCCCGCAGGGTCCGGATCCTGTCGTTCTGCTCTCCGGTAGACGCCAGATATTCCTGCATCCGGCGCTCGGATTCCTGCATCAGGCGTTCCTCGGTCTCCATATCCTTGCGGATCTCGTTGAGTGCGATCAGGGCGTCGGTCTTTCTCTGTCCCGCTTCTGCCGCCTTGTCGCCTGCCTCGTTCCGGCGGATATCCATTGTCGCACGGGCGGCGCCGATCTCTTCGATCTGCTTTGCCACCTCTGCCTGCCGTACCGACAGCTGTCTGTGGTCCTCCTCATAGCGTTCCCGGGTGCGCAAAAGCTCCTCGCAGTCGGCTTTCAGCTTTTCGGTCAGCGTTTCGTTCGCCGAAAGCTTTGCCATCGTCTGCTCCAGCCGGGTATTTTCGGATTCCCGCATGACCTTGATCAGGTCGATCTTCTGTCCGGCGGAATCCCGCTCCGCTTCGAGAGCGGAGATCTCGTCGGCAAGTTTATCTCTCTTTTCGCCAATCTTCTCGGTCTGAGCGGCAAGGGTAGCTTCTTCACCCTCCAGGCGCTTGATCTCTCCGCTCCGCCCCAGAATGTTTCCATTGCGGTGCACCGAACCGCCGGTAAAGGAACCGCCCACGTTGATCTGCTGTCCGTCAAGCGTGACCGCACGGACCCGGAAACGGGTCCCCTTTGCCATTTCGGTGGCATGGTCGATAGTATCGAAGATCAGCGTTCTGCCAAGTAGCGCCGAGGTCACCTGTGAAAAGCGGCTGTCGCACATCACAAGCTCGTCTGCCACCGCAATATAACCGGGATAGCCGGAGGCATCCCGCATTTCGGGCGTCTGGCTCTGTCCCCGCATGGAGGTCAGCGGGAAGAAAGTGGCTCTGCCCGCTTCCGCCCGCTTCAGGGCAAACATCGCCGCCTTTGCCGTGCTTTCATCCTCCACCACGATGTTCTGGAGGTTGGCGCCGAGGGCGGTCTCCACGGCGGTAATATAGCGCTCCTCTACGTTGATCAGCTTGGAAAGCGGTCCGTAGATCTTGCCGCAGGGGGCGCCGAACCGGTCGGTGATCGCTCCCTCGCCGTATTTTTTCATGACAAACCGCACACTGCCGGAATAGCCCTCAAGCTGGGCTTCCATTGCCCGGAAGGTCTCGATGCGCTGATGAACCGACTCCTGCTTCAGGCGCAGGGTGTTCAGCTCGCCCTCGATCTCCCGGCGTGCGTCGTAAAGCCCCGAAAGCTTCCGGTTAGCGGCACTTACCGTCTCGCCCGCCTCCGCCGTGGCACGGTCGTAGTCCTCCACGGTGGCACGCAAGGAATCGCACAGCCCCCGGTATTCCGTCGAGCGTGCCTCGTATTCCTCGATTTCTTTCAGCGCATTGGAATTTTTATCGGTATCGCTTGTCCGGGAGGACTCGATCAGCTCCAGGCGTGCATGAATATCCGCCGCCTCGCTCTCCAGCGCCCGGATGTCCTCCAGCGCCGAAGCAATATCAAATCCGAGCTTTTCCGCATTGGCGCTCTCCTGCCGTTGCTCCTGCTCCGCCGCCGCTTCTTCTTCCTCTTTCTGCGCCAGCTCTCCCCGGAGCGCCTCCAGCTTCTGCGTGTGCCCGAGCTGTGCTTCCTGCTCCGACGAAACCGATTTTGCCACCGAGCTGAGAACGCCCTCCGCACCGGCGATCAGCTCCTCCGCATGGCGGATGTCCGATTCTCCTATCCGGTATTCGCTGTCCAGCGCATGGTTAATCTCGGTCTGCTCCCGGATCTGGCGGAGAAGATTTTCGGATTCGCTTTTGTTCGACTGGGAGATCTCAAACAGCTTGTCGTTCTGCACTTCCAGCGCCTTGATAGCGTCCTCGGCGGTCTGCAACTCAAACTCGCTTGCACGGAAATTTTCCTCTAACTTTGCAAGGTCTCCCCGTATCTTTTCGGTGTCATACAGCCACAGCTGAATGTCCACCTGCTTTTTGGTCTCCAGAAGGTCCATTGCCTTCTTTGCCTTTGCCGCCTCCTTTTCCAGCGGCTCCACCTGCGCCTGTACCTCGGAAAACACGTCCCGGATACGGGTCATATTGTCCTCGGTGGCGGCAAGCTTGCGCTCGGTCTCGCTCTTTTTGTGGCGGTACTTCGCAATGCCGGAGGCGTCCTCGAAAATACTGCGGCGCTCGTCGCTTTTCCGGGAAATGATCTCTGCAATCTTTCCCTGGCTGATGATGGAATAGCCGTCCCGTCCCACGCCGGTATTCATGAACAGCTCATAAATATCCCGCAGGCGTACCGCACGGCGGTTGATGTAATATTCGCTTTCGCCCGAACGGTAATACCGTCTGGTCACCGTGACCTCGTCATACGGACAGTCCAGCCGTCCCAGCATCCCGGTGTTGTCAAAGGTCACCGAGACCTCGGCAAAGCCCATCGGACGTCGGCTGTCGGCGCCGCCGAAAATGATATCCTCCATTTTGGTACCCCGGATGCTCTTGGAGGACACCTCGCCCAGCACCCAGCGCATAGCGTCCGAGATATTGGATTTTCCGCTTCCGTTGGGTCCCACAATGACGGTTGCGCCGCCCTCAAAGGTCAGCTTGGTCTTATCCGGAAAGGACTTGAAGCCCTGAAGCTCAAGAGATTTCAGATACACAGCAGCCTATCTCCTTTCGGAATTTTTTCTTCCCTCCGGCGCCCTGCCGGCAGGGGTATGCTCTAATATTATATTATACCCTATAATTTCATTTTTTTCAAGAACTTTTATCTTCTCAAAGCCATATTTTTCGCAAATTCTTACTTTATTCCGCCGATTTTGCCCGGAAGCCCTTGAAACTGCCCCCACAGCGACGTAAACGGTAAGCGTTCCGCCCGAATATCCTGCCTTATCCAGCGCCCGGCACAGGCGCTCGTAGTACACCTCGCCCATTGCCAGCTCGCCGATAGCGCTGTGATTGGCGCCGCCCAGCACCTGCTCCGGATCGCTGAGCGACTCCCCGGCGCAAAGTCCCACCCGGATACAGGGAATCCCCGCCCCGTCAAAAATCATCAGCACGTCCTTCGTGCGCCTCACCGCCTCCTCGCAGGTCAGCGGCACGTATTCCCCGCTTCCGGTCATCCCGGCAAGTTCGGTATCACGAAACACCACCGTCGGGTAGACCCGCACGGCGTCGGCGCCCAGCCCGCAGATCTTCCGTGCCGTCTGCCGCTCGCTTTCGCCGTCAGATGCCGGCAGACCGATCATCATCTGCCCTACCAGAGAAAATCCCGCCTGCACCACCTCCCGGCAGGCACGCTCGGCGCACGCCGCCGTATGTCCCCGACGGGTAGCGGCAAGCACCCGGTCATCAAGGCTCTGCAAGCCAAGCTCCACCGTGCGCACCGGGTAGCGCTTCAGAATGGCAAGAATCTCCCCGTCGATATAGTCCGGACGGGTGGAAAGCCGGATGCCCGACGCTTCGCCCCGCTCCACGAATCCCGCAGCGCACGCAAGCAAAGAGGTCATCAGTTCCCGGTCGATGCCGGTAAAGGAACCGCCGAAAAAAGCGATCTCCCGCTCGCACCCTGCAGGCACGGTGGAAAGTGCCTGACGGATCTTCCCCTCCACCGCTTCCGCACAAAAGTCCGACTGCCCGGAGATCGCCCGCTGATTGCAGAACACGCATTGATTCGGGCACCCGAGGTGCGGTATGAAGATCGGAATATTGACATGATTTTTCATCGCTTTCCTCCGGAAAACAGCAGAATACAAAAAAAGGAAGCTCCCGGATGCTGACGCAAACGGGAGCTTTGGGGTGAGATATGGGATTCGAACCCACGACCTTCAGGGCCACAACCTGACGCGCTAACCAACTGTGCTAATCCCACCATATGGCGTGCCTTAAGGGATTCGAACCCCCGACCTACTGCTTAGAAGGCAGTTGCTCTATCCAACTGAGCTAAAGGCACCTACTGCATAAATGGCGCACCTTCATGCGCCATTTA
>ENA-ORMN01003396-ORMN01003396.1-human-gut-metagenome-genome-assembly--contig:-NODE-3396-length-12585-cov-26.683639_pt1 | contig 12585 bp, 4 predicted proteins | sample MGYA00242102_ERZ508993 | MGnify/ENA primary metagenome ERZ508993 (study PRJEB26280, sample SAMEA2338770) | human gut metagenome | biome: human gut; feature: human-associated habitat; material: faeces... | reverse complement strand
TTTCTTTCTATTTTATCACATTCTTTTTTGTCTATCAAATCGGGTATGGGGGCAAACGATATCATTGATGGCGGTTTAGGAAATGATTTCATTCAGGACGACCACGGAGATGACACGATCATTTTCAAAGCCGGTTATGGTGTGGATACGATTTCCGATGCTGCCGGATATAACACCATTCAGTTATCCGGATTGGACGTTTCTTCTGCAACGTTTTCTCGCAGCGGTAACGATTTAACCATTTCTTTTGGCTCAGATGCACTGGTTTTGATGCAGTATTATGATTTTTACAATTTCAATATCAATGGCACTGATGTTTCTGCATTGATTCAGTCTTTGCATGGTTCTGATAGTGCTGACTGGCTGAGCATATCCAACACAAACGGAGATTCTCTGTACGGAGAAGGCGGCAATGATAATTTAACCGGTAACAGCGGCAATGATAATTTGTATGGCGGTTCCGGAAATGACTACCTGTATGGAAATGACGGAGACGATACGTTGGATGGCGGAGAAGGCGATGACTGGCTCTATGGCGGCAATGGCAATGATACATATATCTTTGGAAAGGGTTACGGAAACGATACCATTGAAGATTTGGGCGGAAGCAGTAAAGTTATGTTCAAAGATGTCAGCTCCGATGATGTGACAGTTTCAAATTTGTGGGATTCCACACTGGAAATGACTGTGAATAGTACCGGTGATAAACTGACCATCAATGGCTATAAGTGGAATCAGGATGGATACACCTTTGAATTTGCAGACGGAGCAACCGGAACAGTCAATAAAGATACATGGGAACTGGAATTGGATCAGCCTGCAGCAAATGCAGTTGAATCTTCGATTGCAGATGCAGTTTCCCTAACAACAGAAGAATCAACCGTAGCTACTGCAGAAAGCAGCGATGAGATGCAGATACAGTCTGCCGCAGACCAATTGAGCAGCCTATATGAAGAAGACAGTTTGTCAGATCCGGAAGTTGTGCAGGAAGAAGTACAGCTTTATGGAGATGCAGTTGAAAGTGTGTCTGATTATGATGATGATTCAATTGCCGATCAAACAGACTTGCAGGTAATGATTCTGGCAGAAAATATGTCTGCATTTGCAACAGAAGATACCATTTCCGACAGCATGGATATTGTAGATCCTACAACGGATGTTTCTGTAATGAATCAACTGCTGGTTGGGGCTTCTCAGGTGCAGTAATTTTGATATTTATAAAAAGTGAGAAATATGCAGTGGCATTTAGCTGCTGCATATTTTTTTTGAAAGGAAGTCGAAATATGGAGAAAAAACAAGACAGCGGTCTCACTTGCTTTTTGATTGTGATGAAATTTCTTGGGGTTCCCATCACCAAGGAACAAGCAAAGAATCTGTCTGTTTTAGAGGAAGAAAAGCAAACCGGTGAATTGGAACTGATACAATCCGCAAAAGCACTGAAGATGCGGGCAAAGCTGTGCAAGTTGAATTTAAAGAAATTGAAAGATGTAAAATCTCCGATTATTGCAAAGGATAAAAAGGAAGATTTCTTTATTATCGCAAAATCCAAGGAAGATAAATTCATGGTATTGTTTGCTGATAAAACACAGCCGGAAATAAAATCAAAAGAGGAATTAGCGGAAATTTGGGACGGTACGGCAATTTTGATTACCAAAAAAGGTATTCTGGACAGAGAAGCTGCTTTCAGCTTCAAATGGTTTATTCCTACGATTTTGAAGTTCAAGAAAGAATTTATTCAAGTATTGATTGCTGTTTTCACGATTCAGATTCTGGGAATCCTGACTCCGGTTATGACGCAGGTTGTTGTGGATAAAGTCCTAGTGCATCATAGTATTTCAACATTAAACGTTCTGACAATCGGCATTGGCATTGTGTATCTATACGAATTAATCCTAGGGATTGCTAAGAATTATGTATTTACGCATACAACAAATCGCATTGATGTAATGCTTAACTATAAACTATTCAAGCATCTGTTTGCACTGCCATTAAAATATTTTGAATCCAGACGAGTCGGAGAAACGGTGGCAAGAGTACGGGAATTGGATAGTATTCGTAACTTTCTAACCGGTACACCCTTATCCTCTATGATAGATTTGATTTTTATCATTGTATACATCGTAGTTTTGTTTTGCTACAGTAAAATGCTGACCGTCATTGTGCTATGCTCCATTCCGGTTTATGCAGTGTTGTCCGCTGTTGTAACTCCGCTATTTAAAAAGCGATTGGATGAAAAATTTGAAACCGGTGCAAACACACAATCCTTTCTGGTAGAATCAATTACCGGTGTGCAAACGGTAAAATCATACGCATTGGAGCCGAAATTCGAGAAAAAATGGAGCGATTTGCAATCGGATTATGTAAAAGCAAGTTATAAAACTTCTATGGTGTCTGCAACTGCCGGAACAACCGGACAATTCATTCAAAAAGTATTTGATCTTCTAATCTTGTTCTTTGGTGCAAAGGCAGTGATGGACGGTAACTTTACAGTAGGTCAGCTTGTAGCGTTTCGAATGCTTTCCGGCAGGGTTAGCGGTCCGGTTTTGCGATTGGTTCAATTATGGCAGGAATATCAGCAAGCCTCCCTTTCCGTAAAGCGGATTGGTGATATTTTTAATACAACTCCGGAACCGATTTTGAATGCCAATCAAACGTCTATGCCACGTATTCAAGGAAAAATTGTATTTGATCAAGTGCATTTTCGGTATAATCCGAAAGGCGGAGAAGTAATTAAAGGTATGAGCTTTACCGTTGAACCGGGAACGATTGTAGGCGTTGTTGGACGAAGCGGTTCCGGAAAAAGCACGATTTCTAAGTTGATACAACGGTTGTATCTTCCGGAAGGCGGAAAAATCTCTGTTGACGGCATGGATCTTTCTCTTGTCAATCCTGCAATGCTTCGCCGACAAATCGGTGTCGTTCTGCAGGAGAATTTTATGTTTAATGGAACAGTGGCAGAAAATATTTCCATTCATATGCCGACAGCATCCATGGAGCAAATCATCCATTGTGCAAAAATTGCAGGTGCACACAATTTTATTTTAGAGCTGCCGAATGGATATGACACGATTATCGGAGAAAAGGGAATGGGACTTTCCGGAGGACAAAAACAACGTGTGGCGATTGCACGAGCAATATTAGCAAATCCAAGAATTTTGATTTTTGACGAAGCTACTTCTGCTTTGGATTATGAATCAGAAAGCATAATTCAGAACAATCTGAAAGAAATTTGCAAAGGAAGAACGGTTTTGATCATTGCACATCGGCTGTCTACGCTAAAAGATGCACAGAAAATCATGGTGATTGAGAAAGGCACACTTGCGGAATACGATACCCATGAAAATTTGATGCAGCAAAAAGGTTTGTATTACTATCTGTACAATCAGCAGCAGAAAGGAGATATTGATGAATAATCCGATTACCGAATATATTCTAAAACATAGCCGAAAAAAAGATAAAGAATTAAAATATGATTTTATGCCGTCTCTGCTGGAAATTATCGAGCGACCTGCTCACAAAGCCGGAACCGTTATTATTCTTGGTGTCTTTACACTTCTCATTGCCGCTGTAATTTGGGCTTGTTTATCAAAAATTGATGTTGTGGTAACTTCCAGCGGAAGTGTACAGCCGATTGGAAATCTGAATGTAGTGCAATCTTATGCCGGAGGCGTTGTAGAGGCAATTAATATAGAAGAAGGCGAATATGTACAAGCCGGCGATGTCTTGATTCATCTGAATACGGAAACGCTGGATGTTGATGAAAAGCAGCTGCAATCACAAAAGAAAATTTTAGAGGAGCAGCAAAAAATCTATCAAAAAATCAAAGCCGGAGAAGATGTTTCTGCAATCAAAGTCTCTGATTATGATGCGGAATTGCAGCCATACATACAAGCAATTTTAGATGCAGATACCAGTTATAAAAACACACTTGCTAATTTAGAAAAAGAAAAAAGCAATGCGGATTTGAATCAGCAAATCGGACAATTACAACTGGAAGAATATCAGGCAAACGGAACGGAACGAGAAGCAGAATCACAGAAGCTAATCAATCAGCAGTATGCATTGGCAGTGGAACAAGCTGATTTACAAATCAATGATACGAAGACACAGTATAGTGCCCAGATTAATTCCAAGATTTCAGAAAACGATACGCAGCTGATTGAGATTGAATCGAATTTGGAAAAATATCAATTATCGATCGCATATCAGGATATTACAGCACCGGTGAGCGGTTATGTGAACAGCATTTCTGTTAATACAATCGGAGAAACGGTAACTTCCGCACAGGAATTGGTGACAATTGTTCCGGACGATACGTCGGTCGAAATGGTATGCTATGTACAAAATATGGATATCGCAGATGTAGAGGAAGGAATGACAGCGGAAATCAAATTGGAAGCCTATCCCTACAACAAGTTCGGTACTGTATCCGGAACGGTGAAATATATCAGTCCAAGTTCTTTTGTGAGCGAACAGCTGGGCAGCGTTTATCTTGTGAAACTCGAAATTGAAAACAGCAATGAAGAAATTCATGTTATTTCCGGTTTATCCGGAACCGTAGAGATCAAGACCGATAAACGTACCGTAATGGAATATTTCCTCGATCCGATTATCAAAGGATTTGGGGAAAGTTTGAAAGAAAAGTAGATTGCATTTATGGAGGAATAAAAATGTCTGTAAAAGAAAAAAGTTCGCAGCAGATCAGTGGACGCTTACAAGAAGGTCAGCAAGAGAATACAAAAACGATTCTTATTCCATATGAGCAAATCAATAGCTTTTACTGTAAAAACTCTGTAAAAATGGACTATATCGGAGATCAAACGGTACGGCAACCCGTTTTAGAATACAAATGCAGTTTGGTGGATTCTGATTTTTCCAAAGAGGAAATCATTCAGCTATTTGAATTCTATTTGCAGCATCCGCTTTCTGATGAAGAGATACAGAAGGAAAAGTTAACCAAACACAAGTGGCTGCAAAAGGATAAAAAGATTGCAACAAGAAGTTTGTTTTCTGAGATTCAAAAAACTCTTGACTGTGAGATGGTTTTTGCATCGTATCTCTCGGATGAGATTATTCATGAAATAGGATTACAAAAAGATGAGATCCTTTCTATTTATAAACCTGATGTTCCTAGGATTGCATTAGCATTGAATTTTAATAATCCAAGCACCAGAGTTAATGGTAAGATGGAACTCGAAATAACGGTAAAAAAATGTGAAACCATGTTGCAATGCTTTTTTCGGCACATTCGAAATGCAATTGCTCACGACAATACTTATTTTCTTCAAAATGGAATGCTTTTGCTTCTTGACTATGATAAACAATCTAAAATTACTGCTTTCATGCTGATAAGAAAAATGGACTTATTCAAGATTATTCACCTTGTGGAACGCAAGGAAAAATAAGTGCAAAAAAGTGTTTCTAAAAGAATATAAATGCACTTTAGAGTGGAAACGCCTTAAAACTCATACAGATTTATACAACAATAACCGTCGATAGCTTTCTGATATCGGCGGCTGTTTTTTTGTTGCTATAACAGTTTGATAGGGACGATTTTTTTGAAATAGACACTGCATTTTCTCCGATTTTTGCATTTTATACCCAAAAGTCATACAGTTCGTGCCGTAATCCGATTTTTTATCGAATATTATGCTATAATTTTTAGAGATGAAAAGCTCATCAAAATAAATTTGCACAGTAACGTTTTTGGGCTGCAGCTGCAAATCACAAAGGGGGGAAATTATCATGAAGTCATCATTTGCAATGATTGTTTCTATGGGTATCGCTCACACATTGGTTACTTGATAATTTTACACGTTAAGCATCACTTATGATTAACTGTAATCATGAGTACCCATTATTCGAAAACAAAAATCAACTATTCTAAGGAGGAGTCAAGTGAACAAGAAATTAACGAGAATACTGTCCGGAGCCCTGTCTCTCGTATTTGTCGGACAGGTCATGATCTACGGCGATGGTGCGGCACAAGGCGTCTTGCACGCTTCTTCAATTGCTTCAGCTGCTGAAGCAATTGAAGAAGCGAAAAATGCAGACCAGCTTGCGGCAGAGTTCGATGAGGCAACTGCCGGTCTTGGCGATGTGGAATATTTCGCATCACCGGAATCAGATGAAGCCGGGATTTCTGCATTGAGTGAAGAGGATGAGGAAGCTACTGCGTTTGCGGAAACGCAGGATTATACAGCGAAAAATTTCATCCATCAGCTTGATGTGCAAACAGAAGGTTCTCTGACCATTACCGGTAAGGTATGCAAAGGCGTTGTTTCCGGACACGCTGCATCGGATGACACGCCGATTTATGTCAAAATTTTTGACGGTGACTGGAATGAAGTTGCCAGTGTTGAAGTAGAAGACGGCGGCTCATACACAGTTACGGCGGACAACAGCGGAGATGTTCGTCATGTAAAGTTCGAGTGCGATGGCTATCTGCCGTTCTATCTGAAGGATTTTGGCTCCGGTGCGTTTCAGGTTGGAACAGGCGGTTCAACGGATACTGTTACGCTCACGCCCGGCGATACCACTTGGAATGAAGAGCATGAAAATCAGTGGAGCGATGATGTAATCAACGCTAGTGACTCGGCGTATGTAGAGAGCTGTTTGGGTGCATACAGAGGCGATAGCAACTTCAATCCGAGCATGGATGCCGATGGAGACGGTTCTATCAGTCAAGCTGATTTGGATGCTTTTTGTGCATTTTATGAAGACCTTGATGATGGTGAACAATATATACTACCACAGAGTATTTTGGATCTTGATATCAACCATGACGGCGTCATCAATGATACGGATTACGAGCTTTTAGAAGAATCCGGTGCGTCTGAGTCGGAGCTTGCAAATTTCAAAAGTGAGCTAAGCGGAGTAAGAGATTCAGAATCTTGGGTTTATGCATATAACCATGAAATGACCGGTGACATCTATGTTAACGCCGATGATTACAATGCAGATAGCATAAAACAGATTAATGAGGCAGCAAAGCTGAGGGCTCGTTCCGATAATTATTACGAGTACATGGACAAGGACAACAACGGAACCATTGAGAATTCCGATGTTGCTTGGTTCACAGCAGCTTACGCTGCTTCCGGCGATTTGGACTGGGATCATGCGTTCAAAAAGAGCATTACGGTTTTAGCGGATGGAGCTTTTCCGTACAGCTTCAATCTGCATGATACCGATTTGGATTTGAACGGCTGTGCCTTGTATGTTTCGGATTGTATGTCTTTCACCACGGACATTCCGAAATTTTGGAATGGAAACGGTGCGACACTGGATGTTAACGGCGGTGCTTTATTGATTGAAAACAATCTGGTATTCCGCACGGCTTCTCCGGACGGTTGGGGCGGCAATACCGGACAATTGATGAATATCAATGGCGGTATGGTTGTAATCGGAAATTGCTTCGATTTTGGACAAGCGAACTGCTACGATACCATTCAAATGACCAATGATGCAGATATTCTGATGGTTGGCGGAAACTGGACATATGTTACGCTTCAAGATATGGAAGGCAAATGGACTGCCGGACAAATTTGGGTTCTAGGCTCTACTTGGATTGTCAACGAAGAATCCGGTGCAAAATCGATTTATTCTTCCGGCACACAATCCATCATTTTCGGATATGCCGGCGGAAAGCAAACCATTCTTTGGGATAATCCGGAAACCTATATCGATAATGAAGACGGCAGTTACAATACAGAACGCCGTTTTAATTTTGATTATGAATACGGAATCATTCCGATTTATGAATTTACAGCAGAAAACTACTGGTTCAGACCATGGTGGAGACCTTATGACGAACCGGATTACACGCTTTATCGCAAAGGCTGGGAAATCGGTGACGGCGTACATATCGCTACCGGTAACTATACAAAATCCTTTACGGATTTGAGTATCACATCTCCGGGCGTGAAATCTGATTTTGTCAGAACCTATAACTCCATGAACGATGAGGAAGGCAGCTTCGGTATTGGCTGGGATTTTAATATTGATGTTTCCAAAATCGTAAAACCGGCGACCGGTTACTATCAAGTAGTTCTTCCGGATGGTTCCAATACCACATTCAAGGATGATGGCAACGGCGGATTTGAGTGCCTGAATGCTCACAGCACCATGACAAAATCCGGTGATGAATACACGATTACGAATGCGGCTCAGTCGCAATATCATTTCAATTCTAACGGTGAGCTGGATTGGGTAAAAGATGCCGAAGGGAATCAGTTGACCATTTCTGCAATGTCCAACAATCAGAGAATTGTAACCGATTCTACCGGCAGAACCTACAAAATCACCTACAACGGAAACAGTGAGCATTCTCGTGTTACCAGCATTGAGGATACCACGGCAAACAGAACTGTGACCTATGCGTACAACAGCGATTTTCAGTTGATTTCCGCTACCAGCGTTTCCGGCGGCACAGAGACGTATGAGTATGACAGTAACGGCAGACTCTGCAAAATCACAAACTGCTATGACGAGATGACAGATCAGATCGCATACAACGACAACGGCTCTGTGAATTGGCTGACCAATGCGTCTGGTCTGAAACAGGTTTACACGTATGACAAAGTATTCAAACAGACCGGTTTGAAGGAATATGACAATGATACGCTGGTCAAGACCTATACGTATGATTACGATGAGAAGTATGCTGTGAAGACAAACACAGTGGAGACTGACGGGCAGACCTATGAAGTAGACAAAATCACTTACAGTACCGATTCCGATGGTGAGAATAAGTACGATGAAATGATTGAAAACGTGGATATCATGGGGAATACGACCAAGTATGACCGTGATGCCAATGGTAATGTGATAAAGACAACCAATGCAGACGGCACATACACGCTTGCCAATTACAACAGCAAAAACAGTGTCATTGCAGAAGTAGATGAATCGGGTTATGCAACCATCAAAGCCTATGATTCCAACGGAACCAGACTCATCAAAGAAGCTTCCAGTTTGCATCCGCTTTCTCAGTCTGATATTGGCACGGTTACGGCTTCCGGATTTGATCCGGTTGTTTATCTTGCAGCAAACGAGAGCAGCTATGCGATTACCAGTCATGAGTATTATGCAGACAGCTATGTCAGTGGCGTAGCCGGATTGATTCGTGCAACAACCGACCCGGAAGGGAACGTCACAGAGTATGAATATTATCAAGACGGTGTTGGAAAAGGTCTGGTTAAGACCAAAACGCTGAAAGACGGCGATACCGTTGTCAATACCGTTTCTTATGAATATAACGCACAGTTGCAGATTTCCAAAGAAACGACCAGTTATGACTTCTCACAGAATCTTTATTCGGTCAAAGAATATGAGTATGACAAATTCAATAACGTTACGGTTACCAGAGATTATGGAACAGGCAGCACACCGGCAACAACAATTGCAGAATATGACTTGCTGAGTCGTAAAACTGCGGAATATGCTCCGAATTACTCTGCGGATAAGAGTCATGGAACACTGACAACTTACTATCCGGACGGCAACAAAAAGACAGAAACCGATGCAGAAGGCAACGTTACTTCGTATGTTTATGATGCATACGGTCAGGTGACCAAGAAAATCAATCCGAACGGTTCCATGAACATCACGGAATACGATGGCTTGCAGCGAGAAAAAGCAACTTATTTCCAAAGCGGTGAAAATGGTATCAAGCAGATTCTGACCACAACAGGATATGAATTTGCGGGCTATAGCTTTGATATTTATTCTGCACTGAATAGTTCTGAATCGCATTCCTGCAAAGGTCTGAAAACCACAAAAACGACCTACATTACCGAAGAAAAACAGGTTATTACAGAAACGCTGACTGACATCAAAGAACATACGATATATGAAAAGACCAACGGCGAAATCAAGCGTACCAGTGCTTATTATGCAAACGGACAGCTGGCACGGCAGACAGATGCACTGGGCAATACGACAAAGTATGAGTATGATTACCTCAATAAGGTGACCAAAACTTACACGCCTTTTGATTCCGATACGGATTCTGTGACGGAAAATCAGTATGACAAAAATGGAAATGTAATTAAAACAATTCAGACAGTTCAGAAGGAAGATTCAAGCACGCCAAAATACAGTGTGACCGAAAATCAGTACAACGCACAGGGTTTACTGACGCAGGTAACGCTGAGCGATGGTACAGCAAACGGTGAAAAGAATATCACCAAGTATTTCTACAACAACGGCGGTATTCAAACCAAGATGGAAACCGGTCTGAACAGTGCAAATGATTCGGACTACATGACCACCAATTACGCATATGATGCGTGGGGACATCTGGTAAATACCACCGACAGCACAGGCTACAATTCTGGCACGACTACTTATGACTTGAACGGCAATGTATTAACCGTTACAGATGCAAACGGCAATATAACAACCAATACCTACGATGCACTGAATCGTGTTTTAACAGTCAATACCGTTTGTGATGACAGTTCAAAAAATGTTTCCAAATCCTATACTTACAACAATATGGGATGGATGACCAACAAGTCCAGCAACGGTACAGAAACTTCCATTGAGTACGATGCTCTGGGCAGAGTAACCAAGGAATGGGGTCCGAATTTCAAGGGCTATTTCTATGAAGGCGTTTCGAATTATGTAGAAAAGCAACTGGTCGTTTATGCACACTTGCTGTTGTATTCTGTTACAAATTATGAATACGATGCAGAAATGCGAATCGTAAAAGTTCTGGAGAGCAACACTGAAACCGCTTCCTACACCTACGATGCCAATGGAAACAAGACAAGTGAAACGCAGGCAAACGGCGTAGTTTCCACTTACACTTATAACAGTGCAAACAAAATCACGAACCTCATCACGAAATCCGGCAATTCTACCATATCTGAGAACGAATATTCCTATTATCTTGATGGTTCTGATGCTTGCAAAGTTCGCAAGGAAAGTGGTATAATAGAGACAACATCCTACGAGTATGATGGGTTGAAGCGACTGACGGAAGAAGCAGTGACGACCGGAAGTTCGACAGACACCTATGCTTACGAGTATGACGATTACGGCAACCGTTCTAAGATGACGGCGACCGGTTCGGAAAGTTATGTAACTGATTACAGCTACAGCGATTCCAACGGAAATTATACTGCTTTACTTCAGAAAGAAACCAAAACCGTAGATGGCACTTCCGAAGAAATTGTTGCAAATGGCTTGGCAACGAGTCCGGCAGACTTGCTGACAACGGATAATTCTGACGTAAAACAGACAGTTTACACCTATGATGCCAACGGTAATCAGATTACAAAGACTGCTGATGGCAAGACGGAAACCAACACTTACGATGGCTTGAATCAGCTGATTGGCTTTACCGATGGCGAAACGACTGCAAGCTATACCTATGATGTGGATGGCTTGCGGCTGAGCAAAACTGTCGATGGTAAAACCACAAAACACGTCTGGGATGGCAATCAACAGCTTGTTGCAGATGTGCTGGATAGTGAGCTTTATAGTGCGAATTGCTATCTGCGTGGCACAAATTTGGTTGCGACTTATAGCTATCAGAACGGCGAAAAATCCGGATATACCTACTATACACAGAATGCACATGGCGATGTGGTTAATCTGACCGATGCAACCGGTGCAATTACCAAGTCCTACACCTATGATGCGTTCGGTGTGGAGAAGAATATCGATGACTCTGATACGAATGCGTTCCGGTATTGTGGTGAATACTACGATTCGGAAAGTGGCACGATTTATCTGCGGGCTAGGTATTATGATCCGAGTACGGGTAGATTTATTTCGAGAGATTCGTATGCGGGTAAGAATTCTGATCCACTTAGCTTGAATCTGTATACGTATTGTCATAATAATCCAATATTTTATGCCGATCCCAAAGGGCATTCTGCTTGGACAAAATTTCAAGAGGCGGCATTTGCGGTTGAGCATCCGTTTATAGCATCAAAAATTGGAACGGCAAAACCGGATGATGCAAACAGCAATACTATATCTTCAAGAGCAGCTCGCTTTGCAATCAATTCTAAAGTATCATATAATTACAAAAAAGGTCAAGAAAATGAAGGCGGTCAAAGGAACGCTCTTAGACATGCAATCTGGTCTACAACAATAACTAGATATTACGGTAAAGAAATAATGAAGCAAGTTGGTTATTCTCACGAAAACCTTTCTGAAATGCTGAAAATAACATCCGATCCTACGAAATGGTATTTTTCAGATATGCACACTGCCGACACACTTTGTGACATTATGAATAATGAAACAGGTATGAAAATTGCAGCTTCGGGGGATGCCACCAATATGAGAAGCATCACTTTAGAGGTACTAGAGTACTATCATACTAATGGTTTGTACGTTGCTGTTGAATATGCTGATAACCTCTATATTGTACAAAATCAAAAATTATCAGATCAGGAATATACGTCAGCAACATATAATGTATTTTTCTTGGATCAAAATGGACTAAGAGGCAACATTAATACTGTTGCAGATATCGTAAGACAAAGAAAAAAAGAGGCTAACTCGCCATGAAGAAATTAAAGTGTGTTTTTATCATTATATTTCTAATCATAGCATTTACAACCGTTG
>ENA-ORMN01003380-ORMN01003380.1-human-gut-metagenome-genome-assembly--contig:-NODE-3380-length-12639-cov-3.986252_pt1 | contig 12639 bp, 12 predicted proteins | sample MGYA00242102_ERZ508993 | MGnify/ENA primary metagenome ERZ508993 (study PRJEB26280, sample SAMEA2338770) | human gut metagenome | biome: human gut; feature: human-associated habitat; material: faeces... | reverse complement strand
TAAATTTTGGAGGAACAAAAAGTGGTCAAATGTGTTAATGAGTCAATTGTACTTTTTTCAGTATTTTTGTTATTATTAATGATTGTTCCATCTGCTTTTGCTAGTGATGCTGTTGATAACCAGACAGTCATTAGCAGTGATGAACAGATTGAAATTTCTGTTGTTGATGACGGTGGAGTTATTTACAGTCATGGTGAAGATACTAACGTTCTTACAGGTTCTAATGATATATATTTCAATGCATCTGCTGAAAGTGACGGGAGAGGAACACAATCCAGTCCATACAAGTACCTGCAGTATAACAGATTAACTTCAGGCTGTACTGCTCATTTCGCAGACGGTACTTATGAGCTGGATTCTAAAAAAGGAATATATTCTTCCATGACTTTCATGGGTCAGAGTGCTCAAAATACTATCATTAAGTTTAATGGTATTGCTTTTAATGTTGGAGATGGCTATACTTTAACTTTAAAAGATTTAACATTGGATCATGCAACTGTTAAGAATTTGGGTACTGTTAGTGCAACTAATGTAATATTTAAAAACGGTGTAGCTGTTGATGATACTTCTTACGGATATGATAATGCATACGGAGGAGCTATCTACAATTATGTCAGTACTGATTATTATGGTTATGTGACTAATGTGCCTAAAAATACATTGTATAATTGTACATTTCTAAATAACAGTGCGATGTATGGGGGAGCCATTTATCTGCCTTACGGGGAATTATCTCTTTCAAATTGTAAGTTTATTAATAACTCTGCACATTGGTTTGGCGGAGCTATAACTTCTGATAAGGATTCTAAAATTTCTGTTGTCGGCACTGTTTTTGAAAACTGCCGTTCTGTAGATGATGCAGGAGGAGCTATTTATGCATTTTCTACTGATCTGGAAGTTAGAGACAGTACTTTTAATAATTGTTCTGCAAACTTTGCAGGAGCTATCTGTAGTTTAAATTCTGAAATTTTAATTTCTTATTCTAATTTTACAAATAATCTTGCAAGATATGAAGGTGGAGCAGTATATAAAATGTATGGTTCAGGAACTGTTATGAAGTCCAACTTTACTAAAAATGCTGCTTTAAACGGAGGCGCATTATTTAGCGATAACTGTACTTCTTTTGAAATTAAAAACTCTGAATTTGCATCAAATGCAGCAACAGGATTTGGAGGAGCAATATTTTCCAATGCAAATCCTAAACTTACAGTTGATGGAGTTACATTTACTGACAATAAAGCCAGTTACAATGTCAACATGTTAAATCAGTCTAATTTCAGTCCTATTGTATCAAGCACCAATAATTACTCATTATTTGTTTACAAATCATTATTTAACGGTACATTGCCTGCAAGATATAATTTAGCTGAAAATGGTTTTGTAACTGATGTTAAAAACCAGCAGGATTCAGGTAACTGCTGGGCATTTGCAGCACTTGCTTCACTTGAAACCTGTGTTTTAAAAGCAAGCAATAAAACATTTAATTTTTCTGTGGAAAACATGAAAAATTTAATTGAAATGTATTCTGCCTACGGCTGGAAAATGGAAACTAACGAGGGAGGATATAACGGAATGCCGATGGGTTATTTGGCTAGCTGGTTAGGTCCGGTTAATGCTACTTTGGATCCATTTGATGATAAGGGAACTTTATCTCCGCTTTTAGACAGTGAAATGCATATTCAAAACATTTATGTTTTGCCTGCACGTACAAGTTACACTGATAATGATGCTATAAAAGAAGCTATTTTAAAATACGGCGGATTATATGCTTCATATTATCACTCAGCAGGTTATCTTAATTCTAAAACTAATGCTTATTATGATCCATACACAGGTAATGGAAACCATGCAATTACTGTAGTTGGCTGGGATGACAATTATTCAAAAAATAATTTCTATACTGCTCCTGCAGGTGATGGTGCATTTATAGTTAAAAACAGCTGGGGAAGTTCCTGGGGAGATAATGGTTACTTCTACATTTCTTACTATGATAGAGTTTTATTTGCTGTAAATAAAGATAATCAGGCATTTACCTACATTTTAAATGATACTGTAAGATACACCAAAAACTATCAGTACGATGTTGCAGGAATGACTGATTACTTAATAACCGGTAAAAAAACTGTATGGTATAAGAATATTTATAATGCAACCGGTAACGAAGCAATTGCTGCTGTATCAACATTCTTCAATACAACTGTTGATTATGAAATTTCTATTTATGTAAATGATGTATTGAAGCTTACCCAAAACGGCAGACATGAAGGAAGCGGGTATTATACCATTCCATTAAAAGAATATGTTCCTGTAGCTGTTGGGGATATCTTCAAAATTGTTGTAAAACTTGCAAATCCTCAAAACGGATATGCTGCTGTTCCTATTTCAGAACAACTTTCAACAACCAGATGTTATTATGCTCCAGGTGTATCATACTTCAGTAATGACGGTAAAAAATGGACAGATTTATATGATTACTCAGCTTCAGCTTATAGCCACACATATAATTCTCAGGTAGCCTGTCTTAAAGCATTTACTGTTGCTGATATGCAGAATACAACAGTTACTTTAAATAATATCACTCCTAAAGTTCAGGAATTCAGTGAAATTATAGCTACTGTAACTGACGCCAAGGGCAAAATGGCTAAAATCGGTGAAGTTATTTTCAGCATTAACGGAACTAATTACACAGCTGGTGTAGTTGACGGTGTTGCAAAGATTAATGTATACTTTGATGAAGTTGGAGATTATGTAATTTCAGCTAACTATAAAAATAACGGATTGTATAACGGATCTTTCGTTCAAAAAACCGTCAGTGTTACCAAAACCGATGTTAATTTAACTGCTGATATTGGCGATATTGTTTATGGTGAAAACCCTATTGTCAGTATTAATGTAACTTCAGTAGCTGGTGTTAATGTAACAGGTGATGTTGTTTTAACAATCAGCGGCAAAAAATATATTGTTAATGTTGTCAACGCTTTGGCTGTATTTGAAATACCTGAAGTGTTGGATGCCGGAAAATATCATGCTGGGGTATCTTATTTGGGCAGTGAAAAATATAATGCTGCTGATGGCACTGCTGATTTTACAGTAGCTAAAAAAGAAATCACCATGAATGTAACTATAGATAAAGATTACAGAGACATAACAGTAAATGTTAACTTGTCTGAAAAACTTGATGGAAATTTAACAGTTCTTGTAAATAATACACCTTACACATTATCTTACACTAATGGAACAGGTTCATTAATATTTAAAAACTTAACTTATGGAAATTATACAATCAATGCAGTTTTCACAAAAGATAACTACCGGACAGTTAATGTATCTGAAAATGTTGAAATAAACTCCATCAAAACAGTTTTAGAAGCAGAAAATGTTGTAATGTATTATAAAGACGGCACAAGATTTGCAGTTGTCCTGAGAGATATTGGCGGCAATCCGTTAGCTAATATGAATGTAACCATTTCAATAAACGGCAGAGACTATATTAGACAAAGCGATGAAAATGGTACTGCTTCCATAGCTATTAATTTAGACAGTAAAAATTATACTGTTGTTACCACATTTGGTGGAACTTCCAAATACTTCGGAACCAGTATAAATAACACAGTATCTATTTTGTCAACAATAATCAGTAAGGATATAGTTAAATACTACAGAAACGGCACACAATTTTACGCAACTGTTCTGGACTTCAAGGGAAATCCGTTAGCCAATACAACTGTTACCTTTAATATAAATGGTGTATTCTACAACAGAACAACTGATGAAAATGGTACTGCTAAATTAAACATCCAGTTAAGGCCGGGAAACTATATTATCACAGTATTTAATTTAGTTACTGGTGAACAGGCAGGCAATAATGTCACAGTATTGTCTAAAATTGTTGAAAATTATGACCTGGTTAAATACTATAAAAATGCTTCAAAATTCTCAGTTAAAATCTTGGACAGTCAGGGATATCCTGTTGAAGGTACTGTTGTAACTTTTAATATTAATGGTGTATTTTACTACAGAGAAACTGATGCAAATGGTATAGCTAGTTTAGCTATTAATTTAAGACCTGGAAAATATGTAATTACTACTATGTATGGTCAGTATGATGTAGGAAACAATGTTACTGTTCTGCCGACATTACAAACTAGCGATTTAAAAATGAAGTATCTTGATGGTTCAGCATTCAATGCAAGAGTTGTAGACGGTCAGGGAAATCCATTAGCTAATCAGATTGTTACATTTAATGTAAATGGTGTATTCTATAATAAAGTTACTAATGATGAGGGTATTGCATCCTTAAACATTAGGTTAATGAAAGGAGAATACATTATTACTTCAATATACAATGGATTTGAAACCGGAAATACAATTAAAATTCAATAAGGTTTTTTAAATAAAACCTTTTTTCTTTTTTTTGTTATATAATTTATATATATTTGCAATAGGAATTATCTTATTTTCAACAGTTGCTTTAAAATATTTGCAATGTCTTTAATTAAATAAGCTAATTTTTTAATAACTTATCATTTAATTAGCTGATTTTCCAATTTAATTAATAAAAATACATCAGCAAAAAATAAAAAAAGTTAGAGTTCCTACATTATGAACTCTAAAACCATATAAATGAATAAAAGTGCAAATAAAATCCACATTGCTTTGGATATTTCTTTTGCTTTACCGAATAAGACTTTAACGATAACAAATGCAAATACACCTGCAATAATACCTGTTGTAATACTTTGGGTAAGTGGAGTTACAATAATGGCAGCAAGTGCAGGAATCAGATCAGAAAGATTACCTGTATCAAGGTTTTTGTACAGTCCGCACATTAAAATACCTACAACAACAAGTGCAGGAGCTACTGCAAAGGTTGGGATGATTGTAAATATAGGTGCAAACGGAATTGCAAGCAGGAATAAAATACCAACTACAATAGCTGTAAGACCGGTTCTTCCTCCTTCCATAATACCTGTGGAACTTTCAATGTATGTAACTACAGGGGAGGTACCTAAAACGGACCCTATAATAGGTCCGAGTGCATCTACACTTAAAACCTTTTTAAGTCTTGGCAGTTTGCCGTTTTCATCATATCCGTCAACTTTTGTTGTAAGTGCAGTTAAGGTTCCCATTGTATCAAATAAAGAGATTACCAGAAATGTGACGGCAATGATTATAAAGTCAATAAATGCTCTTACTCCGGTAAATACTCCGCTAGCTTCTCCGAATTTAAATGCAACATTACCAAGTGATCCGCCCAGATTGCTGTTGATTATAGCTGTTGGTATTAATGACTGGTCAGGTAAAACAGGACATCCTGCCAGTTCTAAAACAACTCCGATAATGTATGTTGCAATAATTCCGATTAGAATATTTCCTTTTACATTTTTCTTCATTAAAACCATTATGATGACAAAACAGATTAATGCCAAAAGGTTTCCGAGAGTAAAAATAGTTGAAGCGCTTCCAAGTCCTATTAGCTGTGTGGCCCAGTTTGCATCTCCGATATTTATTACCTGTGAAGAGTATGACAGGATTCCAAGGTTGCTTAAACCTAATGCAAGGATAAATAAACCTATACCTATTGATATACCGAATCTTAAAGAGTCAGGAATTGAATAGAATAATTTTTCACGTAGGGAAGTAAGTGAGATAACCAAAAAGATTATACCTGAGACAAAGATAGCTAAAAGTGCATATTCCCAGCTGTATCCCATAGTAAGTACTACGGTATATGTGAAAAATGCGTTAAGACCCATTCCTGCAGCCAGTGCATATGGGTAGTTTGCTATGTATCCCATTAATATTGTAGCTATTGCAGCTGAAAGTGCAGTTGCAATAAATACTCCTTGTATGTCCATTCCAGTTTCACTTAACATTGCAGGGTTTACAATTAATATGTAAGCCATAGCCAGAAAAATTGTAATACCTGCAATGATTTCAGTTTTCACGTCTGTATTATTTTCTTTAAATTTAAAAAAAGCATCTAACTTAGACATATTATTATCTTTTTTAAATAATGCTTTATAAGTTTTTATATTTAAGTTCAGTTTCTTTCGGTTTTTTTAGGCTGTATATTCAAATTGTAATTTATTTTTAGCATTTATATTCATTTTTAATTTGCTTATTTAAAATTTGTTTCATTTTATAATTTCTTCAAAGTATTCTTCGGGTTTTGTCAAAGTATTACTGGCTTTTTTTGAACAGCTTCGTGAATTGTACAACTGTGTTAAAATTAATAGAATATATTGTGTTAATATAGCGATATTCTTGTAATATTCTAATTATTATATAGTTGTCTGCAAAAATAGTATTGTTTTGTTTAATTTTACATTTTTTAGATAAAGCTTAAATTTGTTTATCATATCAGCAATTTTCAAATGAATTTTTAGTTGTTTTCATATAAATAATATCTAAAACATGGACAATTTATCATATCTTATAAGACAATATTACCACAAAGTATATATTACATGCTAATATAAAATATAAAGCAAGGTGCAGATTATTAAAAATTAGGTCTTATTTTTAAAAAGCAACTTTAGAGAAAATGTGGTAACTGTGAATAGCAATGATGAATTATTGAAAAAATGTAGCTATGTTGCAATTTCTAGCTACAGGCGAAAAGTACTGGAAACCTTAAAAAACGATGTTAAAATACCAACAAAAATCAGTGAAGAATCAGGAGTAGGAATAAAGCATGTCAGCAATGTACTGACAGATTTAAAAGAACACAACCTAATAGTCTGCATTAATGAAGACGCCCACAAAGGCCGTCTGTATCGTCTGACTGATGAGGGTAAAAATGTTTGCAATATTAGATTTGGTGGATAAAAATTCATAAAGAATTATTTTATCCTTTTTCTTTATGCCGTAATCTATTCTGAGAACTTTTGGTTTCAGGTTTATTAGCTCAACATTTATTTCATCACAAAACTCTGCACCTGTAATTTTTGCAATATACTTTGTGGTGTTTTCTTTTAGAAATTTCAGTGTTAAATCCTCATGATGGTATCCACGATATATCTTATTTTTTTTCATACTAAACTATTGGTCTTTAATATTTATATAACCGTCAGTTTTTTATTAAAACAATAATTAAGGCACAAATAAATAGTTTTAAATGAAATAAATACTTCATCATCATGAAAACTTTTTTATAAAAATGTATTAATTACTTTATTTAAATTATTAATCAGCTAAAATATGTGAGGTGTTTGGATTGGGCACTGAATATATTGAAAAAGGAATTTCATTTGTCAATCAGAAGGAATATGATAATGCACTTGAATGTTTTAATAAACATCTGGAAGCTGATTCAAAAAACAGCATTGTTTTAGGTCTTAAAGCACTGGCTTTAATGGATTTGAACAGGTTAGATGAAGCTTTGATATATATCTCCAAGTCATTGGACATTGATTCATCAAATTATGAAGCCTGGGCAACTAAAGGGGAAATCTTTAGAAGGTTAAATAAAAATAGGGGAGCTCTGCACTGCTTTGATTTGTCTTTGCAGATTAATCCGAAACAGTCAAAAACATGGATAAAAAGAGGTTTTTTATTAATTAACAGATACGGTCAGTTTATAGAAGCAATTAACTCATTTGATAAAGGACTGGAATTAGATCCCAAAGATAAAAATGCAATATATTTTAAGGCAGAAGCTTATTTTGCACTTAAAAATTATAAAAAAGCTTTAGGAGCATGTGATGATTATCTGAAAATCACTTCAGCCAATGTTTTTGATTCAAACGTTTACTCACTTAAAACAAAGATTTTAATGATTTTAAACAACTTTGAAGAAGCATTGGCTGTTATTGATGAAGGTTTGAAAATCAGTCCCGATGATGATTCCATTTATGCAACAAAAGCTATGATTTTACTGAGGGCACATAAATATGACGAAGGCATAGAATGTGTCAATAAAGCTTTAAAGTTAAATCCGAGTAATGTCATTGCATTAAAATTGAGAAATAATGTTTTAAAAGGTAATTTAAGATGAAATGTTAAAATAATCTGTAAATAATGAGAATAATTCTTAATAGCTAAAAAAACATATTTACTATTGCAGGTGTATTTAAATGTCTGAAGATCATGATGAAAAAGAACACAAACACTGTCCTTTTTGCGGACACCATGTAGATGAAGATGATATGATTTGCCCTCACTGCGGATTATTCATCCCATAATTATTTTTTCTAAAATCAATTAAACAACTTTATTATTATCTTTATATAAATTAATCATTAATTAACAATATTTACCTGTTTTTGTAAAATTTAGGTGAGGTTAGCTAATGGTTCAATGTCGTGAATGTAATAGTGAAGTTTCAGATAAGGCAAAGTTCTGCCCCAAATGCAGAACTCCCTTAAAAAGTAATGAAGATGTTCCAAAAAGTCCTAAAATAGCCAGTGATAAGAAAGGTGGTTTCAATCCTATTTTGATTATTGGTATAATAGCTATTGTAGCTATTGCTGCATTAGGTGCAGGTCTGCTTTTAGGTGGTGGAAGTGATGATTCACCTGCTGCTGTAAATAATACTGCTGAGAGTGATGATGTTGCTGAAGATGTAAATCCTGCTCCTGCAAGTGCCAATGTTACTTATGTCTGTTCTCAAAAGTCTGACAAGTTTCATTTGCCTGAGTGTGAATGGGCTCAAAAGATAAATCCTAAAAACAAGATTACTTATAATTCCAGAGATGCAGCTGTAGCAGATGGAAGGATTCCATGTCAGGTTTGTAATCCTTAAAGTTTATTACCTAAGATAAACATAATTTAAATACAATGAGGTTTTTAAAATGAATTGTCCTAACTGTGGAGCTGAAGTATTATCAGATAATGAAAAATTTTGCAGAAAATGCGGTTTTAAATTGGTTGATTCAGAAGTTAAAAAAGCTACTGTAATTTCAGAAGATATTCCAAAAACACGGTGCCGCAGCTGCAATAATATGATAGACAGCAATTTAAGAATTTGTCCCTACTGCGGATCAAATCCAAATTCATCTTCAACATATGCATCATCAGCATCCAAAACAAACAGCAGCAGCTCAAGTGACAGTGACTGCTGGGGATGCTGTGGTTTAATTGTAGTTATTGTAATTATATTGTATATTATAGGATTGATATTTTGATTTATGACCGCATAATGAATATCTGCAAATATTTATGTCATCAGAAACCTGAAAGGTCATTTTTCTACAAAGAAAAGCAGTTTCCAGTTTGCAGCAGATGTACAGGAATTGTTATAGGTGCGGCTGCAGGGTTTGTTTTAGCTAGTTTAACCCAACCTAATTTAATTTTTGTTTTAGGATTTATTCCATTAATTATTGACGGAACTACACAGTATTACGGTTTAAGAACAAGCAATAACACTTTAAGATTTGTTACAGGTTTGTTATGTGGCTTTTCAATACCTTTCGTTGTTTTTAAAACAGAATCAGTTATACTCAATTATTTCTAAATTTTCCAAGCTGTCATCTATCAGCTCTTCAATGAATTCTGAAGGGTTATTTTTATCACTTATTAAGTAAACATTATTTTTAGAGCGGGTTAAACCTACATAGAATAATCTGCGTTCTTCTGAATATTTGTAATCATAATTTTTGGTATTTACATAATTCAAAACACTGTGGGTTTTTAATTTTGATGGAAAACCTAAATAGTCATCAACCATATTGATTATAATCACATTATCTGCTTCCAGACCTTTAGATGAATGCAGGGTTCTGTAGTAAACATTATTCATTGATTTGTCTGTTTTGTCTAAAATTCGTAAGAATTTGTCTTTTTTCAGATTGCCTTTTTTAACCAGATTTCTGTGTTTTATAAACTGGTTGATGTTGTTGTTTGTTCTGCCTAAGATTAATACATCTTCGGATTTTTCAGAGAGATATTTTATAAGATTATAAATCATTTCTCTTTTTTCTATAGGATTTTTTTGAGGATAGATTATTTTAACAGGTTTTTTCAGATTTTTAGGAGACTTAAGAGATTTCCTAATTTGTTTAGGGTTTTTCATAATGAAGCTACCTGCTATGTCAATCAGCTCCTGAGGGTTCCTGTATGTTTTTTCAATGAATATTCTTTGAGGATTTTCAAAATACTCTTCAAAATGTGAGAAAAATTCAATGTTTGTTCCTCTAAATCCGTATATTGACTGCCAGTCATCACCTACAACTGTCAGATGTGCATCTGTTTTATCCTGCAGGCTTTTAATCAGATTATAATTGGTATATGTGGTATCCTGATATTCATCAACCAGTATGTATCTGTAATGTTTTTTCAGCCCGTATTTTTTAATCAGCTTGCTTGATTCATTTATCATGTCATTAAAATCAATCTGCTGGTGCATATCCAAGTATTCCTGATAGTAACTGTAGAAATCTTCAGCGATTTTTAGGAAGATGTCATGGTCCTTGTCATCGTTACTGTTTCTGAAATAGCTGAAATAATCTTTTGTAAAATTGTTGCCCTTAAATAAATTTATAAAATCTGCAAGCAGGGGTTTAAATGCCACTTTTGTAAATGCTTCTTTCAATTCATTCAATAACTCTTTTCTGTCATTTTTTCTAATGATGTAGCTTTCAATGTTTAAAAAATATGAATCGCAAAATTCAAGAATATCTTTTAATGTATCAGTATTTGCATTGGCCAGATAATCATTTATTATAGCCAATATTTCATTGTTTTCAATAACTGACACTTTATGGTGCTGCTTAATGACTGATCTTCCCAGACTGTGAAATGTCCTTACCTCAACATTTTCCGGAAGCTTTCCTTTTAAATCCCTGACAGAAGTATTTGAAAATGACAGACACAAAATATCTTCCGGTCTGACATGCTTTTTAGCTATCAGATATTTTATTTTTGCAATTAAAGTAAATGTTTTTCCTGTTCCTGCTCCTGCAATGATTTGAACATTTTTGGAATCTAAAACACAGGCTATTTTTTGCTGTGTGTCTAAAGGTTTGCTGTTTACTGTTTTAAAAAACTCATCATTAGCCAGCAGTTCCTGTCTGGTTTTATCATCCAAATCATCAATACTTTTGTAGTCTTTTTTCAAGTACTTGCCGTTTTTGCTGGCTATTTTTTCAGGTTCTGTTTTAATATCTTTAGTGAATGTTTCAATAACTGGCTTTTTATTTGTTTTTTTCTTTTCTGGCCGTGGTGTTTTTTTAACTTCCTTAGTTTCAGCAGTTTTTATACAGCCGCACATCGGGCATTTGCTGCCATTTAGTATCATTGATCCGCATTCACTACAAAAATCCATAATATATATTTTTTATTAACATTTAAAAATAGCTTTCCTAAGAGTGTCTGAAAAGTATTTCTGTTTTATACATATTTTAAATACTAGTTTAATTAAAAATTATAAATGAGGTGTTTTATTGAATCAAGATGAATATATAGGAAATATTGTTAAAAATGGAGTTATAGCATTAATTATAGGATTTATTATAACTGGCATTTTATATTCTGTAATGTATTCAATAAACGGAATTGAAATGTATGCCGGTTTTATAATTTTAGGAGCACTCTACGGGGCCCTGTTTATAAAATTGGACATTTTTGAAAATGAACTGGATTTAATCATAACAAATGCTGTTTTTGCATTTTTTGGTTCATATGTAAGTATACATTTAATATTTACAAGTGCATTGAAAATAGCTATGAATTCTTCACTGCTGACTTATCAGTTTATAGGAATCTGTATTATTGCAGCTGTTGTTGTTAACTACATCCGTGACACTTATCTGGAAATTAATCCTTTAGGGTCAATTAACCTGAATTTGGGAAAATTGCCTACCGTTATCTGTCCTGAATGCGGTGTTGAAGTCAATGCCGAAAATATATTCTGTCCTGAATGCGGCCATAAGTTCAGTTTTATACATTGTCCTGAATGCGGTGCAAAATTAGATGAGGAAGGTGCATTCTGTCAGGAATGCGGTCATAAATTAGAAGATGACTCTAAAAAAGAAGAAGTTAAAGAAGATAACTCTAAAAAAGACATTTCCCTAAAAAAAGAAGTTAAAGAAGATAACTCTAAAAAAGAAGATAACCTTAAAAGCTGTTCTAATTGCGGAACTAAAGTAAGCGAAGATTCCAAATTCTGTCCTGAATGCGGAAATAAAATCAGATGAATAAACTATGAAATATTGTCCAAAATGCGGCAGCGAAATAAAAAACAATATGAAGTTTTGCCAAAAATGCGGAGCCAAACTTCCTGCTGACCACATAAATTTAAACAATGAATACTGCAAGCATTGCGGTTCAGCAATTCCCAAGGGAGCCACCAGATGCCCAAAATGCGACAGATATTTAGATGAAGCTGCAAATGACAGCCATAGTGTTGCTACTGTAATAGGATATATCTTTTCTTTTTTAGTTCCTTTAGCAGCTGTTGTTGCAGGCATTTACTTATTAACTCAGAAAAATGAAAACGTCCATAAACACGGAGCATGCATTATCATCATAGCTGTTGGAGTCATGTGTATCACATATTTATACTATATTAAATTTTTATAAAATTATTACTATTTTTTAACTTTTTTTAAATCATTATATACACAAGTTTATATATTATATTTTATAAATTAATAATTATCAGGAAAAAAACTATTTTTAAATCAAAAGAAACATGAA
>ENA-ORMN01003376-ORMN01003376.1-human-gut-metagenome-genome-assembly--contig:-NODE-3376-length-12652-cov-15.235056_pt1 | contig 12652 bp, 9 predicted proteins | sample MGYA00242102_ERZ508993 | MGnify/ENA primary metagenome ERZ508993 (study PRJEB26280, sample SAMEA2338770) | human gut metagenome | biome: human gut; feature: human-associated habitat; material: faeces... | reverse complement strand
GCATCTGCTGCTGTGTATCTGCTACAGAGACAGGTAAAGAGATGCAGTTCTTCGGCGCTCGTGCAAACCTTGCAAAATGCCTTCTTTACGCGATCAACGGCGGTGTTGATGAGAAGACAAAACAGCAGGTAGGACCACAGTACCAGCCGATCACTTCCGAGTACCTTGACTATGACGAAGTAATCGCAAAATATGACAAAATGATGGACTGGCTGGCTCATCTGTATGTTGGAACACTGAACATGATCCACTACATGCATGACAAATACTACTATGAAGCAGCAGAAATGGCTCTGATCGATACAAAGGTTGACCGTTCCTTCGCAACTGGTATCGCAGGATTCTCTCACGTAGTAGACTCCCTGTCCGCTATCAAATATGCAAAAGTTAAAGCTATCCGTGACGAAGACGGAATTACAACAGACTTCCAGGTAGAGGGTGACTTCCCACGCTATGGTAACGATGATGACAGAGCAGATGAGATCGCAACAACACTGCTTTCTACATTCCTTGAGAAACTGAAACATATCCATACCTATCGTGATTCCAAACCTACTACTTCTATCCTTACCATCACATCCAACGTTGTTTATGGTAAAGCTACAGGATCCCTTCCGGATGGAAGAAAAGCAGGCGAACCGCTGGCACCTGGAGCTAACCCGTCCTACGGCGCAGAGCAGAACGGACTTCTTGCTTCCCTGAACTCTGTTGCAAAACTTGACTATGAGGATGCCCTTGACGGAATCTCCAATACTCAGACAATCAATCCGGATGCACTGGGACATAGTAATGAAGAACGTACAGAGAACCTTGTTCATGTACTGGACGGATACTTTGATCAGGGTGCTCATCACCTCAATGTAAACGTATTTGGCAAAGAGAAACTGATCGATGCTATGGAACATCCGGAAAAAGAAGAATATGCAAACTTTACAATCCGTGTATCCGGATATGCTGTTAAGTTCATCGACCTTACAAGAGAGCAGCAGTTAGACGTTATTGCCAGAACCTGCCACGACAGAATGTAATAATGAGTGAAGAAATCAAAGGATATGTCCATTCTCTGGAAAGCTTCGGATCAGTAGACGGACCGGGCGTCAGATATGTGATATTCCTGAGTGGATGTGCAATGCGCTGCCAGTTCTGCCATAATCCGGATACCTGGAAAATGGGAGAGGGGCAGCAGTACACCCCGTCTCAGCTTCTGAAACAGGCTCTTCGCTATAAGAATTACTGGGGTAACAAAGGTGGAATCACTGTGAGCGGAGGAGAACCGCTTCTCCAGATTGATTTCCTGATCGAATTTTTCCGTCAGGCAAAGGCAGCAGGAGTTCACACAACTCTTGATACCAGTGCCAATCCTTATACAGAAAAAGAACCTTTTTATTCCAAATGGCTGGAGCTTATGAAGTATACTGATCTTGTTCTTCTCGACATCAAGCAGATTGATGAAGAAGAACATATCAAGCTTACAGGACAGTCCAACAAAAATATCCTGGCAATGGCACGGAAATTGTCAGATATGGGAAAACCGATGTGGATCCGTCACGTACTGGTTCCGGGAGGCAGCGATAAAGATGAGTATCTCCACAGGCTTGCAGATTTTATCCATACTTTAAAAACAGTGGAGAGAGTCGAAGTGCTTCCGTACCATACACTCGGTGTATTTAAGTGGGAACAGCTCGGAATTCCTTATCCGCTGGAAGGTGTCAGACCACCATCCGAAGAACGGATCAATAACGCCAGAGAAATTCTGGGAGCGATATAAACCGGTCAGAAGACTGGAAAAGAAAAAGATCTCAATGCCAGTGATGGCAGGGGGATCTTTTTTATGAATATAGTGGTCGGAAATGCTTTTTCTACTTGACAATCCATGCAGTTCATCATACTCTTTTGTAAGATGTTTTGTTATGTAAATTCATAAGTTACAAAGGTCAAGGGAAAATACACAGGAAGGGAAAAGGTACAGATGAAAAACTGGGACAATGTGGTGGCTCTGGCCAATCTGAAGGGACCCAAGGGCGACACGGGCGGTACCGGCCCGCGAGGCCCCGCCGGGTCCGACGCCAGCGTGACGGCCTCCGCCATTGCCGACGCAATGGGGCTGTCGGGGCTGTCCGCAGGCGACCTGATTGCGGTGGATACCGTCGGGGCGGACGGACGCCCTGCCAGCTGGAAGAAAAAAACCGGAGGCATCCTGAACGTCCGGGACTTCGGGGCCAAGGGTGACGGCAGCACGGATGACACGGCGGCCATTCAGGCGGCCATTGACAGGGCTGTGTCGACGCTGGCCATGGCCGTGTATGTCCCGGCGGGCACCTACATCATCACCGCGCCGCTGGTCATCCAGACCTACAGCGATGCGGTGACCACCATCGACGGCGTCAAATGGTGGGAGGGCCGCAGTCCGGCGCTGATCGGCGAGAATCCGTCCACCGCCATCATCAAGAAAACCGGCAACGCCGCCAAAACCATGCCTACAGTGGACAGCTGATCCGGCGGCTGGCGGACCTGTATCTTGTGTGCGCCTCCAATGCCGTCCACATCGACTACGGCACCAGTACCGTCCTGGAACGGGTCTATTGCAGCGGCGCGGCCAACCCGTATATCATCCAGTCCGCCTACAGCTCCCTGTCACAGGTGTGCTGCGACGGCGGCACAGGGACGATTTTCAGCATAACCGGCAATGGCGTGGTGCTCAACGGGTGCGGGGCCGAGTCCAAGGACGCGGCGGTGTATGTCTCCGCCGGGGTAGACAGCAATCTCACCATTAACGGCTTTTACGGCTGGCGGCAGACGGCAGGCGTGCCCATCATGATGGCCAACCGCGCAACGGTCACCGTGTGCGGGCTCCAGCTCTACGAGCGCAGCGCCGACACCTACACCAACACAGCGCTTGTGGACGTAACCGGCCCCACCGCGCAGATTGCGCTGTCTCTGATCGGGTTTTCCATCATCCGGTCCGCCGGTCGTACCGGGCAGCTGCCCGACCTGCTGGCCACGATCCCCAGCGCAGACAGCAAGATTTTTCTTGCGACAGATGGGCTTAACGGCTACTTCTATCCTACCCCTTCCGGGCTGGTGCCCTACGATGGCTACGCCAGCGGAAACCGGCAGTATCTGGCGGATACCGTTGCCCTGCCCGGTCAGGGCGGAACGCTGGACGCGGATAAGTATTACCCGGGTATGTCCGTCTGGGACAGCAGCCTGGGCAAGCCCAAGTGGTGGACCGGCTCCGGATGGTGGCAGCCTGTCGCCGCGCCCATCACCCCGGCGGATACCTCGTTCGTCCAGGCCGCCGAGGGTGAATACCAGCAGCAGCCGAATTTTACGAATGCATTAAATACGGCTGACCCAGATTTTAAGCCCAACACTAGACTCAATGGCTCCGGCGGAGAAAGCACGGACGTGCGGAACTACACCATGTGGACAAGCGGTTACATCGGGTGCAAGGCCAGGGACGTGATCCGGGTGCGCTGCCCGGATGGCACCTTTGAGAGCGGCGGCGGCTCCATCTGGCCCATTGCCGTGCAGTACAACGCCATGAAGGAGTCTACTGGCGCTGTGACATACAAAGCCACCTCCGGGACCTCCTACGATGCAGTATTCGACAGCGACGGCAAGGGCTTTAGTATTACCATTAACGATCTCAGTGTGGCGTTCATTCGTATCGTGGGCAACGGTGATGCCGCCGGGGCCATCATCACCAAGAACCAAGAGATCGCCTATAAGCAGGTGTGGGTAGGTACCCCCATGCAGTTTGGTGATGAGGTCAAGCAGAACATGGCCAACGTATTTGTGCAGGCCCCCAACGGCACCCTGTACACCATCGCCGTGGACAACAGCGGCAATCTGTCGGCCAAGGCATTCACGCAGTAATCACGCCGCCCAGAGCGGCAGGAAAGGAGATTTTACATGAAAGAAAACACGATCAAGGCCGCGCTGGCGGCTGCGCTGGGGGCGCTGTGCGCTTACGGCATTCAGCTGCTGGTGCCGGTGCTGGTACTGCTGGTGGTGATGGTCCTGGACTACATCACCGGCATGGCCAAAGCCTGGCACGCCGGGGAGCTGTCCTCCCGGGTGGGCCTGTGGGGCATCCTGAAAAAGGTGGGCTACCTGGTCATCGTCGGGGTGGCCTGCGTGGTGGACTGGCTTCTGCGCTACGGGGCGGACAGCCTGGGCTGGGACTGGCCGGTGGACTTTTTGTTTGCCAGCATCGTCATCATCTGGCTGGTGATCAACGAGCTGCTGTCCATCCTGGAGAACGTTTCGGCCATTGGCGCACCGGTGCCGGGCTTTATGCAGGCCCTGCTGAAAAAATTGAAGGTACACACCGAGGACACGGCAGAGGAGAATCTGCCGGGAGAGGAGAATAGCGATGAGTAAGAAGGTCTACATCAGCCCCAGCGACCAGGTGAGCAACGCTTACGCCTGGGGCAACACCAACGAGCACGTCCAGTGCCAGAAGATCGCCGAAGCGGAGGCGGCAGCCCTGCGCCGCAGCGGCGTGGAGGTGCAGGTGGCGGCTCTGGGTTCCACCATGGCCCAGCGCTGCGCCCAGTCCAACGTTTTCAAGGCGGACATCCACAACTGCGTCCACACCAACGCCTGCAACAAGCAGGTCATGGGCACCCGGCTGTTCTGCTACGCCATCCCCGGCAAGGGGTACGACGCCTGCAAGGCGGTGTTCAACGAGCTGGCCCCGCTGACGCCGGGAACGTCCGAGAACGTGCAGAAGAACCCCAACCTTTACGAGGTGCGGACTCCGGCGGCTCCCACGGTATACTGTGAGTGCGAATTCCACGACACGGTGGAGGGTGCCAAGTGGATCGTGGAGCACACCACGGAGATCGGCGAGGCCATCGCCAAGGGTCTGTGCAAGTACCTGGGCGTGGCCTTCGTCCCGGCTCAGACACAGAAGCCTGCCGAAGAACCCAAGGCCGACGCCGAACAGGTGCTGTACCGGGTCCAGGTGGGAGCCTTCGCCGTCCGCGCCAACGCCGACAGGATGCTGGAAAAGCTGAAAGCGGCGGGGTTTGCCGGGTTCGTGGTGAAAGGGAGGAAGTAAGACTATAATTGCCCCTAAATTTAAAAAGTTTAGGTGAGGAAGGTGAGTAATCGGGTACATTTCCCTATAACTATTTCTATATACGCGCGTACTAAGAAGAAGTTATAGGGATTTTAGCCCGATTACTCACCTAACTCACCTAAGTGCCTTAGATACAAAGAAAACACTCCCTACCATTACGGTAAGGAGTGTCTTTTTGTTTGGACAAATACCGTTCCCCACGCAATGTAGGGTTCGGATATACGTCCAATGGTGGAGTAGCCCCATCAAAATCCGAACTCAGCGCCGATTCGATCTCGTCAAGCGAAATTGTCTGCGTCCCATGTTGATAGTTGTAGGTCAAGACCAGTTTATCATCGAACACATACACGGCGTTTACAAATGTATCAATCAAGCGTTTCTGAAACTCACGGTTTGCTGGATCGCCATGACGGAACTGCTCAAACCATGCCGTCATCTGTTCGCGGGTAAGCTTTGGCTTTTGCAGTTCAGCAGTCTGGATATTCATAAGGATTTCTTCTTTTCGTGCTTCCAGCTCATCAAGCCGCTGTTTGGTGGACGGCGTGAAAATGCCCTGCTCGATTGCTTTCAGAATGTTTCCAATGGAGGACTCGGTTTCCGCAAGCTGTGAGCGAAGCGCAGGGATTGTTGTGTCTTCCTGCTCCTGCATAACAAGAATTGCGTCAATGAGCCTGTTGATCTTTTCTTCATCCATGACGCGCTGCATGATCAGGCGAACAACAACACGCTCAATCCAGTCTTTGCGAACAGCCTTCTTGTCGCAATCCTTCAGGCGCTTCGCACCGCTGCATTTGTAATAATAGTGCATAGCGCCGGTATGGCTCTTGCCGCTTTCACCAACCATCATGCGCTCACACTTACCGCAGAACAGCTTTGTTGTCAGCAGATAGTCCTCTTTTGCTTTTACCATTGCGGGAGCATGGCGGTTCTTCTCCATGCGTTCCTGCACACGGTTGAACAGGTCTTCCGGAACGATAGCAGGAACGCCGCCCTCAATTACAACATCCTGATAGCGATACTCGCCAATGTATTTGCGGTTTTTCAGTAGAGAGCTGAAACTATTGATATTGAAGGGCTGTCCCCTTTTCGTTTTAAGTCCGCGGGCATTGAAATCCTCAACAATGGAACGAACCGATTTGCCATCAGCATACTTTTCAAATATCTCAACCACTAATGGTGCAGTCACGGGATCAATCACAAGCTTCTGTGCTTTCTTGTCCAACAGATAGCCGAGAGGAACGCCACCGCCGTTGTTTTTCCCTTTCAGAGCATTCTCTTTCTGTCCGCGATGGATTTTCTCTGATAACTCAGCAGAATAGAACTCGGCATAGCCTTCCAGCATCGCTTCCAGAATGATTCCTTCCGGACCTTCGGAGATATGCTCTTTCGCAGAAACAACCTTTACACCATTCTTTTTCAAAATGTGCTTGTAGTGTGCGCTGTCGTAACGGTCGCGGGAAAAGCGGTCGAGTTTCCATACAAGCACAATCTCGAACAACTCTTTTGCGCTGTCCTTGATCATGTGCTGGAACTCCGGTCGATCTGCTGTTTTTGCAGATAATGCCCGGTCAATATACGTTCCAACGATGGTCATATTATTGCGTTCAGCATATTCCCGGCACTCGCGGAGCTGACCTTCAATGGATTCCTCGCGCTGGCTGTCTGAGGAATAGCGGGCATAGATGACAGCGTTCATTCTTCATCACCCTCGTTGCCTTCGCCACTTTCCAAAGCAAGTTCTGTCAATTCACGCAGCTTGTTTTGTAGAAGCGTCTTGTCGGGAAGACAAAGCCGATAATCTGCGACAAGTGTGGGCGACATACTGCGGCTTAAAGCATATTCGACAACCGCGTCATCCTTGCTGGCGCAAAGAATAACGCCTACACTTGGATTTTCATTTGGCTTCTTCACATCGCGGTCAAGTGCTTCGAGATAAAAATTGATCTGCCCGATGTGTTCCGGCTTGAATTTTCCGATTTTCAGTTCAATCGGGACAAGGCAGGAAAGCGCACGGTTATAAAACAGCAAGTCGATGAAGAAATCTGTATTGCCGACCTGAACACGGTACTCCTCACCGATAAAGGTAAAGTCCCGACCAAATTCAAGTATAAACTGCTTCAGATTTTCGATGATTGCTTTACGGAGATTCTTTTCAGAAAATTGCTCCGGCAAGTCCAGAAACTCAAGCACATAGGTATCGAGGATGCTTTCACGCACATCATGCGAAACGGATTCAGGCATCGGCTTCTTGGCAGAAATCATTGAACGCTCATAGTACGATGTGCCGATCTGACGCTCCAACTCGCGTTTGGAATAATGTTCCTTCGCACAGAGCGCCATGTAAAAATGCCGTTCATCTGCCGTCTTGGAGCCAGACATAATAAGCAGATGGTTTGTCCAGCTGATTTGTGTCACCAGTGGTGTCACAAATTCATCGTCCTTGTAGGTCTCGTAGAATTGCTTCATACGATAGAGACCGCGACGATTGAAACCTTTGATGTTGGGGTTCTCTTGCGCAATGTATGCGGCAACTTCGTCAATGATCTTATCGCCAAAGCTTGATGCAGAACAAAGCTCTGACAAATACGCACCGACGCTCCAATACATCTGAATAAGCTCTGCATTGACCGCTTTTATGGCGCGGCTGCGGGCATTATCGATGATATGGATGACCTCGTCAAACTGTCCCGGATTATGGGTTAATTCACTGCTCATGTCTTCGCCTCCCCCAGCATTTTCAGCATCGCTTCTTTCAGCTTTTCGTTCATCGGTGATTCCGGATCAAAACACATTTCAACGAACTTTCTCAGTTCAGGATTGTTCGCGTCAACCGGAAGTTTCGCTTCATACAGCTTGCCCTGCGGATCATCGCAGCGGGCGAAGATGTAGTCCATTGAAACGTCAAAATAGTCCGCATACTTGCGCAGAAGATCGACCGTCGGCGTTGCCTGACCATTCTCATAGCGGTTAATGCTGGACTGTGTAGAGCCGATCACATCGGCAAATTTTGATTGGGATAAACCAATGCCTTCCCGCAATGTGCGAAGGCGTATACCCAGTTGTTTCATGCTGTTCAACCTCCAATTCGGGTTAAGTACAGCATAATCAAAATCCGAGCAGATGTCAACCCGGATTTTGAAACTCTTGTGTGAACAGCAGGGACTCGCAACAATCTCAAATTTATTTTTCGGTTTTAAGCTTAGAAATTATAAACAACAAGTACTTTATACACCACGCAAAGAATACAACACCAATTATTAGTGCTGCAATTTCGATCTCAACAAAGATGTCTTCCGCTTTTGAGGGAATGTCTAAAAAGACTAATGAAAACGCAACAATAATCGTGATGATATTTGCAATCATTCCCACGAAGGCTGACCGATAGAGATTGTCTAAATAGCTGTTATTCCATAATCGTTCAATGCGCTCTTTGTCAATCACAGAAATCAGAATGCTAATCCCTGTAAATAAAAAGCCTCCAATTATCGCGGACATAGATATTGCATTATAATGAAAATCCGGAGCCAATTCTTCAAACTTGCTTATATCGAAGAAAGCGCTTTTAAATAATATGATAGATACTCCAATTGACAATACTAATACTAAACCTATCCATATCCAGTTTTTTAGCTTTGTCATTTATTCCACCACCAATTCAGGTTAACTTCGACAATATCTCAAAAGCTCTGTCCTATATAAATCGTATGTATTTACGAGTGCATCTTTGAAATCATCAAGTGTCAACAAACCTTCGTCCTCTCTACCAAGGACGACTGTTTTTGTAAAATTATATTGCAGCAAATCATATGTCTGTGATTTTTCATTGAAATCCTTTGCGTTTGCAGTCAGCCCTTGCAGGTTATCACCAAATTTAATTTTTATTGCGGCGATCATTTCGGCGAGTTTTGAACTAGAAGTAAATATGTTCTTATTGCGGCGACCTACCAATTTGTATGTCGCAGTTTTTGTACGTACATTTCGAATCGCATCAAAATTTTCAATATCCAGCCCGATGTCGCTTAGAATTTGATCTTCAGGTACAGCTACCGTAACAGATACCTTGCTGATAATATGCTTCCGAACTAATACCTGTAGAATATCATCAGTCATGATTGCTGCAAGGTGGGCAGAAGTATTTTCTCCCGGTTTAAGCGTTTGATCAAACAGGTTGCGGACAGCTGAAATTTTGGGAGCCCCGTTAATTCCAATGTAGCTCACAATTCCGCTCTCAAAATCAATAAGGCAGAAAGTATAAAGCTCCAGCAGCTGACTTTCACGCATTGGTACATTTTCTGTTTCCAATGTTGTTCGATCTCGCAGAGCAACAGTGTTAGAAGGATTTTGCTGACCGATCTTTAAGAAAGCTCTATGCTCTTCAAAGGATATTGCTTCAATGACATAGTGTCCATTTGAAGCCGTGATATTAATTGCTTTATGATTATCGGAAAGTACCTGCATTTTTTCGTTATATATTTCCCTAAAGCAGTCTTCGATTTCGCTGTTGTTTAATTGTGTTACCCGGACAGTGCGCGTTCCCGGAAGCAGTGCTTGTTTTTCCAGTGATAGACGATAAAACGATACTTTTCTTGTTTTGCTCACCATAGTGTTTTCGCATCCTTTTCTCTATTATGTAATATCAAATCCGCCTTCAAGAATAAATCTTCTCAACATTTGGTCAATCTTCATGTTGATCTGGAATTTCTTGATAGGCTTACCCTCTATCATTTCAAGGAAGGTTTTCGCCTTTTCCGTATCCACGGTTGCCTTCAATGTGTCAAATTTACCAAACTCATTGATATTGGCTTCCGTGATTTTCGACTGCATAAAGCTACGCAGTATCGTTTCATCAACTCCGATGGCGCTAGCAAAACGGTGGATCTGGTCATTTTTTGCACTGGTCATATATTCTGTAATGTAATCACGGAGCGTTTTTCCTTCGTCAACTATCACATCACCGTTCTGGACATCATGGAGGAAGATGTTTGCGTATTTTTGTTCCTCTTGCGTGAGCGTTGCAAACGACTTGTGAAGTTCATCCAGCACAGCGGCAGTTTCCGCACCATCCTGCAATGCCTTGATGTACTTTTTGAACCGGGAGTTCATATAGTTGGCATCAATTACACCAGTATTGATTTCCGTCAGGTAAGAGTCAATTTCATACGGCACATCTTCAACACCGGTCCCTCCGCTACCGCCAGAGAATAGTTCCTTATAACGCAAAGCAAGAATCAAGTAGGTGGTTTCATCGAGGTGCAGATTTATGATCACTTTTCTGCCAACGTTCTTAAATTCATAGGACAGCTTATTCCAAGTGAAGCCCTGTATCTTAGCAGCCTCGAGATAGCTGTTAAGCTGCTTGAATAATTTAGCAAATTGTCCGCGCTCCGTATGATCAACCGGAAGTTTTTCGAAGTTCTCAATTCCAACAGAACGGAAGATGCTCCCAATATCATCGTACAACGCATTCATTTTTTCGAGGTTGTGTTCCAGCTTGTCGGCAAATAGGCCAAGAGGTCTATCACCGGAATACAGCTTGAACGCTTCTTCAATGTTTCTCTGCATTGTATACGGTTTACGATAATAACGAATCGTGCCAAAGGGCTTCTCCGGACCATAGAGACGATTGGTACGTGAGAATGCCTGAATCAACTTTTCGTAAACCAAAATCTTATCCAAATATAGCGTGTTGATCCATTTGGAGTCAAAACCAGTCAGCATCTGATCGACAACGATCAGTAGATCAATTTGCTGGTCGGAAGTATGTTCAATTCCTTTGTACTGTTCTTTGTGCGCCAGACGATAGGAAATGTCCTTTTTGAAGGTTGCATAAGTTGCCATTTGGAACTCCATACTGTATCTGGTATTGTAATCTTTGATGATTTCAACAATGCCCTCTTCTTTAAAAAGCCCATTACCATTGTTATCAATACTGGGGTCAAACAAAGCGGTAATCTTCAGATTGCCCTTTTTTTTAAACCGTTTATAATACTGGATTGCCTCTGGAATGCTACTGGTAGCAAAAATCGCATGAAACTTGCTGTCGTGGCTTAGGGTTGTCCAGTTTTCCAAAATATCATCAACTACGGCATACCGATGCTTTTCGCGTTCGTACTGAGAAACAGGTAGATAATCTTCTATGCCTTTCAAATAGCTACCATCTGCCTGAACATATCCAGCCATCGGCACTTTTGTGTGATCCATATAATGCAGATAGACTTTTTTCTTTTTAGGGTCTGCCAACGCTTCTGTCTCAGTAGTTGCCTTAGCTCTTTCAAGTGCAACCGCTTTCCGAAGACCACGATCTTTGTATGTTGGCACCATGTATGGATCAAAGCCCAGAACATTCTTATCACGGATGCCGTCCGCAATGCTGTACCTGTGCAGCTCATTGCCGAACACATCCGAAGTAGTGCTCATTTTCTTCTGATTTTCATCGTGGATCGGCGTGCCGGTAAAGCCAAAAAACATGGCGTTCGGGAAAGTCTCTTTAATAGTCCGCAGCATTTCGCCAAACACATCACGATGAGCTTCATCAATGATAAATACAACCCGTTTATTTTGAATCAGTTCGATGTCGTGCGCATTAAAGCCATTTTCTTCTTCCACACGGCTCATTTTCTGAATAGATGTGACAATCAACGTATTTGCGGGATCATCGCTCCGCAGTTTTGCTACGAGAATATCCGTGTTTTCTGTAGCTTGCACAGAGTCTGTATCGTCGGCAAACCCGCGATAGTCCAACAGGGACTGCGTGCCAAGTTCAACTCTGTCCATCAGGAATACAACCTTGTCGGCATCCTTGGAAGCTGCAATCAACTGAGCCGATTTGAAGCTGGTCAGTGTTTTTCCGGAACCGGTGGTGTGCCAGATGTAGCCGCCCATCTGATCCCTATCAGCCCATCGGCGCATAGCAACGCGGCTGGTAATACGAGAAGTCGCATAATACTGATAGCTGCGCATAACCTTCAAAATACCGTCGGTATCGTCGGCAACGGTATAGAAGCCGATCAGCTGGTGTGCCATAGGGATGGAAAGCAGATACTGTGCAATGTCCTTCCAGTTGTTCAACGGCTCATTGTTGGCGTCAGCCCAGTGAAAGTAAAAGTCTTTGTTGAACTTTCCGTCCGGACCGGGATTTGAAAAATAGACTGTTTCATCCGGCTGCATAGCAATAAAAATCTGCACAAGAGCAAACAATCCAGAGAAAACTCCCTCATGTGCATATTTTTCAATCTGGTTGTAGGCTTGGCTGACATCCACACCGCTGCGCTTCAGTTCGCAGTGAATCAGTGGCATACCATTGATCAACAGCATAAAGTCACCCCGGCGGTTGGGTAAAACAGAGCTTCTTGCCTTGAATACCGGCTGTTCGGCAATCTGATAGCGGCTCTGACCGGCGGCAATTTCCTGACGGTCATAGATTTTCAGACTGACTTCTTTCCCGAAGTGCAGTTCATCTGCGGGATTGTCGCGTTTGACAGCAACGGTTTTACCATTGATAAAACCGTTGAGTTTCAGCGGCGTGCGCAGACGGGTAATCTGATCAAGAATCTGCTGCATTTC
>ENA-ORMN01003369-ORMN01003369.1-human-gut-metagenome-genome-assembly--contig:-NODE-3369-length-12661-cov-4.165001_pt1 | contig 12661 bp, 10 predicted proteins | sample MGYA00242102_ERZ508993 | MGnify/ENA primary metagenome ERZ508993 (study PRJEB26280, sample SAMEA2338770) | human gut metagenome | biome: human gut; feature: human-associated habitat; material: faeces... | reverse complement strand
AGCGTTACTTGAGCTTCAGCGCCTCCATCATGGGCACGGCGGCGTCCCAATCGATCTTCCAGCCAATCGACACGCGGACGGTTTCACCCGTTGCGGGAGCCGTCGCAAACAGCGTATGGCCGTTGTCGGGACCGGTAAAGCGCAGCCACGTTATGCCGTTGTACTCGACCTGGTCGGTTGTTGTCTCCTTGCCTTCGTAGACCTGCTCTAGGCTTGCAACCTCTTCCTCCGGCGAGCGCGGGAAAATGCTGATGTTCAGGCGTCCTCCAGTCTCGTCGTGGAAGAAGTTTGCCTTTTCGCGCTCTTCGTCGGACGAATCCAGCGTGTACCCATCGGCGGCCTCGATGCTGTACGATGCGCAGTCGATGCCCGTTAAATCTGCCTTCTCGCCAGAATCGGCCACGCCGCCGGCCGCCTTGAACTCCTTGGTCTCGCAGTCCGTGGTGTCAAAGTGCATGGCCTCATGATTCTTGGCAGGGGCGTAAGCGTCTACGAACTCGACAGTGATGGGCCCGTAGTACGCCGTCTTGGGCGCCCAGAAGTAAACATACTCAACGGTCTCGCCCGGACCGATATCTGGCCTCTCGGAAAGGTCAATTCCCTTGTGCAGATCATCGGGAGCTTCGCTTGCGACGTAGTCGAGCACAGCCGCCTTGCCGGAAGTAAACAACGGGTCGCCTGCCTCAAGATCGCCCTGAGCAGCATGCACGTTAAAGGAACTGAACGTCCTGTTCTTTGTGTTGTTGTTGGTAATCTTGATGTGCAGGTAAAAGCCGTCCTGCTGCTTGGCATCACCGCGATAGAACGTACCGTGAGCCACCGACTCATAGGTAATGCCTGCCACCTCGACCGTCTGCGACTCATAGGCCTTGGCCTTCTTGGACTTCTCCTGCACAGGCGCGCTCCCGCCCGAGCCACTCGGCGCATTACCGCCGCAGCCGGCAAGCGTACACGCCAACACAGCCGAAAGCGCCACGGTGGGAATTCCTAACAGCAGCTTCTTCGTCATGGGCTTCATCATCCTCACCGCTCCTTTCGCTTGCAGCTCATCCGTTGCCCGAGGCCTTCGTCGTCCCGTGGCATCGGCTTCCACAATGAGCGTATGACGAAACACGGCGCCGGCGAAGTGACCCGTGGCCCAAATAACGACCCGTTAGACCCTCTTTCTGACCAAAAGGGCCCCAGTTCGCATACCCTCGGCCCACAAAACGAGACGCATGTCCCAATATCCGGGCGCAAAGCCTAAGTGCCGAAGGTACCTATCAGAGCGTATGATGTCCTCAACAATTTTGGACAGCGGGCACAAGTCGTCGTTGACATCCAAGCCGCTCGCCCGAACCAAGCAATTATTTGGAGGAGACAAATATGGAAGAAGCAAAGTATGGACAGAACAGTCTGAGCGAGGAGGAGCGTCTGGTTATCGCCAGGGCTGCCGATTCGCCCAAGTTTAAAGCTTCCCCCGTCTCCGCCGAGCTCATTGATTCCTTTGGCGACGACCTGACGAGCTTTGCATCGATTCCGTATACCTCTAAATCCAGGCTTTCGAGCCTCTATGGGCCGGGGCTTGATGCCATGGCGCTGCTTTGCGCCGATTGGAAAGAAGCGTACGCCCGGGGCGCGCTTTATATGCGAGACCCCAAAACGGTCAGCTTTGCCACACACCTGGAGACTGCAAATGGATCGGCCGTTGAACTGTCGATTGCCGAAAATGCACAGGACGGCCTCCCCTGGTTTCTCTCGTATGTCCCCATTGCCGATCGCATGAAGCTGCGCCGAGACTATGAGACCAAAGCCCCGAGCATCGACACCCATACGCAACCCATTGCAAGCACGAACGCCGATACCGGTGCTCGCCCCGCTGCGACCTCACTGCCCCCGCTCCTAGAGCGCAATCTCGAGCGCATGCAGGAGACCGAGGACTATCTCGAGGGCCCCGTTCCGCAAGACCTCGTCGAGGAATTTGCATCCCTTGGCGAGGCACTCTCATCGTTCGCATGGACTTCGCAGCGATGGACCGACACGATCATCGAGTACGCAAAGCGCGACATCGACGTCGCGGCTCTTTTAGATCGTGATTGGAAATTCGCCTTCTCCAACCGAATCATCCGCTTCTACGAGGGCAAGGTTATCTTTCCGATCAGCGTTCTTCGAAACGACGGGGAAACTCCGGTCGAGGTGTCGATAACGCGCGACCGTAAGATGGATCGCCCGGGTGCGCTGCCTTGGCGTGTCTGCTATGTCGATAACTTCGCTTTCCAAAAGGTGCGTGCCGGCCATGCGCTCACCGACTGGGCATATCTGGGCAACATCGATAGCATGATCGAGAGTCTTGCGAATTACGCGCTGGACGAAAAATGGGGCTTTGACCAGGACGAGGACTCCAAGGACTATTCGATTCTGCGCAGCTACCTCATGTACACCTTCTATCGCCTTCAGTCCGAAAACAAGGTTCTCGAGGACATCGATAAGGGAATCGCGGCATTTAACACCGGACTCGTCGACCCCACCTACGAGGCCATTTATGCCTGCTTTTCGCCATCGAGCAGCGGATGTCCATGGCGCTTCGAGGCCTTTTGCAAAGCGGGTTCAAAACAGTGGGGAAAGAAACTCGTTGCGTCGTTTGACCCGCTTCCGCAGCGCGCATCCTATTTTGAAAAGAAGGAAGACCTGCTCTTTGACGGCAACAGAACGCTCCAGCGCGACGTTGACCATATCCTGCTCGACAACATCGACCGCCTGCCCGAGGCGTTTCTTGCCGAGGAGTTGCGCGGAAGCAGCGATGCGCTCGAAGCACTGTCGAGAGCGGTTAGCGCAGATGACGATGCGTCAAAGAAGGCCGCCTATGATGAACTACGCGAAGCCGTTGAGGACAACGCCAAGGTGAAGCGTCGTCTGATCAACAGACTCGACGATGCCATTGAGCTCGCCCAGAAGCGTGTCGAGTGGAACTTCAAGACCGCCGTTCCGGCGTTCTACCCCACCAAAAACACCATGAGCCTGCTGCTGCCACTCGACCTGACCGAAAACGACCGGCCCGATGTCGCCCTGGTGGTCGAGCTCATGGAGTCCGGCGCCTATATAGGCCAGACAATTCTGACCATGAAGATGGCCTATAACAACGCGCGCCTGATCAGCCGCCCGGACAGCGACTGGCTCAATACTTCGCTGCAAGTTACAGGCTGCTAAACAATCCGGCTCTCTTGCCCCGCGTTCCACCAATGAGCGCGGGGCTTTGCTATGTACCGATCATTCGGACAGAACCGACGTGGTTTTGTCCGGAAAAAGGAATCCCCATCGAACTCCGAACGGTTGTTCGATGGATTTCGTGTTAGTTGGAATCGCCTATGGGCTGGGCTATGCTACCTTGACTATCTATATGACTAAAACGCAGCAAAGGAGCACCGAGAGAGCGAGTATGGCAAAAAACACCGCAAACTATGGTAACGACAGTATTCGTCAGCTCAAGGACGAGGAGCGCGTACGCCTGCGCCCCGCCGTCATCTTTGGCTCGGACGGGCTCGACGGCTGCGCGCATGCCGCCTTCGAGATCCTGTCCAACGCCGTTGACGAGGCGCGCCAGGGCTACGGCAAGCTCATCACCCTTACCGCCTTTCGCGATGGCTCCATTCAGGTAGAGGACAACGGCCGCGGCTGCCCGCTCGACTGGAACCCTTCCGAGAAGCGCTTTAACTGGGAGCTCGTCTTTTGCGAGCTCTACGCTGGCGGCAAGTACAACAACAACCAGGGCGGCGACTACGACTTCTCGCTCGGTACCAACGGCCTGGGCTCCTGCGCGACCCAGTACGCCTCCGAATACATGGACGTCACGGTTTGGCGTGACGGCAACAAGTACTCCCTGCACTTTAAGAAGGGCAAGGTCGTCGGCGCCAAAAAGAAGGCACTCGAGATTGAGCCCAGCGACGAGGACCGTACCGGCACCACCATCAAATGGCGCCCCGATCTTGAGGTCTTTACCTCCATCAGCATCCCCCACGATTGGTATCGCGAGACCATGCGCCGCCAGGCCGTGGTCAACGCCAACGTAACCTTCCGCCTGCGCATCGAGGGCGATGATGGCGAATTTACCGAAGAGGACTTCTGCTATCCCAAGGGCATCGAGGACTACGTGCTCGAGAAGGTCGGTGCCGACTACCTCACCGAGCCCTTCTTTATCGAGGCCGACCGTCGCGGTCGCGACCGCGAAGACCTGCCCGACTACAACGTAAAAATCACCGCATGCATGTGCTTCTCTCGCACCTTCATGATGCAGGAGTACTACCACAACTCATCGTGGCTCGAGAACGGCGGCTCACCCGAGAAGGCGGCCCGTAGCGCTCTGACCAGCGCCATCGATGCCTACATTAAGCAACAGGGCAAATACAACAAAAACGAAAGCGGCATTAAGTGGCAAGACGTCCAGGACTGTCTGGTGCTGGTAACCAACTGCTTCTCCACCCAGACGTCCTACGAGAACCAGACCAAGAAGGCCATCAATAACCGCTTTATCCAGCAGGCCATGACGGCATTCTTTAAGGAGCGCCTCTCGACCTACCTGATTGAGAACAAAGACGCCGCCAACAAGATCATGGAGCAGGTGCTCATCAACAAGCGCTCGCGCGAGAACGCCGAGAAGACGCGCCAGAGCATCAAGACCAACCTGCAGCAGAAGACCGACATGGCCAACCGCGTGCAGAAGTTCATCGACTGCCGCTCCAAGGACAAGAGCCGCCGCGAGATCTACATCGTAGAGGGCGACTCGGCAGCAGGCGCCATTCGCACCTCGCGCGATGCCGAGTTCCAGGGTGTCATGCCCGTCCGCGGCAAAATCCTCAACTGCCTAAAGGAGGACTACCCGCGCATCTTTAAGTCCGACATCATCATGGACCTCATGCGCGTGCTGGGCTGCGGCGTGGAGATCAAAGACAAGCGGATCAAGAACCTGGGCGCCTTTGACCTGGACAACCTCAACTGGAACAAGGTCATCATCTGTACGGACGCCGACGTCGACGGTTACCACATCCGCACGCTCGTGCTCACCATGCTCTACCGCCTGGTGCCCACACTTATCGACGAGGGCTACGTGTATATCGCCGAGTCGCCGCTCTACGAGATCAACTGCAAAGAAAAGACCTACTTTGCCTACACCGAGCTCGAGAAGAACGGCATCCTCAAAGAGATCGGCGACCAAAAGTGCTCGATCAACCGCTCCAAGGGTCTTGGTGAGAACGACCCGGACATGATGTGGCTCACCACCATGAACCCCGAGACGCGCCGCCTGATCAAGGTGGAGCCTGAGGACGTCACCAAGATGGAGACCATGTTCAACCTGTTGCTGGGCAACGACGAGGCGGGCCGCAAGCGCCATATCTCCGAGCACGGCAAGGAGTACCTGGACCAGCTGGACCTGCAATAGCAGCAAATCGATAACGACGGCCCATAAGAAGTTCAAGAGGAAATCGTGGCAAAGAAGAAGACGAAGAACCAGCCCAAGAAAAAGCAGGTCAACGCCGAGAACGTCATCGGCCTGCACTCCGAGGTCACCGACCAGCCGATCACGCAGACGCTCGAGGTCAACTACATGCCCTACGCCATGAGCGTCAACGTCTCGCGTGCGTTCCCCGAGATCGACGGCTTTAAGCCCTCGCACCGCAAGCTGCTCTACACCATGTACAAGATGGGTCTGCTCAAGGGCGAGCGCCAGAAGAGCGCTAACATCGTGGGTCAGACCATGAAGCTCAACCCGCACGGCGATGCCGCAATCTACGAGACGATGGTGCGTCTAGCCACCGGTAACGAAGCGCTGCTCGCCCCCTTTGTGGAGTCGAAGGGCAACTTTGGCAAGTACTATTCGGGCGACCTGAGCTACGCCGCTTCGCGTTATACCGAAGCCAAGCTCTCCCCCATCAGTGCCGAGATCTTCAAGGACATCGACAAGGACCCCGTCGATTTCGTCGACAGCTACGACGGTGCCATGAAGGAGCCGCGCCTGCTGCCCACCACGTTCCCCAACATCCTTGTCTCGGCCAACAAGGGCATCGGCGTCGCCATGGCTTCTGACATCTGCGGTTTCAACCTCAACGAGGTCTGCACTGCCACGATGCACTACCTCAAGGATCCCGACTGCGACCTGCTCGAATATATGCCCATGCCCGACTTCTCGACCGGCGGCGAGATTATCTACCGCCGCGAGGAGATGGAGAAGATCGTCGAGACCGGCCTGGGCAGCTTCCAGATTCGCTCCCGCTGGCGCTGGATTCCCGAAGAGCGCATCATCGAGGTCTACGAGATCCCCTACACCACCAAGACCGATGTCATCATCGAGCGCATCGTCAAGCTCTCCAAGGAGGGCAAGGTCAAGGAAATCGCTGACATCCGCGATGAGACCGACCTCTCGGGCCTGCGCATCGCCATCGACCTTAAGCGCGGTGTCGACCCCGACAAGCTCATGGCCAAGCTCTATCGCTCGACCACGCTGCAGGATTCGTTCTCGTGCAACTTCAACGTGCTCGTCGACGGCTATCCCCGTGTTATGGGCGTGCGCCAGATTCTGCACGAGTGGGTCAAATGGCGTATTGAGTCCACGCGCCGCCGCATTAACTTTGACCTGGGCAAAAAATCCGAGCGCCTGCACCTGCTGCACGGCCTTGAGGCAATTCTGCTCGACATCGACAAGGCCATCGCCATCATCCGCGGCACCAAGCTCGAAGCCGAGGTCGTGCCCAATCTTATGAAGGGTTTCGACATCGACGAGACCCAGGCCGAGTTTGTTGCCGAGCTCAAGCTTCGCAACATCAACGAGGAGTACATCCTCAACCGCACCAAGGACATCGCCAAGCTTGAGGGCGAGATTGCCGAGCTGGAGGAGATTCTCTCCAGCAAGGAGAACATCAAGAAGGTCATCAGCAACGAGCTGGCCGCGGTCAACAAGAAGTACGTGATGCCGCGTCGCACAGGCAGGATCGAGCCCCACGAGGTTATCGAGGTAAGCTTGGAGCCCGAGGTCGAGGAGTACCCGGTCACCATCATGCTCTCGCGTGATGGCTACCTCAAGAAGATGACGGACCGCGTGCTCAAGAAGGCGACCACGCTCAAGTACAAGGACGGCGACAAACCCTTTATCGAGTTCCCGTCCTCCAACACCCACGAGCTGCTGGTCTTTACCAACAAGAGCCAGGTGTACAAGTGCAAGGTTGCGGCGTTTGAGGACACCAAGTCGGCCCAGCTGGGCTCGTACCTGCCGACCGATCTTGAGATGGAACCCGACGAGAGCGTCATCTGGGTCATCGACCCCGAGGACTACAAGGCCGACGTGCTGTTCGTCTTTGAGAACGGCCGCGTGGTGCGCGTCGCACTTGCTGGATACGTCACCAAGACCAACCGCAAGCGCCTCAAGAACGCCATCTACGGTGGCAGCAAGCTGCTGTATGCCCAGGTGCTCAAGGAAGATCGCGACATCGCGCTGGTCTCGAGCGACTATCGTTTGATGAACTTCAACACGTCGCTGCTCAAGACCAAGACGACCACCAACACGCAGGGCGTCCAGGCCTTTACGGCCAAGAAGGGCCGCTCGGTCACCACCGTCGGCACGACCGAGGAAATCCTTGGCGCCGGCGTCTCGGCCGAGAAGTTCACCGCGCAGAGCCTGCCTTCTGCCGGTGCCCTCATGAAAGAAAACGACATGCCGAGTTTGTTTGACTAGGACGACGGCAGAACCGCCATAAGCTCTCAAAACGGTGGGGCCCGGAGCGCAGCAACATCGCGCTCCGGGCCCCGCTCGCTGCAACGTAGTCAGAATAATAGGAATCCCCGTTTTTCACTCCTGCGATCCCACGGCACAAGGCATGTTAAGCCATTAGCAAAACTTGCAAAATTTAGCAAAAGTTGCAAAAGTTAGCAAAACCTGCAAAGGGGCCACCATGGATCGCAGCAAATGTCTCCGCCATGCCAGGCATGCTCGAAGATATCATCGAGCGAACCAAAGAAGCCGCAGATAGCTACCTCTTACAGCCTCATGCGCGCATAAACGGCGTTCAAATTGGTCCAGTAGGCATCGATTGGACATATGCTCAAGAGGCCCAGGGCAACTGGCGCACACGCATGAATGGCATCTTTAAACAACTCGAAAAACATGACATCGGGCTTCTCTCGAAACGACCTATCGGGAGCTTTCCGATAAAGACATTGAGTTTTTGCTCGCGATGCTGCCCGATTCTGGCCCCAGCAGGGTCTCGGAGATAGCCAAACGCATGGGCGTCGCCAGCAACTACGCAAGCCAATACAAACGCCGCCTCCTGGAGGACGGCGTCATCGGAGAGCGCGGGCGTGGTCTCGTTGGCTTTGACATTCCCGCGTTCAGGGAATTCTTGAACGAGAAGGCGTTTTAGCACGCCGGAATTGTCCGCGGAAGCATCAACGCATGGCAATCAGCATTCCTCTTGATAAGGATTGCAAGCATTTCCACCAACACCGATTGCCATGCGCTCTTCTTGTCCTTAGGCGAGCTTGCGAGCGAGCTCTCGCACCTCTTCCAACTTGGGCGAGGAGGCCATGCTGTCGCGCTCGGTCATACCGCTGATGGTGACAATGCCCTGGTCCTCCCACTTGCAGTACGCGCAGGCCGACTTGTACATGGCGATCGCCGCGTCATAGACGCCCTCGCTGTGGCTATCGAGCAAAAGGGCCGTCTTGGTGAACGGGAATCCCGTGGCACCGAAGGCGTACAGGCGGTCGATGGCGGCCTTCTCCTGCGCAGTGATATCAAACCAGTAGATAGGCGAAGCGAAGACAACCATATCGGCGTCTTTCAGTGACTCGATCACGTCGGCCATGTCGTCCTTCTGCACACAGGTGCCCTCGTGGGCGAAGCAATACTGACACCCCAGGCAACCAGCGATCTTTTTGCCGGCAACGCGAACGACCTCGACCGTATTGCCGCCCTCACGCGCGGTCTCGGCAAACGCCTCGACCATGGTATCGGTATTGGCGCCCTTACGCGGGCTGCCACTCAATACAACGATATTCATAGAAATCTCCCTCCTTCATGCCGCAGGCGCACGGCATATTTTTTGTTTTAACCAAAACGTATGGAGTTATTCAATCGCCTCGTTCCAGCTACTCCCGCTCTTTAGAAGAATCGTTGCTGGAAACTTGGCATTAAATCAAGGCACGCCTTATTTCAGATATTCCTCAAAGAATGCCTTCAGCTTTCCAAACGGAATGATGTCCATCTGATCGTAAAGGTCGGTGTGGCTGGCACCAGGGATAATGAGCAATTCCTTGTTGTCCCCCGTCAGCTTGCTGTACGCGATTTCGCTGAAATAGCGGGAGTGCGCCTTCTCGCCATGCACCAGCAGTACCGCAGAGCGAATTTCGCTGCTGTATTGCAAAATCGGCATATTCAAAAAGGACAGCGAGGACGTCACATTCCAGCCGCCGTTGGAGTTCAGGCTGCGGGGATGGTAGCCTCGCGGGGTCTTGTAGTAGGCGTAGTAGTCCTTCACGAACTGCGGCGCGTCCTCCGGCAGCGGATCGACCACGCCGCCCGCTAGCGCGTAGCTGCCGTTTTTATAGTCCTCGGTGTTGATGTCCGGCGATGCTACATAGCGGGGCGTGCCGCCGCTCTCGCCGGTATAGGACGGGTCAAAGGCAATTGCGAAAAAGCCCAGCTCCGCCATCTTCTGCGCGTACAGACCGGAGGACTGTTCCTTCACCGCGCCAAACGGGCCGCTGACGGCGATGGCGGGCAGTTTGCCTTCCGCATTCTTAGGCACGTACACGTCGGCCGCCAGCGTGATGCCGTATCGGTTGTGGAAGGTCGCCTTGCTGTGCTCAACCTTGTCGCTTTTGGGGAATACCTTGTCCCATTCCTGCGTCAGTTTCAACTGCTCCGTGCCTAAGCCTCCTTGTCAGTCGCTTTAAGGTATTGCTCGTCGTCCACGGGCTCCAACCACTCGTTAGAGGCCTCCTCGCCCGGAACCTCCACCGCGAGATGGGAGAACCAGCTGTCAGGTGCCGCACCGTGCCAGTGCTTTACGCCCGCGGGAATATTTACTACATCGCCGGGGCACAGCTCCTGTGCCGGTTTGCCCCATTCCTGGTAAAACCCTCGACCAGCCACGCAGACGAGGATCTGTCCGCCACCGCTTTTGGCGTGATGGGTGTGCCAATTGTTGCGGCAGCCGGGCTCAAACGTAACGTTGTAAATACCGACCTGCTCGGTGGAAAGGGGCGCGAGGTAGCTTTGCCCGATAAAGTACTTCGCAAATGCGTCGTTGGGGGCACCGATGGGAAAGGCCATCTCGTTTTGATGCTTGGTTCTTGCGTCGGCGGCATCGTCATCCGCCCAGATCTCCTTCGCCATGCGGAAGGCCGCCCATGCCTTGGGCCAGCCCGCGTAAAACGCCGCGTGCGTAAGGATTTCCGCTATCTCCGTCCTGGTCACGCCATTGTTCTTTGCGGACATCAGATGGTATTGGAACGAAGAGTCCGTCAGCCCCTGTGCCATCAAGGCAACCACCGTCACCACGCTGCGGTCTCGAAGGGAAAGCCTGTCTTCTCGGCTCCACACCTCGCCGAACAGTACATCGTCATTGAGCTGTGCGAATTTGGGAGCAAAGTCCCCCAGGGCATCTCTGCCCGCTGTCTGTTTGATTGCCATGATCGATTTCCTCCTGTCGATGGTTTTGAGTGCAAAACTGCTTCCGTCCAGCTAAGCCGCGCCTAGACTCCTGTGCCCATTCGTCGCGCCTGCTCAAGAGCGGGATGCCCGCCGATTTCGCCCACGCCGTTCAAGCCGCCGGCGAATACCGTTCCGGCAAGCGTGCGCCTTTGGCGAAAATCCCTTGCGCTCCCGATTTGTATTGACGAAAATAAAGGTAATACCTAAACCTAACTTTAGGTCAAGGAGTAAATTCGAGATTTGTCCGGAGGGACCATGTACACAATCGGACAGGTGGCGGAGATGTTCGATCTGCCCGTTTCCACGCTGCGTTATTACGACAAGCAGGGATTGTTCCCGGAATTGGAGCGAACGTCCGGCATTCGCCGATTCGGCGATACGGAACTCGAGGCGCTTCGGGTCATCGAATGCCTGAAGAAGGCTGGGATGGAGATCAAGGACATCCGGCTGTTCATGGAATGGTGCGCGGAGGGCCCATCGACATATCCCAAGCGCAAGGCCATGTTCGAGGAGCGAAAAGCCCACATGGTGTCGGAGATCGCGAAGATGAACCGCGCGCTGGACATGTTGAAGTTCAAATGCTGGTACTACGAGCAGGCGATTCAGGATGGCAACGAGGATAGAGTGAAGGCGCTGATCCCCGACGATTTGCCGGAAGAGATCAAAGATACCTACAATAACGCCCACGCTCAATAATGCCGCCCGATGCTCAAGGGGCTTTGGCAAGGGGCTCTTTCCGAGCAGAACGAAAAAGAAAGCCTCCGAACCAGAGGGTCCGGAGGCTGTTGTTCCCATAGGCATAAGCGCATCTGTTCGCGATTGCCTATCGATGCTCTGCCTCGAGCGCGGCAGACACCGCATCGAGGAACTCCCGCACATGGTCTGCGGGGTGCGACGAATGAAGCAGCCCGTAAGACACGAGACAGTCCCAATCGGTAGGGACGGTTTTGAGCATGGGGTGGACGTTGGCCCATAACGGCAGCGTCGCAAGCGCGAGGTCCTCGTTCGCGCCGCGATTGAACACCTCCGCCCGATATTGCGGGAAGTCTACGAGCGCGATTTGAGGATGATGCAAGAGTATCTCGTCGCGCACGCGGTCGATTTCGGCGTTCCAGCCCCGGCGTATAAGCATAAGACTGTGATTGTGGAGGTCGTCGAATGTGACGATGTCGCGTTTGGCGAGCTCGCTGTCGACGGGAACGGCGCACCAGAGCGGCTCGCGCGAAAGCTCGAGGCCCAGGCACCCGCGCTCTTTAAGAAAGGCATCGTCGAAAATCCCCACCACGATATCCATGTCTTGCCCGAGGTTCGCCAAACCGCGCGCCGCCGAGGGTGTGTTTTCAAACGTGACCACCTGAAGGCTCATGCCAGGGCAACGTTCCTTCACCTTCGGCCACAGCTTCGTGAGCGGCGTGCTGGGCGTCATGAGCGACACTCCCACGCGGATGATGCGCTTCTCTCCGCGCTCGGCGACGCGGGCGCGTGCGATTGATTCTTGAGAGTACTGCACGATATGGCGGGCATCGGCGAGCAGCGACCTGCCTGCTCGCGTAAGCGAAAGCCCCTGATGCGATCGGTGGAACAGCGTAAGGCCTAGCCGCGACTCCAGCAGGTTCATCTGCTTGATGACGGCCGTGGGCGTGATGAAGGACTCTTGTGCCGCCTTGGAGAAGCTGCCCGCCTCCGCCACGCGGATGAAAGTGTCAAGCTGTGGGTTGTACATCGATCCTCCTGTCACGCATTATGTGCCGTATATACCCCATGGTTATATCCATCATTCCAACGTGAACTTCTCGCACGTCAGTAAACGCCGTAGCCTTGTATTCGAAAAGTCACCATTAAGGAGGAGACCATGGAGTATCTGAAGCTCTACAACGACGTAGAGATGCCCATCGAGGGTTTGGGCACCTTCCTCATGACCCCGGCCGAGGCCGAGGCGGCCGCAACCGCCGCGCTCACGGCTGGCTACGAGCACATCGACAC
>ENA-ORMN01003361-ORMN01003361.1-human-gut-metagenome-genome-assembly--contig:-NODE-3361-length-12685-cov-4.296675_pt1 | contig 12685 bp, 14 predicted proteins | sample MGYA00242102_ERZ508993 | MGnify/ENA primary metagenome ERZ508993 (study PRJEB26280, sample SAMEA2338770) | human gut metagenome | biome: human gut; feature: human-associated habitat; material: faeces... | reverse complement strand
AAAAGTCTTTTGAAAGGGGTCCGGGGGAAACTTTTCTCCAGAAAAGTTTCCCCCGTGTTCTCCCACCAATTATTTATTTCTTAGCTTCCAGCGCAGGCGGGTCAAGGTTTACCGGCTCTTTAAGAACCAGCTCCGGCTTTGCCTGACCAGTCACGCAGTCGGCGTGAATGATGACCTCGGAAACATCCTGCCGTGTGGGAAGCTCATACATCAGGGGCATCATCATCCCCTCCATGATAGAGCGAAGTCCACGGGCGCCGGTGTTCCGCTGAATTGCCTGCGCCGCAATGGCGACCAGGGCATCGTGGTCAAAACTCAGCTTGATGCCGTCCATTTCCATCAGCTTCAGATACTGCTTCAGCAGGGAATTTTTCGGCTCGCTCAGAATCCGCACCAGCGCTTCCTTGTCCAGGTCGTTCAGCGTTACGATAACGGGAATACGTCCCACCAATTCGGGAATCAGTCCGAATTTCACGATATCGTGCGGGGTCACGTCCTTGAAGATCCCATCCGAACGGCGTTCGGCTTTCTTTTTGATCTCGCTGGAAAAACCAATGGTCTGGTTGCCCTGGCGCTTTTCGATGATCTTATCCAGCCCGTCAAAGGCGCCGCCGCAGATAAAGAGAATGTTTTCGGTGTTGATCTGAATGAATTCCTGGTTCGGGTGCTTTCTGCCGCCTTGCGGGGGAACGTTGGCAACCGTGCCCTCCAGAATTTTCAGAAGCGCCTGCTGAACGCCCTCGCCGGATACATCCCGGGTAATGGAACGGTTTTCGCTCTTGCGGGCGATCTTGTCGATCTCGTCAATATAGATGATTCCTTTTTCCGCAAGCTCGATATCGTAATCCGCCGCCTGAATCAGACGCAGAAGAATGTTTTCCACGTCCTCGCCGACATAGCCCGCTTCGGTAAGCGTGGTAGCGTCGGCAATGGCAAAGGGAACCTTGAGCGATTTTGCAAGCGTCTGCGCAAGATAGGTCTTTCCGACGCCGGTCGGACCGATCAGCAGGACGTTGCTTTTCTGCAACTCCACGTCAGGCTCCACCGGCAATTCGCTTTTGCCTTTGCGGTGGTTTTCGGAAACCGAAGCTTTATAAAGAATCCGCTTGTAGTGGTTGTAAACGGCGACCGACAATGCCATTTTGGCATCATCCTGACCGATCACGTACTCGTCCAGCACCTCTTTGATCTGCTTGGGCTTGGGGAGGGTGTCAAAGGACAGCTCGGTATCGGTCACACTTCCGGTCGTGTTTTCATAAATCAGCTGTTGGCAGGCGTCCACGCAAAAATCACAGATATACGCTCCCGTGGGGGAGGGAATCAGGAAATTGACCTGATTCTCCTTCCGCCCGCAGAAAGAGCAGTAGCGGAGATTGGAGGCGCCGCCGTTTTTGTTGGTTGTGTTTGAAGCCATGATTTATCCTTTCAGGGTCGGATCATGCACGCTTTGCAAAAATCTTGTCGATCAGACCGTAGTCAAGTGCCTGCTGCGCCGTCATGAAGTTGTCACGCTCGGTATCACGGGCGATCTCTTCAATCGGACGTCCGGTGTTTTCGGAAAGGATGCGGTTCAGGTTATCCCGGGTCCGCAGGATCAGATCCGCCTGAATCTTGATATCGGTTGCCTGACCCTTGGCACCGCCGAGGGGCTGGTGAATCATAATCTCACTGTTGGGGAGCGCAATGCGCTTGCCCTTGGTTCCGGCGGAAAGGAGGAATGCTCCCATGCTTGCCGCCATACCGATGCAGATGGTGGATACGTCGCACTTGACGTAATTCATCGTATCATAGATCGCCATACCGGCAGTAACCGAGCCGCCGGGGGAATTGATATAAAAGCTGATATCCTTGTCAGGATCCTGCGCCTCCAGGAAAAGCAACTGCGCAACGACCAGCGACGCCGTCGTATCGTTTACCTCATCGGACAGGAAAATAATTCTGTCATTCAGCAGACGGGAAAAGATATCGTAGGAGCGCTCACCTTTGCTGGTTTGCTCAATGACCATGGGGACCAGGGCATCATACATTCTGTTTTCTGTGTTAAACAAATTCAATCACCTCCGTGCGGTTTCTGTTTTTTCAGGGGTTTTCGGGTGTTCAGGCTTTCGGCTCCTCAGCAGGTGCGGCAGCCTTCTTGGTGGTTCTCTTGGCGGCGGGCTTCTTTTCCGTCGTCTTTTCGGTCTTTTCAGCCTTTGCCGGCTTCTCGGCTTTTTCAGCAGCCTCGGTCTTTTCAGCCTTGGCGGTGATGACAGCCTTTTCCTTTACGAGCTCCATGGCTTTCTTGACCTTCATGTCCTCGGCGATAGCGGCGGCGTCAATGCCGGCTTTCACCTGATCCACTTCTACGCCGTAAGCCTTTGCAATTCTCTCGTATTCGCCGTTGATGTCCTCCTCGGTGGCTTCCAGCTTTTCAAGAGAAGCGATCTTTTCCAGCGCCAGTCTTGCTTTTACCTGCCGCTCTGCCTCGGGTCTCATCTGCTCACGGAGAGAATCCAGCGTCATGCCGGTATACTTGAAGTAGGTCTTGAGGTCCAGTCCCTGGGAACGCAGTCTGTTGTCATAGTCACGGACGTAGTTTTCGGTCTCGGCGGTGTACATCACCTCGGGAATGTCCGCTTCCAGCTTTTCGATCAGGGTATTGATCAGCTTTTCCTCTACGGCATTGTCGGCGGCACTCTCGTGTCTCTTTTCGATTTTTGACTTCAGATCGGCTTTGTATTCATCGAAAGTATCAAATTCGGAGACATCTTTTGCAAAATCGTCATCCAGAGCGGGCAGTTCCACCTTGGTCAGGGCATGGATCTTCACCTTGAAGGTTGCGTCCTTGCCGGCAAGGTCTGCGGCATGATACTCGGTGGGGAAGGTTACGTTGACGTCAAATTCGTCGTCGATCTTCTTGCCGACGACCTGCTCCTCAAAGCCGGGGATAAAGGAGCCGGAGCCAAGCTTCAGCGCATAGTCAGTGCCTTTGCCGCCCTCGAAAGCCACGCCGTCGCAGAAGCCTTCAAAGTCGATTACGGCAGTGTCGCCCATCTCTGCGGGACGGTCGGTCACTTCGATCTCACGGGAGTTGCGCTCACGGACGGTTTCGATCTCTTTTTCCACCTCTTCATCGGTGACGGGAGCCACGTCCTTTTCCACGGGGATTCCAAGGTAATCCTTGATCTCGACTTCGGGCTTTACATATACCTTAGCCGAAAGCACCAGACCGTTGTCGTCAATGCTTACCACATCAATTTCAGGCTGTCCTACGATCTCCAGTGCAGATTCTTTTGCGGCGTCTCCGTAAGCGGCGGGGATCAGGTCGTTAATGGCGTCTTCATAGAAAACGCCCTTTCCATACATTTTCTCAATGATGGAACGGGGGGCTTTGCCTTTTCTGAAACCCGGGATGCTGATGGATTTTGCCTGTCTGTGATAAACGGCGTTTACGGCTGCGTCAAAGGTTGCTTTATCAACCGAGAACTGCAACTCGTATCTGTTCTTTTCGATGCTTTCAGACTTCGTTAAACTCATTTGGTTTAAACCTCCGATATTTATGTTTATTTTTTACATACAGTATATATTGTACTTTTTTTTGTTGCATTTGTCAATAGCAAATTTGAAAATTATGGACTTTCCGGAGAAATAATTTGCGGAATGAAGTCCAGAAAGTCGGCGGAGATCATCCGGAAGGTGATTCCCTCAGCCGAAAAGCACCCGCTTTGCGTATAACAGCCGTGGATGTGTCCAAAATAACAGCGCCGGATATTGAACTCCGAAAGCAGGGAAAGGATCGGCTCACACCGGAAATCCGCCCAGATGGGCGGAAAATGCAGAAAGACCAGGATCTCGGCGTAGGATTCGTCCTGCAGTTTTTTTGCCGCTTCCAGCGACATCCGCAGGCGGATGACCTCACGGTTCACGATCTTGTCGTAATCCACGTCACGGTCGGTATTCTGAACCGAGCGATCCACAAACCATCCCCGGGAGCCGGCGATGATAAAGGACTCTGCCCGACAGGCATTGTTGTTTAAAATGTCGATAGTCTCTATGCAATTTTCACAAAAAAAGCGTTTCATTCTGGAAACCGTGGACCACCAGAAGTCGTGATTTCCTTTGGATATGATTTTTCTGCCGGGCAGAGAGTCGATCCATTTCAGATCGGCTCGTGCATCCTCGGTCGTCAGCGCCCATGAGATATCGCCCGGTATCACGACCGTGTCGCCGGGTGATACGAGACGTGTCCAGTTGGCACGGAGCCGCTCGGTGTAATTTTTCCACCGGGGTCCGAAAACCTCCATGGATTTCTGATTGCTTTCGGTGTCAAGATGCAGATCGGCTATAACAAAAACCGCCATAAAGCTCCTTCGTTTTCGGGTATGATTCCGGATTTTCTGCGCATAATAAAAGTATTCCACAAACAAGGAGGAATAAAGAAAATGGATAAGGAAAAGTGCGGATGCAATACCGCAAAGAATGAAAAGGATCACATCAAAGGGATCCGTTGTGACGTGAAGAACTGTGTTTACCACGATCACGAAACCTACTGCATGGCAGGCGAGATCGCCGTTGGACCCTGCAACGCAACCTGCAGCTCCGAGACGGCTTGCGCTACTTTCTGCGAAAGAAAGTAAGCCAAACAGAAAAGCATGACCGGCGCTGACGCATTCCGTGGCAGTTTCCGATCATGCTTCATCCGGGAAACGGAAAAACGGGCGGGAAATTCTTTTGCTTGCGGCGAAAGAGTTTCCCGCCTGTCGATTACTTATTACAGAAATTCGTAGACCGATTTCAGCATTTCATCGGGGTTGATTACCTCGCTGAAACGCACATCCCGGCGATCAAGTCCGCAAAGCGGGTAGGGAATCGGAACGCCGGTGAGCGCCGTAAGGTCGTTCAGGGCGCCGGTATCGGCAGAAGCGCACTTTCCGGTGATCGAGCGGTAAACGTCCGCCGCAAACTTATAGGGGCTGGCGGTGGAGGCTACGATCATTTTGCGGTCGTCGCCGGTGTCCTTGCGGTATTTTTCCGCACAGCAGAGGGCGACCGAGGTGTGCGTGTCTGCAAGATAATGTTCATTTTCGTAGAAGTTGCGGATAGTCGTTGCTGTTTCGTCCTCGTCGGCAAAGTAGCCGGCAAAGTTTTCGGCGATCAGTGCCTTTACCTCGTCGCTGACCGTGTAGTGCCCGGTAGCGCTCAGCTCCTTCATGTAACCGGCAGTCTTGTCGGCGTCCGACGTGAAGAACAGAAGCCGCTCCAGGTTGCTGGAGATCAGGATATCCATGGAGGGCGACATGGTCATGTGGAATTTCCGGTTGCGGTCATAGGTGCCGGTCGCCAGAAAATCGGTGAGCACGTTGTTGGAGTTGGAGGCGCAGATCAGCTTTCCGATCGGCAAGCCCATGCGCTTGGCAAGGTATGCGGCAAAGATGTTGCCGAAGTTTCCGGTCGGAACGCAGACGTTTACGGTGTCACCGTAGGCGATCTCGCCGGCTTTCAGCAGGTCGCAGTAAGCCGAGACGTAGTACACGATCTGCGGGGCAAGCCGTCCCCAGTTGATAGAGTTGGCACTGGAAAGGATGTAGGAGCTTTCCGCCAGCTTTTCACGGGCGTCCTTGTCGGAAAAGATCTTCTTTACGCCGTTCTGCGCATCGTCAAAGTTGCCACGGATGGCGCAGACCTTGACGTTGTTTCCGGTCTGGGTTGCCATCTGCAGTTTCTGCACCTTGCTGACGCCGTCCACCGGATAAAAGACCTCGATCTTGATCCGGTCGATATCCTTGTAGCCCTCCAGAGCGGCTTTTCCGGTGTCGCCCGAGGTGGCAACGAGAATCAGCGCCGTATTGGTCTCGCCGGTCTTTACCAGAGCACGGGACAAAAGGCGGGGCATGATCTGAAGCGCCATATCCTTGAAAGCGGCGGTGGGACCGTGCCACAGCTCCAGAGAAAACAGGTCGGAGCCAAGCTTTTTCAGCGGAGCGGCGCCGCCCGGAAAAGAGTTTTCACAGTAGGCGTCCTTGCTGTCTGCAAGCAGTTCCTCATAAGTATAATCGGTCAGATATTTCGACAGAATGAAAGCGGCACGCTCCGGATAGGTCTTTTCGCAAAGGCTCCGGATCTCCGCTTCGGTAAGGGTGGGGACGCTGTCCGGAATGAACAGACCGCCGTCGTCCGCAAGCCCGTGCTTGATGACGTAGGCAGAATCAAAACTTTTCTTTTCGTGGTCCCGTGTGCTGAAGTACTTCATGTTTTTTACCTTTCTGTTTATCGCTTTTTATGGATCTCCCGGTCCCGGACCGGTGAAATTTTCAGATTTGAAATGTATGGTTTTTTGAAGAAAGCTTTCCGCATTGCGCCAGAAGATCTTTTCGATCAGGCTCTGCGGATAACCGATTTTCTGCATTTCTCCGGCAAGCTTTGCAAGTCCGGAGGGGTGGCGCAACTCCTGCGGCGTTTCGGCGCCGTCGAAATCACAGCCGAAGCAAAGTGTGTTTTCGCCGCCAAGCGACAGAAAATGCTCTATGTGCGAAAGCACGCAGGCAATGCCGTTTTTCTTATCGTCACAGCCCAGATGTTCCACGCAGAGGTTGATCCCCACAAGACCGCCGCACTCCCGGATCTTTGCGAACTGTTCGTCCCGCAGGTTCCGTGGATGCGGGCAGACGGCGTAAGCGTCCGAATGGGACGCCACAAACGGCAAGCCGTCCGCAAGCTCCGCCACCTCGTAAAAGCTTTTGACCGAGGCGTGGGAGACGTCCGGCAGAATCCCCATGGAAAAGCAGTCCCGGACCACCTGCCTGCCGAACCCGGTAAGCCCTGCCTCCGTGTCGTAAGCGCCGCCGATGCAGGATTCGCCTTTCCAGGTCAGGGTAAGCAACCGAACGCCGGCGTCGAAAAGGGTACGGATTCTTTCCGGATGCCCAGCAAGAATCCTTGCATCTTCCACGCAAAGGAACGTGCGGCACTCCGGGTGAGCTTTCAGAAATCCTTCCTCCTCCGCACGGAGATAGCCGGCAATCTCAAAGAAACGCCGGTATGCCTCCTCATCGGAGAGCCGGAAATCGCTCCACACCGCCATTGCCTGAAGGTAGGTGCGGTAGGGGGAGCTGTCAAAATCCACGGCAAGCGTGGGATCGCCCATGTGCTTTTTCTGCCGGAAAAGCTCATAGGCGGTGTCGCAGTGAAGATCTGCGAGCGAGAGTGAAAGAAAAGAATTCATATCAACCGACTCCGAAAGCATTGGGAATATGATGAATTTTCAATACCTTTCCGTTTTCTTTGTCGAGATAGACCTCGATTACGTCCAGCCTCGGCTGAAGCGAGGCGTATGCCGGATGCGCCGAAAGATACGCCCTTGCGGCGGCTATCGTCCGGTGTTGCTTGCCTTTGGTAACGGCGGAGGCGGGGGAGCCGTAGTCCGAATACAGTCCGGCGTCCACGCTTCTCGTCTTGACCTCGGCAAACACGATACAGCTTTTGTCACGGGCGATGATGTCAATTTCGTTGTGAGACTGATGCCGGTTCCGCTCCAGAATCCGGTATCGGTTTTTCCGGAGAAAGCGTGCGGCACATTTCTCACCGTAGCGACCGATTTCCGTCGTGTTTTTCATTTTTCGTCCAGAAACCGGATGAATTTGGTGCGGTATATCGGTGCGGGTCCGTATTTCCGGAGAGCGTCCATATGTTCCCGGGTGCCGTAGCCCTTGTGCCTGGCAATGCCGTACATCGGGTATTCCCGGTCCAGCTCCAGACACATCCTGTCACGGGTTACCTTGGCAAGAATGGAAGCGGCGGCAATGGACGGGGAAATGGCATCCCCGTGAATCACGGCACGCACAGGCAGGGGAAAGTCCCGGGAAATGTTGCCGTCTATCAGCGCCATGTCGGGCGGGACCGAAAGCCCGGCGATTGCCCGGCGCATTGCCAGAAGCGTAGCTTCCAGAATGTTGCTTCCGTTGATCTCCTCCACGGTGCTCTGCGCAACCGAATAAGCGACTGCCGAGCTACAGATGACGTCAAAAAGCGCCTCCCGCTTTTTCTCGGTCAGCTTTTTGGAATCGTTCAGACCGTCGATCCAGAGTCCCGCCGGCAGAATTACGGCGGCAGCGACCACCGGACCGCATAAGGGTCCCCGTCCGGCTTCGTCCACGCCGCATACGACGGGATAGCCTTCCTGCGCTGCCTGCATTTCTAAAGAATATTCCAAAGCCACGAAAAGGTTCCTCCCGTCAGAAATTTTCAATAATAAGAATCAGACCCGATCCAGCGTGATCCGCCCGATCTTGCCGGCACGGAATTCGTCCAACAACATATTGGCGGTGCGCTCGGTGTTGACCTCGCCGCCCGAAACCAGAAAACCACGTTTCCTGCCGATAAGGCACATCAGCTCATAGTTTCCAAGCTCTTCGGGTGTGGGAAGCTCACTCAGCTTATACCGCTCGCAAAGCATTGCGGGATAAAAAGTGCGCAGACATCCGCAAAGCGCCATAGCGACCGACTCCACGTCCAGAATATCGTCCTTGATAGCGCCGGTGATCGCCAGATTTTCGCCCACCGTCGGGTCGTCGAATTTCGGCCAGAGCACGCCGGGCATATCCATCAGCAGGATACCGATGTCGGTGGAGACCCACTGCTTGTTGAGCGTAACGCCCGGGCGGTTTTCCACCTTTGCTTTCCGGTTGCCGCAGATGCGGTTGATCAGTGAGGATTTTCCCACGTTGGGGATCCCGACGACCATCGCTTTCAGCGATCTGCCGCCCATTCCTTTGCTCTCGTAGCGCTCCAGCTTTTCCCGGCAAAGCTCCCGCAGGGCAGGGGCGATTCCCGGAATCCCGGCGCCCGAAATGCAGTCGGTTTCCAGACACCTGGTCGTGTCGTCCGAAAGCTTCCGGATTGCCGGTGCGGTAACGGCAGGGTCGGCAAGCGACGCCTTATTCAGCAGGATCAGGCGTGGCTTTCCGGCACACAGGCGCTTGATCTCGGGGTTCTGGGAACTGAACGGGATCCGGGCGTCCAGAAGCTCGATTACGGCGTCCACGTTTTTCAGGTTTTCACTGATCAGGCGCCTTGTTTTTGCCATATGCCCCGGGAACCACTGTATGGTTTGTGACGGCATCTGTCTCTCCTTTGATTCTGATAGGGTTATTTTATGGTGCCGATGCGGTTGAAAGGCGTGACACGAAAAATGACCTTTCCGACGACCTGGCGTTTGTCCACAAAGCCGATGCGGAAATCCCGGCTGTCAGCCGAATGGTTCCGGTTGTCACCCATGACAAAAATACATCCCTCCGGCACGGTAGCGGTGTATTCGCCGGAATAGCTGGACGTATCCACCAACTTGCGGTAAGGCTCGTCAAGCACGGTTTTGTTTCCGTCTGTGTCGGTGATCGTAACGGTCCAGGTGGAGTAGTTGATGCTGATCGTTTCTCCCTCGGTGGCGATCACACGCTTGACAAGCGCTTCGTTGTAGTATTCTCCGGTCTCGTGGAAGATAATGACGTCTCCACGCTCCGGCGTATAGAACATATCGCTGACCACCAGTCTTTCGCCGTTAATCAGCGTGTCCTGCATGGACGGTCCTCTGACGCTGCAAAGGCGGAAACAGAACGTGAAAAGCAGGATCACGGCGCAGAAAGCGAACACAAACACTTCTGCATAATCCAGAAAACCCGCCGCAGACGAGCGCTTTCCGGTTTTAACTTCAGGGGTTACCCCGGGATTACAGTTTTGCATAAGACACAAGCTCCTTCCGTTCCGATTGGCACTTACGGTGTCAGTTATCTTTCTGCGTCAGAAGATCCATCAGCTTATAGCCGGCAGGCAGATAATAATCCTTTTCCCGTGCCGAAAATTCGTTGAAGTTCTCCACGCCTTTCTGCTTATGTGCAGAAGAATAGATCATGAAAGGCACCGGGTCAATGGTGTGCGTGCGCAGACGAACCGGCGTGGGGTGATCGGGAAGTACCATGATCTTGAAGTCCTCGCCAGAATCCCGGAGGTATTCGTAAACCGGCTTCAGGATCTTCTGGTCGATCAGCTCCACCGCAAGCACCTTGTTGTCGATCTCGGCACGGTGTCCGCATTCGTCCGGCGCTTCCACGTGCACGTACACGTAGTCGGCACCCTTGCGGAATGCGTCGATCGCCGCCTGGGCTTTTCCGGTGTAGTTGGTGTGTACGTTTCCGGTTGCGCCCTCCACGTCCACCGAGTTCATGCCGGCGCAAAGACCGATACCCTTGATCAGGTCCACTGCCGAAATAACGGTGGCGTTCAGTCCCCATTTCTCACGGAAAGAGGGAAGCTTCGGCTTCTTTCCGGGGCTCCAGAGCCATGCGGAGTTTGCCGGGCGCAGTCCACGGGCTTTCCGGTCAAGGTTCACCGGATGATCTTTCAGGATATCGTAGCTGTCCTGCATCAGTTTGAGAAATTCCTCGCCGCCGTCGGACGCTTTCGGGAGATAATCGCCGATGCGCTTTCCGAGAATGTCGTGAGGACGCATGAAATTGTAAGTATCGTTGCCGTTCTTCCAGATCAGGCAGTGACGGTAGCTGACGCCGGTGTAGAATTTCCGCTGATCGTTTCCGAGCTTATCCTGAAGTGCCTGAATCAGCTTATCGGCTTCGGGCGTGGTGATCTCATCGGCGCTGTGGTCGAGAATGATCCGGTCGGCGTAGTTGTCCTGCTCCTCGGTCAGGGTCACCACGTTGCAACGGTAAGCCGTCTCGTCGGGCTTCATTTCAATGCCCATGCTGACTGCCTCCAGAGGAGAACGACCTTTGGAGTACACTGCCGGATCAAACGAAAGGATCGCCATATTGGCGGTGTCGCTTTCGGGCACCATGCCGTCGGGAACGTTGGAAACCGTTCCGACCAGCGACTTTGACGCCAGATAATCCATCATCGGCTTTTTGGCTTTCTGCATGGGGGTAAGGTTGCCGAGTGCGGGCACCGGCTCGTCTGCCATTCCGTCAGGGATCAATACAAGATATTTCATAGTAAAACTTCCTTGAATATAAAAAGATTCTATGATATTATAGCATACCTCCCCTGTAAATACAATGATTTTTCCGATAATTTAATAAAAATTTAAACAAATTTTCCGACCTCTGTTGAAAAAAAGCCGATTGTGTGGTATCATAAAAGCAAAGATACACGGGAGGCGAAAAAAATGGAACGACAAGAGGGGGAAAAGCCCGTAAAAAAAGGGAAGAACCGAAAAAAGATTTTGCTGATCGTTCTTGCGGCAGTGGTCGGCGTGCTTCTGGTTCTCGCCGTCCTGGTGGCAGTTCTTGAAAAGCGGGTCACTGACAACGATCCGGCGCAGGATGAGATCGACTATGCGTTTTATCCGGTCAATTTTGAGGAAAATATTTACGAGGACCCGGCGTATATCGAAAAGACCGCCGGAGAATTTATCCGGTATACCGACCTTTCCACCAATATCACCACAGGGCTTGACAGGGAACGGGCGGCGGAATACGACGAGGAGATCCGGTTCTTTCTCAACTATCTGTACGCTATTATAGAGGGGGATGCGGACGCCTACAACGCTATGTTCTCCAGGCTGTATTTTGAGAGCAATGCGCCGAAAGCCGCTTTTACCATGCAGAAGGTGTACGACGTACTGCTGTGCAAGAGCGAGGTTTCCACCGTGTCGGACGAGAGTGGCAATTATACAAAATACGTGTTCACGCTGGAGTATAAGATCCTCTGCAACAACGGCAGTTTCCGACGGGACATCGGGGCAGGCTCCAAGCTTCAGTATATCACGCTGACCGACCGTGAGGGAGCTTTGCGCATCGACAGCATTGTCGGCGTGAAATTTGCAGTGAAATAAAAAAACAACCGCACCTCCTGTGAAGTGCGGTTATTTCTTTGGCACAAACGGTCGGTTCATCTCGCCCGCTCTCGGAATTCGCTTGGCGAACATCCGACCTCCTTTCTGAACGCTCTGCTGAAGTAATAGATGTTCTCATATCCACAGCGTGCGGCGATTGCGCCTATCGTGTAATTGGTTCCGATCAGCAGTTTCCTTGCCCGGCGCATTCTGGCGGATATTATAAATTCGCCGACTGAGCAGTCAAGCTCACGCCGGAATCGGAAGTTCAGCGTGGACGGATTTGTTCCGAGTGCATGACAAACGTCGTCGAGCGAGAGCTTGTCCTTGATATTTGAGCGGATATGCTCGGCGGCGGCAAGGACAAGGCGGTCACAGCAGTTCTCAAGGCTCTCGTCCTTATAGAAATCGTCGCTCGCCTGCGGATTGTGCTCCATGTAGAGCTGAAAGAGAATGTCAGAGAACAGATGCTCACGGTAGCTCCTCGAACGCAGGTCATTGCGGTCGATCAGCTTCTCATACGCCAGAACGCTCGACATGAAGCGGACTTTGTCAATCGGTTCGACCTTTCCGACCGGCAGACTCAGCGCATAGCGGCAGGACTCAACCGGGCAGAACTTGATGTAAACGAATACGATCGGTTCGAGGACTGAACGCATAAAATGAAGATAATCCGGCAGGATGACCGTCTCGCCCGCATTGACGACCGTGTCCTCGCCGTCAAGGCAGAGTCTGAATCTGCCTTTTTTTATGTAAAAAAACGCCCATGTCGGCTGGCAGCCGTCGGTCACGGCAAATTCATTGCGCTCTGCCATGCTGCCTTCTATGATCTTGTACGGAAATTCCATTTTTGCCTCCGTTGATGGA
>ENA-ORMN01003351-ORMN01003351.1-human-gut-metagenome-genome-assembly--contig:-NODE-3351-length-12708-cov-6.235122_pt1 | contig 12708 bp, 9 predicted proteins | sample MGYA00242102_ERZ508993 | MGnify/ENA primary metagenome ERZ508993 (study PRJEB26280, sample SAMEA2338770) | human gut metagenome | biome: human gut; feature: human-associated habitat; material: faeces... | reverse complement strand
CGGCCTTTCCGGCGGCGCGCTGGTGCAGATGTACGGCGGCGGCATTTGTCAGGCTTCTTCAACGATCTACGGCGCTGCGCTGCGTGCGGGCATGACAATCACGCTGCGCGACTGCCATTCTTCACCGTCTACGTACGTGCCGATCGGTCTGGACGCGACGGTGAGTTACGGCGAGATCGACTTCCAGTTCCGAAATGATCTTGACACCCCGGTGTACATTATGAGTTGGATGGACGGTGTGACGCTGCATGTGCAGTTCTACGGCAAGCACCCGAAAGAGTGGGACACGATCAATGTGTATTCCCAGACGACGAGCGAGATCCCGCCGCTGAGCACTGTGAAATACGTGGTGGACCAGAACCTTAAAAAGGGCGAAAAGGTGCTTTCCACAAGCGGCAACTGGGGCTATGAGGCGAGTGCTTGGCGCGATTTTGTGAAGGACGGAGAGGTCATCCGCACCGAGACGCTGCCTTCCTCCTACTACGGCCCAAGCGGCACCATTTACCGCATCGGCCCGGGCACGGAGACGTCTTCCCCGAGCCCGACACCTACGGCAACCCCGACGGCAGTGCCAACGCAGGCTACTTCATCTATGGCTGCGCGGAGCTGGACGGCAAGTATTACCTCAAGATGGGCCTGGCCGAGAACCAGAGCCGTCAGAATCTGCTGACCAACGGCGAAGGCCTGGCCGTGTATGCCGCCACGCCCGCCGGCGGCGAGGAGGATGAGCTCTACGCCGTGTCCGGCGCGCGGATGCGTTTCACCGTCGTGACCGATGCCGAGGTTCTGGCTGCGCTGGAGGTGGAAGAAGGCGGCTCCACCATCGTATGTGAAATCACCGAAACCAAGTCCCTGGGCTGATACAGGGGCTTGGCGCAAGGACCGTTGACGGCTGCGTCAGCGGTCCTTTTTGGTTGGCGTGGGGGAGGGGTCCCGCCTCTCCCACGAATTGCATCGGCCAAAACCTTGACAGCCGCCGCACAGGGGTTATAATAAGGGTTAGCGTCTGGGCGCTGAAATGATCTTGCTTTCCTTGGGAATGCAGGAAGATGTGGAGGAAGAAGCGGTATGAACGTACAAATGAATCTGTCCCGGAATCTGAAAGACAAGCCGGCCGATGAGAGCAAGCTGGGCTTTGGCCACATCTTCACCGACCATATGCTTATGATCAACTACACCGACGGCAAGGGCTGGCACGACGCGCGCATCGTGCCCTACGGTCCCATCTCGCTCTCCCCCGCCGCCAGCGTCAAGCAGTTTTCACCCATCGGAGCGCGGGGCTTGATGTTGTGGGACTGCACAAACAGCCAGGGCGCGTTTTCGTACCCCAGCGTGTAGCCGACACTGCCCGTATTCAGTGAGCAGGTAAAGCCTGCAAACTGTGCGAACGTCCCCGCCCTGCCGGGCTGCCAGGGTTGCAGCACGCCGTTTTGGCGCACGAAATATGGCGCAGCCGAGAGCCCATACCACCGTCCGCCGTCCAGCAGGAAGGCTGCGGGGTGGCTGAGGCGATCAGCGCGGACCATCCACCAAGGCGATGCAGGAAACTCCGGTGTACCTGCCCGCAGCCTTGGGTAGCGGTTGTCAACGCGGATCGGGGCTTCGCCGCGATTGCGGCCGTAGAGGAATCCGGGTAAGAAAAAGCGCGGTGCATCGCAAGCAACGCAGTGTTCCAGCTTAACAACGCCGCGCCATGGGGCATCGGCGTTGTTGGTCAGCGTCACCTGCCAGACCGCCGGATCGGCCAAAGTCGAAACGCCGTGGTCATAGGCAAAGTCCAGCGTCAGCGGCGTTTCAGCCAGCGGGCGGTAGTCCTCATCGTCCGCCGACCGGGCCGTGCAGGCAAATTGCATCATCATAGGATTCTCCTTTTTTACTATATCAGAACGCCTTACAGCGGCCAAATGCGGTATCGGCCGCTGAGGGCCAGCAGGGCAAAGAAGTACAGGCAGTTGTCGTAATAGCGGCGTGCGTCGATCTCCGCCTGCGCATAGCCCAGCTCTGCAAAAACGTTGCAATAGTGTGTGGACAGGGTAACTGCTGCCATAAATCCGGCCCCTTTCGTTGTTCGGATTTGGCTCAATATAGCAGGTTGCAGCGGCAAAATCAAGGGGGTACCGGGCTCGATTTTCAACAGGGCAACATAAATACAGCACCCCTGCATTCCACTTATAACGCAGTGTAACCGTGGAATTTAGCGCAAAAATGACGCATTTTGCAAGAAAAGCCCCGTCGTTTTCGGGACTTTCGGCTTTTGCAATGCTTATTTTGTGCTATTTTTCAGGCTGTGCAAATTTTGGCGATGTCGAACAAGCGCAGCAGGTAGGAAAAATTCGCGGCACATTATGCACCATTTATCCATAATGATGACACGAAAGTTACAATTCGTTTCTCGAATCGCACAAAAACTGTGTTTTTCTTTCTAGCACATTGCACAAAAAACAATCAACAAGCCTGTAAAATCAGCAGATATTGATAAGATACATAGCAAAAAATGAGAAGCATGCATTTTCGGAATGCGGTATAATAACGGCAAATGATATGTTTGGCCTGTGATGAGCTCACCAAACATAAGACACAGACAATTCAGAAAAGAGTGAAGCAAACGGTGTTGGACAAGATCGCACCCAAGGACCCAACGGCCAAACGCCCGGGATTTTATGTGCTGCTGGACAAGCCGGTTGGCGGCCTGCCGAGCAATGACGGCGTAGGCCGCCACCCCGTTTATATCAATGGTGACCGCCTTGTAACTTTCGCCAAGATGGTCGGCGGCATTGACGATGAGAACATTCTGGAAATGCTCCGCACGGCCAAGGGCTTCCGCAAGCTCGTGCACAGCGTCGGCGTCAGCATCGTCGGCGACCTGCCCGACAAGGTCGTGACCTTCACCCTCGGCTTCTCCGGGGAACTGGGCAGCGGCGGCAGCCGCAACAGCATGAAGATTACCACCGATGGCACCGAGCACATCATGGTCATGGATGAACAGCAGTGGTCCGACAGCGACGAGACGCCGCAGGAGTTTCTGTTCGAGCTCGTCAAACCGAAGGACATCGCCACGGCCACCGTCAAGCTCTACTTGAACAACGGCTACACAGTCCCCGAGGTTGACCCCGACCCGCCCGTGGCTTTCAATACGCCCGCCTACGGCGAGATGATCGCCCGCAGCTGCTTGAGCACCGGCAACAACATCCGTATCAAGCGTGTGTTGCAGCAGCTCCGCGATGGCAAGCCCACGACGATCGCCTTCCTGGGCGGCTCCATCACACAGGGCGCGGGTGCGGTTCCCTCGCAGGAAATGTGCTACGCGCGCAAGACCTATGAGGCCATCTGCGAAAGGTACACACCCGACCACGGCGCACATGTCCGCTACATCAAAGCGGGCGTCGGCGGCACGCCCTGCCAGCTCGGCATCATCCGCTATGACCGCGACATCACCCGCGACGGTGCGGTGCAGCCCGATCTGATCATCGTCGAGTTCGCCGTCAACGACGAGGCTGACGAGACGAAGGGCCTGATGCACGAGAGCCTGATCCAAAAGATCTGGTCAGCCCCCAATGAGCCCGCTGTTGTGATGCTGTTCAGCGTTTTTGCCAACGACTGGAACCTGAAGGATCGCTTGGCTCCCATCGGTTGGCGGCATGAGCTGCCGATGGTCAATGTGCTGGATGCCGTCAGCCCGCAGTTCCGCGTTGGTGTCGGTGAGCGCAGCGTCATCACCCGCCGCCAGTACTTCTACGATGTGTTTCATCCCTCCAACAGCGGGCACCGCATCATGCGGGACTGCCTCATGTATATGCTGGACCGGCTGGACAAGCAGCAGGAAGGGCCTGCCCCGAAAGAGCTCGCCCCCTACTACGGTTTCGACTTTGCCGAGACGAAGCTGCTGGACCGCAGTGTGAACCCCTTTGACGCGGTCATCGACCCCGGCTGCTTCACCGAGACGGACACCGACTTACAGAGCGTGCCCTTCGACTTCGAGGATGTCAACACCCCCGAGTTCCCCCACAACTGGAAGAAGGGCGCGGGCGACAACCCGTTCACGATGGACATCACCTGCCGCAGCATCCAGCTCGTTTTTAAGGATTCGGGCAGCAAGGAGTTCGGCGCGGCAGTCGTCACGGTAGACGGCAAAGAGGTCGCGGCCTACGACCCGCGGCAGGCCGGTTGGACCCACTGCCATGCGGCCATTATCTTAAAGGAAGAAACCGCGCAGCGGCACCACATCGAAATCAAGATGCAGGAGCCGGGCACGGACAAAGTATTCACCATTTTAGGTTTCGGCGTTCTGTAAAGGACACGGAAGAACAGGAGGAAGCACTATGAAGAGAACCAAGAATCCCGCTAAAGAGGCTGAGTACCGCAAGCGTGCGGCCGACCTCGTTGCGCAGATGACCCTGCACGAGAAGGTCAGCCAGATGCTGAGCTGGGCTCCCGCGATCGAGCGTCTGGGCATCCCCGCTTACAACTGGTGGAGCGAGGGCATACACGGTGTCGGCCGCGCGGGCACTGCCACCGTCTTCCCCCAGGCCATCGGCATGGCCGCCGCCTTTGACGAGGACATGATGGAGCAGGTCGGCAACGCCGTCGGCGTTGAGGCTCGCGGCAAGTACAATATGTGCCGCGCCCACGGCGACCGCGACATTTTCAAGGGTCTGACCGTCTGGGCCCCCAACATCAACATCTTCCGCGATCCCCGCTGGGGTCGTGGCCACGAAACTTACGGCGAGGATCCGTTCCTGACGAGCCGCCTCGGCGTCCGCTTTGTTGAGGGTATGCAGGGCAACGATCCCGATTACCTGCAGGCCGCCGCCTGCGCCAAGCATTTCGCCGTACACTCTGGCCCCGAAAGCGACCGCCACCACTTTAACGCCATCGTCTCCAAGCAGGACCTGTGGGAGACCTACCTGCCCGCCTTCCGCGCACTGGTCAAGGAAGCCGGTGTCGAGGCTGTCATGGGTGCGTACAACCGCACGAATGGCGAGCCCTGCTGCGGCAGCAAGACCCTGCTAAAGGATATCCTGCGTGACAAGTGGCATTTTGACGGCCACGTCACCTCCGACTGCTGGGCCATCAAGGACTTCCATACCGGCCACATGGTCACGGACGGCCCTGTAGAGTCCGTCGCACTGGCCGTCAACAACGGCTGCGACCTGAACTGCGGCGACCTTTACGTTTACCTTGAGCAGGCCGTCGCCGAGGGCAAGCTTTCCGAAGAGAAGATCGACGAGAGCCTGACCCGCCTGTATGTGACCCGCATGCGTCTGGGTATGTTTGACGCCGAGGATCAGGTTCCTTATAATAAGGTTGGCTACGACGTTGTCGACAGCGCCGAGATGAAGGCCCTGAACCTGAAAGTCGCCGACAGCATCATGACGCTGCTGAAGAACGACGGCACGCTGCCGCTGGACAAGTCCAAGCTGCACACCGTCGGCGTCATCGGCCCCAATGCCGACAGTCGCAAGGCGCTGCTGGGCAACTATGAGGGCACTGCCTCCCGCTACACCACCGTGCTGGAGGGCATTGAAGATTACCTCGGCGACGATGTGAAAGTCCGCTACTCGCAGGGCTGCCACCTCTACGCCGACAACATCCAAGGCTTGGCCGAGTCCAACGAGCTGATGAGCGAGGTCAAGGGCGTCTGCGAGGAGAGCGATGTCGTTATCGCAGTCCTCGGTCTGGATGCCGGCCTTGAGGGTGAGGAGGGCGACCAGGGCAACCAGTTCGCCAGCGGCGACAAGCCGAACCTGAAGCTCCCCGGCCATCAGGAGGAAGTCCTGAAAGCCTGTGTTGAGAGCGGCAAGCCTGTTGTTCTGGTTCTGCTGGGCGGCAGTGCATTGGCTGTCAACTATGCAGATGAGCACGCAAGCGCCATTCTCGAAGCCTGGTATCCCGGTGCCCGTGGCGGCGAGGCTGTGGCCCGCGCTCTGTTCGGTGAGACGAACCCGCAGGGCAAACTGCCTGTCACCTTCTACCACAGCGACCGTGACCTGCCGGAGTTTACCGACTACGCCATGAAGGGCCGCACCTACCGCTACATGGAGAAGGAAGCCCTTTACCCCTTTGGCTACGGCCTGTCCTACACGAAGTTCGGCTTCAAGAACGCTGCTGTCAGCGCGAATGAGGCGGGCTCCGACGGCCTTGATGTGACGGTGGACGTCACGAACGAGGGTTCCGTTGCGGGCCGCGAGAGCGTGGAGGTTTACGTCAAGGCCGAGCGCGAGAACACCCCGAACGCCCAGCTGAAGGGCCTTGCCAAGGTCGAGCTGCAGCCCGGTGAGACGAAGCAGGTCAAAATTCACCTGCCGCTGGCCGCCTTCGCCCTCTGCAATGAGGAAGGCACGCCGATCGTTGAGGCAGGCAGCTACAGCGTTTACGTTGGTGCTTCCCAGCCTGATGCCCGCAGCGTAGCGCTGATGGGTCAGGCCCCCGCAAAGCTGACTGTCACCCAGTCCGCAACGCAGGCCCTTGACCTGTGATTGATATTAGGAAGGAGAGACAGAACCATGCCCAAGACCGCACAAAAAGACGCTTCTGTGGCCACTGTCAAGAAGCAGGGTGCCGTGATGAAGCACATTAAAAAGTACTGGCAATGGTACGCAATGATGTTCATTCCCATTGTGTACTACATCGTGTTCCGCTACATCCCGATGTTCGGCAACATCATTGCGTTCCGCCGCTACCGCGCCGGCAGCAGCATCTTCGGCGATGAATGGAGCGGCCTGAAGTACTTCAACCAGTTCATGAAGGATCAGAACTTCTGGCGTGCGTTCAAGAACACACTGCTGTTGAACTTCAAGTATCTGATCATCAGCTTCCCGCTGACGCTGATCTTCGCCCTGTTGCTGAACGAGGTCAAGAACGTTCACTTCAAGAAGATTGTGCAGACGATCTCCTACCTGCCCCACTTCATTTCGATGGTCATCGTTGCGGGCATGGTCCGCGAGATTCTGTCCACCAGCGGTCCCATCAACAACCTCATCACCAAGCTGGGCGGCGAGGCCATCACCTTCATCTCCCTGCCCGAGTGGTTTACGACGATCTTTGTTACCACGGGCGTATGGCAGGGCCTCGGCTGGGGCACCATCCTTTACTTGGCTGCCATGTCCGGCATCAACACCGAACTGTACGAGGCTGCTGAGCTGGACGGCGCAAACCGCTTCCAGCAGTGCCTGCACGTTACCATCCCCGCCATCCTGCCCACCATCTCCACCCTGTTGGTTCTGAACATCGGCAGCCTGTGCGGTTCCGCCGCTTTCGAGAAGGTCTTCCTGCTGTACACCCCCACCACCTATGAGACGGCCGACATCATCGCCACCTACGTCTACCGCATGGGCCTTGGCTCCGGCAACTACAGCTACGCAACGGCCGTCGGCCTGTTCCAAGGTGTCATCAACCTGGTCCTGCTCACGGTTGCCAACAAGGTCTCCTCTTGGCTGACCGGCAGCGGTTTGTGGTAATTAGGAGGATAAAATAATGGCAAAAGCAACTACTATGGGCCCCATGAAGATCAAGGAATCCGCCAGTTACCGCGTGTTCAAGGTCTTTAACGCCATCATCCTGACGCTGATCAGCGTTGCGATGCTCTACCCGTTCCTGTACTTGGTCGCCCAGTCCTTCTCCTCTACGCAGGCGATCGTTGCAGGCCAAGTTGGCCTGATCCCGAAGGACTTCAACATCTCCACATATAAATACGTCATCACCGACGGCAAGTTCATCCCCTATTACGGCAACACCATTGTGTACTCCATCATTGGCACGGTCTGCGCTCTGCTGTTCAGCGCCCTGCTGGCCTATCCCCTTTCCAAGGCGGAGCTGTACGGCGGCAAGGCCATCAACAAGTTCATCATTTTCACGATGTATTTTAGCGGCGGCATGATCCCCAACTACATTTTGATGGTTTCCTTGGGTCTGCGCGATACCGTGGCATCCTTCATCCTGCCCGGCATGATCTCCACCTACTACGTCATCCTGATGCGTTCCTTCTTCCTCACTCTCCCCCGTGAGCTGGAAGAAGCCGGCGAGATCGACGGCCTGGACTTGTGGGGCGTGTTCTGGCGCATCGCCATCCCCCTGTCCAAGCCCATCATTGCCACCATGACACTGTTCTACGTCGTCCAGTACTGGAACGACTGGTTTGATGCTTTCCTCTACTTGGATACGACCACGAAATGGCCCGTTGCCTACTATCTGCGCCAGCTCATCAGCAGCGCTTCCGGCACAAGTGCCGATGCAGGCGACGCCATGCAGATCGCTTCCAACATCAAGTCCTGCGCCATGGTGCTGACGTCCGCTCCCATCATTTGCATCTACCCCTTCATCCAGAAGTATTTCGTGCAGGGCATGATGCTGGGTGGCGTTAAGGGCTAACGTTTTCGCGTTAGTGCTCTGCGTCCCGTTTTTCCACTGTCTTAAAACCGACGCCGACTCCGGTGCCGGATGAAAGAAAACGCCTGTTTTCCCAGGGCCTTCCGGGGAGCAGGAAAAAACGTAATGGAGGTTACGAAACATGAAAAAGCTCACATCCCTCGTGCTGGCTACCGGCATGGTGCTGTCTCTGGCTGCCTGCGGCGGCTCCGGCAGCTCCACGGCTGCAAGCACCACCACCGGTGACAGCACTGCTACCACCGACACCGCTGCTGCGGACGAATCCAACCTCGGCTATGAGTACGGCGAGCACTTCCACTCTGACGAGCCTGTCACCTACACGATGTTCTTCAACGACAACCCCGCCTATCCCATGAACGACAAGTGGATCAGCGAGGGCGTCTTTAAGGCCATCGAGGATGCCACCAACGTCCATCTGGAACTGACCGTCGTTGACAACTCCAACTACACCGATAAGGTTTCCTTGGCCGTTTCTTCCGGCACTTCCCCCTACATCATCCCCAAGATCTACACTGAAACTGCGTATGTCACCGGCGGCGGCGTTGTCCCCGTCTCCGACTATGTCCAGTATATGCCCAACTACTCCAACTTCGTCGAGGAGTACAACATGCAGGACGACTTGGCCACCATCACGCAGGCTGACGGCAAGTACTACCGCCTGCCCGGCCTGAAGGAGACCGCTCTGCAGGATTACACCTTCCTCGTCCGCAAGGACATCTTTGACGCTGCCGGCTACGATGTCGCCGAGCTGGAAAAGGATTGGACTTGGGACAAGTTCGCCGACGTGTTGATCGGCGTCAAGAAGTACATGGTCGAGCAGGGCATGTGCGGCGAGAATGACTACATCTGGTCCGATATGTGGTGCGGCCAGACCTCCGGTTACGGTCAGGGCGGCAACCTGCTGAAGCTGCTGGGTGCCTCCTACGATATCAACACCGGCTGGGCCATCACCACCAACTACGGTCTGGTCTATGACGCCGACAGCGATTCCTTCGTTGACGGCTCTGTCTCCGACAAATACAAGCAGGCCTACACTGTCCTGCAGAAGCTCGTCCAGAACAAGGTCCTTGACCCCGAGACCTGGACCCAGGATGACGACACCGCGCTGAACAAGTTCTACCGCGGCGAGACCGTCATCATGTCCACCAACCGTGCCCAGTACGCCGTCCAGGACGCCAAGGTCAAGGAGCAGCTGGGCGAGGGCAACTACGAGCTGTACCGCATCCTCACTCCCATCGGCACATCCGACTATCAGGCCGAGAACCAGCGCCTTGAGTGCGGTATCATGATCTCTTCCAACGCTCTGGAAGAGCTGGGCGAGGACGAGTTCATCAAGATGATGCGCTTTGTTGACTGGCTGTGGTACTCTGACGAGGGCCTGACCCTGACCAAGTGGGGCAAAGAGGGCGAGACCTACACCGTCACCGACGGCACCTACAGCCTGACCCCCGGTTACTACTGCAAAGGCCTGTCCATCGGACAGACCTCCGACGATCAGGTCGACCTGCGTGAAGAGCTGGGCTACGCCTGCGGCAACTTCATGTATGGCGGCAACACCGAGCTGCTGACCAGCAACTTCACCGAGGATCTGCGTGACTTCTACGACCGTCAGGGCCAGTACCGTAAGCTGCGCCCGCTGGATCCCGCCGTTACCTTCGATGAGGATCAGATGGAGATGCTGAACCTGTGGGGCACCCCCATGACCGATACCGTCAACGCTTGGACCTGCAAGTTTGCCATGAATCAGGCCGACATCAACAACGATTGGGATACCTACGTTGCTGAGGTCGAAGCCCAGAACATGCAGAACATCGTTGATATGTACAACGACACCTACAACGCAAACAAGTAATTTGTTTGGAAACTGACTGTCCCTGCGACAGTGATGCAACTGCCGGGGGCAGCCTCACGTAACAACATGGGGCTGCCCCCGGTTTGCTGTTTATGGTACGCAAGTACCGCGCCCCGGTGACGGGGCGCACCGTGTGTGCCCGACACGGCCATGTCGGACCCGCACGGCACTTCCCGTCACATCCCCTTACCCTTATGAAAAGGAGCTGTTCCTTATGAAACGCACCGATTTCAGCGTCGACTGGCTGTTTGCCGCCTGCGCGCCGGATACCGAGCTGTTGCCTTGGAACGCGCAGTTCACCCCCGTCGACCTGCCCCACGATTGGCAGATTCGCCACGCGGACGATCTGTACCGCGATGGCACGCTGTTCTACCGCAAATATTTCTTTGTCACCGATGTACCCGGCACCCGCCGCATGCTTTGGTTCGGCGGGGCCTACATGGATACGACCGTTTTCGTCAACGGCACCGAAGTCGGCCAATGGAAGTACGGCTACACGTCGTTCTGGTTCGACATCACCGACGCGCTGCATGAGGGCCAGAACGAGGTTCTTGTCCGCTGCAATCTGCGCCACCCCAACTCCCGCTGGTACTCCGGTGCGGGCCTGTACCGCAATGTGGAACTGTGGGAGGCTCCCGACCTCCACTTGATGCCCGATGGACTGTATGTAGCTGCCAAAGAGGGCGACAACGGCGCTTGGACCGTGGCCGTCACTGCCGAGGCGGGTTCCGTCACCGCCGCCAGCACGGGCCACACGCTGACGCTGCATCTGACCGATGACAACGGCAGCCTTCTTGGCACTGCCGCCATCCCTGCCGATGCATGGGCTGCTCTCCCCTCCCCCGATGGCTGGCGCACGGGCAAGGAAACCGCGATTTACAAAGCCTCGCACACCTTCACGCTGCAAGACCCCGCATTGTGGGACTTGGACGCGCCGAGCTTCTACCACATCACGGCAGAGCTAACCGGCGCCGATGGCGTTACCGACACACTAACCACCCGCTTTGGCTGCCGCACCATTGAAGCCACACCCGACTGTGGGCTGCTGGTGAATCACAAGCGCGTTTTGATCAAGGGCGTCTGCATCCACCACGATTTCGGCTGTCTCGGTTCGGCGTTTGAGTACAGCGCCGCCAAGCGTCAGCTTGAAATCCTCAAGTCCATGGGGGTTAACAGCATCCGCACAGGTCACACACCGCCCGCGCCGCAGTTCATGGATCTGGCCGACGAGATGGGCATTTTGATGGATGTCGAGAGCTTCGACTGCTGGCGCAGAGGCAAGAACCCTTACGACTACGGCCGCTTCTTTGACGAGTGGCAGGAAAAGGATGTTGCTGCCTGGATCCGCCGCGACCGCAACCACCCAAGCCTGCTGTTCTGGTGCATCGGCAACGAGATCTACGACACCCACGCGGGTTCCGAGGGCGCGGACACAATGCGGATGCTGCTGGCCGAGGTCGCCGCGCACGACCCTGCGCGCAACGGCATCCCAACGCTTGGTTCCAACTACATGCCGTGGGAAAACACACAGCACTGTGCTGATATCATCAAGGTCGCGGGCTATAATTACGGCGAGCGCCTCTACGCCAGCCACCACGAGAAGCACCCCGACTGGGTCATCTACGGCAGTGAGACGTCGTCCATCGTGCAGAGCCGCGGCATCTACCACTTCCCGCTTTCGCAAAGCCTGCTGTCTGATGATGACCTGCAGTGCTCAAGCCTGGGCAACAGCCGCACGAGTTGGGGCGCGGAGAGCTGGGATGTCTGCCTGCAGAGCGAGCAGCGCTGGCCGTTCACGCTGGGGCAGTACCTTTGGGCCGGGTGGGATTACATCGGCGAGCCGACACCTTACCACACGCGCAGCAGCTATTTCGGCACGATCGACACGGCAGGCTTCCCGAAGGACGCCTACTACGTTGTGCAGGCCGCGTGGCTCGACCCCAAAACACACCCAATGGTACACCTGTTCCCCTACTGGGACTTCAACGAAGGGCAGCTGATTGACCTCTGCGCTTGCACCAACGCCCACAGCGTAGAACTGTTTGTGAACGGCGAGAGCCTTGGCCGCAAGGTGCTGGACTCCGCCAAGGGCCGTACCGCCAGCTGGCAGGCAGCCTACCACCCCGGCAGCGTCAAGGTCGTAGCCTACGATGAAAACGGCAAGGTTGTGGCAACCGACGAGCAGGATTCCTTCGATGACAGCGCTATGGTCTGCCTGCAGGCTGACCGCAAGACGATTTCCGGCGATGGCCGTGAGCTTGCGTTTATCACAATCACAACCCGCGACAAGAACGGCAACCCTGTGCGCAACGCGAACGACTGCGTGACGGTCCGCGTAAATGGCGCGGGTGTGTTGGTGGGCCTTGACAACGGCGACAGCGCCGACCCCGACGAGTACCAGACCGACAGCCGCCGCCTTTTCAGCGGCATGCTGCTGGCCGTTGTGGCGGGCAATGGCCGCACCGGCACGA
>ENA-ORMN01003344-ORMN01003344.1-human-gut-metagenome-genome-assembly--contig:-NODE-3344-length-12725-cov-6.006393_pt1 | contig 12725 bp, 9 predicted proteins | sample MGYA00242102_ERZ508993 | MGnify/ENA primary metagenome ERZ508993 (study PRJEB26280, sample SAMEA2338770) | human gut metagenome | biome: human gut; feature: human-associated habitat; material: faeces... | reverse complement strand
GCTACGCACTGCCAGCTCAGCACAAGGCACGCCCTACGGGTGCCCTTTCAGGGGAGCCTTACTTGTCAAACCTCATAATTTGGCACAATTTAAATCAACATATTTTTGAAAATTGATTTCCATGTGGAAACATCTCGCGGAAAAAGAAAAGGCACTCCGTGATCTCTCACAGAGTGCCTTGTGATTTCAAAAAACCACCCAGCCGTCTTGCAGCGAATAAAACCAAGCTATATCTAGCAAGGTGGGTATCTTCCCTTCTGCTTCACGCTCCCTTCGTCCGTTACGGTCATTGCCGCAAGCAGGAGGTCTGCAATCCACAGACGGAGTCAGATTCCCTATAAAGGAGTGTTGGATTATAAAAACCGCAATGTCTCGCACTGGGCAGTAATGCCAACCGGAATGCTTCTTCCGGTTTCGTTCTATGTTTATTATAGCACTATCTTTCCCAAAAATCAATAGGAAATTTGTGAAAATTTTTCTACCGTCAACCGGAAGTGCTTATGCTTCCTCTTCGTCCTCCTCGTCGAACATGTCGTTCAGATACTGGAGAAACATGTTGCCTACTGCATCATATTCGTCATCGTCCTCAATGGTGCAGAGCATTTCTTCTCCGTCAATGGTTTCCCGCTTCAGAATGACAAATTCGCCGTCGTCTTTCAGCATGTCTTCTTCATTTTCATGGTACGGAACCAGTGCACAGTATGTTGCATCTTCATATTCCAGTTCGCCCAGAACCTCGAATTCCTGCTCGTTTCCTTCTTCGTCTTCCAGAGTATACAGCATGCCCTGCATATCCATATCCATCATGTTTTCATCTGCCATGGGTAAAACTCCAATCTGCCATAGCGGCGTTTGTTTCGGGAACAATTCCCTGCTTCTATTATACACGATTTTCCACGGCGTGTCAATAGACGAACCGGACAATTTCACCAGGGCAATACCGCACAAAGAGCGTCTGGCGGTATTGCCCAAGAGAATGTTCAAAGCCCCATGATCGCCGCCGCGATCTGCCGGAGCACCGGTGCGGCAGTCTGGTTGCCATAGCCGCCGTCCTCCGCCAGTACCGTCACGGCATACTGCGGGCAGTCCGCCGGAAAAAACGCCGTCACCCAGCCATGGCAGTATTCGTCGCCGGATTCGTCCACCCTGCCGGTCTGTGCCGTAGAGGTTTTCGCTCCCATGGAAACATGGGCAGGCATGCCCTGAAAGTCCTCGTCCGCCGCCGTATAGCACATGAGCCGCCGCAGAAACTGTGCCGTGTCCGCAGAAATGCCGGTTTCAGAAAGTCCCGTTTCCTCCCGCAGCACTGTCCGCCCGTTTTCCGTCACGCCACGCACCAGCCGCACAGCCGGCAGAGTACCGTTTCCGGCAATGGCACAGGTCATACGGGTGATTTGCAGGGGTGTCGCCGTGAGAACGCCCTGTCCGAACGAAAAGTTCGCCTGCTCCGCCGGCAGTTTCAGCTGCTGCAATGTCGGCAGTGTCCCGCTGGAGCCGATCATGTTGGAGGTCAGCACCGTTTCCGTCCCGAAGCCCAGAGCCTTTGCCGTTTCCAGCAGTTCCTTTCCGGAAAGCGTCTGCCCCAGTGCGATAAAATAGGGGTTGCAGGAATTCCGCATGGCATCTGCCAGATTTTGCAGTCCGTGCCCCTGCGGGTCGTGGCAGCGAAACCGCTGGGAGCCAATGGAAATCGCCCCGTTGCAGTTCCACTGAAACGCCGTTTCCGCACCGTTTTCATAGGCACAGGCTGCCGTCACCAGCTTGAAGATCGACCCCACCGGATAGGCGTACAGGGCACGCTGGATCATGGGGCTGTCCGGATCCTGCATGGCTTCTCCCAGTGCATCGGGCGTGTAGCCGGGAAAGCTGGCAAGCCCCAGAATGTCCCCGCTTTCCACGTCCATGACTACCACACAGCCCTTTTGCAGTGATGCACCGGCAGTTTCACAGATTCGCTGCATCCGAATGTCCAGCGTTGTCATCACGCCCTGCACCGGATTGGCACCGTAACGGACCTGAGCTGCTTCGCCGGCAAGCGGCTTCCCTTTGCCGTCCACGGAAAAAGTCACGCTCCACTGGGAGTCCACGCCGCGTAAGACCGCATCATAGGCGGATTCCAGTCCGGCAACACCTTTCCCCTCCTGCGTATAGCCAATGACATGCTGTGCCGGCTGGGGCGTGGTGTACCGCTGGGGAATCTCCAGCACAGTCACGTCCGGACAGGCAATGTCCGCTGTGTCCACCGTGCAGGTAAAGGGCTTCCCCTGTGCCAGCTTTTCGTAAAACGCTTCCGCGTCCAGTACATGGGGCAGCAGAGCCTCCGCCGCCTCCGGCGTAGGGCTGACGACTGCGGTGCAGACCGACCTGGTATTGACCAGCGGCACACCGTTCCGGTCGTAGATCGTGCCGGCAGCTGTTCCGGCGGTACAGGTGTAGCTGCCCTGTCCGGCGGCGGCCTGCAAGAGTTCCGGCTTCTGCATCAGCCACGCCAGATATACGGCAACCGCACAAAACAACAGCACCAACAGCAGCTGCAGCACTGCCAGACGATTTTTCAGTTTTCGCATCGCACTTTCCTCCCAAGGAAAGTATGCCCCGCTTTGCCGCGTTCATGCCAAAAAAATACACCATACAGCATATCTGCATGGTGTACTGTAGATGTAGAAGCAAGTGATTATTCTGCTTCCGGCTGGTAAGAGAAACGGGGAAAGGTCGCAGTGGTCGTCATCGGCTTTCCGTTTCCGGAAGCGTACAGGGCAATGTAATTGCCGGTAAAACAGCCGCCTGCCTCTGTGGTCAGATACTGGGTTTCGCCGGAGCCTACAGGCTGCACTGTGCCGTCCGCCGTGCGGAACGAGAACCGGTAACGATCCCGATCGCATTCCAGCCGCAGGGTCATGATTTCATCGCTGTACGGCAGCACCTGCTCTACGGCACACAGTCCGCCGATCCGCCGCCGCAAAATCACACAGTCCCTGCCGTCCCGCATGGTGCGGGCAATCTCATAGTGATGTGCCGGATTCATGTACACAGTCAGACCGGCTTCTTCCCCCTCCTGCTGCGGTATAAAATGCAGGTCTGCTTCGACAGTACAGCAGAAGTGTTCCTGCCGCCGTCCCAGCCACGCCTTGGGAGCATCTTCCCAGAGGGAAACCTCGTTGCCGTGCATCTGTAAGCCAGATGCGGTCTGCTGTATCAAGCCCTCCACCGGATTATAGATGTAATTCCACATCAGATGCAGACTGTCACCGCGGAAATCATCTGTCACCGCACTGCATGCCGCATAGCCTGCGGGAATCTCCTCTGCGGGAGCATGCTCTACTGTAAATTCCGGCAGCACTGCACGATCTTCACCCAGATAGAACCAGCCGTTTTCCAGACGAGCCGGCACCAGCATGGTTTCCCGTCCCAGATTGTGGCGGAACGGATACGCCAGCGGACGATTGCCCAGACAAACTGCCCACCAGTTCCCGTCGGCATCGTCCACCAGATCGGCGTGACCGGCTGCCTTAATGGGCAAGTTTTTGCCGATATTGGTCAGGATCGGATTGTGCGGGCACGGCTCATACGGCCCCAGAATGGACTTGCTCCGTGCCAGAACTGCCATGTGGCAAAGCTCCGTGCCGCCCTGTGCCAGCAGCAAGTAGTACATGCCATTGATCTTGTACAGATGCGGCCCCTCCGGATTATTGGCGGTGCCCTGCCAGAGGGCGTGGGTTTCGCCAATGGCTTCTCCGGTGGCAATGTCCAGCTGGCTTAGATAAATGCCGCCGTCTGTACCCAGATAGTACACCTTGCCGTCATCGTCAAGGAACAGGGACGGGTCGATTCCGGCAAAGGGCAGCGGAATCGGTTCAGACCATTCGCCTGCGGGATCGGTTGCCGTAACGATAAAGTTACCGTGATTGTCGCCGGTGACATTGGTCACCACAACATAGAACGTCCCCTCGTGATACCGGATCGTCGGAGCGTAGATGTTCAGACAGTTGGGTGCTCCTGTCACCAGATGCACCTGCGAGTTCCGCGTCAGGCAATGTCCGATCTGCTCCCAGTGCACCAGATCCCGACTGTGAAAAATCGGAATCCCGGGGAAATACTCGAAAGAACTGGTCACCAGATAGAAATCTTTTCCCACGCGGCAAATGCTGGGGTCTGGGTGAAATCCGGATAAAATCGGATTTTGATACTGCATGTTTTTTCTCCATTCCGAGAAAATGCCGCATGAAGCTGATACTTTATGCGGCGTTTCTCTTGTTTCCTTTGGAATATCCTATTTTAGCCTGTATAAATGGTGTTGTTTTCCCAATCGAAATCGTCCAGCGACGTGGGGTGTTTTCCCACGGACTCCAGTCCGCAGTACAGCAGCACCGCATACGCATCGTCTGCCGCAATGGTACCGTCACCGTTTACGTCCATGCTTTCGATCTCCCAATCGCTCAGCGTGCCGTCCGTCAGGATCGGATAGCCGGCACCGATGCGGGCACTGGCGTACAGGATCAGGAACAGGTCGGTGCTGTCGATGCTGGCGTTTCTGTCCACGTCACCCTTGATATACCGCACCGGTACCGGAGCAGTAGACACCGTGGTTGTCGTGGTAACATTTTCTGTGGTGGTATTTACAGAAGCTGCTGCGGTCGTGCCGGTGGGAATCGGTATGGTTTTCCATTCCGTAGTGCTGCTTTCCGTTGTCGTGGTCGGCAGCGTGGTGGGTACCGTGATATACGGCGGCAGGGTCACTGTGGTCACAGGCGTTGTCTTTGTGGTGGCTTCGGTAGTTGTTACGATTTTGCTGGTGCTTCTCTTGGTGGTGTGTTCTACTATTGTTGTCGTTGTCTTGGCTGTCGTGGTCGAAGCGGGAGTTTCATCCGGGAGTGCCTGAAATTCCAGACTGTACTTTTCCGCATAGGTCTGTGCCGGAGAGTTCTTCTGCCCTCTCAGAACCGTATCCTGCGGAAAGATACCTGCTTCGTCAGGCAGCATGCAGGCATTGCCGGAAAACGTCACCGTTCTCTGCCTGTGCTCACGTGCGTAAAACGCATTCGCCGAAAGGGTGGTGAAGCATGCCGGAAATGTCAGATTGTCCAGATTCTCACAGCCGCCGAATGCATCAGCGCCAACGATTTGCAGGGACGAATTCGACAGATCCATGCTGCCGTTTTCCGTGCTGAGTGCAACGCATTTATGGAACACCGCCTCCGGCAGTTCCGTCAGATTTGCCGGAAATTTCACAGCAGTCAGACCGGAGCAGCTGCGAAACGCTGCCACGCCCAACTTTGTCAGCGTATCCGGCAACACCACATGCACCAGACTGGTGCAGCCCTCAAAGGCATTGTCGCCGATCGTCTGTATGGCGTTCATGTCCACTAGGTTTTTCAACGAGGTGCAGTCCTGAAATGCGGCATTGCCGATCTCTGTCACGCTGTCTGAGAAGATCACCCTTTCTATGGTTTCACAGCCCTGAAACGCTCCGTCTGCCACTCTTATCATGCCATAGGGCAGCGTGACCGAAACCGGAGCCGCATCACTACACAAAAATCCTGTGGCGATCAGCCGCACCGTAGGCGGAATGACGATCTCGCTGGCTTCTCCGCAGTATTCCAGAAGTACACCGTCACAAATCTTCCAGCTGCTGGACTGCTGCAAACTCCAGCCTGAATTGAAAAAGGCATCTTTTCCCACAGTTTCCACCGTTTCCGGTATGGTCAGATTTTTCAGACTGGTACACATGGAAAATGCATATTCCCCGATCTCCGTCAGTGCAGGGGGAAACGTTATACTCCGCAGATTGATACAGTTGCTGAATGCACTTGCCCCGATCTTCTTGACAGAATTGCTCATTGTGACATATTCCAGCATGGAACAGCCGCTGAACGCATTTTCCGGAATCTCCGGCAACGTACTGCCAGCAAGCACCGCCATGCTCAAAGAAGTACAGCCCTGAAACGCACTGCTTTCCAGCAGCTGCAGCGATTCCGGCAAAACTGCCAGCCGCAGAGCCGTGCAGTCCTGAAAGGCACTCTGGGAGATCACCTGTAATTTTTCGTTGAACTGTACGGTTTCCAGTGCAGAACAGCTCTGAAATGCTCTGGAGCCTACAAAGAGCAGCTCATCCGGCAGCTGGATACTTTTCAGACTGGTGCAGTGGCGAAATGCCGAAGCCCCAACAGACTGCACCTGATTTGGCAAAAAGATCTTTTCCAAAGCGTTACAACCGATAAATGCACCTTTGCCGATATGCGTCAGACTGGCGGGAAGCTGTACTTCCGTCAGAGCTGTCTGATCGCTGAACAGCGTATTGCAGAGCACTGCCACACCGTCCGGCACCACTGCGGTTTTCAGTCCGATTTTTACAGAAACTGCCACTCTGCCGGACAGCACTGCCACATCATCTGTCTGGTCTTGCAGCCATGCGGTTCCCTCCATGATGTAGGAGCCGGCACTGGTGATTCCGCTGCCACCCTTTATCGTTTTCAAAGCCGTACAGCCGCGAAACGCACTGCTGCCTACGGTGGTCACGCTGTCCGGTATCGTCACGCTTTTCAGGGCGGTTTTCTGTTGAAATGCCGATTCGGAAATTGCAGTCACCGGATACCCGTCGATACTGGACGGAATGTCCAACACAGAAAAATTCCCTTCCATGCCGGTAATCACAGCGTTTCCTGCATCATCTGTCTGATAATAGATACCGTTGAATAATTGTTCCTGCGATTGGCTGGATTCTGCGGCAGCACCTATCCCCTGTGCTGTCCCGAGTACCAGAGAAATGCTCATGCACACTGCCAGCAGGAACGCGGTCCACCTTCTCCAACGATTTTTCCGCATTGCGGAACACTTCCTTTCTTTTCAACCTGTTTGCCCCCAACATTCGCAAGGGGGCGATCCATTCTTTTTCATAAAAATCATTTTTCCGCCAATCCCGCACCGACCTTTGCCAGATGCATCATCAGGTCGTAGACATCAAGATTGTCAATTTTGCCGTCTGCATTATAATCCGCACAGTACAGCTCCACACTGGTGGGATTTGTCTGCACACCGGCTCCGCGACAGGCACAGAGATACAGCAGCAAAAACAGATCCGATGTGTCCAGACTGCCGTCACCGTCCATATCGCCACGCTGCCGGTCGATCGGCCGGAACTGCCGGCTGTATTTCCGAGCGTAGATCTCCGCAGTGGAATTCGCAAAGCCATTGATACAGGTGCTTGAACTTACCGTTTGTTCCGTGTCATAGATACGGCACGCCGGATTGAGGATCACCAGCTGTTCCAGACTGCCGCAGCCGGAAAAGGCACTGGCTCCGATCTCCTCCACTGCTGCCGGCAGCACGATCTTTTGCAGTGCGGCACAGCCGTCGAAGGCATAGTTGTAGATCGTTTTGATGTTTTCGGGAAGCTCGATCTCCGTCAGACTGCTGCACCCCTGAAACAGGGTGTTGCTGATCTGTGTCATTGCCTGCGAAAGACGCACTTTCCGCAGCGACCGGCAATAGCTGAATCCATGACCGCCGACGTTTTTCACGCTGTCCGGCAGTTCGATCTGTTCCAGCGAAACGCACCAGTGAAACGCATATTCGCCGATGGATTCCAGCCCGTCCGCGATCTGCACCTGCCGCAGGTTGATGCAATTGGAAAATGCAAACGCATCGATCGAACGCAGCGAAGACGGCAGCTGTACCGTTTCCACCGTGGTGCAGCCGTCAAAGGCATAGCCGCCGACCGCACGCACGGTATCCGGAACAGTCACATCTTTTTCCGTGCCGGTGTACGCCAGCAGGATACCTTGTCCGGCTGATACGAAATCGCTGGTCTGGTTTTCCAGCCACGAAGTACCCTGCACAATACCCCAGCCGATCTCGGAAACCGTATCCGGAATGGACAGTTCTGTCAGGCGGGAACAGTCCTTAAAGGCAAATTCCCCGATCCGGCGAATCGTGTCCGGCAAAACCACCCGTTTCAGCCGTGTGCAGTCTTTAAACGCGTATTCGCCGATCTCTGTCACCGGACAGCCGTCCAGTTCCGCCGGTATCACCGCTTCGGTCACTGCTGAACGGGCACTTTTGATCGTCACCTCTTGCATCGCAGAAACCGTGTAATAAATGGTGTCCTGATAGATCTTCAGATCCGCACTTCCCGCGGCTGAAACCGGACACATACCGGAAAAGCAGCCGATCACCAGCAGCAACGCCAGCAAAACGAACAAACTTTTCCGTCCGATCTTTCGCAAGGATCCCTCACCTGCCTTTCTGTCCCAATGCTTTGTCAACGCTGTGAAAAACCTGTCAGCAGGCTTTACACAGTGCTTCATTTTCTCATTTTTATTATACCATATTGGAAACAGATACGTCAATCATTTTTTGCAGATTTTTTCAGGGAACACCGACAGGGCATATAAAAAGCGGCATGACGAAACCGCCATGCCGCTTCTTTTGCAATGTGGTAACGAACAGAAACCTGTCCGTTCAGAACGCTACGCGAACTTATGCCAGTTCAGCGAAGAACTTGATGGTGCGAACCATCTGGCTGGTGTAGCTGTTCTCGTTGTCGTACCAAGAAACAACCTGTACTTCATACAGATCATCAGCGATCTTGGAAACCATGGTCTGAGTTGCATCGAACAGAGAACCGTACTTCATGCCGATAACGTCAGAAGAAACGATCGGTTCTTCGTTGTAGCCATAGGACTCAGTAGCAGCAGCCTTCATAGCAGCGTTGATGCCGTCAACAGTTACGTCTGCACCCTTGACAACAGCAGTCAGGATAGTGGTGGAACCAGTCGGAACCGGTACACGCTGTGCAGAACCGATCAGCTTGCCGTTCAGTTCCGGAATAACCAGACCGATTGCCTTAGCAGCACCGGTGGAGTTCGGAACGATGTTTGCAGCACCAGCTCTTGCTCTTCTCAGGTCACCCTTTCTGTGCGGGCCGTCCAGGATCATCTGGTCGCCGGTGTAAGCGTGAATGGTGCTCATGATACCGCTCTGGATCGGAGCATAGTCATTCAGAGCCTTAGCCATCGGAGCCAGGCAGTTGGTGGTGCAGGAAGCTGCGGAGATGATCTTGTCATCAGCAGTCAGAGTGTTGTGGTTTACATTGTAAACGATAGTCGGCAGATCGTTACCAGCCGGAGCAGAGATAACAACCTTCTTTGCACCAGCATCGATATGAGCCTGTGCCTTAGCCTTAGAAGTGTAGAAACCAGTGCATTCCAGAACAACGTCAACACCGATCTCGCCCCACGGCAGCTCTGCAGCGTTAGCCTTTGCATAGATCTTCAGGGTCTTGCCGTCTACAGTGATAGTACCAGCTTCGTCATCAGCAGAAACAGTGTGCTTGTTCTCGCCGATCTTGCCTGCATAACCGCCCTGTGCGGTATCATACTTCAGCAGGTGAGCCAGCATGGACGGCTTAGTCAGGTCGTTGATTGCAACAACCTCATAGCCTTCTGCACCAAACATCTGGCGGAATGCGAGACGACCGATACGGCCAAAACCATTAATAGCAACTTTAACTGACATTGGAAATTACCTCCTAGTTTTTAGGAAAACACCGGCGGAATTGCCGGACCGAAGCCCGATTTTCTCCCAGCGGATTCCTTGATACTCTTATTTTACACCATTTCGGAGAAGAATTCAAGCACTTTCGCAAAAAAAGCAGGGGCAAGGATAGCAAGTTCTCTTATTTTCCACGTTTTCCGCAAAAAAGGAAAGCATATTTTGTGAAAACTGCACAAAAATTAAAAAGTGGACAAAATTATCATTTTTTTTATTTGCCTATTCTGAAATATGTAGTATAATAATAGCATAGAATAATGACAAAAGCATCATGCAGTGAGGAGGAGAGAACGCCCATGCAGCAAGAGGAACTACAGCAGATCCAGAAATGGTGTCAGCAGTCTGAAGACGCCATTCTTTTTTATGCCCCGGACGGCACGCTGCTCTGGCAGAACGATGCCGCGGCAGTCCGGCAGAAACCGCAGAACAGCTCTTTGCCCCGCTATCATAAAAGCGGTGCACCGGAGGACGGCATGTTTCTGCTTCGGCAGGGCGGCAGTCTGTACTGCGTCCGGCAGGAGCCGCGGCAGTACGGCGAAAAACCGGCAATACTGGTGCAGATCCACAGCCAGCCGGCAGACGATCTTCTCTGGAGCGATGCCGACAAGCAGCATGAAACGGAAAACCGGATCGCTGCCATGCGGCAGAAGATCTTCGGCATTTCCAACGCCGTCAGCGGACTGTATCAGACGCTGGAGGAAAACGGCGACCAGATCCCCCGCATGGTGCTGGAAGAACAAATGGAACAGCTGAACATCATCCAGGGCAACTGCTGCCGGCTGATGCGTCCTTCTGTGCTCTGGCTGGAACAGCTGAAATATGTGCAAAAAAACGAGCTTTCGGGCGAAGCTCTTTTTCTGGACCGCGAATTGTCGAATTTTGTCGAATCGTGTCGTATGGTACTGGGAAAAGCACTAAAAATGACAGCCGATGCCGAAAAACCACTCTGCATTTTCGCCAATCGGCGGCGGTTACAGATCTGTCTGCTCTGCATGGTGCTGTATCTGCGGGATCACTGTCCGGAGATCTCCCGCCTGACGTGGCAGACGGAACAGCAGGGCGATCAGGTAGTGCTGCGGTGCACGGCAGTTTCTGACGGCACCGAGCCGCCGGCACACCGGCACAGCCAGACGGAACATCTCTATGACACACACTTTCCCTCTCCGGAAGAACAGATCGTGCAAAAATTCTGCCGCACGTATCATGCCGCCGTTCTGTTTTCCGCCGCGGAGGAAATGTGGCAGTACACCCTGCGGTTTCCGCTGTATGAACATGCATCGTTCCTGTCCCTGGAGAGCAGCCGCACCACACTGGACGACGGAATGTTCTCTTTATACCAGATCTTTTTGTCAGATATTTCCGAATACCGGTTCTACTAAAATAGGCTTTCCGATTCAGGCGTTGCTGCTTTTTGCAGTGATTCCTGAATTTTTTGTTAAAACAACAAAATACCATTTCACATTTCACAAAGATTATGCTATAATAGGAAAGGATAGGCAACACCGCACAAAACTTGTACGATGTTGCCGCTGTAGCAAACTGGGGAAAGGAACGGATTCCGGAATGGCAGAACGACTGATCTCAATACAAGACACAAACCAATTTCAGACATTATGCGGCAGCTTTGACGAAAACCTCAAGCTGCTGGAGCAGCGGTATCACGTTCGTATGATCTGCCGCGGAGAAGAACTGCGGATACAGGGGGACGGTGCACAGGTGGAACTTGCCGCCGGTGCAGTCACGGCTCTGCTGCAAATGATCTCCAACGGACAGGCGATCACGCCCCAGTCTATTCACTATGTTTCCGATATGGTCGATGCCGGCTCTGCCGGACAGCTGGCGGAACTGGCAGATGATGACACCGTCTGCCTGACTGCCGCCGGAAAACCGGTGCACACCCGCACCGTGGGACAGCGGAGTTATGTCCGTGCCATTGCCGAAAATACAATCGTATTCGGGCTGGGGCCTGCCGGCACCGGCAAGACCTATCTGGCAGTGGCTATGGCAGTGCGGGCATTCCGCCGGCACGAGGTCAACCGGATCATTCTCACCCGCCCTGCGGTGGAAGCCGGCGAAAAGCTGGGATTTCTCCCCGGCGATCTACAGGACAAGGTAGACCCCTATCTGCGTCCGCTGTACGACGGCTTGTTTGAAATGCTGGGAGCAGAAGCGTTCCAGCGGCATCTGGAACGGGGCTCTATTGAAGTTGCCCCGCTGGCGTACATGCGTGGCAGAACGCTGGACAACGCCTTTATCATTCTGGACGAGGCACAGAACACCACCCCGGAGCAGATGAAAATGTTCCTTACCCGTATGGGCGTAGGCTCTAAGGTAGTCGTTACCGGCGATGTGACCCAGATCGATCTGCCGGGCAGCACCCGCAGCGGTCTGGTGGACGCGCTAAAGGTGCTGAAGGATGTGAACGGCATTGCACAGTGCTACTTTACCGATAAGGACGTTGTGCGTCACCGGCTGGTGCAGGAAATCGTTAAGGCTTACGAGCGTGCGGCCCATCCGGCTGCCGAAGCGGAAAATAAAGAAAACAAAAAGAATTTTAAGTAACCCTTTGAAAGGAGTGGACCGATATGTCCAACAAAGTTTTGATCACCAACTCCCAGAAAGCTGTCAAGGTGCCCTCTGGGCTCCGCATCCTCATCCGCCGTGCCTGCAATGCCGTGCTGGAATATGAGCATTTCGACCGCCCCGCCGAGATCAGCGTTACCTTTGTGGACAACGCTGCCATTGCCGAGCTGAATAACCAGTACCGCAACAAGCCCATGCCCACCGATGTGCTGAGCTTTCCTCTGGGCGAGAATGGCAAGTATGATATCGATGAGAATAACGGCTGCATGATGCTGGGCGATATTGTCATTAGCATGGAGCGTGCCATGGAGCAGGCGAATCTGTATGGGCATCCGCTGCAGCGGGAGGTAGCCTTTTTGACCGTCCACTCCATGCTGCATCTGCTGGGCTACGACCACGAAAACGGCGGTCTGGAAGCCATGCGCATGCGCGAAAAGGAAGAGGCTGTGCTGCTGCAGCTGGGTCTGCCCCGCACGGTCAGCTACACGGAATGATATTCCTTCACTGCAACAGAACATAAAAACAAGACAGGAGTTCACTTTGAGTACTACAACACCCGTTCAGGAGCATTACGACACCTCCTCTGTATTCGT
>ENA-ORMN01003342-ORMN01003342.1-human-gut-metagenome-genome-assembly--contig:-NODE-3342-length-12727-cov-29.531566_pt1 | contig 12727 bp, 11 predicted proteins | sample MGYA00242102_ERZ508993 | MGnify/ENA primary metagenome ERZ508993 (study PRJEB26280, sample SAMEA2338770) | human gut metagenome | biome: human gut; feature: human-associated habitat; material: faeces... | reverse complement strand
CAGGCTGAGCGCGTCGCGCAGGGCACCGTTGGCCATGCGGGCCAGCAGGTCCGCCCCGTCCGGGGTCAGGTCGATGGCTTCGGCCTTCGCCACCTTCAGCAGCTGCTGCTCCATATCGTGGGGCAGGATGCGCTTGAAGTTGAACCGCTGGCAGCGGGAGAGTATGGTGGCCGGGACCTTCTGGATCTCGGTGGTGGCCAGAATAAACAGCAGGTGGGCGGGCGGCTCCTCCATGATCTTCAGCAGGGCGTTGAAGGCGTCGCGGGAGAGCATATGCACCTCATCGATGATGTAGACGCGCTTTTGCAGCACCGCCGGCGGGTAGACGGCCTCCTCCCGCAGGCTGCGGGCATCGTTGACGCTGCCGTTGGAGGCGGCGTCCAGCTCCGTCACATCCAGCAGCGAACCGTCGTCAATACCGCGGCAGGCGGCGCACTGGTTGCAGGGCGCGCCGTCAATGGGGTGCTGGCAGTTGACGGCCTTGGCCAGAATACGGGCACAGGTGGTCTTGCCGGTGCCGCGGGTGCCGGTGAACAGGTAGGCGTGGCCCACCTGACCGTCGGCCACCTGGCGCTGGAGCGTATCGGTGATGTGCTGCTGGCCCACCACCTCGGAAAAGGTCTTGGGCCGGTATTTGCGGTACAGCGCCTGGTACATGGGCACACCTCCCTGCTGACAAACAAAATAAACGAGTCCTCCGCCGTGAGCCACAGGGCCGGCACCCTCGCGGCACATGGATGATCCCTCTTAATGCTGCTCGGTTCCCCGCCTGACATGATTCGTGGGTATCCATTGCGCGAGACCGGCCCCGCAGCTCACGGCGGAGGACAAGTTCGTGAGATATATTCTACTACAATTCTTCCGCGATGGCAACTGTTTTTTGCCGCCTGTTTCGCTTTTGCTTTCATCATGCCCTCATAGCCATTGGATATAAACGAGGCCGAAGGGCAGGCGGCGCGGCGCAGACGCAGTTCAGCCGCGCCGGAAACGACAGACACGAAAAAAGGCGGCGCTTCAGCGCCGCCTTTTTTTCGGTAAAAGGAGAGAGAAATACAATGGGTGGGTATCCTTTCGGATGAGCGTATCATACACGCATCCGGGGCGGAAGTCAACAGGCTTGATAAAGAATTAACAAATCATTCACAAAGCGCGCCCGCCGTTCACAGATCGTTTACAGAGCCGCCCCTCTTCCCTATTGACAACAAAAAATATTGGTGCTACCATTTAGCACGCTAATAGTTTGTATGCTAAAAATTCAAAAGCAAAGAAGGAGGAGGACCGCCATGAAATTCTGCTTTGACGAACACCCGGCGCACTTCGGCGCGCTGTTCGGCTACTGCGATCACCAGGTGCATAAGCTGATGGGGCGGATGCTGAAGCGCTACGACGTATCGCCCATGCAGTGCCGGACGCTGATGTTCCTGCACGACGCGGAGGACAGCGTGAACCAGAAGACGCTGGAGCGCCATCTGATGATCAAGCCCAGCACAGTGAACGGCATCGTGGACCGGCTGGAGGAGAAGGGGTTGGTATACCGCACCGTCAGCGCCACAGATGGACGGTGCCGCATTCTGGCACTGACAGAGGAGGGCCAGCGGTTCCATGACGATTTCCAGACCGTGCTGCACCAGATGAACGAACGGCTGGAGCGCGGCTTCACGCAGGAGGAAAAGGCGCAGTTCACCGCATTCCTGCTGCGGGCGGGACGGAACCTGACCGACGAGGAGGAGGAAGCATGATAAAAAAATTGGCGCCCTATACCAAGGGCTACCGCCTGCTGATGCTGTTCGCCATCGCCTGCTCCGCCGGAGAGGCGGTGCTGGAGCTGACGCTGCCCCAGGTGATGAGCGACATCGTGGATATCGGCATCGCCAACGGAGACAGAGGCTATATCCTGATGGCGGGGCTGAAAATGGTCATTATGGCGCTGCTGGCGCTGGGCTGCGGCGTGGGCGCGGCGGCTTTGGCCGCCAAGGCGTCCATGGGCTTCGGCGCAGCGCTGCGGAAGGCGGAGTACGAGCAGGTACAGCGTTTCTCCTTCGCCAACATCGAGCGTTTCTCCACCGCCAGTCTGGTGACGCGGCTGACCAACGACGTGGCCTCGGTACAGATGACCACATTCATGGGAATGCGTATGCTGGTCCGCGCCCCTACCATGCTGGTGACGGCACTGGTGATGGCCCTGATCATCAGCACAAGGCTGAGCCAGGTGTTCCTGGTGGTCATTCCCCTGCTGATCATCGCGGTGGTCATCGTCATCAAGCGGGTAGGGCCGTTCTTCACCTCTTTGCAGGGGGCCACGGACCAGCTGAACCTGGTGGTGCAGGAGGACCTGAACGCCATACGCGTGGTGAAATCCTTTGTGCGTGAGGCGCAGGAAAAGGAGAAGTTCACCCAGCGCAGTGAGAAGCTGCGAAGCATGGCCGAGCGCGCCTTCGGCTTTGTGGTGCTGTTCATGCCGGTGATGATGATCCTGATGGGCGGCACCATCACGGCGGTCATGTGGATCGGCGGCCACTACGTGTGGGAGGGCACGCTGCTCTCCGGCGATCTGATCGCGTTCTTTACCTATTTGAGTGAGATACTGATGTCGCTGATGATGGTATCCGTGGTACTGATGATGCTGACCCGGGCCATCGCCTGCGGCAAGCGCATCGCCGAGGTGCTGGAGGAGAAGCCCCGCATCACCGACGAGCAGGCCGACCCGGCGCTGAAGGTGGAGGACGGCTCCATTCGCTTCGACCATGTGTATTTCAAGTACCACGACACGGCGGAGGCCTGGAATCTGGAGGACGTGAGCTTTACCGTACCCAGCGGGGCCACGGTGGGCATTTTAGGCGGCACCGGCAGCGCCAAGACCACGCTGGTGAGCATGATCCCCCGGCTGTACGACGTGAACGGCGGCGCGGTGTATGTGGGCGGCCACAATGTGAAGAACTACACCATGGAGGCGCTGCGCAGCGGCTGCGCCATGGTGCTGCAGAAGAACACGCTGTTCTCCGGCACCATCCGGGAGAACCTGCGCTGGGGCGACGAGAACGCCAGCGATCAGGAGATCGAGGCGGCCTGCCGTCTGGCCTGCGCCGATGAGTTTATTGAGAAAATGCCGGACGGATACGACACCTATATCGAACAGGGCGGCACCAACGTCTCCGGCGGGCAGAAGCAGCGGCTGTGCATCGCCCGGGCGGTGCTGCGGAAGCCGAAGATACTGATTTTGGACGACTCCACCAGCGCGGTGGACACCGCCACGGACGCGAAGATCCGAGGCGCGCTGAAAACGGCGCTGCCCGGCACCACAAAGCTCATCATCGCCCAGCGGATCACATCCGTTATGGACGCCGACCTGATACTGGTGATGGACGATGGGCACATCTCCGCCATAGGCACCCATGAGGAGCTGATGGCGCAGAGCGACATTTATCGGGAGGTCTATCGCTCCCAGCAGGAAGGGGTGAGCATCGATGGCTGAACAAAAACGCGGCGGACCGCGCGGCCACGGGCCCCAGGGACACGGCTTCCAGCGGCCCAAGGACTTCCGGGGCACGGTGAGCAAGCTGCTGGCCTATATCGGGCGCTATAAGGCGGCGTTGGTGGTGGTGTTCATCTGCCTGGTGATCAGCTCCGTGGGCTCGGTGATGAGCAGCTATCTGCTCAAGCCTATTATCAACGACTATATCCTGCCCGGCGACTTCGCCGGCCTGCTGAAAATGCTGGCGCTGCTGCTGGGACTGTTCCTGCTGTCGGGCCTGTGCTCCTATGCCTACGCCCGCATCATGGTGCATATCTCCCAGCGGACGGTGGCCCAGATGCGGCAGGATCTGTTCGACAAATTGCAGGACCTGCCCCTGCGGTACTTCGACACCCACCAGTCCGGCGACCTGATGAGCCGCTTTACCAACGACATGGACACCGTGTCGGAGATGATCAACTCCAGCTTCGCCAGTGTGGTGTCCTGCGCCTTGACGTTTATCGGCATTGTTGTTATGATGCTGTATATGAACTGGGTGCTGACGCTGATCACCTTTGCCTTTCTGGTGCTGATGCTGCTGGTGGTCAAGGGCGTTGGCGGCAGAAGCCGCGTGAGCTTTCAGGCACAGCAGCAGGCGCTGGGCGCCATGAACGGCTATATTGAGGAGATGGTGGAGGGCCAGAAGGTCATCAAGGTGTTCAACCACGAGAGCAAGGCCATTGCGCAGTTCTCCGGGCTGAACGACAGCTATCGGGACGCCGCCACGGCGGCCCAGACCTACTCCGGCGCCATGATGCCGGCCATGGCCAACCTGTCCCGCATCGACTACGCCGTCACCTGCTGCGTGGGCGGGCTGCTGGCCATCGGCGGAATGTTCGACGTGGGCTCCCTGGGTGCGTACCTGCTGTATGTGAAGCAGGTGAGCCAGCCCATCTCCCAAATCAGCCAGCAGGTGAACGTGCTGCTGGCGGCGGTGGCCGGCGCGGAGCGCATCTTCGCCGTGATGGAGGCCGAGCCGGAGGTGGACGAGGGCAAGACCGTCATCGTCCGGGTGGAAAAGCACGGCGATACGCTGACCGAGACAGACCGCCGCACCGGCTGCTGGGCGTGGAAAAAGCCTGACGGCACGCTGGTGGAGCTGAAGGGCGACGTGCGCTTCGACCATGTGACCTTCTCCTATGACGGGGAGAAAACCGTGCTGAACGACGTGTCCCTGTTTGCCAAGCCGGGGCAGAAGATCGCCTTTGTGGGCTCCACCGGCGCGGGCAAAACCACCATCACCAACCTCATCAACCGGTTCTACGATGTGCAGGAGGGCACCATCACCTACGACGGCATCGACGTGAGGGACATCCAGAAGGACTCTCTGCGCCGTTCGCTGGGCATGGTATTGCAGGACACCCATCTGTTCACCGGCACCATCGCGGACAACATCCGCTACGGACGGCTGGACGCCACGGACGAGGAGGTCCGGGCCGCGGCGAAGCTGGCCAACGCCGACAGCTTTATCCGGCACCTGCCCCAGGGGTATGACACGGTCATCACCGGGGACGGCGGCAGCCTAAGCCAGGGCGAGCGCCAGCTGCTGGCCATCGCCCGGGCGGCGGTGTCCGACCCGCCGGTGCTGATCCTGGACGAGGCCACCAGCTCCATCGACACGCGGACGGAAAACCTGATCGAACAGGGCATGGACTCGCTGATGGAGGGCCGGACGGTGTTCGTTATCGCACACCGGCTGTCCACCGTGCGGAACAGTCAGGCCATTCTGGTGCTGGAGCACGGACGCATCATTGAGCGCGGCGACCATCAGGAGCTGCTGGCGCAGCAGGGCAAGTATTATCAGCTCTACACCGGCAAGGCGGAGCTGAGCTGAGGTATAAACGAGGAAGAAACCGGAAAAGATCAAAGGAGGATGCACCATGACGGAAAAACAGCTTTGTGATATGGCGGTGGCCATGCTGGAGCGTTCCTATGTACCCTATTCCCACTTCCCGGTGGGGGCGGCGCTGCTGTGTAAGGACGGGACGGTGTTTACCGGCTGCAACGTGGAGAACGCCGCCTACGGCGCCACGATATGCGCCGAACGGACGGCCATGGTCAAGGCGGTCAGTGAGGGGCACAGGGACTTTGACACCATCGTCATCGCCGGGAAAAGCGAGGACTACTGCGTGCCCTGCGGCACCTGCCGGCAGGTGATGATGGAGTTCGCACCCGACCTGACGGTGATCTGCCTGAACGGAAAGGGCGAGAGCAAGCGCTTCGCGCTGAAGGAGCTGCTGCCCTACGGCTTTGACCAGAGCTGGCTGTAAAAGCGGAAAAGCTTTCCATGGAACCAAATCGCACCGCGCTCCGTCTCAATGGACAGAAACCTATTTCAGGAGGAAACTACACGATGAAAAAAATCATTTCCCTTGTGCTCGCCGCCGTGCTGACCCTGAGTCTCGCCGCCTGCGGCACGAAGAACGACAGCAAGGGCGACCAGCCCGCCGCGCCTGCCAGCGCTCTTGACCTGCTGGAAAAGGTGTGGAGCACCTACACCGACGACGAGAAGTTCCCCGCCGCCGGCGGCGACTACTCCGAGGCGAACAGCAAGGAGGACGCCCCCGGCGTCTATGACCTGACCGACCGCGCCGCTGTGGACAGCGCCCTCGGCCTGCCGGAGACGGCCAAGGTGGATCAGGCCGCGTCGCTGGTCCATATGATGAACCAGAACACCTTTACCGCCGCGGCGTACCACTGCACCGATGATGCCGATGCGCTGGCCACCGCCCTGCGGGACAACATCCAGCAGCGGCAGTGGATGTGCGGCTTCCCCGATAAGGTTGCCGTGGCCGTGGTGGGCGAGTATGTGGTGTCCGTGTTCGGCGCCGAGGATCTGGTGGACACCTTTATGTCCCACCTGAACGGCATCTTCGGCGTGCAGCCCGTCTACGACGAGGCCATCCTGTGAAGCGCTGGATAGAGCGAGGCGTATTTCTGCTGGCGGCAGCGGCTATGGTCATAGCTGCTGCCGCCATTCCCACCCGGCGGGTGCAGGAGGATACGCTGCCGGAGGTATATGTGTACCGTGGCTATGCCGCCGCCACCGACGCACCGTGGAGCGAGAAATCACTGGACTTCGCCGTAAAACGGTTTTCTCACCTGTTGGAGGCATATTTTCCCGGGTCGGAACACGTATATATGAGCGTGATCCCAGATAAGGCCGCTTTTATGGAGACGCCGGAGGGCTACACGCCCGCCGGGGCCCAGGAGACGGCGGACTATCTGGCGCAGCGGCTGCCGGTGGAGATCATCGACATCGCGCCGCTGCTGGCGCTGGAGGACTATTACCGTACCGATCCCCACTGGCGGCAGGAGCGTCTTTCCGCCGTGGCGCAGACCATACTGGAGGCCATGGGCGCGCCTGTGCCGGACACGACGGAGGAGACGCTGTGCGCGCTGGCGGGCGAATTTCACGGCAGCTACTGGGGCAAGACGGCGGAGCCGCTGACGGCGGACGTCCTGTCCTATATCACCTCTCCCCTGCTGGATGGCTGCACGGTGTACGACTATGAAACGGACAGCACCGGCGGCGTATATGATCTGACGGCAGCGGAGAAGGCGCCCTACGACCTGTTTCTGGGCGGACCGAAGGCGCTGCTGCGGATCGAAAACCCGGCGGCTAACAATGACCGGACGCTGATCGTGTTCCGGGATTCCTTCGGCAGCAGCCTTGTGCCGCTGCTGGCGGGCAGCTACCGCACCGTATATGTGGTCGATATCCGGTATATGGCCACAGACGCGCTGGCACGGGTGACGGAATTCCCGGAGGGGGCGGATGTACTGCTGCTGTACAGCGTTGCCGTACTGCAAAACAGCATTACGCTTAAGTAAGCAAAAGGCCGGGCGCTGAAAGCGCCCGGCCTTTTGCGGCAGAAAGAACGCCGGAGCAATGCTCCGGCGTTCTGCATTTACTTAGAAGAAGAACTCCTTGATCTGGCCGTACAGGATGAGGATCATGCACAGCGGGGTGATGAACTTGACGCAGACCTTGAAGAAGCCGTAGCTGCCCATGGCATGGCCGGACTGCTCCGCCTCTTCCTTGACGAACTCGGGGCCGATCTCCCAGCCGATCATCAGGCACATCAGCAGGGCGCCCAGGGGCATCATAACGCCCTCGGACAGTGCATCCCAGAAGTCCAGCCAGTCAGCCGCCCAGTTCTTGGGTTCCGCTATATTCAGTATATTGGCCGGTGCGATACCGCTGGAACCCAGGCAGTCGGCGCAGACCAGGATGCAGCCCAGGCACACACAGGCGGCGGCGATGAGGGTGTACTTCTTGCGCTTGTCACCCTTGCCCTCGATACGGGCCTTATCCACGAAGTGGGCCACGATGACCTCCAGCAGGGAGATGGAGGAGGAGATGGCGGCAAACACCACCAGCAGATAGAACAGGATGCCGAAGATGGGGCCCAGTGTGCCCATGGAGTGGAACACGTTCTGCATGGTGATAAACAGCAGCTTGGGGCCGCCGATGTTGCCGGCGGGATCCAGCGCGAAGCGGGCAGGCATGACGCACAGACCGGCCATCAGGGCCACCATGGTATCCATGATGATGATCAGCAGGGCGTTCTTCTGCAGGTTCTCCTTCTTATGCAGGTAGGAGCCGTAGGTGATCATGGCGCCCATGCCCAGGGACAGGGAGAAGAACATCTGGCCACCAGCGGTGGAAACAACGTTAAAGATGCTGGGAGCGCCGGACTTGTAGGCGACGATGGCCTGTGCCACGCCATTGACCATGATGGAGGAAACCTCCGCGCCATCAACAACCGCCTTGGCGGGCACATAATAGCCGACATTGGCCGCCCAGCCGGGGGAGAACATGTACTTCAGACCGTCCAGAGCACTGCCGTTAACAACGCCCTCCACGAGAGAACCGTCCGCCTGCAGGATCTGCACGGCCACGTCGGTACCCTCCAGGGTGCAGGCGCGGATGATGCAGATCAGCAGGGCCACGAACAGGGCGGGCATACCCACGGAGCAGACCTTCTCGATGCCGCCGCCGATGCCGCCCATAACGATGAGCATGGTCAGCGCCACGAAAATAAGGCCGTAGATAACACCCTCAGCGGGACTGCCCAGGAAGTTGCCGAAAATTTCGCCGCCGGACAGGCCATTGGAGCCGAAGCCGGCACCGAACAGATCGCCGATGTTCAGAACGGTGTACTTGATGCAGTAGCCGCCCAGTGCGCAGTAGAAGAACAGGATGAAGAAGGCGGACAGGATGCCCAGCCAGCCCATCCACTTGAACTTCTTGGACAGAGCCTTGTACGCGCCCACGGCGCCGTGGCCGGTCTTGCGGCCGATGGCCAGCTCGCCCACCATAACGATGAAGCCGCACAGGACCGCCAGGATCAGATAGATGATGAGGAACGTGAAGCCGCCGGAGGCACCCATCTTATTGGGGAAGCCCCAGATGTTGCCCAGGCCGACTGCAGAGCCGACCGCGGCCATCAGGAATCCGAAATTGGATCCAAAGCCTTTTCTTTCTTCCATTGTTTTCTCTCCTTAACAGATTTTTGCCCCTACGTCGCCGCAGAAGCTGATAAACTTTACCGCACCCGTCTATTGACAGGAAACGGCACGGGGCACCACCATGCCCCGCAGGTATTTCCTCACGGGATAAAATCCCTTCAAGGCTACCTGAAAAAAGTATACAGGAAACTCTTTCCGCCCGCAATTAGCAGTTTTTATAAAAATTGAGCGCCATATTGTACATTTTTAACATTCTATGAACGGATTTCTCCACATATTTTATATGGCTTTTGCTTCTTTTTTACATTGAACCATTCAGTTTTTTGCGGGGTTCCGGGATTTTTGCAACGGACGGCGAATGATTTTCTTTTGAGGAAACCGATTGTGGTTTTATTAACAGGCGGGAGAGGGAACAAAAAAGACCGCCGTCCGGCGGTCTTTTCGATCTGTCAGGAGAGAGGTTGACCGGATGGCGGTCTCGGGAACAACTGAAAACACATCCGCAGAAAAACGCTGCGGACTATGGAAAAAATATACAGGAAATCGTCGAATGGTTCAATTAGCAATTTTAACGTCTTTTTCTGTTTTAACATTATCTTAACGCTTGCAACGTGGTTTTTGCGGTATTTTTCAGCCGCTCTGCGTTTAAATATATGCAAAGTACAGGTGTTTTTCCATGTTTTCCGGCGCAAATATCTTCACTTTCATATTAGGAAACTTTTTCATCGTCGTGTTAAGAGCGCGTTAATTATACGCAGGGAGACGGTGTCCGGACGCAAAAGGCGGGCACTTCCCTTTTTGCGAATTGTGTGGTATACTATGATTTTATGAGACAAGACACGCAAAGGAGGCGGGACACGTGAGACGAGCAGGCGCAGCGGTGCTGGCGGCGGTATTGGCGCTGACGCTGGCGGGCTGCGGGCGGCAGGACCGTCCGCAAAGCGGGAAACTGAACGTGGTGTGCACGCTGTTCCCCTACTACGACTTTGTGCGGCAGATCGGCGGGGACGCGGGGGGCGTACAGCTGCTGGTGCCCGCCGGGCGGGAGACACACAGCTTTGAGCCCACGCCGCTGGACGTGATCGCCGTCAGCGAGGCGGAGGTGTTTATCTACAACGGCGGGGAAAGCGAGCTGTGGGTGGAGGACATTCTGGACGCGGCAGGCGAGGCTATCCCCTACCGGCTGGCTATGATGGACTGCGTGGAGACATACCGGGAGGAGTACGCCGAGGGGATGCAGGGCGGCCATGACCACGACCACGATGACCACGACCATGATCACGACGACCATGACGGCCATCTGCACGACGGCCACGAAGAGGAAATAGAGTACGACGAGCACATCTGGACATCGCCGGTGAATGCCATGGCCCTGTGCCGGGCCATCTGCGACACGCTGTGTGAGGCCGATCCGGACAATGCCGACGGCTATCGGGCTCGGCTGGCAGACTATCTGGACGAATTGCAGGCGCTGGACGAGACATTCCGGGACATCACGGACCATGCGGCACGACGGCTGCTGGTGTTCGGCGATCGGTTCCCGCTGCTGTATTTCTGCAGGGAATATGATCTGGATTACCGGGCGGCGTTCCACGGCTGTGCGGGAGACACGGAGCCGTCCCTTGCCACGCTGAAATATCTGATCGACGTGGTGGAGGAGCAGGAGATACCGGTGGTATACACCATCGAGCTGAGCAGCCGGAAGGTGGCGCAGGCCATCGCCGAGACCACCGGGGCGCAGGTGCGGACATTCCACTCCTGCCAGACGGTGAGCCGGGCGGAATTCGACGGCGGAGCCACCTATATCAGTCTGATGACCGCCAACGCGGCGGCACTGAAGGAGGGACTGTCCTGATGGAACAGGAGAAGCGCATATTGCTGGACTGCCGGGACGCGGCGCTGGGCTATGAGGGCAAGCCGGTGTGGGAGCACCTGAACTTTCAGGTGCACAGCGGCGACTATGTGTGCATCGTGGGTGAAAACGGCAGCGGCAAGTCCACACTGGTGAAGAGCCTGCTGGGGCTACTGCACCCCATGGCGGGCGAGATCGTACGTTCGCCCTCCCTGCGCTCCGGCGCCATCGGCTATCTGCCCCAGCAGACAAAGGCGCAGAAGGACTTTCCCGCCACGGTGACGGAGGTAGTGCGCAGCGGCTTTCTCAGCAGCCGGGGCATGCGGTTTTTCTACACGCCGAAGGAGAAGTCCACCGCGCTGATGCACATGGGCAAGCTGGGCGTGCTGGAGCTGAAGGACCGGTGCTACCGGGAGCTGTCCGGCGGGCAGCAGCAGCGGGTGCTGCTGGCGCGGGCCCTGTGCGCCGCCGGAGAGCTGCTGATCCTGGACGAGCCGGTGACGGGACTGGACCCGGCGGCAGCCCAGGAGCTGTACCGCACGCTGGAATACCTGAACAAGCAGGAGGGCATCGCCATCGTGGCGGTGACACACGATATACGCAGTGCCCTGCGCTACGCCGACCATATTCTGCACGCCGGCCATGGAACGTACTTCTTCGGCACGGCGGCGGACTATCTAACGTCCCCCTGGGGCAAACGGTTCGGAGGTGACGAGGCATGAGCTTACTGCTGGAAATGTTCACGTACCCGTTCATCCTGCGGGCTTTTGTGGTGGGTATCCTGGTGGCGCTGTGCGCGGCGCTGCTGGGCGTACCGCTGGTACTGAAGCGGTACTCCATGATCGGCGACGGGCTGAGCCATGTATCCTTCGGTGCATTGAGCATCGCACTGGCCTGCGGCTGGGCGCCGCTGCCGGTGTCTATCCCGGTGGTGGTGCTGGCGGCACTGGGGCTGCTGCGGATGACGGAGAGAAGCCGGATGGGCGCGGACGCGGCCATCAACTCTGCCAAGCAGGATCTCACGCTCGCCATGAAGGAGCAGGGTCTGGTCGAGGGCTTCGACGTCGGCTTTGAAATGTCCGGCTCCGGCGCTGCGCTGCATCAGATGATCGGCGTGATGCGCAACGGCGGCAAGATCAGCCTGCTCGGCCTTGGCAACGGCCCTGTCCAGATGGATATGAACCTTGTCATCGGCAAGGGTCTGACGCTGCAGGGCATCTACGGCCGCAAGATGGACAACTGGCACCAGATGAGCTACATGGTACAGGGCGGGCTGGATCTCACCCCTGCCATCACCCACCGCTTCCACTACACCGAGTTTGAAAAGGGCTTTGAAGCCATGCACAGCGGCATGAGCGGCAAGGTCATTCTCGACTGGACGACGAAAAAGGAGGACGAAGCAGAATGAAGACCGCATACGAGAGCTACCGCGCAGAGCTTGCCGCCATCCGTGAGCGGATGAAGGACAAGATGGTCCTGCGTGAGGGCAGCGGAGACATCCGCGTCATGGTCGGTATGGCGACCTGCGGCATTGCCGCCGGGGCACGCCCCGTGCTTGCCGCCTTTGTGGAGGGCGTGAACAAGGCGGGTCTGGCGGATACCGTTATGGTGTCCCAGACCGGTTGCATCGGCATCTGCCAGTACGAGCCTGTCGTGGAGGTCTACGAGCAGGGCAAGGAAAAAGTCACCTACGTTAAGATCACGCCGGATAAGGCCAAGCGCATCGTCGCCGAGCACATCAAGGGCGGAAGCGTGGTAACGGAATATACGATAGGAAATTCTAAGATTTAGTTGGAGGGTATTTTGTTATGATTAGATCGCATGTACTGATATGCGGCGGTACCGGCTGCACCTCCTCGGGCAGTGAAAAGATCGTCGCCGCCATGAAA
>ENA-ORMN01003341-ORMN01003341.1-human-gut-metagenome-genome-assembly--contig:-NODE-3341-length-12733-cov-5.569096_pt1 | contig 12733 bp, 14 predicted proteins | sample MGYA00242102_ERZ508993 | MGnify/ENA primary metagenome ERZ508993 (study PRJEB26280, sample SAMEA2338770) | human gut metagenome | biome: human gut; feature: human-associated habitat; material: faeces... | reverse complement strand
AAAATAGATAATATACTAATAAAACCAAAACAATATGAAGCGATAATAAATGGTGTTAAGGCATCTAGTTTTCCTAATATTCCGGTTGATTATGGATATCGTGATAATAAATATTTTTGGTATGTTAAACCAAGAAGAGCTAAAAAACGTGCTATTCCAAAATCTAAAGGAATAAGCTTAGATACTGTTAAATATGCTGCTTCAAGAGTAGATGATAAAGTAAAATTTACAGATGATGCTTGTAAAAGATTGATTAAGGTTCCAAGAGTATTTTTAAATACGGTTTTAAAGGGATGCGTATCTTGGGCAAAAGAAAATAATGTTACATTAATAACAGAAAAGGAAATGGAAATAATTCAAGATAAAAGAAGTAAAGAAAAAAGATAGGAAAAGAATTTATGAATCAAGATAAAATATCAAAGTTAATAAAAGACTTGCGAAAGAAGAATAATTTAACTCAAAATCAGGTTGCAGAATTAACAGGATTAGAGCCAAGGCACATAAGTCAAATAGAAAGAGGCCTATCAAAAGGAAGTATTGATACTCTGTTAAAATTATGTAATGCGTATTCAATTACTCCAGATATTATTTTATATGATTTGCTTGATAATGATGTAAAAAAATCTGTTTCAATTTATGATGAAAGTTTTAAGAAATTAAGTAAAAGAGATAAAGATAGTATATTACATTTTATTGATTATTTTTTAACAAAATAAATTAATAACTTATAAACATAGCAAATGGCTAAATTTATAAGTTATTTTTTATATTCTTTTTAGATCTTCTCCATATTTTACACCTAACGAATAGCTAAATGCAAAATAATATTCTTCGGTCTTATAAAATAGCTGTACTATTTCATCAAACTGTTCTTTTTGTTGTTTTGATAAAGTTTGTTCGAGTTCTTCCATTGCATCAGTCAATCTAAGATATTCTGCTTTGAAATTTTGATTTTCTTTTAAAATTGGTAATTTTTGCTCTACATAATCACTAATAAATTTATAGTTATCATTATTAAATATTTCCATGTTATTCTCCCTCCTATGGCATAAATTTATTTTTTTACTTATTATCTATTGGCCATTTTGTATATATTAAGAGTATTTCCTTATATTACGTTTTTAGACATCTTAATATATTTTTAATAATAATAACTTTACTATACCACATAAGTTTAAATTAACGTACTGTTATTTTATCTTTTATGTTATCGAATTTGCTTTCTCCTATCCCAGATACATTTTTCAAGTCTTCTATTGTTTTAAATTTTCCATTTTGCTTTCTATAATCTATTATTTTTTGAGCTGTTGACTCGCCTATTCCTGGAAGTGATGTTAGTTCTTCTATTGTTGCTGTGTTTAAATTTACAGTACTGCTTTTTCCAGTTGTGTCTTTATAATCTTCTATTTCATCTGATTTATTCGGCACATAAATTTTGTCTCCATCATTTAATAATTGTGCTAAGTTTAATTTATTTAAGTCTGCTTCTTCCGTTTCTCCGCCTGCTGCTTCTATGGCATCTACTATTCTCTGCCCGCTTTTTAGTATAACAATTCCTGGATATTTTACTTCTCCTATTATATGTATTGTTATCTCCTCGTTTTCTTCGTCTTCTGTTTCCTCTTCATTTCCCGTTGTAACAGCCAATGTATCATCATATGTATAATCGTTTTTCGATTCTTTATAAAAGTATAACCCAATTACAACAATAGCAATAACTATGGCTACACCTATAATTATTTTTGTTTTTAAGTTTAAGCTTTCCATGTTGCTTCCTTTCTTTAGAAAAATTCTTTTTAACCATTACTTTAAAATTTAATTTTACCTATATACCCATTGAAAAATCATGTATTTTAATGTATTATATACATACATTTTACAAAGGAGATATCATGCAATTTTTTCATAAGTTTAAGAAGATTACTTTTTTATTTTTTATTTTATTAACATTAAATACCAATTTAATATATGCTGAAAGTATAAATGGTTTTGCTACTGGTGCTAATGCAAGTGTTTCTAGCACTAGTACTAATATAAATTCAGCCACAGACGCAGATTCTTCAGATGCTTCTAGTAATAACAGCTCTACTGACGCTTCAGTTCCTAGTACATATTCGCCTGCGTGTATTTTGATGGATCAAAACTCTGGTAAGATTTTATATAGCAAGAATGCAAATACAAAAATGTATCCAGCAAGTACCACTAAGATTATGACCGCAATTTTAACTCTTGAGAATTGTAAACTAGATGAAGTTGCGACAGCTAGCCACAACGCAGTATATTCTATTCCATATAGTTATTCAGTTGCTACTATTCAAGAAGGTGAAGAACTTACTATTGAACAGCTTTTGAATGTTTTGCTTATTCCTTCTGCAAATGATGCTGCAGTTGTTTTAGCCGAACACATTGCAGGATCTGTTGAAGCTTTTGCAGAAATGATGAATAATAAAGCCGTAGAAATTGGTTGTAAAAATACGCATTTCGTAAATCCTAATGGAATTCATAATGAAGACCATTATTCAACTGCTTACGACTTGGCTTTAATGGGCCAATATGCAATGAAGTTCGATGTTTTTAGAAGCATTGTTTCTAAAACTTCATACTCATTACCTGCTACTGCCAAATATGATAAGGAAGATAGATTATTTAACACAACAAATGATTTAATTAAGAAGAATTACAGATCTTCTCCAAGAAATTACTATTATGAATACGCTACTGGTGCTAAGACTGGTTACACAGATGCAGCAAAGAGTTGTATAGTTGCCACAGCCACAAAAGATGATGTTTCTTTAATTGCAGTTGTTTTGCATGACAGCACAACTGATGAAGGTTTAAGCCAAAGAGCTTTAGACTGTAAGGCATTGTTTGAATATGGTTTTAACAATTATTCTGAAAAAACTATTGTAAATAAGACTGATGTTGCTAAACAGATTACTGTTGAAAATGCTACTAAAGAAACTGAAAATTTGGATTTATTATATGAAAATAGTTTGGAAGGATTAATACCAAATAATGTTGATATTTCAACATATACTCCAAACATAAAGCTTTCTGATAATATATCTGCTCCTATTTTTGAGGGTACAAAACTTGGAACTGCTACATTTGACATAGATGGTTTTAGTTATACATGTGACTTAGTTGCATCTCATACTGTATATAAATCTAACTACACAAAAACATTAATGGAACTTGCATTATTAATAATTTTCTTATTTATATTTGCGAAATTCTTACATTTTATAAATAATAGAAAAAATAATAACAGGACCAATAATTATAAAAAATCTAAAAACTCTAAAAATATTAGAAGCAAAAATTCAAGAAATTCTAAAAATAGAAAATATGCTAGTAACACTAGAAACTCAAAGGCCGTAGTCAAAGCTAAAAATTCAAAACCTGCAAAAAGAACTTCTACTAAAACTCTTTTTAAACATCTTGGCATCTTTAATCATAAAGACTATGAAAAAAGTTATATTGATGACTTTTATCCAAAATATTAAAGCACAGAAAAATAGGGCTATGTACCCTATTTTTTCTATGCTTTTATAAAACTTATTCTATATTATTTGGTTGTATTTGTTGTAGCTTCATCTTCACCGCTTGTTGTTGATGGAAATAACTCATTAACTAGAGCTTTTGTTTTTCTTTCGTTGGCAATGTATAATGAAACTCCATTGCACATTTCTACATCTCCTGGAACCATTCCAGTTTTTATGTTATCTGCATCAAACTTAACTGCATATGGAACATATGCTTTAATTTCATTGAAGTCTAGGTTTGTTTTTACGTTTTCTGACATTATATCTATTACCTGTTTTAGCTTGAATATATTCTGTGGTTTTAATGTTTGCTTTAATGTTGCAATTATAAACTCTCTTTGAGTTCTCATTCTTCCCAAATCTTGTTGTCCGTAAGAACTTGGGTATGTAGAGCCATCATTGTTATGTCTAAAACGCAATAATTGTTCTGCTTTTGCTCCATCAATTAACTGTTCCCCTGCCTTTAAATCTATATATAAATTTTGGTCTGTATCTTCAGTGTAATGCATGTCTATTGGTACATTAAATGTAACCCCTCCAATAGCCTCAACTAATTTTATTAATGCTTTTGTATCTATAATTACATAATTTTCTAGATTTAAACCTGTTAGTGCATTTATTCTATCTATTGCCTCTGGTATGTTTGTACCACTTCTAAATACTGTATTTATCTTATAACTTGCAAGATAATTTTGCGTTGCTGTATTTCTATTTCTCCTTCCAACATATGTATCTCTTGGAATTGACATTAGTGAGGCTTCCTGCGTCTTTGGATTGTATGAAGCTACCATTATTGTATCTGCTAACTTATAATCGTCTACACCGCTCTCCCCCATTATTAGAACTTGTATCGGCTCTAAGTTTTGCAATTTTTCAGTATCTTCGCCAAGTATGGTTGCTAACGCTCCTGTTAAGCCACCACCATTTTGATATATTTTATATCCGAAAAGTGTTCCAGCTAATATTATTGCTAATAATAAAATTGTTACCACAACTCTTTTTACTTTTCTAACAGTTTTTACTTTTTTCTTAGCCTTAACTGGCTCTTGTTTTTTTATTCTCATATTTTGTTGTTTTTGTTTAATCTGTTTATCGTTATTTTTCTTATTGTTCTCTTCTGGCATGGCATGTCTGCCACGAGACTTTTCATCAGTCTTTTTATTTCTACTCAATAGTATCACTCCCACATAACTTTATGATTAACAGTATAGCAAATATACGAAAAAATAGCAATAGAAAAATACCACTTAGAGCATAAATCTAACCACTTATTTTTTAATTATTGAATTTATCTATCTTGCTTGCTATAATACAAACAAGAATATATTAATAGGAGCATAGGAAATGGATATCGAAATTAAATTGGATTCAAATTATAATATACCCAAAGTAATTATTTATACAAATAAAGTTACAGACGAAGTAAATAATATTTTAAATAATATATCAATGATAAATTCTAAAAAGCTTACTGCTTTTAAAGACGAAAAAATGTATATATTAAATTCTGATGATATAGAATCTGTATATTCAGAGGGTGGGAAAGTGTACATAAAATGCAATGGTGTAATATATAGTATAAAATATAGACTTTACGAATTGGAAGATATTTTAGATTCAAATAAATTTATACGCATCTCAAACTCTGAAATTGTTAATTTTGATAGAGTAAAAAATATCGATTTTAAATTTATTGGAACTATACTACTAAACTTTAAAAATGGAGACGTTTCTTATGTTTCCAGAAGATATATACCAAAGATAAAGAAATTTTTAGGAATATAAAAAGGAGTGATTAATATGAATACAAAAAATTTTATTAAGAAGGTTTTAACAAAATCAATTATGGGCTTTCCGATTGGAGTAACTATTCTTATGTTATTGTATGTTATTGTAAATCCATTTTTCGGTGAAGTAGCATTTAGTTATGAATTAAATCGATTACATAATATACAGACATTCATTTTACAGCTTTTATTATCTGGATTATCTGGTTTTATGTTACTCAATGCATTTTATAGCATATTATTTTTGCAAGATGCAGAACTAGAAAATAGATTTGCAACAGAGCATCCATATAGAGCCATATTTTATGCCATTGTAAGTGTATTAATAACTTTTATAATTATTATGGTAATTTCAAGAGCAAACATATTTAGTACAACAATTAGTATCTTAATTGAAATTGTTTATCCTGTACTTTATGCCGTATTAGGATTTGTGTTACTTATAAAAGATTCAATAATGAAATATACAATAAATAAAATAAACAAGAAATTACAATAATCTTTAGAAAAAGTAGATGTTAGTTTTAAATTAACATCTACTTTTTTATGTTTTATTTAAATAGTAAGTTTAATATTATGTTATTATTGTACAGCATTTCTCCTAAGCTTGATTTTGCTATTGCTGTAACTACTGCATTGTTTGCCCAAATTACGCTTGTTAGTGATATTACCGCAAGAACTGCATATACAATAACTATTCCCTCTATTGCTCCATATGCTAATCCTCCTAGTTTATCTACTTGCTTTATTACTGGAAGGTCTGTTAGTATTTTTGCAAATAAGCTTATTATTACTAAAATTACTCTTACTGCTAAAAATATTACAATGCCTGAGCCTATATTCACTATTGTTATTGTTGTGTGGTCTATTACATTGGCTTTTACGTCGTCTGTTGCATTTTCTATTTCTTTGTTTATGTTATCCATTATTGTTGATGGAACGTTTTCTTCTGTATTTTCTGTTTTATCTTCAACACCTAGCGTTGCACTTAATGTTGTTCTTATGTTATCATCTATTACTGTATTCTCTATTACTGCATTTGCAACCGGTTTATATAAAACAAATGCCACAACTATTGCTATTATAAATGAAAGTAATTTTATTAAACTTCCTGTTAATCCCTTCTTATATCCTAAAAATATGAATAGTAAAACTACGGCTATTATTATTAAATCTACTATTATCCCCATACTTTCCCCTCCTTTTATAACTTAATAAGTTCAATCTTATTTCTATAAATTATTCCTGCCACTTCATCTGAAATGACTATTTTTCTAACCTCTTGATTTGATGTGTATTTTTTTATTAACCATCCATTTGTATCTACAAAGTGTATTTCAGAACCTAGATTTAAAGCAATTTTGCTACCACTGCAATACATTTCTTTAATTACACCCTCAAATTTATATGTATTTTCTTTTTGAGTTGTAGAATTTATTATTTTTATTGCTGTGTTTGTTGTAAATAGACTAGCGTTTTCTTCCACATTTTTTACAATATTGTTATCTAGCTCAATGCTGTAATATGTAATTTTTTCTTGGTCTGTATTTATGTCTGTAAGTTTTGTATCTACATTATCTTTTATAACATGAATTTCGTTATCATATTCACACACCAGCTTGTTTTTATTTTGATATTTTATGTTTAATACTAGGCTATTTAATGGTGCATTATATGTATACACTATTGCCTCTGTTGGATTTTCTTTTGCTTTAGCAATTGATAATATTTTTATGTTAGATTGTATAAGTGTTCCACTCGTATTTACTTCTGCAATTCCAACATATTTGTTGTCTTCTGAAATACTTGCATCAACCGCAATAGTACTTGACATATAATATTTAAACATTTCATTTCCAGAATCATCTAGTAATAACACAACAGATTTGTAAGCTGTACCTTTTAATATTATAGTAGAATATCCACTAGAGTTTACACTTATTCGAGAAATATTACCCTCTAAAGTTTTCTCCCATCTTATATTGTTATCTTTTAATAGATATATTTTTGAAGAGTCTTGCTCTGCTATTATTAAATATTTTCCGTTACTAGTCGTAATTGGATTTGTAATTTGTATATTATTTTCTGCCTCAATTTTGCCAGATGAATTGTAAGTTGTTAATGTATTGTCTTTTAAGATTGCAATGTATTTTGAATATGCAAATATGTTGCTATTATCATAGTTTTCTAATGTTATGCTTTTTAAATTATCTTGTTCTATAGATTTATTTAAAATATTTGCGTCCATAAATGCCCTAAAATTTTCGTTTGCAGCATACACTAGATATATTACTAATATCAAACAAATAATTACTAGTAGAATTCCTACTCCTATTATTTTTTTCTTATTTATTGTTTTAACTTCATCTTGGTTAAAATATAACAAATTTATATCTTTTTTACTGTCTCCAGAATCTTTCGTTTTAGGTTTCATTCTTTGAATTCCTTCCTTCATTTTTCCTATATAATTTATATCAGTTTTTAGCATTTTTTGCAATACTATTGACCTTTTTTAGTATTGTTATTATTTGAATTATTCCTATAACTCCAAACAATGGATACAATATTTCTACTAATTTTCCAAAGCCTATGTATGCTATTGGAATTTCTGCCAAACACATGGCAAAAGTTATTGTTTTGTATTTCCTTCTGTCTTTTATGTTTTCAGCTACTCCATAACCAGATGAAATTGCAGATGTTAAAATTGCAGTTATTATCGCAATCGAATATACCATTTTTTCTACTGGATGGCACTCGTCTAATATTGTAAGTACTGGTATTTCTACCTTTGAAATATTTACGGCTGATAGAGTTAACATTTGATATATTGCTATAATTAATACGAAAAATATTACTGCCGACACCAATGTTATTATTTTATTTTCTCTTTTATTTTTTATATTTGTTGTAAGCAATACTATTATTGGGATTAGTGTTATACTGTTATAACTAGTATATAAAATAGCGCTAAGTATTGACTTTCCATGATTTTGCGTATTTGTATTTAGATTATTTATTAAATTTATTATTGGATAATTTTTTACACTTATTGCTATAATTATTACAACCATTATTGGTACAACTATTAAATTTAATTTTATAATTCCATCCATATTTTTCATTAGCAAAAAATATGTAATAATTGCATTTATGCTTGCAGTGATAATTATTGGAATTTTAAACTCTTGTTTAAAAATGTGCAAAACCCTGCACACATTATCCAAAATGAGACTAATAAAAATGCATTTATAACATTTTCTAATATTATTTTCACCCTACTACTATTACTTATTTTTGCTAAAAATTCATTATTACTTTTTATTTGTAATCTTTTTGTTATTACTATAGTGCTGTATATTATTACTCCTGTAAGTGTTGCCGAAACTATTGCTCCAATAATTCCAAATTTTCCATATTGTCCGAAAAATATGTATATTTCTTTACCTGACGCAAATCCAGCACCGATTATGGTACCTATTATAACAGAAACAGCTTTTACAATATTCATAAATTTAATCCTTTATTAATTATTCAAAGTAATATGAGATTTAAAGCAAACCTAATTATTGAAAAATTTACATTATTCTATCCACAAGTTACACACATTACTTCTCTTTAAATTTATGAAAGGATTTTTGTTTTATTACTTGTCTAAAAAAAATGACGGATAAGTTTTTACCTACCCGCCTAATATATTTTATTTTCTTCTTCTTATTTGCCATACAACAATTCCTAAAATGATTATTGCAACCGGAACTGCAATTATTATTGTTCTAATAATTTTATCTTGTTGTACTGTTGCTGTATATGTTGCAACTCCTGTATCTTTTCTAATTGTAATATTATCTTCTCTATCTGTTAAATAAGATACTGAATTTATTACTAAATCTCTGTTGTTATAGAAGTTTATTGCAACTACTTGGCTACTGTTTCCAGAGCTACTATTTAATGTAACATACCAGTCACTTGCAAACATACTGTTTGCAACTAATATTAATTTTGATGTTTTTTCATCATTTATTTTCTTTGTAATAGCTGATGCAATTGGCTCTCCGCCACTCAATAATTTGTCATTTTGTGTTACTGATGACGATGTTATTGATGAGTCTGTTCTTAAGAATGCTGTGCTAGATGCTGTTACTAAATTTTCTACTGTAACGCCTAGGTTCTCTAGCTCTTCACTATCTTTAAAGTTTATAATTCCACCACCTAATATTGCAACATTTCCGCTTGATGCGATGTCTTTTGTAATTTTAGATGCACTGCTTACAGTTGGTAATACTATGTTTGTGTAACCTACTATTTTGCTTGTGTTTTGCTCAAACATTATACCATTAGAAATTGATGCACCATATACATCTAATATTGCTTGGAAATTTGTTAAGTCTTTATTATCTTTATTTGGATCTTCCAAAATCATTAAGTTTCCGCCATTGTTAATGTATTCTAATATTAAGTCTTTTTCAAATTCTGTAAAATCTTCCTTTAAAGATGTAATTACTAAAACATTACAATCATCTGGTACTTTTGCATTTACTAATAAATCTAAGTCTTCAACATCATTTGCTTCATTTTTTAACAATTCTCTTGCTACTTGATAATAATTTGAATCTTGTGCATGTGTTGTAGAAAAATATATCTTTGGATTTGTTTCTAAGTTTACATCCAAAATTGCATTTGTCATTTTTTGCTCTGTTACATCATATTGTTGATATGTTGTATTATCATATGCATAAAAATCATTTGCTGAAACTATTTTGTCTCTGTTATTTGCTTCTACAATTACAACCGCACTTGTTATAGAAGTTCCTAAGCTATATTTTTCTTGTAAATCTGGTCTTTGTGAAGCATCTGTTAATTCCTCGTAAGTTATATTTGAATTTTTTTGGCAATATAATTTAGCATAGTTTATTGCTTCTGGATAATTTGACATTTGATATAATGTAATTTTTGTTGGTGATTTTACACTGCTAATTTTATCAATTGATTCTTGTGATAAAGAAAACAATTTATTTCCTGTTAAATCTATATCTGCAATGTCTTGCTTTTCTACAATAATATTTATAGCAACAACTACAGCAATTATTATGATTATTAATAATAATGTAAGCGTTGTATTAACTAGCCAACTTGCTTTTTTTCTTGGCTTTTTTTGTTTTGTATCTTTTTTGTTTTCATCTTTTATTTTTTCTTTCACAACAAATTCCTCCTTACTTTACTAATTTTCTTCTTTTGATAACAACCATTGTTAATGCGACAAACATGGCTGTTATTGAAATTAAACTAATTGTTTCTGTTATTGGGAACACTCCTGTTGCAAAAGGATAGAATTTTTCTATTAATGATATTGCTGTTAATTTAGTTGAAATACTTGGTGCAAGCCATGCAAGTACAAATATTGCTATTGTTGAAACAGCTGCTATTATTTGGTTTTCTGTCAAACTAGAAATAAACATTCCTAAGCTTATGTATGCCATCGATGTTATTAAAAACCCAAACATTGTAACAAGTACTGTTGGAATATCTGGTGTTTTAAAATAGCATATAATTCCAAAATAAATTAATGTAAATAATTCTGTAATTGCAATTACAACAAGAGCTGCTAAAAATTTACCAAGCACAATTGCTACTGCACTTCTTGGTGCTGTCATTAATATTTGCTCTGTTCCATTTTTTCTTTCTTCTGCGAATGTCCTCATTGTAAGAAGTGGTATTAAGAATATCACAATATACATTACTGAATAGAAAAATACATATTGATATGTTACAGCACCTTGGCTTATTGTTGTTATGTAAAATATGAAGCTGAATATTGCTAAAAATAATCCTATAAATACATATCCAATTGGTGAATAGAAATAGCTTTTAAGCTCTTTTTTCATTACTGCCCACATTATTTTTCTCCTCCTTTTTTAGTTTCTTTTGTCTTTTCTTTTTTATTCTCTGATTTTGGTTGTTTTTTTATTTTAGATTGCTCTTTTTCTTGTTTATTATCTACTTTTTCTGCTTTTGCTTTACCCTTTTCTTCTTTTTTGGCTTCTTTCTTAGCTTTTTTATTTTCTGCCTTTTCTTCTTTTTGAGCCTTTTTACTCTCTTCTTTTAGCTCTTTTTCATGCTCTTTTGCTTTTTCGGCAGCTTCTGCTTCAGCCTTTCTTTTCTTTGTATTTTCATCTATTATTGTAATAAATGCATCTTCCAAAGATTTTTCAGCAGATTTTAATTCGAATATTGTTATATCCTTCTTTGGTAGAACATCAAACAATTTCTTGCGTAAATCAAACTCTGTGCTAGACTTAAGCATATATTGTTTTGTTCCATCATCATTATCTTTAACGCATTTACACTCTGTAATTTCTGGTATATCATTTTGAAGAGCCTTCATGTTATTTCTTTTATCTTCAACAGTAAGCATAATAACATTTTGTTTTTCTGTCTCTTTTTCAAGATTTGCTGGTGTATCAACTGCTACTATTTTTCCTTTATTAATTATAATTACTTTTTCGCAAATTTGACTTACCTCTGATAGAATATGTGAGCTTAATATTACAGTATGTTTCTTGCCTAATCTTTTAATTAATTGTCTTATTTCTGTAATTTGCTTTGGATCTAGTCCTACTGTTGGTTCATCTAAAATTACTATTTTAGGGTCTCCAACTAGTGCTCCCGCAAGACTTACTCTTTGTTTGTACCCTCTAGATAAATTCTTAATAAGTCTATTTGCTACATCCTCTATTCCTGTTTCTCTTAGAACATTTGTAACACGTTCCTTTTTTTCTTTGTGTGGAACTCTTTTTAATTCTGCCATATATGTAACAAATTCTTTTACAGTTAAATCTGTATACAATGGTACTCCCTCTGGCATATAACCAATTTGTTGTTTTGCTTTTATAGGTTGCTTAGATGCATCAAAACCATTTACAATAATAGTTCCATCTGTTGGCTCTATAAAACCAGTAATCATGTTCATAGTTGTACTTTTGCCAGCACCGTTAGGTCCTAGAAAACCAACTACTTCTCCATCGTTAACAGTAAAACTTATATTATCTACTGCAACAAAGTTTCCATACTTTTTTGTGACATTCTTAACTTCTATCACGTCGTTTTCCTCCAATCTATTATTTCCCTAAGTTTTTACCACTTTATATTATCACTAGAAACTTATTCATGCAACTATTTTTGTGCAATTCACATAGAATTCACATTTTCTTTGGTTTTTGTTATAAAAATAACTATATGTATTGTATTTACATAAAAAATTTGGTATTATATTATATGTTAAATTATGAATTTAAAAATAATATTTTTCAGATGGACAGCAGAAAGATAAATCGTTTGAACCTTCCGTCAATCGATTACTGCATTTCTTCTCCTCCGTATTGGGATGTGCTGAACAGAAGCACA
>ENA-ORMN01003340-ORMN01003340.1-human-gut-metagenome-genome-assembly--contig:-NODE-3340-length-12740-cov-2.798739_pt1 | contig 12740 bp, 11 predicted proteins | sample MGYA00242102_ERZ508993 | MGnify/ENA primary metagenome ERZ508993 (study PRJEB26280, sample SAMEA2338770) | human gut metagenome | biome: human gut; feature: human-associated habitat; material: faeces... | reverse complement strand
TTTTACGACCTGAAAACCTTTGTCAAATCGGACTATCAGCTCTACCACGACAGCGCTATTTTCCACCAGCTCGAGCAGCTGGCAGAGGAGGGCGGAAAACGCGAGGGCTACCTGTTCGATTATGCCTTTGTGAAAAAGGGTATGGCGATTCTGACCGTAAAAGGAAAATACGCACTTCGCTAAACCGATACGAAAAAAGAGTCTGCATTTTCAAAATGCAGACTCTTTTTTTAGTTGCTGGAGCTTGGCAGAGCATCCTTTTGCTCGACAGCCGCTTCATATTCCTGTGCAGTTTGCAGCAGGAACTTTTGCACCTCCTGTGCAATTTGATAGGCGCAGCGATAGATTTCGACCGGGTCGCTGACGGCGGCATAATCGCCCGGCTCCATCAGGTTGCCGGGGCTGACGCTGACCGCAGGAGAGATGGAGTATTCGCCCAGATAGGAGGAGGTGTCCTGAACCAGCGGGGAAACAGGACGCTGCATCCTCGCTTGCAGTCCGTCTGCAATCTGTTGGGCCAGCTGCTGAGAAAAGGTTTCGTTGTAGCGGACCGCGATTCCTCCTTCTTCGCTTTGACAGTGGTGGAGCGAAATCAAAAGGTCTGCCTCCCGATACAGGGAGAACATAATGCGGTCCAAGCCTGCCATGGCTTGATGGTTGGAGCGGGTCATAAACACATTGGCTCCCAATGAATGCAGGCGGTCTGCCAATGCGTTGGCAAGGGCAAGATTGAGCGATTCTTCGTCCGGGCCCTGCGAGGAAAGAAGGCTCTGTGTGCCGGTATCCCGTCCGCCATGACCGGCATCGATGACGATGTTGACATCACTCAGCAGTTGGGAAGCGTCCGAGGCCTGCTCGGTCAGATGAGAACGGAAATAAACAATCAGGTTGTTTTCGTTGACAGAGAGGTGGTAGCCGTAAAACGGCATCTGCTCCCGCAGGGTTAGCACGACAGAAGCATCGTTGTTAGTTCGCTTTATTTTGATATCCTCAAACATATCGCTGTCCAGATAGCTGAGATTCTGTGGGATGTCCAGCACATGGAACAGATGCAGGGTGACAGTCCGCTCGTCCGGGTCAAACTTGACCGTGCAGGGCAGGCTTCCGCCGCCGGCAAAGGTGATGTATTCCCCGCGGTTGGTGCTCTGAACCACCACGTTGCTGATTTTCTTTGAGATATTATAAATATCAGACTGCTTGGTCAGGATTTCGACTGTGTTCTTGTTGATGCAGCCTCCCGAGGAAAGGTAGAAAAAGTCATCGGTGTCGGCGGTCACATAGTCCCGCGTGCCTTGGATCAGGGTGTGCAGGATGGTTTCTCCCGAGGAGTTGGCATAGACCGGAGCCAGCGGGTCAGTGACCTCAACTGTTAGCAGCTCCTGACTGCCAACGTGAATCAGCTCTCCCAAGGAATTTTGATAGCTGATGGAGCCGTTGTAGACCATCGAATAGGAGACGCTGCCCAAATTTTGAATCTGCATATTTTCCGGCTCCCCCAACGAGAGTCTGGCGGAATATTTTGCAGGCCGTCCCTTTCGTAGGTTGTGGTTTTCCTGGGTCAGCGGATATTCCTGACCGTCCACGATAGCGGTCAGCTGCGCTCCGGCAGGAGCAATACAGCTCAGGGTAACGGGATTGCCGACAGAAATCATTTCGCTGTTGATGGGAAAAGCGGACTCCTGCACAATTTCCTCGATTGGCTGGGAGTTGTTTCGGCTGGCAAGAGGGGTGCGGGTAATAGTGACAACCCGTGATTTGCTCCCCTGTGAAAAGACAAACTGATTGCTTCCGCTTTTGAGCGGAACCTCCAACGCGAAATATCCGGCTTCGGTGATATTGCCGTAGCGGCCGGTGTAAGGCTCCTCATTGAGATACAGCGGCTGGTCGGGGTCGCAGACACCGGTAATGAGAAAGCTGCTCCGATTGGTGGAAACGGCATTTTCGGGATTGCCGATGGTCAGTGTTTGAGGGCAGATCAACGCAGGGTCGATATACCAGCGGGAGCTGTTTTGAACAGTGCCCATTCCTTCATGCAGGGACGGGGAGAGGACGATGCGCCGCAGCGAAGAAATCACAGACCCTCCGGCGCCGTGAAAGCTGTTGGTGAATTGCTGAAACAGCATTTCCTCCTCGTCCGCGTAATAGGACGATTCAGCGAGCGGCGCCCGAATACGGTCGGCTTGATTGTAGGAAAAAATCTCCAGCTCCGAAGCATCTGCCACGGCCTGTACCCAGAGGTCCAGCGTGTCCGCATAGGCATTTTGACCGGAAACCGATTCCTCGATAGCAGGCATGATGAAATCAACGGTCTGGTTTTCTCCCAGCGCCTGAATCCAATCCTGTGCGTCCTGCACGTCCTCCGAGGTCAGCAGGTTTCCCGGAAGGATGATGCCCAGCCGGATGGTTCCGGATTTTTTCCGGACAGCACGGCTGACGGTGTTCATCAGGCTTTGCAGATTTTCAATGCTAGCGCCGTTGTGCTCCATGCAGGTGGAAAGGTCGATGACCACGCCGTTGAGCTTGTAGCTGCCGGACAGCTCCTCAGCGACCTTGGCAATCAGCTCGTGAACCTCCGTTCGCGATGGGTCCAGATACAGGGAGGTGCGGGTAGATTGAACCAAATCCGGGTGGGTGGCTGCAAGGGTTTTGTGCTGCCGGTTGTAGTCGATTGGCCCCAAATCAAACGGGGAAACAACGGCACAGACAGAAAGTCCGTCCTCGCTGGCAGCCTTCACCAGCATTTTGAGCGGGTCCTTGAGCGAATATTTGCCGGTTTCCCCGCAGAGATATTGGCTTTGCGGAAGGTGAAGGGAATGGTACATCGATGCCATCTGCGGGGTTACCTCATAAAACAGGGTGTCCATCCCAAGTTCTACTGCCGTTTCGGAGATTTGCTCCGCCTCCGGCAGCAGGCTCCAATAGCCAAGATTTGCGGAAGAAGGGTACTCTCGGTTATGACTGCTTTCAATCACAACGCCGGCCATCGTGTTCCCGCCGCTCAGATAGGAGATGCTTTCGGGGGGCGCCGCTGCCTGTGCAGGCTCTTCGCTGGCTGTTGTGGAAAGCGGAGAAGCCAACACCATCCCGACTGCCAGAAGGGCAGCTCCCGTTTGCCGCAGGGAGGGTGGGGAAAGTTTTGACCTTTGTTTTTTTGGAAACGAAGAAAAATATAGTTCCGTCTTTTTCACGGATCTCACCTCAATCATATTTCCTCAGTTATTAAAATACGATACCTTAACTTTGGATACCATCTATATTTTAACAAAAATTCAGAAAAAAAGCTATCGAAGCGACTGTATTTTTTGGAAAAAGATTGTGGAAATTACCTTGCACGGGCGCTGCGCTCCACCGAAGCGATTTCCCACAAAAGCAGAGCGCTCATCATGATGAGACAGAAGGTCAGCGCCGGTGTGTTGGCATCGGAGAGCGGGACCGGCTGGGAGCAGGAGGAAAAAACAGCTGCCGCCTGTGGAAACAGACGAAGGTACAATAGCGTTAGACTGCCGCTGCAAAAAGCGTGCAGCAGACGGGAGAGGAGGAAGGGCTTGATTGCAACCGAGCTGTTTTGCAGGATTCCGACAAGCTGCGAAATCACCGAGATGCCGCTAAACGATAAAAAGCAGGAAGCATACACCAAGCCCATCGGCAGTTTGGATGCCAACTTGCAGCCGTTTGTGACCTCAAGCGCTCCCATCAGCAGACAGCGGGCGATGCCTTGCGGGAGGATTGGCTCCAAGAGGGCAGAGATTGCTTGAAACAGGATGATGAATCCGCACATCTGCGCCATAGCCAGAACGCTTTGGTTGACGGACAGGACAAAGGCATTTCCAATCGGTGCGCGGGAGGATTGCTGATAGACAGCAAGGCTTTTTTGAGGATTGGCAAGCTGCACAGTGGAGCGAGTACTGGTATGTATCCGCCCTAATACGATAGCAAAGCAGAAGGAAACCAGCAGCTGAATCCCATAGAGGAGATAGCCTGCCGCCGGATTTCCAAACATTCCTCTGCCGACTGCGGTGATGATAAAGGAAGGCCCGGCACAACAGCAATACAGCATCATTCTCTGTGCGTCGGCAGGGTCGATGTCTCCTTGTTCCAGCAGGTTGGACAAGGATTTTGCACCCATCGGGAAGCCACCGACCCAGCTCAGAACCACCACGCTTCCCAGTTGCTCCGGCAGTCGGAATAAATGTCGGCAGATGGGAGCGAAGGGAACGGAAAGCAGGTGGTAAAATCCGCTTCTTACAAGAAACTCGGTCAACACCATAAAGCAAAACAGGGAGGGGATGACGGTCTGCAAACACAGCCGAATTCCGAGCGCTGCCCCAAAAGCAGCTTGGTTTCCGTAGCGAATCAAAATCACAGCAAAGCCCACGCACACCAGCGTTCCGATAAATTCCGTCAGTCGTTTCATAAAACAGCACCATCCTTTTCTTTGAGCCGTTTGAGGGTACGGCATACCTCTGCTTATTTCTATGCGGAATTGGAGCAAAACCTGACTGCTAAAATCCTCTTTTTGTTCATATCATGAGGACAAAAAGAGATGGAGGCGGATAAAACGATGAAAAACCCAATGCGAAAAAAGACGGAACACGCAGAGAAAGCGAGCCGAAACGAACCGCTAAGCCTGACCGGAGCGCTCCTGAATCGGGAGGCTCATGTCGAGCTTCGAGGAACACACGAGGCATTGTTGGAGGGCTGCAAGGGCATCGTGGAATATCGAGAGGATTTGATTCGGGTCAACATCCGACAGGGCCAGCTGGCGGTCGGCGGACGAAACCTCGAGCTTTCCTGTGTGTCCGAGGACAGCATGATTGTCCGCGGCTATATCAACAAAATCGAATTTTGCCAGTAAGGGAGAGAGGAACAGATGTTGTTGGTTCGCTGGATACGGTTTATGCGGGGAACGGTCACCTTTCAAATCGAGGGAGATTTTGCAGAGCGCTTCCTCAATCTAATCAGTAAAAACGGGATTCCGGTTTTTCAGACCCGCTATCGTGACGAGGTGTTCTATGCCACCACAACGGCAAAAAGCTATCATCGGATTCGGCCCTTTGTTCGGGCAACGCACGTTCGTGTTCGCGTAGCGGAGCGTCACGGGTTTCCGTTTGCCGCAAGAAAATATTCCCGCCGATTTGGTCTGTTTGCAGGAATCTTGGTGTTTCTTTTTTGCCTTGGGATTTCCGGCCAGTTTGTCTGGGAGATTCAGGTTCGGGGGAATCATGCGGTCAGCACCGATGCCATCATCCAAACCTTACAGGAGGAGGGCTTGACCAGAGGTCGATGGAAAAAAAGCCTGAACCCTCAGATGCTGGCGATGAAGCTGCGGCTCAAGCATCACGAAATCAGCTGGGCGGCAATCAATCTGGTTGGCAGCGTTGCGGAGGTGGAGGTCAATGAGCGCATCGAAATCGGAGAGCTGCCAGAGGAGCAAGCACCGTGCAACGTGGTGGCAGCTCGCGGCGGGCAGATTGTTTCCATTCAGGTGTATGACGGGCAGAAGGTGCGCCAAAAGGGGGAAGCGGTTCGACAGGGTGAATTGATTGTCAGCGGTGTTGTCAAGAGCTTGGCAAAGGGCAAGACCATCCTTCGCCACGCCAGCGCGTCGGTGATGGCAGAATATCCGGAGCATAATCAAATCACCGTTCCACTGACCCAAACGCTCAAGGTTCCGCAGGGAGGAGTCCAAAACTACCGCTACCTGAATCTTGGCAGTCTGCGCCTGCCGCTCTTTCTGGCTCGAGAGCGAGGGCAGGAAGAATCGTTTGAGCGGGTGTTTACCCGACCCATGAGGGTTTGCGGGATTCCGTTGCCGTTTGATGTGACGATTTTGCAGGTGATTCCGGCGAAGATGGAAACGGTCAGCATCACACCGGAGAAAGCACGAGAGCTGGCGCTGAGCCAGATGAGCGCATACGAAAAAAAGAACCCGAAGCGTACCGTAGTTGCACGAAAAATCCGTCAACAAACCACCAATCAGCAAATCATCTTTGACATCGACTATACCTTCTGCGAGGACATCGCCCGTCAGGAACCGATTCTCCTCAATCATTCTGACGGAAACGGAAAATAAATTTGTAAAATTCGGTCGGCTGTGCTATCATGTTATGGGGAATTTTGGCGGGACAGCGGCCGGATGAAAGAACGAGAAAACGGCCTTGAACAGGAATTTTGAAATCTGGCTTGTCATTTTTTAAAAAGTAGTTTCTAAATATACATTTTTGTGCTATAATATGAAGAAACAGAAATTCACCGACATCTTCTCGGTAGCAAACAGTTTGTCTGGAGGGAACAAGCATCGAACAGATATTACAGATTGAAAAGATTGAACACGTTCTAATGCTGTTTGGCAATGCTGATCAGAATATCAGAATCATCGAAGAGCATTTTGGAGTGAATATCGTTTGCAGAGGAACCGAGGTTAAAATCACCGGAGATAGTCAGGCAGTCTCGATGGCACAGCGTACCATTGATACCCTGCTGGCGATGATTCTCAAGGATGGCAACCTCTCCGAGCAGAACATCCGCTATGTCATTACTCTGGTAGAACAGGGAAATGAACAGAGCATGGCACAGATGAACAGCAGCTGTATTGCGGTGACCCTCAAGGGAAAACCGGTAAAGCCGAAAACGCTGGGCCAGAAAAAATATATCGATGCCATTGAAAACAACACCATTACCTTCGGGATTGGCCCGGCAGGAACCGGAAAAACCTATCTGGCGGTGGCAATGGCGGTTCGGGCTTTTCGCGATGAACAGGTCAGCCGAATTATCCTGACCCGTCCGGCGGTAGAGGCCGGAGAAAAGCTGGGCTTTCTGCCCGGCGATCTGCAGGACAAGGTTGACCCGTATCTGCGTCCGCTGTACGATGCCATGTTCGATATGATGGGCCCGGAAAATTTCCAACGCAATATGGAAAAGGGTGCGATTGAGGTGGCGCCTCTTGCCTATATGCGAGGACGCACGCTGGACGATTCGTTTATCATCCTCGACGAGGCGCAGAATACAACACCGGAGCAGATGAAGATGTTCCTGACCCGTCTCGGATTTAATTCCAAGGCAATCGTGACCGGCGACATCACGCAGATTGACCTGCCGAATGCCGGACGCTCCGGTTTAATCGAAGCCGTGAAGGTGTTAAAAAATATTGATGACATCGCAATTATGCGTTTGACAGAAAAGGACGTTGTTCGGCACAAGCTGGTGCAGGACATCATTACAGCTTATGAGAGGTATCACAATAAGGAGGCGCGCAAATAACGCTATGGATGGAGTAAAGGTTTCAATTTCGAACAAACAAAAATCGGTCAAGATTCCAACAGGAATCCGCCTGCTGGTTCGCCGCTGCTGCAGTGCGGTTTTGACTATGGAAAAATTTGAGGGAGCAGCAGAGGTCAGCGTCAGCTTTGTTGACAACGAGCAGATTCGCCAGCTCAACCGGGAGTTCCGTGATAAGGACACCGCTACCGATGTTCTTTCCTTCCCTTTGGGCGAAAACGGAGTTTATGACTATAACAATGAGACAGGGGCTTATATGCTGGGTGACATCGTGATTTCGGTTCCTCGTGCAATCGAGCAGGCACAGATGTATGGACATTCCCTGCGCCGCGAAATCGGCTTCCTGACCGTACATTCCATGCTCCACCTGTTGGGCTATGACCATGAGGGGGACAATCTGGAGGCTCTGCGCATGAGAGAAAAAGAAGAGCTGATTCTCACCAAGCTGGGACTTCAGCGTGATATGAGCTTCGTCGGAGAAGAAGATGCAGAGAATTAGGAGCTTTTTTGCTTCTTTTCGGGCTGCAGCCCGCGGAATCGGAGTGTCTGTTTTCAACGAACGCAATCTCCGATTTCACTTGGTTGTCGCAGCTTTTGTTTTGCTTCTTCGCTCCGGCTTTGAGCTGAGTGCCGCCGAGGATGGGGTCCTCTTCCTGACGATTGGCTCTGTGATAGCAGCGGAGCTTTTGAATACTGCCATAGAGCGTGCAGTGGATTTGTGCAGTCCCGACCGCCATCCGTTGGCGGCTTGGGCAAAGGACGCCGCAGCCGGAGCGGTGCTGGTTCTGGCAATCTCTTCGGTGGCGGTCGGGATCCGCCTGTTTTGGCGTCCGCCGGTGCTTCGGTCGATGTTGGACGGCCTGCTTGCCAGCCCGTTATCATTCGCAGCTTTGCTGGCAGCGGTAGGGCTGGGCGTGTGGTTTGTGTTCTTCTTCGGAGAATCTTCCGGCCACAGTCAAAAGTAAAGGATTTATGTTGAGAAAATAAGGAAAGGCAGGATCGCCATGACAAAATCGGCATTTGTTGCCATTGTAGGAAAACCGAATGTGGGAAAATCCTCCCTGCTGAATTTGCTGGTAGGAGAAAAGATTGCAATTATTTCGGACAAGCCGCAGACAACCCGTACCCGTATCACCGGAGTGCTGACCGAGGGCGAGGTGCAGCTGGTCTTTATCGATACCCCCGGACTGCATAAGCCCAAAAATAAACTGGGAGACTATATGGTAAAGCAGGTGACCGACTCGGTTGGAGATGTCGACTGTGCAATCTTTGTGACAGACCCACTGGGAGAAGTCACCGAAGCGGAGCAGCAGTTGATTGAAAATATCCGCCAGCTGCATCTGCCTGCTATTTTGGTCATCAATAAAATTGACACCCTCACCAACAAAGAGGACATGGTCAAAAAGATGGTTGCAATCTCGGAGATGTACCCGTTTGAGCAGGTGGTTCCCATCAGCGTTCGGGAGAAGGACGGCACCGATTTGCTGCTTTCTCTGATTCAGGAGCAGGCACAGGAGGGACCGCACTTTTTCCCGAATGATGCGCTCACCGACCAGCCGGAAAAGGTGATTGCGGCGGAGATTATCCGCGAGAAGGTTCTGCAGAATATGCGCGACGAAATCCCGCACGGAACCGCTGTCGTCATCGAGCGGATGCGTGAACGCCCGGACAAGGAAATCATGGACATCGATGCGACGATTCTCTGTGAAAAATCCAGCCACAAGGGCATGATCATCGGCAAACAGGGCAGTATGCTCAAAAAGATTGCCAGCCAGTCCCGCGAGGAATTGGAGAACTTTTTGGAGGTTCGGGTCAATTTGCAATGCTGGGTCAAGGTTCGCGAGGACTGGAGAAACAGCGAATTTTCGATTCGCGATTTGGGCTTTAATTAATCGTCTTTTCCCCGCAGTGTCGGAATAATCGGGCCTGCTTTGGGAAACACTCTCCTTTGTAACAATCGCTTTTACGGGGGACTGTGTATGAAAAGGCCAATCGAAGAGGAGCGGGATGCCGCTCTGTTTTCAGCGTGGGAACAATTTGTCCGAACCGGCAGGGTTTGTGATTATCTGAGTTATTGTCAGCAGAACAGCTGCTGGACAAGCAGCATAGAAGGGACAGAAGCAGATGCAGGTGACAGCAAACGGATTGGTGATTCGGGAAAAGATGCTGAGCAACGATAACCGCCTTCTGACGATTTTAACAGGGGAGTACGGATTGGTCAGAGCCTTTGTGAAATCGGTCAAAAAGCTGGGTGGTTCTGTCAGCGCCGCCACGGATTTGTTTGCCTATTCTTCGTTTGTTCTGTTTCACAACAAAGACCAGTACAGCGTCAACAGTGCGGAGCCCTTGCAAATGTTCTATCATCTTCGGGATGATTTGGAAAAGACAAGCCTGGCAACCTATCTGGCAGAGCTGGCAGGCGAGCTGGTTCAGGAAGGAGAACCGGCGCAGGAGCAGCTGAGTCTTTTCCTCAACTGCCTGTATCTGCTCGAGCAAAACAAGCGCACTCCGGTGTTCATCAAGCCTGTTTTCGAGCTGCGCCTCATGACAATGTCCGGCTATATGCCGGATTTGGTCGGGTGCCAGAACTGCGGAGAATACCAAGCAGACGGATTTTTCTTTTTTCCGTCTACGGGAGCCTTGCTCTGTAACCGCTGTTCGCATCAAATCGACCCGCAAGGGGCAATCGCGCTGACCCAAGCTCAGCTGGCGGCAATGCGGCACATTATTTATTCCGAGCCCAATCGGGTCTTTCAATTTAAAATGTCGGAGGAGGGACTGACCAATCTGGGCAGAATTACCGAGCGGTATCTTCTGACCCAGCTGGACCGGCAGTTCCCCTCGCTTGATTTTTACCACAGCCTGTATTCCTTTCAGCTGACGATGCCAAAAGGACAGGCTGACCAGAAACCAGAAACATAAAGGATGTGAAACTATGTATCAGGCACAGCGATATTTTCGTGCACTGGAGCTTGACAAGGTGCTGTCTAAGCTGGCAGACCAGGCAAACTGCGATGACAGCAAACAGATGGCGCTCTCTTTGACTCCGCTGGAGGACTATGAGCAGGTCAAAGCCCTGATGCAGAAAACGTCCGATGCTTATATGCTGAGTGCAAGATATACGACACCGTCTTTACATAGACTGAAAAACTGTGAAGCCGCTCTGCGTAAATCGGAGAAAGGCTCGGACCTTTCTCTGAGAGAACTGATGGATGTCTCCTCCGTTCTGCACAATATCCGTTCGGTCAAGGATTGGCGCAAACGCTGCGAAGGGGAAAAGACCTCTCTGGACCCGCTGTTTGAGATTCTGACCCCGAACCGTGAGCTGGAGACAACCTTGGACAACGCCATTTTGTCGGAGGAGGAGCTGTCGGATGCAGCCAGCCGCGAATTGGGCGATCTGCGCAGAAAAATCAATCAGGCAAAGCTCCGGGTTAGAGAACGGCTGGACCACCTGATTAAATCCCCGAACCAGAGCAAGTACCTTCAGGAAGCGCTGGTTACCATGCGAGACGGCCGCTTCGTTGTTCCGGTCAAGAGCGAATACCGCTCCGAAATCAAAGGCTTGGTTCACGACACCTCGGCAAGCGGAGCGACCATCTTCATCGAGCCGATGGCAGTCGTAGAGGCAAACAACGAGATTCGCGTCTTGCAGGCAAAGGAAAAACGGGAAATCGAAAGAATCATCACAGAGCTGTCTGCGCTGGTCGGTTCCTTTGCAGAGCCGATTCTGCACAGCTATCGGGCACTGGTCGAAATTGATTTGTATTTTGCCAAGGCCTCGCTTGCATATAAGATGAAGGCAACGGTTCCAAACATTCAGAACAGCGGTCTCATTGAGCTGAAAAAAGCCCGCCACCCGCTGATTGACCCTGAAAAGGTTGTTGCCACCGATATTATTCTCGGACAGGATTTCAATACACTGGTCATCACCGGACCGAACACCGGCGGTAAAACGGTTACCCTGAAAACCATCGGCCTGATGACCCTGATGGCGATGTGCGGTTTGATGCTTCCGGTAGCAGAAAACAGCACTATTTCGGTCTATCAGAAGGTGCTGGTCGACATCGGCGATGAGCAGAGCATCGAGCAGAGCCTGTCCACCTTTTCCGGTCATATGAAGAAGATCACCGGCATCCTTGAGCTTGCCATGCCCCACACGCTGGTGCTTCTGGACGAGCTTGGCGCCGGTACTGACCCGGCGGAAGGTGCGGCACTGGCGGTTGCCATCATCGAAGAGCTGCGCCGCCGCGGTGTGCTCCTGATGGCCACAACGCACTATGCAGAATTGAAGGTGTTCGCCCTCAAGACAAAGGGCGTCGTCAACGCCAGCTGCGAGTTCGATTTGGAGACGCTGCGCCCCACCTATAAGCTCAGCGTCGGCGTTCCGGGCAAGTCCAACGCTTTCCTTATCAGCGAAAAGCTCGGCATCCCGGAGCGGGTCATTGAGGCGGCACAGCAGCATCTGTCCGCAGAAGACAAGCGCCTGGACGCCGTTCTGGGCCAGCTGGATGATTTGAAGCTCCAGCTCAAAGCCAGTCAGGACGAGGTGGAAGGTCTGAAAAACGAGGCCGCCCACCAGCTGGATGCAGCCCGTCAGAAGCGCGATGAGCTTATCCGGCAGGGCGAGAATGAGCTGGAAGCTGCCCGCGCCAAGGCCCGCGCACTGGCACAGGAGGTCGAAAGCAAGGCTTACGCTCTGACGGATGAGCTGCGCCAGCTCCGGAAAGATGAGCGGATGAGCACCCAGCAGAAGGCCCAGCGCGCCCGTGAGATCGCCAAGAAAGAGTCCGAAAAGCTCTTTATGGGGACTGAAGTGGTACACAATCCGGTCAAGGAGTTCGTGCCGCTGAAAGAAGTCAAGGTAGGGCAGGAGGTCTGCATCGCAGAGCTGAATCAGCTGGCTACGGTGCTCTCGCTGCCGGATAAAAACGGTGATGTGCTGGTGCGTGCCGGTATCATCAAGACCAAGGTGCCCCTCAAGGGCCTGAAGCAGCCGGAAAAGCTGGTGAAAGAACCCACTGCTCCCAAGACCAAAGCGCAGCAGCGGTATTCCCGCCTGACAGGCGACACCAACCGTCCCAACGGCAGGGTAGAGCGCGTACAGCGTACTGCCAAAATGGAGTGCAACCTGCTGGGACTTACGGTGGACGAGGCACTGTCGGAGGTGGATTCCTTTATTGACCGTGCCATCCTGAACGGACAGACGGTGGTCTATCTGATTCACGGCAATGGCACCGGCGCACTGCGCACTGCCATTCATAAGCATCTGCGCGGCAACCGCATGGTAAAAAGCTTCCGTCTTGGTCGTTACGGTGAGGGCGAAAGCGGTGTAACGGTTGTAGAACTGAAATAACCCAGTAAAGACTGTCTTTTGAAAAATTGGCAGTCTTTTTTTGTTGCAGTACAGGGAAAAGGCGAGTATACTCGTATTATAAATGTAAAACGAACAGGAAGTAAAA